>WNFW01008801.1_pt1 | contig 12659 bp, 13 predicted proteins | sample 5400131 | NCBI WGS metagenome assembly WNFW01 (sample SAMN13153362, study PRJNA577476) | soil metagenome | isolation source: 20 cm soil or saprolite under grassland replicate 1 | place: USA:California | collected 2016-06-15 | reverse complement strand
CTGTAGATCAGTTGGCCTAGCGCCTTCGGGGGTTCGAATCCTCCTCTGCCCAATACCAGAGCCCACATAGCTCAGGTGGTAGAGCGTCGCCTTGGTAAGGCGAAGGTCTCCGGTTCAAATCCGGATGTGGGCTATCCCTCATCGCGCTAGCTTCCCGTACGCTTTGGTGTATGCCCGCGGCAAAGAAGGCGCCCAGGAAGGCGCCCAGGAAGGCACCCAAGAGAGCGACGCGCTCGCGCAAGCCCGCGGCCGCGCGCGGTCCGGAGCCAAAGGAAAGCATCATCGAGCCGACCGGCAAGGATGTCGCCGCGCTCGTTGAACAGGTCGGCAAGCAGGGTGGCGTCGTCGTCGGCGCGTACCGCGATCCCTTCGCGGGGCAGGCGCTCGTTCTGGCATCGCTCCCAATAAAGAAAGTCGTCGCGACGCCCTTCCAGCGCGACCTGTCGAAGACCCACGCCACCCGCCTGGCCGAGGCCATCGGCGCGGCCGGGCTGTTCCTCGATCCCGTGATCGCGGTGCCGTCCGACGATGGGTTCTGGTCGCCGAACGGGCGTCATCGGCTCGAGGCTGCGCGCCGGCTCGGCATGCGGTCGGTGACGGCCCTACTGGTTCCCGACGAGAAGCTCGCCTTCCGCATCCTCGCGCTCAACACCGAAAAAGCGCACAACCTTCGCGATCGCAGCCTCGAAGTGATCCGCATGGCCCGCCAGCTCGCCAAAGAGCAACCTCGCTCGAAGGAGATGGAGCACGCCGTCACCTTCGACTCGCCGGTCTTCCTGACGCTGGGCGGCGCCTACGCGCAGCGCTCGCGCTTCGCCGGCTCGTCCTACCAGTCGGTGCTCAACAAGGTTGACCGCTTTCTCGACACCAGCCTTCCGGCGGCCCTCCGTCAGCGCGAGCAGTGGGCGGTCCGCATCATGGACATCGACGATCGCGTCGCCGCCCACCTAAAGACGATGCAGGCGATGGGCATGAAGAGCCCCTACCTTCGTGCCGTCGTCGTCGCGCGAATCAATCCCGTGCGCTTCGTTCCCCCATCCCGCAAGAAGGATGCCGCGCCGCCGATGTCGATGGCCGAGGCGCTGACGAAGATGGCGGCCAACGTGCGGAAATTCGATCCGAAATCCGTGAGGCCCGGCGACCTGGCGCTGGTGGCGGCGATCGCCCCCGCGTCGGCTGACTAGCCGTCGGGTGCGCCTGCTATCCGCCGTTGACGCCTTCGACCGGCGGCTGTTTGAGCGCCTGACGGGAACGGAGCGGCGCCTCGTCGACATCAGTCTCAAGCGGCTGAGCAACGCCGCAAATCGATCCCTGCTGTGGGTCGCCATCGCCGGTCTGATCGCGATCCTAGGTGGGCGGAGTCAGCGACGGGCCGCATTGCGCGGCATTGTCTCGATTGGCATCACCTCAACGCTCGTGAACCTGCCGTTGAAATACCTCGCTCGGCGGGACCGGCCGCCAACACGCCGCGGCGATCGTCCGCTGCCGATCAGCCTGCCCGGCAGCTTCTCCTTTCCGTCGGGACATTCCGCGTCGGCCTTTGCTTTCGCAACAGGAATTGGACTGGAGGAGCCCAAGCTGCTCATCCCGTTGCTGCCTTTGGCGGCCACGATCGCGTACTCGCGCGTGCACCTGCGGGTGCATTATCCCTTCGACGTACTGGCGGGAGCCGCGATTGGCGTCGGGATGGGGCTCGCCAGCGGTCCGCTGATCGACGCCGCCCGCCAGTGGTGGGAGCCGCCATCTTCCGCGGGTGAGGCGGACCGCTCCGCAACCAAGCGGCTGATCCTGGTGGTGAGTCCGCACGCCGGACACAAGGGGAAGATGGCTCGGGCGCGCCGCGCGATATCCGAAAGCGGGCTCGAGGTAGCGGCCGAGATCGCGGTAGACGATCTTCAGACCCTGCCCGACCTGTTGCGCAGCAACGGCTCGCCGCCACCGATGGTTGTCGCGGCCGGCGGAGACGGGACCGTCGGCGCCGTCGCGAATGCGGTCATCGCGACGCAAGCCGTTCTGGGCATTATTCCATTGGGCACCTCGAACGACTTCGCTCGCTCGATCAAGATCCCCATGAAAGTGGAGAAGGCGGTGCGCTTGCTGGCCGGCGGCCACGTCGCGGGCATCGACGCTGGAAAACTGACGCGCGATGGTGAGCAGCCTCGGCACTTCGTGCATGCAGCCGCGGCCGGTATCAACGTCCAGTTCGCGCGCTTCGCGACACGGGCCGACCTGCGGGCGCGGTTCGGGCGGCTGACCTATGCGGTGGCGATGGCGATCGCCATGAAGGAGCGGCCGATCTTCGACTGCGAGGTCGAGTTCGAGGGGCGAACCGAGCAGTTGAGGCTTGTCCACATTTCGGTCATCAATGCGCCCATCTTCGGCGGCTTTCTCGACCTCAGGCTGCCGGGTGCGGGCGCAAACGACCGGACCCTCGACGTCATCATGATCGAGCACCTGCCCATCCGACGCCTACTGCGCTCGGCCCTCTATCCCATCCTTCGCGTGCATCGGCCGATCCGTGGCTTTCGAACCCTCCAGGTGTCGCGGCTGCGCGTCCGGACGCCGCAGCCCATGGACGTCACCCTCGACGGTGAGATCGCCGGGAAGATTCCCGGGAACTTCGAGGTCGTGCCGGCCGGGCTCCAGGTGATCACGTCGCCGAGCTTCAAGGAAAAGCATCGATAAGCGCGCAGCCCTCCTCGCCTTTGCGGTGCGCGTCCTCGCCATCCTGCTGGGACTGGCAGTCCTGACCGCCCTCGCCGGTCTCGGTCTTCGGGCATGGGCTCCGGGCTTTGACGCGCAGGTCTTGCAGGCCATCGCCGGTGGTCGCAACGGGACGCTGACCTCGATCGCGTGGGTCGTGACGCAGGCGGGCTCGTTCGTGCTCCTCGCACCACTGTCGATCGCCTTCCTGCTCCTGCGTCGCTGGAAGCGGCCCGCCGACGACATCGCCCTGGTGGTCATCGCCGCCGGCAGCGCCGTGCTTCCGTTTATCGTCAAGCTGATCGTGGCGCGTCCGCGGCCGACGATCGAGCACCTCAGCCACCTCTCCTCTCTCAGCTTCCCCTCCGAGCACACGACGCAGGCGGCCGCCATCTATCTGGCGATCGCCATTCTGCTCTCGCAGAGCCTGGCACGCGGCTGGCGCGAGGCCGCCATCGGCTTCGGCGTCCTTATCGCCCTGGCCGTCGCATGGTCGCGGGTGTACCTGGGCGTGCACTACCCAACCGATGTGACCGCCGGGCTCGCGCTTGGATGGGGCTGGGCGCTGCTGGTCTTCCATTGGGCGCGCCCGAAGCTGATTCAAGATCAGCCTGCGCTGGGCCGGCCTACCACCACTTGACACGATTTCTTGGTGAGCCGGTGACAGCGGCCAACAGCGCTGCGACCAATTAACAACGATCGCGGATCGTGCGATGCCATCGGCGCGGAGCGGCCGTTGTATGCACAGCGGACGGGGAAGCAAATACCGCGCGACGCGCGCGATGGAGAGGTGGCATCAGCCCAATGGGTCGCGATAGATTCAGCGTGCGAAAGGCGTTGTCGGCGGTGATGGGGGCGACCGTGCTCCTGCTCGCAGTTCCGGCTCTTTCGGTCAGCGCCGCCGGGGTCGACGACTATCCCTATCGAGGGACGGTCAACAAACTGGACCCCTGGGGCTTCTACACCGGGTACTGCACCTCGTTCGCCGCGTTCCGGCTGAGCCAGGAAGGGGTCCGCCTGCACGGCGCATCACTGCAAGGCCCGAACGGGAAGACCGCGTTCTTCGGCAACGGCGGAACGTGGGATGCGGCGGCGGCATCGATCGGCTATGTGGTCGACACCCATCCGACGGTTGGTTCGGTGGCCGTCTGGCACGGCGGGGAGGACGGTGCCTGGTGGGGCGGCCACGTCGCCTACGTGATGGCGGTCGATGGCGCCGGTAACGCGATCGTTGAAGAATACAACTGGTCCAACTATCTGCGGTACGGGCAGCGCACGGTGCGGGCGCATCGCTATATCCACTTCGTCGGGGCGGCGGTGCGGCCGGTCGTGCTCCCGGTCTCGCCCACGCCCGCGCAGCCGTCCGGACGTTGGTACTCGACCACCGACGTCGTCAGGGAGCGCTCCGGTCCCGGCACCACCTATCGCACAGTGACCATCCTGCCGCGCGGTACGCGGATCCTGATCGTCTGCCAGGTTCGCTCGGGCAGCGTCATCAACGGCACCGCCGTCTGGGATCGGCTCAGCGACGGGACCTACGTGACCGACTACTACGCGACGACGCCGGCATTCAATCGCTTCAGTCCCGGGCTCTCGGGCTGCTAGGGCCAGCCAGCAAGAAGAGGGCCGCGCCGCGCGGCCCTCTTTTCATTTCTCGGGTGGTTCGCCACGTCGCAGCCGGTCGAGCCGTTCGCGAGTCTTCGGGTCGAGGCGGTCCTCGAGCCGGCGGGCAATATCCGAGCGGGCACGCGTGTCACCCATCTGCTGGTTACGCTGCGCCAGCACCGCATCCACCTGGGTTTTGAGGGTGAGCGCCGAAACCGTCTTGATCTTTCGGCCAAGTGCGAGATCCCGCTGCAGCGCGTCGGAGGTGGCGACCGTAACCTCGTCGCTCGTCCTGGCCTCGAAGAGCAGCCGCTCGATCACGTGGTCGGCACTCGTCTTGCGTCCCGAGTAGACGACCTCGACGCCACTGATGGTCTGCTCGGATGCTTCGGCGTCCGGCCGGCGATGCGAGTCGAAGACAACCGTCACCTGCTGCCGCGTCATCGCCGCATAGTCCGCCAGCGTCGCGATCAGCATCTCACGCGCATCCTGCAGGCTCACGTCCTTGAGGGCGGCGAGGTCGGGCCAGGCAAAGATGATGTTGTAACCGTCGACGATGAGCCGCTCCACAGGCTGAGCCTACGATGTCCGGCGAGCCTCGGGGCGAGCGGCCTTTGGCGTTAGGATGAGCGCCGATGCCGCCACCACCAGAAGGGCACCACCCGGTTGAGGGGATCTCCGGGAGCGAACTCCGGCGCGACGTTTCCGTCTGGGGTTCCTACATGTGGGGCTATGCGGCGGTCGGCGCGGACATCTATACCGCGCTGGGAATCATCACGCTGGCCGCGCTGGGCCTGGCGCCGCTGGCCTTCCTGGCAGCCGGCATCGTCTTCGCGCTGGTCGGCCTCTGCTACGCGGAACTGGCTTCGGCCTATCCCCTCGCCGGCGGCGGCCAGTACTTCACCCTGCGAGGCTTGGGCGATCTCTCCGGGCTCGTGGCCGGCGCCGCCCTCGTGCTCGACTACACCATCGATATCTCGCTCTTTACCGTCGTCGCCTTCGGCTACTTCAACTACTTCCTTCCCTGGATCGCGTTCGGCCGCCACATCACGGATTTCACGGTGACCCTGGGACCGATCCACCTGGCCTGGCTCTGGTTGGTCGAGTCCGTGGCCGGGATCGTGATCCTGATCTGGCTCAACGTCCGCGGCATCAAGGTGTCGACGAACTTCAACGAGATCATCGGGACGATTGCGATCGCCGCGCAAACGATTATCGTGCTCGCGGGCTTCGTCCTGGTCTGGGATCCCGGGCTTGTGGCGCATCAGATTCTGTTTCATCAGCCCTCGCTTAGCGAGTTCGCATTCGGTTCTTCGCTCGCCATCATCGCTTTCGTCGGCCTGGAAACGATCTCTCAGGTCGCCCAGGAGACCCGCCGGCCGGCAACCATCATTCCGAGGACGTCGATCGGGCTTGTGATCTCGGTCCTTCTCTTCGCCATGGCCTTCTCGTTGCTCGCGATCGGCATGCTCGATGAGCACACGGGCAGGCCCCTCGACTTCCACGGGCATGAAGGCGATCCAGTTGCCTTGATCGCCCAAAACATCCCGATCATCGGCGTCGTCGCGGCGCCGTTGACGGCCCTCATCGGTTTCCTCATTGTGTTCATCTCGGCCAACTCGGGTGTGGTCAGCTCGTCACGCCTGAGCTACTCGATGAGCCAGTTCGACCTGCTCCCGGCTTGGTTTTCAAAAGTGAGCAAGCGGTTCGCCACTCCGTCGCGCGCGGTGGTCGTCTTCGGCGGCGTGGCTCTGCTGCAAACCATCTTCGCCTTCTTTACGCCGGGGCAGCCGGGCAAGAGCGCCGCGATCGACGTCCTCGCCGATCTGTATGCGTTCGGCGCGACCACAGGTTACCTGCTCGTTTTCATCTCGCTGTTCGTGCTGCGGATGAGGGACCCCTTCACGCCCCGTCCGTACAAGATGCCGATCAATATCCGGATCACCTATAAGGGCAACCAGGTCTGGTTTCCGGTGCTCGGCTTCCTCGGATTCCTCGGCGTGCTCTTCTTCCTGATCATGGTATTGCTCACCCATCAGTACGCGCGCATCATCGGTCCCCTGTGGGTCATCGCGGCCGTCGTGCTGTTCATCCTCTACCGGCGCAAACAAGGGCTGCCGATGTTCAAGACCCTACCGCGGGATTGGGAAACGGCCACCAAGAAGGTGCTGCTGGAGGCCGAAGAATTCAAGTCGCTCGAGGAATACGAGGCTGCCCTCAACGAGCACCGGGCCCGCACCGGTGAGCCCGGCACGAACCTGCCAGGTATGCCGCGGTAATCGCCCAAGGCCCGCGTTATCGGCCTCGCTGCCGCACGACCTCATAAAGCAGGATGGACCCGGCGACGGCGGCATTGAGGGAACTCACCTTCCCGAGCATCGGGAGGCGGACGAGGGCATCGGACTTCTTGCGCAGGAGATCGTGCAGCCCCTCGCCTTCGGCACCGATGACGAGCACCAGCGGCCGGCGGTAGTCGAACTCCGTGTACAGCGTGGGCGCGTCAGCGCTGAGGCCGACGATCCAGAAGCCGAGATCCTTCAGCGTGTCGGTCGCCTGCGCCAGGTTCGCGACGCGCGCATAGCGCAGATGCTCCGCGGCGCCGGCTGACGCCTTCACCACCGACGGCGTCACCTCCGGCGAGCGGTTGTGGGACGTTACCGAGCATCAGCAGCACGGCATCGGATCGCTCGGCCAGGGCTTCGCGCGCCATCGGCTCGAGCTCCCAGTACTTCCGCGGACCGACATAGGCGACCACGCCCTGGTGAGCCTCCGAGTGCGCGATGTCGTCCAGCTTGCGTCGGTCGGCCGCCTCGATCGTAATGCGCCGGCCGGCGGCCAGCTGTCGAAGCTCCTTCAAGCGCGGTTCGTCCCGGAGTCCTTCAGCCAGCAGGAGCCGCTTGATCGGCCGCCCGGCGCGGAAGGCCTCGAGGATCGGATTGCGTCCGTAGATGATGTCAGGCGGCCGAGGCACGAACTATCTATCGCACCCGCTTCCAGCGGGTGCCTTCCTTGGTGTCGTCCAACTGGATCCCCATTCCAAGCAGTCGCTTTCGGATCTCGTCCGAGCGGGCGAAGTCCCGCTGGTCCCTCGCGACCTGCCGCTCGGCAATCAGCTTTTCAACCTCGGCATCGACGGCCTCCGGAAACTCGATCACATCGAGGATAAGGTTCGCGTGGCGGAGCATCGCCATCGCAGCGGCGCGCTCCTCCGCCGTCGCCTTTCCCGATTCCAGCCGTGGATTGAAGGCTTTGATGAACTCGAAGAGATGCCCGACCGCCGCGGGGAGATTGAGGTCATCTCGAAGCGCCTCGTCCCAGCGGTCGCGAATCTCCGCGGGTGCCTCAGCATCGCCAACGCTCCCAAGTCGCACCGCGAATTCATCGAGCCGCTTGACCGCGCTGTCGGCCGACTTGAGCAGCTCCGGCGAAAACGCGAGCGGGCTCCGGTAGTGCGCGCCCGTCAGCAGCGCGTAGCGGATCGCCCTTGGCGTGTATCCCTCGGCGAGGAGATCGCGAACCGTGGAAAAGTTGCGCAGCCGCTTGGACATCTTCTCGCCGGTCGCATCCTGCAAGTGTTGCGCGTGCAGCCAGTAGCGGGCGAACGTCTTCCCGGTCGCACCCTCGCTCTGGGCGATCTCGTCTTCGTGGTGAGGAAAGATCAGGTCGACGCCGCCAGCATGAATGTCGAGCGTCTCTCCGAGGTACTGCATGCTCATCGCAGAGCATTCGATGTGCCAGCCGGGCCTGCCCGTCCCCAACGGCGTCTCCCACGATTGCTCGCCTGGTTTGCGCGCCTTCCAGAGGACGAAGTCCCTCGGGTCATCCTTGCCGTACTCATCGACGTCGACCCGGGCTCCCGCCTTCAGGCCGCTTACATCGAGATGCGCCAGCGCGCCATAGCGAGGAAAGCTCGAGATCCGAAAGTACGTCGATCCATCGGCCACATAGGTGTGGCCGTTCTCCGTGAGGCGTTCGATCAACGACACCATCTCGAAAATGTGCTGGGTGGCGCGCGGATAATGCTCCGCCCGCTGGATCCGCAGTGTGTCGAGATCCTGGAAGAAGGCCTCGATGTATTTCTCGGTGAACTCGTCGATCGTCTGGCCGTGCTCGGCGGCCTTCTTGATGATGCGGTCCTCGACGTCGGTCAGGTTCATCACCTGGGTAACGCGATATCCCTGCTGCAGGAGGACGCGGCGCAGCAGGTCCTCGAACAGGAAGGTGCGGAAGTTACCGATGTGCGAATAGTCGTGGACGGTCGGGCCGCAAGTGTACATCCGAACGTGGCCCGGCTCGAGCGGCACGAACTCTTCCACCCGGCCGCTCATCGTGTTGTGCAGCCGCAACGACGTCACGGAATCTCTCGAAGCAGCGCCACCGCCTGTGCGGCGAGGGCTTCGCCCTTGCCGATGGGCCCGACATGATCGGTCGTGGTCGCCTTCAGGCCGACGGCGGCCGGATCGATGCCCAGCACGCCCGCAAGGTTGTTGCGGATCGCCTCCCGATAGGGCGCGAGCCGGGGGACCTGGGCGAGCAGCGTGACGTCGACGTTCTCCACCGCCCATTTGGCGCGGCGGCAATGATCGGCCACCTCGCGCAGCAGGTCCAGGCTGCGAGCCTCCTTGTACTTCGGATCGTCGTCGGGAAACAATGTGCCGATATCGCCGATGCCCGCCGCGCCGCAGAGCGCGTCGATCAATGCATGACAGATGACATCGGCATCGCTGTGGCCCGTGAGCCCCATATCCCAGGGGAGCTCGACGCCGCCGAGCACCAGCCGGCGGCCCACCACCAGCCGGTGCAGGTCGAAGCCGGTCCCTACACGCACAAGGGGTCGGCGGCCAGCAGGGCTTCCACCATCAGGGCATCGTCGCGGGTCGCGACCTTGAGGTTGCGGGCGGATCCCGAAAAGACCTTGACGAGCTTCCCCAGCTTCTCGATCAGTTCGGCGTCATCCTCGACGACAATGCGCTCGCGCACCGCCTTCTCGTGCGCCTCCAGCAGCCAGTCGTAACGGAAGACCTGGGGCGTCTGGACCTGCATCAGGTCGGAGCGCTCGACCGTGCCGTGGACGAAGCCGGCGCTGTCCACGTGCTTGTAGGTGTGGTGGACGGGGATGGCCGCGGTGGCGGCGCCGTGCTGGCGGGCAGCCTCGAGGCCGGCGTGGATCAGGTCATCGCTCACCAGGGGTCGGGCGCCATCGTGGACGATGACGAAATCCGGCGGGTCCTTTTTCAGGCTGAGCAGGCCGAGGCGAACCGAGTCCTGCCGGCGCTCGCCGCCGAGATGGATGTCGATCGCCTTGCGCCAGCCGTCACTCTCCAGCTCGCGCGTTACCTCGAGAAGGTTCCGCTGGGAGATCAGGAGCGTGATGCCGGCGATCTCAGGACAGCGGTCGAACGCCTCGAGCGTGCGCCGGATCAGCGACCGGCCTCCAACGGGCATCAGGACCCTTGCGCTGGACTCCCCATGGTGAAGCCCGGCCCCGGCTGCCGGGATGATGGCCTGTACCTGCACAGTTCACCCCTTTTTGTGATGGCGGATTGGTGGGGTGAAGTATAAAGTCCGCCTCAGCGTCGCAGCGTCGCCCGCATGCTGGCGAGATGACGATCGAGGTGGCTGCGGCCAAGGCCTTCGATCGATATCGGACGCCCACGGGCAGGACCGAATGGCACCGCGCGCGCGAAGTCCTCGTCGGTTAGCGAGCGCAAGACAGCGACCAGCAGCTCGGCGTTTCGACGCGCGAGGAACACGACTTCGTCGCGGCTGATCCCGCCGACTTGTGTGGCTTTGATGGCGTTGCTCGCGTCGTGGGCCTGCGGGCTGCCGGGGATTGGGATCCCACTGCGAATCGCATTGATCCAGTCGGCAGCCCGCTCATGTCCCCAGGCGATGTGATGCGCGACCACACCCACCCGCCACTTCTCGGCACGACAGATGGCCCGCCATTCTTCGTCGGAGCAGCTCTCGACGAAGGCGGTGAACTCCGCATTGGCGTCGACCATCTCCTCCGCCATCGTGACCGACCTCAACACGGTCTCGTTCTACCATTCGGCGAGTGATCGAGCCCAGATCTTCCCTTGCCGCCGGAGCCACAGCCTGGCTCCGCACCGGGACACCCCTCGTCCTCTTCGTGACGTTGGGCCTTCCCGCCGGCGCACTCGGCGTCGCCTGGCCGTACATGCGAGTCTCGCTGGGGGCGCCGCTGGCGGGCCTGGGCCTCTTGCTGGCCGCCCTCACCGCGGCCTATTTCGTCGCGAGCGCGGGCAGCGGATTCCTGGGGGTTCGCCTCGGAACCGCCGCGCTGCTGGCGAGTGGCTGTGGGCTGGCTGCCGCCGGCCTGGTTGGCCTCTCTCTGGCGACTCAATGGTGGATGGTGCCGGCCGTGACCGTGCTGCTGGGCGGCGGTTCCGGACTGATCGATGCGGCCGCCAACGCCCACACCTCGTTGAACCGGGGTGTCCGGTACATGGGCTGGTTGCATGCGTCCTGGGCCGTGGGAGCCGCCCTGGGCCCGCCGGTCGTGGTCGCTTCGCTGGGGGCGAGCGGCTCCTGGCGAGCGTCTTTCGGCGCGATGGGGGCCGCGTTTCTTACCGTCGGATTTCTCGTCGGATACCGCCGTCAGGACTGGATCGACACGCGGCCCGACCAGGATCGACCATCTCTGGCGGCACTGGTGCCAGGATCGAGCCGGCGCAGGGCGCTCGTATTGTTGATCGGCCTGTTCGTCCTGGGCGCTGGGCTCGAGGGAACCGCAGGCGACTGGAGCTACACGCAGCTGACGGCGGGCCGCTTGCTTTCCACTGGCTTGGCCGGCCTGGGGGCCTCGCTATTCTGGGCGGGACTGGCGGGCGGCAGGGCCGCGATGGGCCTCTTCGGCAATCGGATTGCGCCGGACCGCCTGCTCGACATCAGCGTCGGAGCGTCCGCGCTCGGAGCGCTCGCCTTCTGGCTCGCGCCACCGTTGGGATCGGCGCTCATCGCCCTGCCAATCCTGGGCGCCGCGATTTCCGTGATCTTTCCGCTGCTCCTGTCGATCACGCCCACGCGGGTCGGAACCGAGATGACCTCTCACGCGATCGGCTACGAGCTGGCGGCGGGGACGCTGGGCGGCGGCGGCCTTCCCGCGCTGACCGGCCTTTCGCTTCAGGCAGCCGGCCTGCTGACCCTGGGGCCGCTGCTCACCGTTTTTGCAACGGCCCTCCTGGTGCTTCATCTCGTGAGCCGCCTGACCCCGACCCGCGTCGACTAGCGATCGCCGTTGCGCGCGCGAGATCCTCGGGCGTCGTGATCTTGATGTTGTCGACCTCGCCGTCGATGACCGATACATCCCCGCCCGCCCACTCGACAACCGAGGCGGTGTCGGTGCCAATGAATCGCTGGCGGGCGGCCTTGTTGTGCGCCTCCAGCAGCCAGGTCGCCTGAAACGCCTGGGGCGTCTGCACGGTCCAGAGATTTGGCGGGTATTCAGCGATCCATCCGTCGGCGACCAGCGCCGTCGCTCGCCCCGCCGGCAGCCCCGGGATGCAGCCAATGGTTTGGCCGATGCCCGCAAGCAGTCGGTCAACCAGTGCGTGGGTCGCAAATGGTCGAACGGCGTCGTGGACGAGGACGGCGTCTACTTCGCCGGCGTCGATGTTCGCCGCGAGCGCGCGAAGGCCGGCAAATTCCGATCGATGACGCACGTCCCCACCGGCCACGACCTTGTTCAACTTCGCGAAGCGCGCACGAAGCGGCTCGCATCGCGACAGATCCCCCTGGCGGGCAACTAGCACGACCTGATGAACACCCGGGTCGGACTCGAAGAGGTCAAGCGAGTGCTCGAGGATGGATCGCCCGGCAACCTCCACGAAGATCTTGTTGACGCGAGCCCCCATTCGTGTTCCCAGTCCTCCGGCCACGATGATCGCGGCCGCGTTCATTGCGCCGGCAGGGCACGGACTCGCATCTGTGCGACGTCGCAGAGCCCGATCATGTCGGCTATCCGCGCCTCGCTTCCCGCGATCCGGCTGAGGGCTTCGACCAATGCCTCGCGATCGAAGATCCAGGGGCCGGTTACCTGGACGAGGGTTTCACGCGGAACCGTTCGGCGCACCCTGCCGTTGACAACCTCCTTGACGGTATCGCTCATCGGGGCCGTGAAGACGCCCGCCCTACCCTCCCCCGCAAGCGCGGCCTTCGCAAGTGAGGCAGGGTTTTCAGGATGAATGACGACGTGCTGTGAAAGGGGAGCGTCACGCAGGGCGTCGCGCAGGCGTGCGACGAAGCCCGCACCAGGCTCGACCGTGAGGACGGCGACGTCAGCGACCGGTTCCGCCGCCGCCCGAGGCCCTCCGCAACGGTTTGGGCCG
>WNFW01003269.1_pt1 | contig 12662 bp, 9 predicted proteins | sample 5400131 | NCBI WGS metagenome assembly WNFW01 (sample SAMN13153362, study PRJNA577476) | soil metagenome | isolation source: 20 cm soil or saprolite under grassland replicate 1 | place: USA:California | collected 2016-06-15 | reverse complement strand
CCAATGAGTCCGAACAGCTCCGCGGTGCTGCTCAGCGGATGACGAACGACCGACTCGCGCGTTTCGGATTCGCCCGATTCGAAGACGAGTCGCACGCGCACGTGTTTCGCTCCCGCGCCGCGAAGCCCCAGCTCGTCCGCCAGGTCGCCGCACAACGCTCGCGAGACAAAGAGCAACGCCTCGCGGTTCTCGACTGGTTCGCCGAACTGCCGATGCGCGCTCGTGAAAAGCGGCGGTCGCCACCCCTCGAGCTGATCCGGCTCCAGGCCGCACGCAAGCAATACCGCGTGCCTGCCGTCGCGACCGAGCTGACTTTCCAGCTCACGCGGACCGATCGCCGCGACCGAGCCGAGCGTGCGCAGGCCAAGTAGATCAAGCCTTTCGAGCTGCTCGGCGTCGAGCGGCAGCTCGCGCGAGCGAAGAGGAGCGAGGAATGCCTGGGCGTCTTGCACCTGGATCAGGCGACCTGGCCTGGCGCGTGCCGCCGCGAGCCGCGCCGAGAACGGACCCGGCGCGAGGCCGAGCCGGGGTTCGCGGCCGATCGCATTCAGCAATCGCCTTCGCATCTCCCTGATCGATTCGCCGCGTCGCACGACCCCGCTCACGTCGAGCCACGCCACGCCTTCGTCACGCACCTCAACGATTGGCGCGAGGTCGTAGAGCGCCGTCGAGATCAGCTCGCGAATGCGAGCGGTCGCTTGCTCATCCGGTAGAACAAAAATCGCCTGTGGGCACAGATGCTCCGCCTGCCGCATCGCCATCCCAGTCATGACCCCGAATTCCAGCGTCTCTTCGGACGCAGCGACAACGTGCTCGTCCCACCGGCCGACTATCACCGGCGACCCATAGAGGTCAGGGCGCCGCGCCAGCTCGAGGTGATTGGTCAGACCGCAGCAGACTCGCGTGTTGGCGCCTCCTCGAAATGAAGGGGCATCTCGGTGACGCCTGCGGCATAGTCGGCAAGTGGACGCTCGCCAAGGGGATAGCGGACTTCAAACACGGTCTCGCCGAGCGGCGGCGCGACACGGTTTTTCACGCAGCGGGCGAAGGCGCGAAGGCCGGCAAGCTGGCCACGGTCCCACACCCAATCGGATCGTGAAAATCCAAGGCTGAAGCTCGACGCGTGTGCCAGGGCGCGACTGGGAGCGTCGATCACTCCTACAAGCACCGTGCCCGAGCGGTTGGCCCCCGACTCGAGCGGTCCCAGCCAGTGCTCAGGGACCTCGCCTGTCAAGAGAATGAAGCCGGCGCCGGCTCGAGCGAGAGTGGCCGCCGCCTCGCCGGCGATTTCAGGAGCCGGCGCGCTGACGACGGTCAGGGCGCCAAGCTCCGCAGAGAAGGGAAGGAGGCTTTGGGGGTCGAATCCGCACGTGTCGATCACGATCGAGTGCGCGAACTCATGCGTCGCATTGGCGAGCAGGGAGAGGGCCAGCGAGAGCTTGCCGCAGGTACCGCTGCCAGTGAAAAGCGAGAGCCGGCCCCTCGGCAATCCGCCGATGCCGGTGAGACTGTCGACCGGTGTTCCACTGGACCACGGCTGGGGCGGTGGCAGCTCGGCCGCCCTGGTCAGCGCCTGGCTGCCAAAGCGGACTCGGATCGAATCAATGGCTAATTCGAGTTTCTGTCCCTGCATCTTGCAAGGCCTCGGAGGAAGACGCAGGGGGTAACTGGAGGCCGAAGAGAAAGATACCGAACGAATGTTCGTGGGTCAAGAGGCTTGACCGAGGCACGGCTATCTTCCTTATATGTCGCGGGTCGTCGTGATCGGAGGCGGGGTCATCGGCTGCGCCGCAGCCGAGCGCCTGACGCTCGACCGCCACGAGGTCACCCTCCTCGAACGTGACCAACTGGGTGCCCACGCTTCAGGTGCCGCCGCTGGTGAGCTGAGCCCCTCGGTCCTGGACTCGGACAACCAGGCCCTCGCCATGTTCCCGGAGGTCGTGGCCAGGATCGAGAAGGACAGCAGCCTGCATGTCGAGTACCGCACCCAGCAGGGCTTGAGGCCCGCATTCACGGCGCAAGAAGCCGAGCAGCTCAAGGCCGGGGAGGGACGCTGGCTGGACGCGCGCGAGGCTCGGCAAACAGAGCCGTCGCTGAGCTCCGACGTGTTGGGCGCGATGCTGCTCGAGCACGCGCACCTCACACCGCCGCGATTCGTGCGAGCTCTCGCTCGAGCAGCCGCTGGACGCGGTGCGGCGATACGCGAGGGCTCGCCAGCCATCGGTTTCAAGATCGAAGACCACCAGGTCCACGGCGTCAACACGTCGAGCGAGACGATCGACGCCGATTGGGTCGTCCTCGCCGCAGGGCCCTGGACACGCGAGGTCGCATCGACCGCGGGTGTCGACATCGATGTCCGCCCGCAGCTCGGGCAACTTGCCGCGTTGGAGCCGGGATCTACGATGCTCCGGGGCAGCCTCTTCTGGGCCAACGGTTACCTGGTGCCCAAGGGCGATGGCACGATCATCGCGGGAGGCACCGAGGAAGACTCGGGATTCGATGACCGGCCGACGGTCGAAGGCATCGCATCGCTTCTGACGTTCGCGCAGAAGCTCGTGCCGGCTCTCGCCACGGCGAGTCTGCAGCGCGTGTGGGCGGGGCTACGACCGCTGACCAGCGATGGAAGGCCGATCGTTGCGATCAGCGAGGTCCGCAACCTCATCGTGGCTACGGGTCATCATCGCAAGGGGATCCTGCTGGCCCCCTTCGCGGCCGAGCAGGTCGCCGAGCTGATCAAGTAACCGCGAGCCCCATCCCCGCCCTGCGGGCGGTACTTCCTCATAGATGGGGAAGGGTTGCCGCACAAAAAAGGGCCGGGGCTCCACAGAACCCCGGCGCGTGACGGACTTACGAAACGACTGAAGAGAAGTGCCTTACTTCTTCTTCGAGGTCTTCTTGGCGGCCTTCTTGGCCGGCTTCTTGGCAGCCTTCTTCTTAGCCATCATCTATTACCTCCTTCTCCTAAAGATATGGACCCGATGGGTTCCATTGGTTTGGCGGGTTCCATGTGGTGGTTAGACGTGGTCAGGATCTCTCCTACACGCACCTCCTCTGCAACCCCACGGGCTTCGCCACGGACCCTCATTGATAAGGATTCCGAGACGTTGGCGGTTTGTCGAAATGGTCCGCTTTCTCGCGTCGGGTCCGTTGCCTCTGTGGTGGCAACCACGAGTCGCATCGCCATACAAGGTGTTGTGATACTCGATGAACCCCACTCACGTCAACCCTCGTGAAGATTTTTTTTCGAGAGGGTTGTGGAAATTTTTGCGGATCACGTCGTGATGATGATGATGCTCGACCTCTTCAAGACTGCGACGATAGACATCATGCGAGTCGTCCTCGGACATGGAGCATCGGGCACCGCAGCGTCGATGAAACCCTACGTCGTGGGTTTCAAACGACGAGGAATCGATGCGATCGCTGTCGATCTTCCTCGCGGTGGCGCTTCGAGCGCGGTGCCTGTCTTCATCAAGACCTCGGGTCGAGGACATGACGTCATCGGTGGTGGTCAATCCTTCGGTGGAAGGGTCGCGAGCATGGCCGCGGTCGATGCGGACTTCGGCGGGCTGATCCTTTTTTCGTATCCGCTGCACCGTCCGGGCTTCCCCGACCAGCTGAGGACCGAGCACTGGCGCCAGATTCGCTGCCCGACACTGTTTCTCAGCGGCGACCGCGATCCATTCGCGCGTCTCGAGCTGCTTAAAGAGAAGATCAAGCTCATTCCGGACGCTCGACTGGTGGTTTTCGAGGGCCAGGGCCATGGTCTGCTCAAAGTCCTCGACCAGGCACTCGATGCCGCGCGTGATTTCATACGAGAGAACATCAAGTGACGCTTTGCCCCCATCCGACCGGGCCGCTTCGCGGCCGCGCGAGATTCCATACGAGAACATCAAGTGACGGTTGCCCCCATCCGACCAGGCCGCTTCGCGGCCGCGCGAGATTCCATACGAGAACATCAAGTGACGGTTGCCCCCATCCGACCGGGCCGCTTCGCGGCCGGGTCACCTTCCCCGGCTAGCGGGGAAGAGAAGATGAGCGCGAGCCAGCACATGGTCGAGGCCAACGGCCTCCGATTCCGGACGATGGCCGAGGGCCCGGCGACCGGCGAGCTGTGCATCCTCCTCCACGGCTTTCCTGAAGGCGCCGAATCCTGGTCGAAGCAGGTCGGTGCCCTCGCCCGCGCCGGCTCGCTCGCCGTCGCGCCCGACATGCGCGGTTACGGCGGGAGCGATGCGCCCGCGGGCGTCGAAAGCTACCGTCTCACCGACCTGGTCGAGGACGTGGCGGCAACCATCAAAGCCTTCGGCCGCGATGAGGCGCATGTCGCCGGCCACGATTGGGGAGCGCTGGTGGCGTGGTTCTTCGCGGGCATCCACGCGGAGATGACGAAGACCTTGACGGTGCTCTCGGTCGGACACCCTGCGACCCTCGGCGCCGCGACCGCAGCGGACGAGGACCAGAAGGAGCGCTCGCAGTACATCAGGCTGTTCTTGATGGAAGGCAAGGCCGAGAGCGTGCTCGCCGAGGACGACTTCCGGCGCTTGCGGGCGATGTTCGGCAACGCTGTGCCGCGACCGGTCGTCGATGGATTCGTCCGCTCGCTGTCGCGGCCGGGCCGGCTCACGGCGGCTCTCAACTACTACCGCGCGAACCTTTCGCGGGACAACTGGTGGGCTGGCCTGCGTCCCGATCTGCGGGTGACCGCGCCGACAGTTCTCCTGTGGGGCGATCAGGATCCGGCGCTTGGTCGTTTGCAAGCGGAGACCACGGCGAAGCACATGGATGGCGACTTTCGACTCGAAGTTCTAGAGGGCGCTGGACACTGGCTCCAGTTCGAGCGCGCGGACGAGGTGGCTCGCTCGCTGGTCCAAGCCATCTCCAAGTAAGCTGTCACCGATGCAGGGCGGAGACCAGGAGCGGCGAGGCGGTCTGCGCCGTCTGGACGACATCCTGGAAAGTCTCGAGCAATTGAATCTTCACGATAAGACCGAGCTGCCGGATCACGTCGCGGAGGCGCTCGTGATGCTGGGCATCGAACAGCCTCACGCCATCGCGATCCCCCAGCTGATTGAACGCGTGTGGGCGATGCAGCAGCCGTACCTCATCACAATCGTGGTGGAGCGAAGACGCCGGCGCCGGCGCAAGGTCTCGAGCGAACCCAGCGCGACCGAAGCGCCCAACTGAAACAAATCCCCACGAACTCAGAGGCTTCGCCGTGAGTTCGCGGGGACCCCTGACCAGCGGCCACTGGCTCGAGGTCTTCGCTCGTATCGGCGAGGGCGTGCGTCGCGCGGTGCTGCCACTCGCCGGCACGGAGGCTGGTCGCGCTGCCCTCACCGTGGGTGCCGGCGGCGACACGACGATCGAGCTCGACCGCGCGGCGGAGTCGGTGGTTCTCGGCGAGCTTGCCGGACTCGCGGATCGAGGAGAGAAGTTCTCTGTGCTCTCCGAGGAGGCGGGGCGGCGGAACTTCGGTGCTGACTTCCCGCTTGTCCTTGTCGATCCTGTCGACGGCAGCTTGAACGCCAAGCAGGGCGTCCCGCTGTACGGGCTGATGCTCGCGGTACTTGATGGGCCGCTCGTGTCCGACACGCGCGCGGGCGTCGTTATCAATCTCGCGACTGGCGAGGTTTGGACAGCGATCCGCAAGCAGGGCGCCCGCCGCAATGGCGAGCCTGTGACCGCGATGAGGCGCTCGCTCGCCGGTCGCATCGAGCTACTCGGGCTCGAGAGCAATCCGCGCAACCTCAAGCTTGCGCAGGCGCTGGTGGAGCGCGCCGCGAAGATCCGCATACTGGGCTCGATGGCGATCTCGATCGCTCTCACGAGCGCCGGGGCGTTCGACGTCTTCTGCGCTCCATCGCCCGTCCGAGTGTTCGACATGGCGGCGAGCCTCCTCTTGCTGTCGGAGACCGGAGGTATCGCCACCACGATGGACGGCGAGCCGATTGCGAAACTGCGCTGCGACCTCGACAGCCGGTCGACGCTCCTGTGCGCCCCGACATCCGAGCTCCACGCGGAGGCGATGAAGATCCTGCGAGCCTCGCGGTGAGTCTCGATCCGGCCCGCACCGTCTTTGTGATCCTCAGCTTCGAAGGACCCGACGCCTACAGCCAGGCGGGAGGGCTCGGGGTCAGGGTCACGGGGTTGTCGCGCGCGCTGGCAAAGATGGGCTACGCGACATACCTCTACTTCTGTGGCGATCCCCAGCTGCCGGGTGAAGAGGAACTCGTGGGAGGCAAGCTGCGGCTGAGGCGGTGGTGCCAGTGGATCTCGGCGCAGCATCCGGGCGGCGTGTACGACGGCGAGGAGGGGAAGATCCGGGACTGGAACTACAGCCTGCCGACGAGCCTCGTCGACGGTGTCATCGTGCCGGCGGTTGCGGAGGACAAGTACTTGATCGTGTTGGGTGAGGAATGGCACACCTCATGGTCGATGCGGCTCATCTCGGATTCGCTGTACTACCGTGGGATTCGCGATCGGGTGGTCATGTTGTGGAACGCCAACAACACGTTCGGTTTCAACCGGATCGAGTGGGCACCTCTAAACCTCGCCAGCACCGTGACGACCGTGAGCCGGTACATGAAGTACCGGATGTGGGACTGGGGGCAGAACCCGATCGTGATCCCCAACGGCATCCCACGCGAGTCGATAGGCAACCCCGATCCCCAGGCGGTGGCGGAAGTAAGATCTGCCGCCGGCGCTGGGCACTTCTGGTTCAAGATCGGCCGCTTCGATCCCGACAAACGCTGGCTGATGGCGGTCGCGGCCGCGGCCGAGCTGAAACGACGAGGGCGCAGTGTGAAGCTGCTGATGCGCGGGGGGCGCGAGCCGCACGGCAATGAGGTCATCGGCCTTGCGGCGAATGCGGGCCTTGCGGTGCGCAACGTGGCCGCCCCTCCCGATGCGGCGCACCTCGCCACCGTGCTCCGCGAATCCGCCGAGGCGGACGTGATCAACGTGACGAGCTTCATCGAAGAGTCACTCGTGCGTGTCATCTACGCATCCGCCGACGCCGTGCTGGCCAACTCCGGTCACGAGCCGTTCGGCCTGGTCGGGCTGGAGGTCATGGCGGCCGGTGGGATCGCAGTGACCGGTTCCACGGGCGAGGATTATGCCGAGGCGTACCGCAACGCCCTCGTCCTCGAGACCGACGACCCGCTCGAGATCGTGACCGAGCTTGCAGTGTTGAAGGAGAGACCGCGAGTCGCCGAGCATCTGCGCAAGCGAGGCCGCGTGACCGCGCGGGAATACGTGTGGGAGAAGGTGATCGACCAGCTCATGCTGCGCGTGGACTTCGCCGCCGAGCGCCAGGCGATCAAAATGCCAGAAGCGCCCACCAAGAAACGTATGGGCCGAACGCGGACACTGCGATCATTGAGCTGAAAGGATGACCAAGCCGCTTCACGTCGCATTCGTTTGGCACATGCATCAGCGATATGAGCGGAAACAGCCTGTTTCCGCTCATCGGGCCGCGTATGCGGCCCTGCTCACCTTCCGATTGCTTGGATTTACGAAATGATGTTCCACATGCCCGCCTGGCGGCAGGACTCACGCGCGGGTCGCGGCCGAGATGAACTCGGCCGCCAAAGCGACGATCTGAGCCTTTGATGAAGCCGCTGCACGTCGCCTTCGTCTGGCACATGCATCAGCCCTACTACAAGGACGACCTCACGAGCACCTACCTTCTGCCGTGGGTTCGCCTGCGATCGGCCAAGGACTACTACAAGATGCCGGCGCTGCTGGACGGATATCCCAAGATTCGGGCGACCTTCAACCTCGTGCCGTCGCTGCTCGCTCAGATCGAGGACTACGGCAAGGAAGAATCGGTCGACCTGTTCCTCAACCTCAGCACCCGCGCCGCCGGCGAGCTTTCCGCCGAGGAGCGCGAGTTCGTCTTGCGCTGGATGCGAGAGTCGCCACGGGCTCTTCGCGTGCAGCAGTCGCCGCGATACCTCGAGCTGGCCTCGCGGCTGCCCGACGCCCAGTTCACCGACAAGGACATCCGCGACCTCCAGGTCTGGTTCAACCTCGCGTGGTGCGATCCCGTCTGGGTTGAATCCGACGCCCGACTGGCGGAGCTGAAGCGCAAGGATCGTGACTTCACTGAGGACGACAAGACGATCCTTTTTGCCGCGCAGCTCGAGCGCATCCGCAGCGTGATCCCCAAGTACCGCGAGCTTGCAGAGCGTGGGCAGGCGGAGCTGACGTTTTCTCCTTACTACCACCCGATCCTTCCGCTCATCTGCCACGTCGACTCGGCGCGCAGCGCCAACCCCCAGGTCCAGCTGCCGGAGCGGCACTTCTCGCACCGCGAGGACGCGGAGCGCCAGATCGAGCTGGGCATGGGCCTCTTCGAGCGCATGCTCGGGCGGCGGCCGAAGGGGATGTGGCCGTCCGAGATGGCGGTGGGGGAGAGCGTGATCGGGCTCGCTGAGAAGGCAAAGATCGATTGGATGATCAGCGACGAGGAAGTGCTTGCCCGCTCTCTGGATGGGCAGTTCAACCGCGACGAGCATCTCTACCAGCCGAAGCGAGTGGCACGAGAAGGCGGTGCCGTCTCCATGGTCTTTCGCGACTCCCAGCTGTCGAACGTGATCGGCTTCGACTACCAGCGCATGTCGTCGGTCGACGCGGCGCGCGACCTCACGGGCAGGCTGCGGCGGATCCGCGAGGCCCAGGGCGACCGTGATTTCCTCGCGGTGATCGCGCTCGATGGCGAGAACGCCTGGGAGTTCTACCCACGCGACGGCCACGATTTCCTCAACGCGGTCTACACCGAGCTTGAGTCGACATCGGACATCGTGACCACGACGGTCTCCGACTTTCTCGCCGAGCACCCTTCCCAGCAGCAGCTGCACCATCTGCACACCGGCAGCTGGATCGGCGCAAGCCTCGACACCTGGATCGGCGACCCCGAGCACAACGTCGCGTGGGACCTCCTCGCCGAGACGCGAGAGTGGCTCGATGCGCAGTCGCAGCAGCGCCCCAAGGAATCGCAGCAAGCGGCGCTGGCTTGGCGCGAGATCCTGATCACCGAAGGGAGCGACTGGTTCTGGTGGTTCAGCCGGAAGCATGACTCGGGCATGGACCCGATCTGGGACAACCAGTTCCGCCTCCACCTGCGCAATGTCTACAAGCTGATGGGCGCGCGCGCACCCGCGCGGCTGTTCCAGCCCATCATCAAGCGCGCTCCCTCCGCTGAGCGCGGTGTGCCGTCGGCTTCGATCAGCCCGACTTCGAGGGGCGATCCGGCGTGGAGCCAGGCAGGGTACTACCTGGTCGGGTCAGGGTTTGGCGCGCTGCACCGGCCGGCGGGTGTAGTGGAGCGCGTGTTTTACGGCAACGACGACGACAACATGTACTTCCGCATCGACTCTCCCCGGTCGGGGGCCGAGCTCGAAACGCAGAAGATGGAGTTCTGGCTCTACGTCTCGGGGCCACCGGCGGCCGATGGCGGCGGAAACGTCGAGCTCCCTTTGCCGATGAGCGCCATAGGCGAGCTCGGGTTCGACCCTGCCTACGTGGTCCGGATCACGCCTCGCGCTCAGAGCGGGACCGTCGCAGTGGCAAGGGTCGCCGAGTCCCAGACCAGGGCCATCGCCGAGTCGAGCTGGGAGGTCGAGGACCCGTTTGCGATTGGGATTCCGTTCCGCGAGCTGGGCAAGGGGCGCGGCGACGCCTTTGAGCTGGTCCTGGTCGTGAGCCGGGAGGGCAGGGACATCGAGGTCGTGCCGCCGTCCGGCGCGCTAGGCATACGTGTCCCCGGCCAGACGCTCGCCATCGAGGTAGAGCACGCAAAGCACCTGAAAGTTCTCGTCGCGACGGCCGAGCTGGCGCCCTTCGCGAAGCTGGGCGGCGTCTCCGACGTCGCGGCCGCATTGTCGAAGGAGCTGCTGAGACTCGGTCATGACGTCCGGGTCGTGCTGCCCCGATACCGGCAGGTCGACATCGCACGCCACGGCTTGAGGCCGGTCGTGACGGATCTCGCGGTGCCTCTGGGGACGGACAGGATGATGGCGACCATCTTCGAGGGCCGGTTGGGCGAGATGGTCGTGTACTTCGTCGACTGCCCGCCGCTGTATGACCGCGACGGGATGTTCGGCTTTGGCGACGACGACGCGCGCTCCGTGTACTTCTGCCGCGCCGCGCTGGAGATGATGCCCAAGCTCGGCTTCTTTCCCGACGTCGTGCACGTGCACGACTGGTACGGCGCTCTAATTCCGAACCTGCTCGACCGGGTCTATGAAGGTGAGGGCTACGCCGACATCGCGACCACGCTGACCATCCACAATCTGTCGGCGCAGGGCGTGTTCGGATTCGGGGCGCTCGTTCTGGCCGGTCTGCAGGAGTGGGGTCTGATCCGGCTGGGTATCCCTGGGCTCGACAACGTCGTCAACGCACTGGGACGTGGCATTCACTTCGCCGATGTTGTCAACACGGTCAGCGAGCGTTATGCAACTGAGATCCAGACGCCGGAGTACGGCGAAGGCCTCGACGAGCTGCTGCGCCGCAACACTCAGAAGTTGCACGGCATCCTCAACGGGATCGATTACGAGATCTTCGACCCTCAGCGCGATCCGAACATCCCGGTCCATTACTCGGCTGAGGCGCCTCAGGCGAAGGCTTTGTGCCGTGCTGCGCTCAGGACGGAGCTGGGTCTCGAGGACTCGAACAAGCCGCTGTGCGCGATCGTGTCCCGCTTCTACGACGTCAAGGGATTCGACCTCATCGAGCAGGCGATGCCGGAGCTGGTGCAGCTCGGCCTGCAGATCGTGGTGATCGGGACCGGCGACCGGCGATACGAGGATATGTTCAGGCGGTGGGCGTCGGAGCTGCCGCGACAGGTGGCGGTTGCGATCGGCTTTGACGCGTCGCTCGCGCAGCGCATCTACGCCGGCGCCGACATGCTGTGGATGCCGTCACGGTTCGAGCCCGGCGGCCTCGCCCAGCTGATCGCGCTGCGCTACGGGACGATTCCTGTGGAGTTCTTCGCCGCCGTGGTGAGGGCGGCGGAGACCTTCCGACACCCGACGGTCTGGCAGTGGCTGATTCAACACGGGATGCAGGAGGACGTGTCCTGGTCGAGATCGGCCTACAAGTACGTGCAGCTCTACCTGGCCGCGATCGCCGGCCACCGCGAGCGGCACGGCGTCGCGATGTTCGAGCCCTCAGTCACGCCGGTGGGGCAGTAGCCTCGGGCTTCGCCGCACAGTAACCGCCCTCGGCGCGTCCCGTTACATCACCAATGAAGGGCCTCGTCGTACTGATGTTGCTCGCGCTGACCAGCCTTGCGTGTGGCACTCCTGGCGGCAGCCAGGTGGCCGCGAGCCCTTCGACCACAACCTCATCGAGTCCGACTCAGCCAACCTCGAGCGCGCTGGTGCTCGTGCCGTCCTCAGACGGAAAGAACACCGTGGTCGAGGACATCACCGATCCATCGCACCCCGTCATCGTCTACACGGTCCCGACCGTGCTTCGCGGTGCGCGATTCATCTCGGCCAAAGAGATCGGCTACACGACGACGACCAACGCGGACAGCCCGACCGAAGGCGTCACCACGATCTGGCGAATGAAACTTGACGATATGCGTCCCGCCCAGATCGCGACGTTGCAAGGCGACGCGATAGACCTGGCATGGAGTCCTGACGGGTCCAGCATGGCGTTCATCGCGGATTCGGGCGCGCACCGGCTGTGGCTGAAGAGCGGGACCGGTGATCCGCGCACAATCACGCCGTTGATCCCCGTCTACGGGCGCGAATACATCAGCACCGACCAGATCACGGTGGCTTTTTCGCACGACGGCCAGTTCCTGCTCATGGTGGACACAGTCGTCACCGGCGACGGGACGGACGTCCGCGCGACGTTTCAGATTCGCCAGGCGTCCGACGGCCGGCTGTTGTGGGTGCCACCGAGCGCACTGAAGCCGAATGCTTTCAACACGACCATGGCGGTTTGGTCACACATGACCGATCGTCTCTACTTCCAGGATCCCGATCCGGTCGCCGGTAAAACCGGGATCCACATCTGGCAGCCGCTCCACGAGGTCGCGATCCTCGCGGGCATCGCCCGGTGGACTTCGCCTTCGATCTCGCCCGACGACCGGTTTGTCGCTTACGAGACAGTGGGGACCGATGGCAAGCCGCGCGTGGCCGTGCGCGACCTCGGCTCGGAGTCGCTCCGTCTATTTCCTCAAGTTATCGGGCAGCCGGTCATGCTCTCCGACGTCGAGCTGATCGAGAGGCATTTCGTGCCGCAGATCGCCGGAGCGCCAGGTCCGGCCCTCTTACCGGACCGCTACTACGCCCTGAACCTGAAGACCAATGCCGAGACTTTATTGCCCTCTAACTTCCAACCTATGGACTTCTGGGTGGGCTAACCGCCCCAGTCGGGTAACAATCGAAGCTGCTCGACCCTCCGCGCTCCGGGACCGTACGCGCTGTTGAAGTAGTCGATGACCATGCGCCGCGCCGCGAATTGGGTCACCACGTTGCGCACCGACGCCTTCATCATCTCGACCCACCTGCGAGGGATGCCCGACTCGTCGCGGTCATAGAACGCCGGCACGACCTCGCGCTCGAGCAGGCGGAACAGCCCCTCGGCTTCGGCGACGTCGTCGATCTCGGGCCGGTCGAGCGTCGCGCCGGAAGGGATCGCCCAGC
>WNFW01002450.1_pt1 | contig 12667 bp, 8 predicted proteins | sample 5400131 | NCBI WGS metagenome assembly WNFW01 (sample SAMN13153362, study PRJNA577476) | soil metagenome | isolation source: 20 cm soil or saprolite under grassland replicate 1 | place: USA:California | collected 2016-06-15 | reverse complement strand
TGCTGCTCCGTCGATCAGCTCTTTTTCTTTTTCCTTCAGCATCTCATCAGTAACCCCGCGCTCGCGGTTCCGTTGCACCAATTCGGCCAGCGCTCGACGCGTTTCGTTTTGCAGGAGCGCTGGCGGCAGCTCGAATTGAATTTGCTCATGCAAATATTTTACGATCTGCGATTCCTTGGCTCGCTCGACATCATGCTTTTTCGCATGCTCGATATCGTGCTCGATCATCTCGCGAAGATCACCAAGCGTTTTCCCGGGCGCCAGCTTGCCGGCAAGCGCGTCATCGACCGGTGGCAAAACCTTCTCCTTGATCTCACGCACGGTAACCGCATAATCCGCTTTTTTGCCGGCCAGTTCTTTCACTGGAAAATCGTCTGGAAACTGGACGATCACGAGACGCGTTTCGCCGCTCTTTTGTCCGATCAATTGCTCACAAAAGTTTGGCAAAAAATTCTCAGATGCGAGGTGTAACCAGAATTTCTTTCCGCCTTGCAAATTCTTGCTCGCCTGCGGTGCAATTTCACTGATCGGCTTGCTATCGACCGATCCTTCGAAATCAAGCACCGCAAAATCGCCCATTTGCAGTCCGCGCGCCGGCACGTCTACAAAATCAGCCGTTTGCTCGCGCAAACGCTCGAGCGCCTCTTCAACTTCTGCATCAGAGACCTTCGTATCCGGCAATTCAACGGGGATATTTTTGTAATCCGGCAATTCAAATTCCGGTGCGGTGACTACGGTTGCGCGGAAGCGCATCGACTTGTCTTCGCCGAACTGAATGTCTTCGATGTTCGTCAAAGACGCGACGCGCAATTGCTCTTGTGCGACTGCATCGTGGTAACTCTTGGATACGAGTTTCTTCGTCAGTTCATCCTGGATCTCTTTGCGAAATCTTTTGTCGATCACGGCGCGCGGCGCCTTTCCCGGCCGGTACCCTGGAATCTTGGCAAACCGCGCGAAGTTGTTTGCGATTGCATCCCACTCCTTGCTCACTTCTTCAGGCGGCAATTCAATCTGCAGCTTCGAGACGAAGCCGGGCTGCTTTTCCACTTCAACCTTCATTAGAGAAAGCGACGATTGTAGCGGCGCTTGTGTCAAGCGCCGGTCACACGCTCGCCCCTAACGTAAACCGAATGCATTTGCGGAATTCCAAACCAGTAAGCCAACTCGCGATAATCTGCGCAATCGAATACTGAGAAATTGGCGAGCTTTCCGGGTTCAAGCGAACCAACTTTGTTTCCACGATTAAGGCTATGAGCAGCATTGATCGTCGCTGCCGTTACCGCTTCCGGCGGCGACATTTTCATTTGTGTGCAGGCGAGCGAGAGAATCATAGGCATCGAAGCGGTCGGTGATGAACCAGGGTTGAAATCGGTGGCAAGTACAACCGCAAGGCCGGCCTCGATCATCTCTCGCGCGCGCGGATAACCCGACGACCCGAGGGCATAAACGGAACCCGGCAAAAGCACCGGTTGCACGCCGGCGGATTTCATTGCCGCAATTCCCTGCTCATCTGTTTTTTCCAGATGATCAGCCGTCGCCGCTTTCAATTCTGCGGCAAGTTTCGCCCCGCCCAAATTACTTAGTTGATCGGCGTGGATTCGCAGCCTCAGCCCGAGTTTCCTGGCTGCCGTCAAAATTTTTCTCGATTGCTCAACGTCGAAGTAACCGCGCTCGCAAAATACGTCGCAAAACGCCGCGAGTTTTTCCCGTGCGATGTGCGGCAGCATCTGATCGATCATGAGGCCGATGTATTCATCGGTGTCCATCCCGCGCGGCACCGCGTGTGCTCCGAGAAACGTTGGCACGATCTCAAGCGGCGATTGCTCGTTGAGCGACCGCATCACGCGCAAGATTGTCAGCTCATCTTCAAGCGTCAGTCCGTAGCCGGATTTAGCCTCAATGGTTGTTGTCCCGCAGCGTAGAAACCAATTCGCGCGTTTCTTTGCCTGCACGAGAAGATCGTGCTCACTGGCCGCACGCGTCTTCTCTACCGTGGACCAAATCCCGCCGCCAGCTTTGGAGATTTGCTCATAACTTTCGCCGCGCGCACGCCGTTCAAAATCGTCGAGCCGATTTCCTGCAAAAACCAAATGCGTATGCGCATCGACAAATCCCGGCAACACAACGCGCCCGCGGGCATCAACGATCTCCGCGCCGCGCGATTCCTTTTCGATTTCATCACTCAAGCCGACGAGTTCGATTTTGCCATCACGAATGAGCATTCCGCCATCGCGAATAATTGCCAGCTCGCCCATTTCAGCGCCAACGCGAGGCCTTTTCGGACCAGCGAGGGTGACCAATTGCGAAACGTGAAGAACAGCCAATGTCTTCACGATTCGCTTAGCTTGCCTTCGACAACCTGCTTGATGTTCTTGAACTGCGCTTCCGAATCCGCGCTAATCTTTCGAAGTTTTTCATGAAAACTCGTTTTGAATCTTTCGTCCTTCAGCTGGCCAAGGTTGATTCGCACATTCAGCGCTGCGCCTTCAATACACGCGCGAATGGCCAGTGCGCCAACGCCGACGTCCGAGACAGAGGCCGGATTTCCTCTTTCGGCCATTTCCGCCAGCAACGCGTACGATCTTGATGCCGTTTCCATAACTTTCAGAGGCACTTCCGCCGCGTATTTTGTCGCCGCTTCAATCGCCGCCGAACGCGCCGTCTTTTCCTCCGCCGACTCTTTCGGCAGCGCAAATGCATCCATCACCTTGCTGAACGCCGCGGTGTCTTCGTCCACGAGCGATAGTAATTCATCTTTGAGTTGCTGCGCTTTGACCGCCCAATTGCTGAAATATTCGAGCTTGTCGTCCCAGCCGCGCTTCCCGGCGGAGAGATTTGCGACCATTCCCCCGAGCGACGCACCCAATGCGCCCATCACCGCGGCGACGGAACCGCCGCCGGGCGCCGGCGAATCGCTCAAGGTCTCATTGCAAAACTCGCGCACATTCATTTTTACGAGGGACTTTTTTGACTCAGTAGATTGAATCTTTAATTCAATCACTTTTTCGATTGGATCGAAAGGTTTCAGTTCTCCAAGGCCCATCGAACGAATCGCGATGTCCATCAACTCTTCCTCCGAAGCGCCTTCAGACCATCGCTGTTTGCGAAGAAAATACCGACCGGCATCTACGAGCGATTTTTCTGGTACCATGCCGACAATCTCCGAGCCGGTTACGCGCAGTCCTCGCTCCGCTGCGGCTTGAACGCAGGCATCGAATGCTACGTGCAATGGCGTTTCTTCGATGTTGGTCAGATTCATCGAGACCTGCGCGATTCCGTATTCCTTCACGAACCAGCCGATCGCCTTTACATGTTTCAGTATCCCTGGAATCCGAACGGGTTCGCCGTTTAAGCCCAAAACTGGTTTGCCCGAAGGCGTGCCGTCTTCCGTCTTTACCCTCCCCTGCTCTCGCACGTCAAACGCAACGGAGTTCGCGCGCCGCACAGATTTTGTGTTCAGGTTTGCGTTGTAAGCGACCAGAAAATCGCGAACACCGATCACAGTCGCGCCCGATTTGTCATTGAAAACGGCTGGCCCGAAATCCGGTTTCCATTCGGGTTGTTTTATTTTTTCGAAAAAACCTTCGTATTCGCCTGCGCGGATCACGGCGAGATTCGATCGTGATTTGTCCTTCGCTGCTTTCTCGTAGAGATACACCGGGATTTTCAATTCTTCGCTGACGCGTTTGCCTAATTTGTGCGCGCATTCGACGGCTTCGTCCCAACTTATATTGCTCACCGGAATGAATGGGCAGACATCCGTCGCGCCCATGCGCGGATGCGCACCTTTGTGTTTGCGCATGTCGATGAGCTCTGCCGCTTTTTTAATTGCGCGAAACGCCGCTTCTACCGCGGCGTCAGGGCTCCCAACGAAGGTCACCACCGTCCGGTTCGTGCTTGCTCCGGGATCGACATCGAGCAACGAAACGCCTTCGACTGACTTGATCGCATCGGTGACTTGTCGGATTACGTTCTGATCTCGCCCTTCAGAAAAATTCGGCACACACTCGATCAACTTTTGCATACGATTGCGGTGGATTAGTAAGCCGAGACGCAAGGTGCCGCAAAAATATCCGTGCCTATCGCACGCGCGTTGTAGCCGGGTCGGTGACCCACGGACCGCTTTGAACCGGCCCAGCCTACAGGCATCACCGATGCCGGCTACAACATCAATCTCGCCGCACCGGCTGCATGGGGATATCGATGTTGTTAGCAGCAGCGAACTCGTTCGCGCGAGAATAACCAGCATCGGCGTGGCGAAGAATGCCGGTACCGGGATCGCTGGTGAGGACGCGCTCGAGGCGGCCCTTGGAATTTTCGGTGCCATCGGCGACGACGACCATGCCGGCGTGCTGCGAGAAACCTATGCCGACGCCACCGCCGTTGTGAATTGATATCCAAGATGCGCCCGCTGCAGTGTTAACAAGCGCATTGAGCAATGGCCAGTCTGCGATCGCGTCGCTACCGTCGAGCATCCCTTCTGTTTCGCGATTAGGCGAAGCGACGGAACCGGAATCGAGATGATCACGGCCAATCACAATCGGCGCTTTGATTTCGCCGCGTTTTACCAGGTCGTTCATCGCGAGACCAAACTCGGCACGTTCGCCGTAGCCGAGCCAGCAAATCCGGGCGGGTAATCCTTGAAATTGAATTCGATCCTGCGCGAGGCTCATCCAACGAGCGAGCGTTTGATTTTCAGGGAGTAATTGGAGCGCGAGCTTGTCTGTGCGCCTGATGTCTTCGGGATCACCGCTCAAAGCGACCCAGCGGAATGGACCGCGCCCTTCGCAAAACAGCGGACGAATGTATTCGGGAACGAAACCGGGAATATCGAATGCGTCTTTTACGCCAGCTTTCTTTGCCTGAGCACGAATGTTGTTTCCGTAATCGAACGCCACTGCGCCTTTTTTTTGTAATGCGAGGATGGCTTCGACGTGCACCGCCATCGATTCCATCGCGCGCTCGATGTATTCGTCCGGATTCTTCCGGCGCAACGCGAGCGCATCCTCGAGCGACATTCCGTGTGGCACGTATCCGTTTAACGCGTCGTGGGCGCTGGTTTGATCCGTAACAACGTCGGGAACAATTCCCCGCTTTACAATTTCCGGCAAAACGTCCGCACAATTTCCAACGAGCCCGACTGAAAGCGACCGTCGATCTTTGCGCGCCTTTTCGATCAACTTCAGTGCTTCATCGAGTGAATGTGCGATCTCGTCGCAATAACCACTCTTCAATCTTTTTTCGATCCGCGCAGGATCAACTTCAACACCGAGGAAAGCCGCGCCGTTCATTGTCGCAGCCAACGGTTGTGCGCCGCCCATTCCGCCCAGGCCACCGGTCAACACGAATTTTCCTTTTAGTGAGCCGTCGAAATGCTTTCGACCCGCAGCGGCAAAAGTTTCATATGTTCCCTGCACAATTCCCTGGCTACCGATGTAGATCCACGAACCGGCTGTCATTTGCCCGTACATCGTCAACCCCATTCGCTCGAGGCGATTGAACTCAGGGTAGTTGTTCCATTGGCCGACAAGATTTGAGTTCGCGATGAGGACGCGCGGTGCTTCATCGTGTGTCCGGAATTTGCCGACCGGTTTCCCTGATTGCACGAGCAGCGTCTCGTCATTTTCGAGTTCGCGCAGCGAACGCACGATCGCATCGAACGCTTCCCAACTTCTGGCGGCGCGCCCGGTCCCGCCGTACACAACCAGCTGATCCGGATTCTCGGCGACATCCGGATCGAGATTGTTCATCAGCATCCGCATCGCGGCTTCTTGGTGCCACCCTTTGCATGTGCGCTCGCTACCGCGCGGCGCGTGGATTATTCGTTTCCCGCTCATGCTTTTTTGCTCTCCCCATCAAAATCACCTCGGCGAATCGCTTCGGCAACACGCGCGATATCGCCCGAAAGCGCACGATCCTGTGTCAGCGGCGGCGAGATTTGCCGCACCGTGGCGAATGCCCGCTCGACGCCAACGCCCGCTTTCAGCGGTCTCCGATGTTCCAGCCCTTCAGCAGCAGCGAGCAGCTCGATCGCCAGCAAGTTTTCGGCAAGATCGACAATCGAACGCAGCTTCAGCGCACTCGTCATTCCCATGGAAACGTGATCTTCCTTTCCACCTGATGTGGTGATGTTGTCAGCGCTCGCCGGGTGTGCGAGCACGCGCGCTTCGTTGACTAATGAAGCAGCGGCCACCTGCGCGGTCATAAAGCCTGACTCCAAACCCGGCCGTCGCGTGAGAAACGGAGGGAGGCCTTCGCTTTTGTCGGGATTAACCAAACGGTCAGTGCGGCGTTCGCTCATGTTCATCAGATCGGCGATCGCGATGGCAGCATAATCGAATGCCAGCGCAAGCGGGGCGCCATGAAAATTGCCTCCCGAAATCACTTCGCCATTAGCGGGGTCACCGCTCCCGGCTACAGCGAACACAAGCGGATTATCCGTCGCCGATGCCGATTCAATGAGCAAAACACTTTCGCCATGCGCGAGTGCATCGCGAACCGCGCCGTGCACCTGTGGCATGCAACGGAGGCTATATGCATCCTGGACGCGCGGATCGCCGGTGATATGCGACTGACGAATTTCACTGCCGTCCATTAGCGACAAAAGATGCTCAGCGACCGCTTTCTGGCCCGGGTGCGGACGTGCATTTTGTAACCGCAAATCGAAAGCGGCGGGCGTGCCCTTGAGCGCCTCGAGAGTCATCGCCCCGGCAACGTCAGCGATATACGCAAGACGTTTCGCGCGCTGAAGCGCGAGGCCACCGACGGCGTGCATGGCTTGGGTGCCGTTGAGTAGTGCCAGACCCTCTTTGGCTTCGAGTTCCAGTGATGTTAATCGCGCGCGCCGCAGTGCCTCGGCGCTCGACATCCGCTGCCCTTCAAAGAACGCCTCGCCTTCGCCTACAAGAGTCAAGGCAAGATGCGCCAGCGGAGCGAGATCGCCGCTGGCGCCGACGGAGCCTTTTTCGGGAACGACAGGATAGATCCGCCGGTTGAGCATTTCACAAAGCAACTCGATGACCTCGCAACGGACTCCGCTCAAGCCGAGCGCGAGGACGTTCGCGCGCAGCAGCATCATCGCGCGCACCTCCGGCTCCGAAAGCGGATTTCCAATTCCACAGGCGTGACTGCGGACGAGGTTCAATTGAAGCTGGCGCAATTCTTCGCGCGGAATGCGGACCTCAGCGAGCTTGCCAAATCCGGTGTTGACTCCGTAAACCACTGCGTCCCGCGCAATGATTTGTTCGATCAGTTTCCGCGATGCGAGGATGCGCGGACGCGCGAGATCAGAAATGCGAACGGCTTCGCCCGCGAGGGCGACGGCCTCGAGTTGAACAAGAGGAATCTGCTCGCCGTTCAGCTCCATCCACGCAGTCTAGTCAGAATCGTTGAACCATTAAAGCCCCTTCGACTTGGGCCGGCTTTCGCTCAGCTTGGGGCTTGAGATGCAGGCAGGCTGCTGAAGCGCGCGAATCGCACAACACAAAAAGGCCAGGTCAAGCCATGACCTGGCCTTTTGGGCGAGATGGCCCACTATAAATTGCCGGGTACCCGAACCTATTTTTTGCCCGTCTTTTGTGGTGGTGGCATCACTTCCTTGTGCTGCGCACAAGCCCCGAACCCCAAAGCGGTGACCAGTAGGGCCACGATCATGATCCTTTTCAATAGTTTCAATCTATCTCGCCTCCTTTCGCAGCAAGTTGCTCCGGTCTGTTTAGGCAGGGAAGAACAGGGAAGCAATGCTTTTTCTTAATTTTTTTGAATGTATCATAAACGGGCCGCCGGATTTATTTCGCGTATCCGGTCGTTCCCGCGCTTGTGGTCACTGTCTCCTTCCTTTGAGAGCAAGCACCAAAGCTCAACGCGGTGGCCAAAATGGCCACAATCATGATCGCTTTTAGAAATTTCAATGTTTCTCGCCTCCTTTCGCCGCAAGCTGCAGTTACCCGTTTAAGATTACACGGGAAGCAACGTTTCTGTTGCCCGATTTGGATGTATCGCCGCGCCATTCGGCCCCAGACTTCCAAATCGAAAGCTCTAATACTCGGAAAGTGCCGGTGCTCAAGCCAAACTATCCAGCGCGATTTTCTATTCCGTAATCTTGAGCGCGATAATCCGAGATTCTTCGTGTCGCTCAGATGACATGCCTCACGGACTCCTTAGATGTTCGTTCTTCGCAATTTCGAAAATCATTCCTCGATCACAACTGGTGTGCCTTCGTCGACAAGCTCGAACAGTTCGATCACGTCTGCGTTCCGCATCCTCACGCAACCGCAGCTCGCCGGTGTGCCGATCTTGCCCTCGTGTTTCGTCCCATGAATGTAGATGAAGCGTCCGCCTGTATTGGCATTCTGTTCATCCAATCCGGCGAGCCATAAAATACGCGACATCACCAGGTCATCGGTTGGAGGAACCGGATCGCCTGGCTTGAGGGCCACGCGGCTCTGGAAAATCGTTCCACTCGGCATTTCGTCGCCAATCTTCTTCGCTACGCATAACCGACCCGTTGGGGTTTTCATGCTCCCCTCCTCCGTGCCAACACCAAATCGCGACGTGGACACAGGGTAACTACGGATCGCTCTCTCATTCTCTTTCAACGTGAGTCGCTGATCTCGAATTGATACATGGATGCTTTTCATTCCAGTTTTCCGCTGCCACGGCTTGCTGTGAAGCTCACCGCCGAGATTGCCAGGCCTGTTTTGCACAACGTGAGCGTAAGGTTACAATCGACATGCGCATGAGAGATTATCACATCGCCGTCGTAGGCGCGACTGGCGCTGCGGGCACTGAGCTGTTGCGCGTACTCGAACGGCGAAATTTTCCCGTGGCAAATTTGCGTCCCCTCGCCTCGGCGCGCTCGGCTGGGAAATCGGTTCGGTTTCGCGGTGAATCGGTTCCCATAGAGAAACTCGCCGACCGATCGTTCGACAAAATCGACATCGCGTTTTTCTGCACGGATGGCGATGTTTCCAAAAAGTATGTCCCTATCGCGTGCCAGGCGGACGCGATTGCGATCGACAAATCTTCGGCGTTCCGAATGGACGCCCAGGTGCCACTGGTGATTCCAGAAATCAACGCGGAAGATGTGCGCCGCCATCGCGGGACAATCGCGAATCCCAATTGCACCACCACAGTCATGCTGATGGCGCTTTATCCGTTGCACAGGATCTTTCATGTTCGGCGCGTTTTCGCAGCCAGCTATCAGGCCGTTTCTGGCAGCGGCACGCGAGGCGTTGAAGAGTTGAGCCGGCAAACGAAAAATTGGGTGGAAGATCAGAAACCCAGTAAGCGTCGCCCTGTGGGCGACGTGACTGCAGCGAGTCCCAAACAACGCGACACTTCGCGCAGCGAAGCGGCTACAGTTTTTCCTCACCCGATTGCGTTTAATTTGCTGCCGCACATCGATTCGTTTCTCGACAGCGGTTACACGAAGGAAGAAGTCAAAATGCAGGATGAAGCGCGCAAAATCATGCATTCGCCGGCGCTCCGCGTCTCGGCAACGTGCGTGCGCGTGCCAGTCTACCGCGCGCATTCGGTCGCCGTCAGCGCCGAGTTTCAACGACCGCTATCGGTCGAACAAGCGCGCGAAATTTTGTCTAAGGCGCCGGGATTAGAATTGGTGGACGAACCGCACAGCAATCGTTATCCGACGCCGCTCACCGTGGCTGGAAAGGATAATTGTCAGGTCGGCCGGGTACGCCTGGATTGCGCTTTTGAAAATGGTCTCTCGTTTTGGGTCTCAGGCGATCAACTCCTCAAAGGCGCAGCATTAAACGCAGTGCAGATCGCCGAATTATTGTAGGGGCGTTTGGCACAAACACCGCTGCACCGATTCAAAAAACAAACGGCTCCGGAATTTCTCCGGAGCCGCTGTGGTAAATACGATGGAATTATTGTTGGCCGGGCGGTGGCGTTCCTTTTTCGGGTTTTTTCTGCCCGTGCTGTGGTCCTTTCTGGCCGCCCTCGCCTGCAGGAGGCTGCCCTCCGCCTCTCGGCGGCGGTCCGCCGGGCTGCGCATACGCTCCTTGTCCCGTTCCTCTCGCGTCGCGCGTTTCGCCGGGAAGCCCGCCCTTAGGCGGCGCGCCCGCAGGTGGCGGATTGCCAGGTTGATTTAACCCAGTCGGTGGCGGTCGATGTTCAGGAGCGCGGCGCTCGTATCCCGTGCCACCTGTTGGGGGCGGTGCGCCGAATTTTTCGCGTTCAACTGCTCTTTGCCGACCGGGCGGAATATTCTCAGTACCGCCACTCGGACCTGGACTTTCGCCAAGCTTGTTAGCTGGCGGCCGAACACGTTCTGGCGGTAGAGGCGACGAGGGCAAGTTAGGTGGTGCTCCCGCACCCGGTCTGCCTGTCCGTTCGCCACCTTCAAACGGCGCAGGCGTTCCCGTCAGCGGTTGCCGCGCACCAGCTTTACCTCTGCCTCGTTCAAATGGTGCAGGCGAGCCTGGAGACGGACCCGCAGGCGTGAACCCGGGTTGTTGACCGGCTCGGCCTTTACCTTTGCCGCGCTCGAAAGGCGCAGGCGAAATTCCTTCCGGTGGACCCGCAGGCGTCATGCCGGGCGGCATTCGCCCAACTTTCCCTCGCGGACCGGGTGAAACCGGTAGTTTATTCTCGCCCGTAGCTGGACTGCCACCAACACCCGGTGGCCCCTCAGCCGCTGCCCGTTCGGGCTTACGACTTGGCGGCGGGACATTCTTGGGATTCTCCGTTTTAATTTTCTGTTCAAGTTCGCTTTTGTTCTGAACACCCTGCCAGCCGCGTTCAAACTTTGGCTGTGCGACTTTCGCTTTCACAGCTTGCGGCTTACCGGTAGGAGGCGCTGCGGCGAATTTAGGCGGCGCTGCCACCAGCAGTTTGTTGCCTTGCACTTTGGTAAGCCCTCCGGATTTTACCGCTGCAGATAAATCGGTTGCTGCCCCGCGCTCTATCGTCAGCCGCTGAATTGGCCGGCTCGAGTAAGAGCTAACAACGTTGTAATCCGGGCCGTAATTATAGACCACATTGTTCTGAACGTAGATATTGGTGACGTTCACTGTGTTCGTGATATAGGTGACATTCTGCGTTGCCGGAAAGATCCGATCTCGCAAGACGGGTTCGCCGATGAAGCGAACATCACAAAAGTTGTAATATTGCGGCCCGATGTCGTACTCGATATCGACTCTGGCGCCGATAGGCCGTCCTTCATAAACGACGCCCGGACCGCGCGGCGGCAGCGGCGCCCAGCCAATATAATCGCCACCCGTTCGCCACGAAACCCAGGCTGGTCCCCAATCCAGGTCGGTTCCCGGAAACCAAACCCAGCCGTAATCCCCCAGGTTAGCCCACCGACCATAGTGATACGTGGCCCAGCCGAAATCTTCGTAGGAAATCCACGTCCAACCGTAATCGGTGTAAGCCCAGTAGCCATCGCTGTAGGGCCGCCAGTTCGGATCGCTCACTGCTGCGTCTGGCTGCCAACCGTATCCGTAGCCTTCAACGTCAATCCAGTTTCCACCGGAAAGATTGTCATAGATGAAATCAACTGTGACGTCGGCTCCGCGCGTCTGCGGAAGAGCAGACACAACAAAAGCCAGCATGCTTAATGCAAAGAGAATTTTTTTCATAATCGTAAGAAATGTTATGAGACGTTCGACTTCGCTGCCTCGCGATTTATTCAACCTGTGATTCGGAAACTGTATCCGCATTGCGCGTGCGCTAGCAAATGGCCCAGCGTTTTTAACGCTGGCTAACCAGATCGCGAAAATAGCCCAGCGTTTCAACGCTGGGTCAAAGATTTGATACCGTCGAGTCCCTGCAGGGACGGCAGTATGTATCAACCGAGCATCGATGCTTCGAATCAATTCCCATGCAATAGCCCAGCGTTTCAACGCTGGGTTTTCGATGATATAAAACCCTCGAGTCCCGACAGGGACGACAGAATCACTCGGCTATGCATTCGTTCACCAGTTGCCTCGTCCATTGTGTTTGGAGCACGAAGAATCGCGAACCTTGGCTAACGCTGGATTTGCGTGAAAGGCTCTGGCCATATCTCGGCGGCATTGCGAAACAAAATCAAATAAGGACGCTCGCCATTGGCGGGGCGAGCGACCACGTCCATGTTCTCCTCTCTTTGCCAGCCACATTATCCGTCGCTAAAGCGATCCAGCTACTCAAAGGAAATTCATCGAAATGGATTCGAGAAACCTTTCCGAAGATGCGTCCCTTCGCTTGGCAGGAGGGCTACGGTGCATTTAGCGTTGGCCTTTCAGGCGTGGACGCCACCATGGCTTACATTCGAAATCAGGCGGACCATCATCGAACGCGGTCCTTTCGCGATGAGTTTGTAGCGATGCTTAAGAAGCACGGTTTTACGTACGAGGAGTCGATGCTCGCTTGATGCGTTCTGTCGTCCCTGCCGGGACTCAATGTATTGTGATCTGTTACCCAGCGTTGAAACGCTGGGCTATAGTCACGGCAATTCTTAATAACGCCCATTGATCACAATTCATGCTCATTCGCCTGCCACGCCGTCCTGCTCGCGAAAACTTTCGCAGTACTCCCGCGGCTGCGGGACGAAGGCGGATGGTTACTAGCTTAAGCGAAAGTCTTTTCGCCCTATCGGGAATCTAACCAAAGATGCGCGATTATGCTGTGCGGGGCCAAGCTAGTGCCACCGTGAGGAACC
>WNFW01002449.1_pt1 | contig 12668 bp, 8 predicted proteins | sample 5400131 | NCBI WGS metagenome assembly WNFW01 (sample SAMN13153362, study PRJNA577476) | soil metagenome | isolation source: 20 cm soil or saprolite under grassland replicate 1 | place: USA:California | collected 2016-06-15 | reverse complement strand
GTGCAGCACGCTGACCGGGGCCTGCGGCCAGAGGGCGCGCATCCCGGCGGCGTCGCGCCGCGATGCCACCAGCACGCGGGCGACCGACGCGATCGCCTGCGCCTCGAAGCGCGCCAGCCGGCCCGCTTCCTGCCGAAAGATCCGTCCCCGGGCACCGCCCTGATAGGGGGCCGCCTGCGCAAACAGGTCGGAGACGCAGTCGACGGCGTCGAACAGGACCCGATGGCGGTCCGCCAGGGGCACGAAGGCGAAGGCTCGCACGTGCTCGACATGGATGACGTCGTACGGGGTCCGGGCGATGGCGCGGCGCACCGCCTGCCGCATCCGCAGGGATTCGACCGCCATCGTCTGCAACGGGTAGGCCCGGTCGGGGAGATGGCGCAGTGCCGCGAGCCGGTCTCCGACCCCCGGCCGGTATTGCGTGACCGCGACGACGTCGACCTGGTGGCGCGCTTCCATGGCGCGCAGGAAAAGCCAGGGGCGAACCGCGATCGGTGAGGGCGGGTGTGGTCCGATGTAGAGGACGCGCAGCCTACTCACGGATCGCCTGCGCCTGTGCGTAGATGGCTTGTGTCCGGGCGGCCACCGCCGCCCAGCTATTGTCGGCACGACTCAGCGGGGGCGGCGGATAGGGCCCCAGCAGCGCGCGGGCGACGGCCGGGGCGGTGCGCTCCGGGACGAGCGCGCCATAGCGGTAACGGGCGAACGCCTCGGCGAGGCCGCCGGCGTCGGTCACGACCACCGGTTTGCCAAAGCCCGCGGCCAGCTCGAAGGCGCCGCTGTCCGAGGTGTCGATGTAGGGCAGGGCCACCACATCGGCGGCGGCGAAGAAGGTGGCGATTTCTTCGCGGGCGATGAAGCCCAAATGCCAGGCGACCGGCAGCCCGTCACGGCGCGCCTGCTCGACACGGCGCGAGACGTCGTACAGTGGGCGGCCCGCGACCAGCCCGATCAGGTCGTGACCCTCGCCCTGGGCGATGCGAATCGATTCCAGGAACAGGTCGAGGCCCTTGTAGCGCCGGATGAATCCGAAGAAGAGCGCGACCCGGCTGCCGGGGGGCAGCTGCAGTTCCCGGCGGGCGGCGGCCTGGTCCGGCAGCCCGCTCGTCAGCGGCGTGTAGAGGCCGTGCGGCACGACCTCGATGCGGGCGTCCGGGAGCGTGTCGCGAACTTTTTGCCGGGTCGATTCCGAGTGGCAGATCAACCAGTCGAAGCCGCCGTAGAAACCGGAAAACGATCCCAGCCACGGGCGGCGTTCGTGGGCGCGCGCGTCGTGCACGGTGCAGATGGTCACCGCCCGCAGGCCGCGGTAGAGGAAGCGTTCGATGACCGGCAGGACGGTGCCCTGGGCGTGCACGATATCGGGCGCAAACCGCTCGAGGAAGTCGCGTGCCGGTTCCAGCGCCATGGCCAGCCGCATCGCCTTCTTCGCTTTCGGCTGCGCCGAGGCATAGACAAAGGGCCGGACGATCTCGTAGGGGGGATCGTTGTCCAGCGGCTCGAACAGGCTTGAGGTCACGACCGCCACCGTCATGCCCCGGGCCGCCAGCGCCCGCGCCAGGCAGTCGGTGTAGTCGGCGGTGCCGCCGACGCCGAAGAATTCCACCAGGGCGACCCGCGTGGCAGGTTGCGGCTGGGCGGCCGGGCGTGCGGTGCCGGCGAGCAGAGCCTGGGTCACCGGCGGACCCTTACCGCGTGGAGGACGAAGGCGGCGAGCGGCAGCAGCGCATCCCCGGGTGGCCGCATGTGCGGCCGCGAATGGCCGATGATCCGCCACTGGCTCCAGTGGTCTCGCACCGCCGGGTTCTGGCTCCGGCCGTCGAGGGCGGCCCGCAGCGCGATGCGCACCGCGCGTCGCCGGAAGTTGCCGCGCATCTCGCCCAGCAGGCCCTCGGCTTGGGCCAGTTTCCGCACCGGCTCGAAGTAGGGGTTGTAGAGGTACTCGTGCAGCAGGATCAGCTGGTCGACGCGGTCCGCTCGAAAGTTGCGCAGCGCCAGGTTGGCGGCGCTGGCGGCGCCGTTGTGGATGCTGAAGCAGGAGAGCGGCTCATCGACGTAGGCGATCCCGGTGTGCAGGCCGACCCGCAGCCAGTACTCGAGGTCGGGAATCTGCACGAGGTCTTCGTTGAAGGCGCCGAACTCGTCGAAGACGGAGCGGTGCATCATCACCGCGGTCGGCTCGCCGACGAAGTTTCGGCCCCGGTACTCGAGGGCCAGCCGCGCGACCTCGTCGGGCGTGATGTAGGTGCGGCCCGGCAGGAGCTCGCGGACCTCGTAGCGGCGCACCTCGCGTTCCATCAGCGCCTGCTGGGCCTCGCCGACGCCCTCGTAGAAGAAGAGGCGGCGACAGATCGCCATCCGGTACTCGCCGCGCGACGCCTCGAGCAGCCGCTCGATCGCGGTCGGGGCGAGCACGTCGTCGACGTCCATGAACTTGATCCACTCGCCCCGGGCCAGCTCGATGCACCGGTTTCGATTGGGCACCAGGCCGATGTTGGCGTCGTTGGTCACAATCCGGATGCGGGGATCCCGCTCGGCCCAGGCGGCCAGCAGGGCGGCGGAGTCGTCGGTCGACTGGTTGTCGACCACCAGGATGTCGAGGTTGCGGTACGTCTGCTTGACGATCGCCTGCAGGCAGCGCTCGAGGAACGCGCGGCCGTTGTAGACCGGGATGCAGACGGTGACCATGGGGCGGTTCACGCGCCGCGCCCCGCGAGCGTGCTCCGGACGAAGGGCAACAAGGGCCGCATCCCGACCAGCACGATGACCGCCATGAGCACCAGGTCGGTTGCGAAGCGGGCGATCGGGGGGATGGGCATGAAGCCGACGAGGATCAAGGGGAGGGCGCAGGCCACGTAGAGCAGCCCGACCTCGCGCAGCACCTGGCGGACGATCGGCCAGCCGATCTGCGACGGGAGCGCGAAGATGACCAGGCTGTTGATCAGCGTGGCGACGTAGTAGCCGATCACGACCCCGACCACGCCGATGCGCAGGCCGAGGCTGACGCCGATCACGACGAAGGCGATGGAATTGGCGATCAGGTTCCAGAGCACCAGGCGGGTGCGCCCGGTCATGCGCAACACTTCCCAGCCGACCGTGCCCAGCGGCGAGAGCAGGGGATAGACCGCGGTCAGGATGACGAAGGGGATGGAGGCCTTCCAGCGATCGCCAAACAGTTGCTGGACGACAAAGCTGGCGTTGAACATCAGGAGGAAGCACCAGGCGGCCTCCAGGTAGTTGATCGACATCGCGGTGCGCTTGAAGATCGAGCCGAGCGCGTCCCGGTCGCCGCGCTTGGCGGCGAACACCGGCAGCATCACGCGGAGCAGCGGGATCTCGACCAGGAACGGCAGCCGCGAGGTCAACCAGCTGGCCATGATGTAGAAGCCGGCGGCGGTGGCGCCCGCCACCGAGCCGACCAGGAGGCCGTCCACCTGGGTGAGCAGCACGCCGGCCAGTGCCAGCCAGACGAAGTCCTGTGCGGAGACCAGCGAACGCCAGGCCCGGCTGAGCCGCGGCCGGAGGAAGACTTCGTGGCGGCTGCGCCAGAGCAGGAAGGCGGCGTAGAGCGAGACCTGCATCACGGAGGCCACGCTCAAGGCCCAGGCCGTCTTGAAGTGGGCCGAGATGACGATCGCCGTCAGCACGAAGGCGAGCGCGCCGAGTCCCTGCGGCGCCACCAGCCGGAAGAGCCGCTGCCGGCTGTTGAGCTCGGCCTCGGCCCCCAGCGTCCAGGTGCGGGGGATCAGGGTCAGCGCCAGGATGGCGGTGGTGAGCGGCAACTGCGGTGACAGGCGGGTCAGCAACGGCATCGAGGCCAGCAGGCCCAGCAGCAAGACGACGGTGGTGGCGAAGATCGCGCCGGGCAGGTCGCGCCAGTGGCGTTGCGTCCGGCCGCTGGTCGCCCACTGCGTGAGGTTGAGCTCGCGCAGGGTGTCGACGACGCCCACGATGACGACCGCCTCGCCGAAGACGCCCCACTCGGTGGGGGCGATGATGCGAGCCAGGGCGACGCGCGTGATCAGGGTGGTGGCCTGCGACAGAATCTGGACGAGGTAGCCGGACCCAATCGAGAGCGCGAGGTTGCCCGATGGGCGTGCCGGTTCGGCCGCGGCCGGGCTGGGCGCGGCGAGCGTCGCGTCGGTTTCGTCGAGGGGTTGCGGTCTCAGCATTGGGGGTGGTGGCGGCGCCAGCCGCCGGTCATAGCAACTGCCCGGTCAGCTGCCGGGCGCAGACGGCAACGGCGTAGGCGTGGGAGCGGGTGCGGTCGGCGCGCCAGCCGGCCCGGATCGAGTACGCCAGCCAGAGCCCGGCATTGAGGAGGACGAGGGTGGCCGCCAGCGCGGTGGCGCCCAGCCGCGAGCCGTGCAGGCGCTGATAGCGGATCTTGCTGCTGCACAGCTGCGCGCGTCGCCGGATGCTGCCGCTCTTGCCGACGTAGTGGACCACCCGGGCGTCCGGCAGGCAGGCGATCTGCCAGCCCAGCGTCCGGGCGCGCTGGCACCAGTCGACCTCCTCGTTGTACATGAAGTAGCCGGTGTCGAGCAGGCCGACCTCGCGAACCGCCAGACCGGACAGCATCATGCCGGCGCCTTCGATCCAATCGACTTTCGAGCGCACGCCGTCGTGCGCCCGGGAGCGGCGCAAGCCGAGCACGTTGGCCAGCTCCTGGCCAACGGTCGGAAACCGGTCGTGGCAGCCGAGCCACCGCCCCTGTGCGTCGACCAGGCGGGGTCCCGCGGCCGCCACCCAGAGATGGCCGGCCATGTAGTCGTGCAGCGTCGTGATCGCGCCCGGCTGTGGCCGGGCATCGGTGTTGAGGACGAGCAGGTAATCGGCGGGGCACTGCTGCAGCAGCTGGTTGACGCCGGCGGCGAAGCCGCGATTTTCGGAGCTCTCCACCAGGTGCACCTGGGGATAGACCTCCGCAAGCCGCGCGGCACTGCCGTCGGTGGACCCGTTGTCGAGCACCCAGACGCTGCGCGACGGGTCTTCCTCGAACAGATGGCGCACGCCATCGATCAGCAGGTCGCGCGTGTTCCAGTTGACGATGCAGATCGCCAGGCTCATGCGGGTTGCAGAAAGGCGCGTTGCTCGACGCAACGGCCGACCGCCTCCACAAACGTCTGCTGCGCGGATGTCCAGCTGTAGCGCGCCGCCGTCAGGCGGGCGTTGTCGATCAGGCGGCGGCGAAGCCGATCATCCGTCATCAGCGAAAGGACCGCGGCGGCGAAGGCGGCCGGCGTGTCCGCGACCAGGACGTCTTTACCCGAGCAGACGTTGAGGCCTTCGACCGCTTTGGAGGTCGCCACCACGGGACAGCCGAGGGCAAATGCCTCCAGCACCTTGATGCGGGTGCCACCGCCGCGCAACAGGGGGACGGCGAGCACGCCGCTCGAGCTGACGAAGCGCTCGTAATCGGAGACCAGTCCCGCCAGCGACACACCGGGCACCGCCTGCAGCCGTCGCACCGTCTGCGGATCCGGCGCCTGGCCGGTGTTGACGAAGCGCGCACCCGGCTGCCCCTTGAGGATCGACGGCCAGATCTGCGCCAGGAAGTAGTCGACCGTCTCCAGGTTGGCGCGGTAGGTGAGCGACCCGGTGTAGATGACCCGCGACCGATCGGCGGGGCCCTCGAACGGGGCTGAGATCTCGGCGCCGTTCGGCACCGTGCATCCCCACGCGCGCTGCGGCCCCACCTCATCCCGGATCCACCGCAACTCGGCGTCGGACACCGCGACGTAGGCGTCGACGCCGTTCAGCATCTGCCGCAAAAAGTGTTTGAACTTCCAGATGCGGGCCTGGCTGCGAATCGTGTCCACCGGTGACTGGAAGGCAAAGGGTTCGCAGCCGTCCAGGATCTTGATGAAGCGGCCATCATCGAGCCGCGAGACGTAATCGCCGGCGGCCAGCTCGTAGGCGATCACCGCATCGACCCGCCGGTCCTGCGCGACGCGCCGGATCTCTTCGAGCAGGGACTTCTGGTAAATCAGCCGGAAGTAGCGCGGGCTCCTGGCGAGCAACGCCAGCGTCGACTTCAACCGCCCGGGCCAGCGCGATGACCAGGACGAGGTGAAGGCCACGCTGGCCAGATCCGGGTATGGCCCCGGCCCCGCGGGCGGCTCGAAGGCGAAGAGATGGCAGCGATGGCCGGCGGCGGCCAGCCCGGCCAGCAGCTTGGATGACCGGACCCGCGCCCCGTTGGTGGCGGGATAAGGGAACCAGGGCGTCACGAACAGGATGTCCGTCGCGAAACCCTCAGCCGGCCGCGCCGGCGCCGACCGGCTCGTCCAAGACGACCGCGGTCCAGGCGGGCGGCAGATTCTTATGGATCTCGATGCCCTCGAACTCGCGGCTCTGGCGGATGCCGCTGGCTTTTGCCCAGCGGGCCATGCGGCGGAGGCCTTCGGACAGTGGGGTAGAGGGAGCGCTGGGAAAGACGCGCTGGAACTTCGAGTGATCGGAGAACGCCAGCTTGACTTCGCTGCGTGCCTCCCGGTGGTCCAAGCGGCCGGGGATGTCCATCGCCGCGATGACCTCGAGGGCGAGCTCGTTGACGCTGTAGTGTTGGTCGCTGCCGATGTTGAACAGCTGGTTGCGAGCCGCCGGCTCGAGCGGCGCGGCGGCGATCGCCGGCGCGATGTCCTTGATGTAGGTAAAGGCGCGGCGCTGCTCGCCATCCCCGAAGATGGGCAGCGACTCGCCCTGCATCAGGCGGTTCATGAAGATGCCGATCACGTTGCGGTACTTGTCGCCCAGGTTCTGGCGTTCGCCATAGACGTTGTGCGGCCGGAAGACGACGTAGTCGAGGCCGAAGAGTTCATGGCTCGCCTTCAGCTCGAGCTCGACCGCCGCCTTCGCGATGCCATAGGAATCCTCGGGGAGCGGAGTGAGGTCCTCGCGCATGGGCAGCTGGTTGGTGCCGTAGACGGCGATCGACGAGGTGAAGGTAAAGCAGCGCACCTCATAGTTGACGCTGGCGTTGATCAGGTTGACGCTGCCGAGCAGGTTGTTGGTGTAGTTGAAGCGCTTGATGAAGTGGCTCAGGCCCTCCGCGGCGTACGCGGCCAGGTGATAGACGTAGTCGAAGCGGAAGCGATCGAACAGCCTGTCGAGCAGCTGGTGGTCGACGATCGAACCCTGGATGAAGCGGGCGCGCGGATTGACGTTTTCCGTGAAGCCCCCCGACAGGTCATCGAGCACGACGACGTCGAAGCCAAGGTTGTCGACCAGGTTGTCGACGACGTGCGAGCCGATAAAGCCCGCGCCTCCCGTGACTAATGCGGTTGTCATTGACGATTCCTCCCTACGATTGGTGGTGCCTGGCCGCGCCGGCGGCGCGGAACGATGAGCAAGAAGAGTCCGGCGAGCAGGAGCAGAGCCCCCACCCCGACCCTCCCCCCGAGGGGGGGAGGGAGATTGGCGACCCTCCCCCCGAGGGGTGGAGGGAGATTGGCCTGCGCCCCGCCGGTGATGGCGAGGTGCGAGGTCGTCGACGACGTCGTCGTCGTGGTGGTCACGGTCGCCGCGGAGACCGCCGTGACGGCTTGATCGCTGGCGCTCCCCTCGCGCGCATCGCCGGCAAAGCTGGCGGTCGCCGTTCCGGCACCCACCGGCTGATTGGCACTCGCGATGGAGCACGCCGCCGAGCCGGCCGCATCGGTCGACGCCGTGCAGTGCTGCGCCGACGACCCCGAACCGAGCGCCAGTGTCAGGGCGCGGCCCGCGAGCGGCGCGCTGCCGTCCTCGGTCAGGACGGCGGACAGGTGTGCCGCCGTGCCGTTGCGGAGCGAGGTATCGCCGGTGTAGGCGAGCTTGGTCTCCTCTTTTAACACCGCAAACGTGGTCGAGGCCGAACTCGCCTGGAAGTTGTCGTTCCCGGCAAAGGCCACCGTCAGGGGATAGCTGCCCGACGCGACGTCCGGGGTCAGGCTGCAGCTCGCCACGCCCTGAGCATCGGTCTGCCCGGTGCAGCGCTGCGACCCGAGCGTGAAGATGAGGCTCGCTCCCGGAACCGCGGCCTCGCCCGCGTTGAGGCTGGCGGTGAGCGTGATCGGATCATTGACGTCGCCGCCGGCCGGCCCGGTGTAGGTCACGCCGCTTTTGACCGCGGAGACGTCGACCTGGGCGGCCGTCAGGGAGGCCGCGTAGAACTGATCGCCGCTGAAGCTGGCGCTCACGCCGCCTGGACCGAGTGGCTGGCTGGTCGCTCCCGGCGAGCAACTGGCGAACCCGCCGGCATCGGTTGTGGCCGAGCAGGTCTGCCGGCTCGCTCCACTGCCGAGAGCGAGGCTCACCGTCCGGCCGGCCAGCGGCGTGGTCCCGTCCTCGGTGAGGGCGGCCGAGAGGTGAGCGGCGACACCGTTGACGAGGGCCTGGTCGCCCCGATACGCCAGCGCGGTTTGCTCATGCGCGATGACGAACGGGACCGACGTGGCCCTCGCCTGGAACTGATCGCCGCCGGCGTAACTGACCGAGAGCGTGAGGTTGCCCGCTGCGGCGGTGGGCACCAGGCCGCAGGCGGCCGCGCCATTGCGGCCGGTGACCGCGGTGCAGGTCTGCGATCCGAGCCCAAACGTCAGTCCGCTGTCCGGCAGCGGATTCCCCCAGACATCGGTCAGGGTGGCCGCGACCGTCACCTCGTCGTTGAAGTCGGCGGTTGTTGGCCCGCTGTAGACGAGGCTGGTGACCGCCGGCCCAGCCAGCTTGAGCGTCTCCGCAAAGAAGGCTTTCTTGGCGTCGGTGTTGATGGTCCAGTTCACCGGCACGCGCTGGAAGCCATCCAGGTAGTTGTTCTGACCGGTATCGAGATATCCCCAGGAGACGCCCGAGGCGACCGAGGCATCGAGGTTGGCGACGCTGGTCGAATCCTCGTTGACCACGATCGGCGTCGGATTCGCCTTGTAGGCGGCGGACTGCCTGGTCGAGGCGATCAAGGCGTGCAGCTGGGTCCCGTCGATGCCGTTGCCGTGCAGCAGGACGAAGTCCTCCTGCGTGATCACCTCATCACTCGGCTGCTCGCCGCCCTTCCAGCTGACGCTGACCTTCAGTTTCCCGCCCGAACGGTCCTGGACCTGCTTGACGACGTTGGCCTCGTTGGCGCAATTGCCGCCGTCCAGGTAGTCGGAGAAGCCGGCATCGCACTCGTTCGCCGTCTCCACCAGGACGTTGCTGTAGCCGCCGTTGACCAGCCAATCGGTGATGTTGTTGACCGCGGCCTTCTGGGCGGTGGTGGTGTCGGGATCGTTGACCCGCTGGTTCTGGCCGTGGTAGAAGAACTGGACCATGACCACGATGCCGTTGTGGTCGGCGGCCGTGATGACCTGGTTCAGCCGGTTCATCCAGGCGGGTTTGAGTGACCCATCGGCCTTGAAGGCACTGACGATCCAGGCGTGGTCACCGCCCGGACAGGGTGGGCTGGTGCTGGGGCAGCCGCCCTGCAGTCCCACCGTGATCATGCGGATGCCGTGCTGCGCGTAGGTGGGCAGCATGGCCACCAGCTCGTTGGTGTTGCGCTGCGGATCCCAGGTGTGCGTGTCGGGATATCGCCATTCGACGGCGGTCGCGGCGTTCTCGTCATCGAAGACGCCCTGCGCCATGCGGGTGTTGAGCAGCATCCCCTGCGCGGGCTTTCCCGGAGAGGTCAGCTCGCCGTTGACGAGGAACTGGGTACCCTGGATGGCGACCGTGGTGTGCCCGGTGCCCGACGGTGCCGCCTGCGTCGGTTGCACCGCGGGGTTGAGCGTGCTCATACAGGAGGCGAGCAGCAGGACGCCCAGCGCGCCCACCGAAAGCCGACGTGTCGCGTGTTTCACGGATTCCCTCCCGGGTTCGAGCGTTTCACGGGCAGATCACCCCGGCGACGATGCCCGTTCCCGGATGACCGGGGTCGGGTGCATAGCCGCTATCGGTTTTGACAATCACGATCGCTGCGGTGTCGCCGCTCACCACGCTGCCGGTCTTGCTCACGTTGCTGGCGACGATCACCGCCATATAGGGCGGCAGCGGCGCCGGCGGCGCTTCGCTATTGCCCGGCCGCGTAATCCAGCCGGCCCCGCAGGCAGGCAGCGACGGCCAGGCGGCAAAACCCTTGAAGCTGGTCGGCGCGCTGCCATCGCCGAGCCGGTTGAGGCCGGCCCACTGGCTGCTCCAGAAGGTGACACTCGTTCCGCTGGCGGGCTCCCCGCCAATGACGAAGACGCCCGCCGGCAGGTAGGCAAAGATCATGGTCGCGGCGCTCGTCGAGGCGGGCTGATAGACGGTGTCGCCGGCGAAGGTCGCGCGCACCTCGCCGGGCCCGAACGGTTGGTTGACGCCGGTGATGGCGCAGGCCGCGTTCCCACTGGCATCGGTGGCGGCCGTGCAGCTCTGCGCGGCGGCACCCGCGCCGAGCGTGAAGCCGACGGCGCGGCCGGCAATGGCGGTCTGCCCGTCTTCGCGCAAGCTGGCGGCCAGGTGCGCCGTCCCGCCGAGCGCGACGCTCGTGTCGCCGCTGTAGGCCAGCGCCGCTTCTTCACGGGTCACGACAAACGATGCCGAGGTGCGACTCGGCTGCAGCAGGGAGGTCCCGGCAAAGGAGACGATCAGGGGATAGGTGCCGGCCGCGAGCGACGGGCTGATGGCGCAGCCCGCGAGGCCGGCGGCGTTCGTCAAGCCGGTGCAAGTCTGCCCGCCGAGCGCGAAGTCGATCGGCACGCCGGGGACCGCGGTCCCCTGGAGGTCCTGCAGGCGAGCCGACATCGCGGCGGGGTCGTGAGCATCCCCGGTCGTCGCTCCGCTATAGGTGATGGCGGTCGCCACGCTGTTCGGACCGGCCAGGCGCAGCGTGTTGTCGAAGAAGGCTCGCTTGGCGTCGGTATTGATGGTCCAGTTGACGGGCGGCGATTGGTAGCCGTTCAGGTAGTCGTTGACCCCGGTATCCAGGTAACCCCAGGAGACACCGGCCGCGACCGAGGCGTTCATGTTGTCGAGGCTGACGGAGTCCTCGTTGACGACGATCGGCTTCGGGTTGGCCTGGTAGGCCGCCTTGCCTTTCAGTCCGTTGATCAGGTCGACGAGCTGCTGGGTCGTCTGCCCATTGCCATGCAGAAGCACGAGGTCCTCCTGGCCGATGACGTCGTCACTCGGCATACCGCCACCGGTGAAGCTGACCGTGACCTTGAGCCTGCCGCCCGAGCGGTCCTGGACCTGCTTGACCACGTTCGCCTCGTTGGAGCAGTCGAGGTAGCTGGAAAAGCCGGCGTTGCATTCATTCGCCGTCTCCACCAGGACGTTGCGATAGCCGCCGCTGACCAGCCAGTCGGTGATGTGGTTGACAGCGGTGAACTGGTCCGCCACCTTGCTTTCCTGGCCGTGGTAGAAAAACTGGACCATCACCACGATGCCGTTCAGGTCGGCGGCGCGGATCACCTGGTCGAGCCGCGTCATCCAGGCCGGCTTGAGGGAGCCATCGGCGTTGAAGGCGCTGACGGTCCAGGGGTGGTCGCCGCCCGGGCAGGTGAGTGCCGGCGGCGTATGCGCCGGGCAGCCGCCCTGGAGGCCGACCGTGATCATCCGGATTCCGTGTTGCGCGTAGGCGGGCAGCATCGCCAGGAACTCGTTCGTGTTCCGCTGCGGGTCCCATTGATGCGTGTCGGGGTAGGCCCAGTCGCCGACCGTCGCCGGGTTGTCGTCGTCGAAGATCGCCTGGGCCATTCGGGTATTGAGCAACTGGCCCTCGGCCGGCTTACCGGGCGAGGTCAGCCGGCCATTGATCAGGAAGCGCGTCCCCTGGATTGAGACCACGGTCTGCGATGCGGAGGCGATCGCGCTCCCGGCTCCCGGCTGCAGGCCGACGGCGACAGACGCGCTGAGCAACGCCGCGACGAGCACCACGATCGAGCGATATCCCTTCACGATCACGCCTCCTTCCCTGAATCCGATCAAAACGGTGGGGGTCCGAATGAACCCCGGCAGAAATCGACCATGGCGCGGGCGAGCGCATCGCGGTGCGCGCGCTGGTCACGCCAGCGCGGCCGGATGCTCCAGCTGGCCAGCGTCCGGAGATCCCCCGCCATCGCACCCAGCAGCGCGCGCGCGCCGGCGCGGTGCTTGTGCAGCAGGCGCAGATGATTGCGGGCGCTGAGATAGGTGACGCGGGGCGACGGTGCGTAGTCGCGGCGCACGCCCTTGTGCCAGATCCGCGCCGCGGGGACGACCAGCCCCAAAAAACCAGCGCGCCGGGCCCGGAGGCACCAATCGACCTCCTCGCTATAGATGAAAAAGGCGGGGTCGAGCATTCCAATCCGCTCCACGACCGACATCCGCATGAAGATCGCGCAGCCACTGACCCAGTCCGCCTCAGACGGCCGGGCATACTGGCCGTGGTCTCGCTCGTTCTGGCCACGGTGGAAGGTCCGCCAGTCCGGCGCGATCATGCCGCCGGCCGACTGGATCACCTCCGGTTCGCTGTAGTGGTAGACGAGGGGTCCTAAAAACGCCAACTCCGGCCGGGCCTGCGCGGCATCCACCAGGTGGCTGATGAAGTCCGGGTCGACGATGGTGTCTTCGTTGAGGAGCAGCGCGTAGTCGGCTTCCTGCCGCCGCGCCCACTCGAGCCCGACATTGTTGCCGGCCGCGTAGCCGAGGTTCCCGCCGGTCTCGATGACCTGGATCTGCGGGTAGGCGGC
>WNFW01002446.1_pt1 | contig 12673 bp, 8 predicted proteins | sample 5400131 | NCBI WGS metagenome assembly WNFW01 (sample SAMN13153362, study PRJNA577476) | soil metagenome | isolation source: 20 cm soil or saprolite under grassland replicate 1 | place: USA:California | collected 2016-06-15 | reverse complement strand
TGCTTCTCGGTCGCAGGTCGCAAAGGAACATGCTCCCTCGTCGCGCCTTGGCGGCGTGCCATTTTGAACTCAACGATTGTAAAGGCATACCGGTTATACAACACTGGCTCGAGCGGCTGCAGCCGTGGTTGGAATCAGTTCGGACGTTAGACTAGTCAAGCTGATCCTAAGCCAATATCCGCGAACTATCTGGATTGTTGACGCCCACCACGAGGGAAAGCGTTTCGTCGTGCGCAGATGAGAAATTGACTGCGTTTTTGGAAATGGAAGCAGCGGTTCGAAGTCGCTGCAATTAGGCTTGACGAGCAGGCGAGATTCTTGCGAGACTGTCTGTCGCTGCACGGATCTGAATCAGGCGGAGGACTTTTTCTCCGCCAGGTTCTTCGCCTCTTCCGGACCCGCGATGTCAGAAATCTAACCTGGCGGGGAAAAGAAAGGAAGAACGATGAAAAGCAAATCCACTTCGCGAACCGCCTTCTTTAAGCTTCGCGCTTCAATTATAGCCGTCTTTTGCCTCACGAGCGTTTCAGTGGCGTTGGTTGGTTCCGGCGCGTTCTCAGTGGGCGTGTTCGCCCAGACAAATACCGTAAAAGCTAATAGCTTTACTCCCGAAGGCTGCTTTTGGTCCCCCGGCCCCGACATGCCTACCCAATTGATCAGAGCAGTTGGCGTTTACTTCACCGACGGCAACTTTTATACCGTGGGTGGCAGTACCTCAGATACTCAAGGCTCTGATTTCCAGCACGTGCTCCAGTTCTCAACGGGGGGTTCCTTCTCCTGGAACCAGATGGGTGACACGCTACCCGATAATCAGGTGAGCAACATGGCTTGTGGCGTGCTCACCGTCTCGGGAACGCCTTTGATCTATTGTGTAGGCGGCTCGGCAGTCGGACAGACCGTGGCCGCATCTCGCGTGTTCTCCTACGACCCGGCGACGGACACTCACACGGTGCTTAGCGCTGCGGACAACTGGCCTGGCAATCCAGGCAGCGTTCTGCCTGGCGGGTTTTCGGTGGCTAACAACAAGCTATACATCCTGGGCGGGTTTAACATCAACGTAGCCTCCACCAACGGGATCTGGGAGTTTGATCCCAATGCTGCCGAAGGCTCTAGGTGGACAGAGAAAGTAAACGCTCCGGTAGGGATCATGTTCGCGCCTACTTGCACCATAAATGGCATTATCTACGTGGCGGGCGCCTCAGATTTCCAAGGTGGCTCGGTGGTGGACACGACCAACTCGTTCAGTTTCGACCCTGTGGCTAACACCATAGGGTCGATAGCAGAGATACCGAGAGCGACAGGTGAAACCCGTGCATTGAGCTTTAGTGGTTCGATGTTAGTCATGGGCGGTGGCCGAGTCGCGCCTAATCCCTCCAATGAGGTTGACATCTATGATCCAGGTACTAACACCTGGTCGTCAGGTTCAGGGGTTCCCTCGTTCATGACTGCTCGGCGCAACTTCCCCACTGATACCGACGGCAGCAGTTCAATCTATCTGTCAGGCGGTTACGATGTTGACAACATACCGCTGACCTCGATGGAACTCACAGAATGCCCAGGGGGCACGCCGCCGCCGAGACCAATTCCGACACCACGGGCTCGCCCGACACCGCATCCGCGCCCGTAAGGCCGTCGCGCTAGGACTGGCGATTGCGCAGGTAAAGAAGGACTTCCGAGTGACTGTGGCGCGACTTGCCAGGGGTTGGGGAACGGGCACCGCAAATTCAACTGACCCTGGCACACTGAACCGCGACTCGCATCGCCGATTCGAGCTTGACACGAAAGACGGCGGACAGAATCGTCCCAGAAGAGAGTTGAGATCGGCAAGTTAAGGGTAGGAAATACATCATGTTCGCCGTTATTTGTCATCATCACTTTGATCCAGGGGACGGTGCAGAGATTGACCGCCGCATACGCGAGGAGTTCGTGCCACTCGTTAAGACCGCGAAGGGCTTTGTGCGTTACTATTGCCTTGATATTGGCAACGGCGAGGGCGCGTCCCTCGGCATGTTCAGGGACAAAGCTGGTCGGATGAGTCGGTGCGGTTAGCTGCGGATTATTTAAAAGAGCGTCCGTCTAACTTTTCACACAGAAACCTGAGATTATCGAAGGACCGATCAAGGCTCACGATTGAGCACTGACAAATTCAGTAAAGCCGGTTGGAGCTTCGCTGGGTCTCAGCTCTGCAGCGCCAGGGATGGAGCGATCCCGAAGAAAGTACGAAGAATGGAGCGCGCGGGACGCGCGACATAGAAGGTAAAGTGACGAGGGTAGGAGCAAGCAAGCCGGGAGGCGAGCGAGTTTCAAAGAAGCAAAAATTAAGAAGCTAAGCAAGCAAAGATCCGGGCCTGCCGCGCCGTAGCGCAGCAGCGAAGGCGGGTGAACCACCCTACCTCTCTTTAGCGGTTATCGACGGTTTGCCGTGCAGGTCTGTTCAACTCCACTTTATCATTTAGTCCATGGATGAACTCGCTTTTGCTATTTTGGCATTCACTGCGAACTTTACAGCTGTCAGTGCCTCGCCGTCTTTACACTGATAACGTTGGAATTTGGGCTGGTCCCGTTGCCATTGTAGGCTCGTAGCCGGTAATAATAGTTCGTATTGGCGTTCAATCCGGTAACAGCGTAACTAGTCGAATTGCCGACGTCCAAATCCCGGTAGCCCGGCACGTAACTGCTAAATGACTGCTTGGTAGAGACGTCCATTCGGTACCCGATCGCACCGCTTACACTACTCCAGTGGGCAGTGAAACTGCTGTTGGTCACATTGGTTGCACCCAGTGCCGTCGGAGGAGCCGGTGTTGGTGCCGGCGTTGCAGTTGGAGTAGACGTAGCCGTCGGAGTCGGTGTTGGCGTCGGTGTCCGATGTGGCCTCGGCGTCGGCGTCGGTGTTGGCGTTGGAGTCGAGGTTGCAGTGGCAGTCGCTGTTGGAGTAGGTGTCGGTGGTGGTATTGCCGAGCAGTCGCCAGGTCCGGCGGTGTTATTGACGAAGCCGGACACTGTCCCACTGAACGGCGAGGACACTACCCCTGAGGGCGGTTCCCCACCCGTCGTATTTACTACCACAACAAAGTTATGACCGGCGGGCACCGTGAAAGAGTAAGTCGCTGTGCCGACGGTGGTCCCAAGGCCGCTGATACCGCTGTCGCCAAGGTAATTCGTGCCGATGTTAGTTGGATCGTATACCTGATCGTAGGCGACGCTTTCGATGTCACCGGGTCCATTGAGATCAGCATTGATTGTCACGGTGTAACAACGCGCCGCGCCGCTCGTGTTAGTGAAGTTGAACGTCTTGTAATAGTGCGTTCCGGGAAAACCGCCTCCCGGGCTCGCCTTACCACCGCAAGAGCTCGGGCGGCCATCGCGGCCGATACGATCGGCCTGCGTGGCATCACTCGTCGTCAGCTGGCTCGTCGGGATCGTTTGATCCGGACCGCCGGCACAGGTCGGGATGACGAATTGGATCGACTTCGATCCACCCGCGTAAGTGAGATTGAGTGAAAGCGCGATCTCAGTGCCGCAGACGAAAGAATCAGCGACAGAAATCTTGAACGGCGTCGCGTTCGTGCCGCTCGCGTCGATTGGCATGTCCGGGTAAGTGGAGTTACCGTCAATGACAGTGACGCCCGGAGTGGTCGTCCTGAGACTGGCGGAAATCGCGGACTCAGCCGCGCAACCGTTGTTTTTGATGCCGAGGTTCAGTTTCACGCATTCGGCCCGGTTAACGACGCCGTTGTTGTTGCCAAGCGAATCGTCCAGCGTGAAGCCGTTCGCCTCGAGCTTCGACAGACCGGTCACCATGAAGTTTTGCGTAACGGTGCCGCCACCGGGCGGTGCGACACTCGCCGAGGGAGGTGACGCCGCAGTGCAGTTGCGAGCTGTATCCGCGGCGACGGCGGTGTAGCTGCCGGCGGGGACAAGGATCGTGTAAACGCCGTTTTGATTGGCGGCGCCCGCGTAGCCATTGCTCAAAGTCACCGTCACGCCAGGAACCGGAGCATTTGTTTCGGACGAAGTAATTGTGCCGGTGACGGTGCCGTACAAATTCGCGGCTGAGACGCACGATGGGAATTTATAACTGGCAATACGGGTCGACCAGTTGAAGCCGCCGTCAGTCTTTAAGTACTCGTTCGTATAAAAGAAGGTGCATTGATCGATCGGGTCGAGTGTCATGGCACTGTAGTCTCCCCAGCGATTGCCAGCGCCTAGCTGCACCCCGAGGCCAGCCTTCACTTCTGCTTCGGCTCCCATTGTGCCGGCAGGATCAGTCGCGAGACGGCCGGTCATGTATATGCCGGGCTTCACGCTTGGACTCGATCTGCTGTAGCCGAGTGCGATGTTGCCATCTTTGTCCATCGCGATCGACGGCAGCCATCGGTAGCTGGTATCCGGATCGAAGGTGCCGGATTGGAACAGTGTCGGATGCGTCGTCGAGTTTCCCGTGTTGCGAAATTCGAACCATTCCACAGCTCCATGTTGGTTGTTGCTGCCGGAGCTCGGTCCACTGACAAGCAGCCGTTCCTGTGGCGCGGCTTGCGTGCCGTTGTTGCGGTAAGCAAGCCGATACATGTAGTGTCCTGAAATGTTGTCGAGGTAGTCTGTCGGGACGGCTGGTGAAGGCTCCGGCACGCAGTCGCGACCATCGTCCGTGGCGCCGCTAAGGCACGGAGCATTGCCGATCCCCCCTGAGATCTGACTCCGTATCGTAGCCATCGTTGGAGCGGGGTCCCATGTCACGGCGACTCGATATGAGTCGGTCAGATTCGTGAGTCCGAAGTTAGGGCCAAGGAGAAACTCTGCCGCGCCGGCAGGCGGAGGAGTTAAACTGTCCAGATCGGCGGGCAGAAATCCGTATTCCAAGCCGAGATCCGAGCTCTGCATTCGCGCGGGCTGGCCATAGATCATTTTCGCCCGTTCGAATACATAGATGCGGCCCGTAGTGAAGACGAGCCCCGCGCCGAACACATGCGCGCTCATGTAATAGCCATCCGGCCACACGGCGGTATGCGGATAATCGACGAAATTCACCGGATCGGTCACAAAGTCGTAGAGATAGTAATCCCCGGTCGCGTCCGAGGTCGTGGAGACAGCGACGCACTGATGCGAGTAGTCGGTGTCGCTGACCGCGACGGCAAACTGCGAAATCACCCAACGGCCGGCGAGGATATCGTAGGAGACAACCGGATCACCGTCATTATGGACTGCGCAAGCGCCGCCCAGGGATTGGAACAGCGTGTTGCCAGCCGCAGGACCGTACTGCAGTGCACCAGTCGTTTTGTCGAACACCGCGAAACTCGTGTTGTTCCACTGCACGTATTGCGTCGCGCCGACGCGGCCATTCACGTCCGGCGGATTGCTGCCAACGATGAATCCGGCGAGGCCCACCCCGACGCCATCAAAACTGAGACCGGTAGGTGATGGTGCTGAGGCGACAGCTCCGGCTTCCGTCTGCATCGGTCCCTCCGGGCCGCCACTTTTCGTCGGAGGCCTTGGACGCTTCGGTTCCGGATGAGCGATCTTCGCAACCGACTTCGGTTCGATCGGCGGAGTGAACCGCAACTTCCCGCTGCGAACCGCCGCCACCGGGCGCAAAATCTGTGGCGCACCGCTGTACGGAACAGCAGCCGGTTGTAATGCTTTCGACGCGTCCGCCGGATCCTTGTCCAGTTTGATCGCTCCACCCGGTTGTGATTGTGACATTATCCCGAGGGTAGATGCCAGCCGCGCCAGCCAACGGGACGAACGCAGCGTCTGTGTGTTGTTGTCGGGCTGCTGCGCGCCTGCGAAGGCGAACAGCGTGAGCATCCCTGCCGTGAGGAACAGGAGGAATGCGGCGAGGACTCGCAAGTTGAGGAAAGCTGCGGGGCGCGGATTTTTTATTTTCATGGCTAAGGATCTGGGAGGGGAATCACAAACCGATCACCTGCCGGTAATGTGAGACACCAAATTGTCCTCTGTTCGTTTTCGGACAACCATCCGGTTGTATCTTTTTCCTCCGCTTGCGTCAATAGTTTGGTTCTCGAAGGAGGCTGCCATAGGCAGCGTTTCAGCGCATGCCGCTGTTGGCAGTCCAATTCACCTTGGTCATCTGGCCCGCGACGACATCAGCCTCGAAACGCCAGCGGCCAATCCGCGGAGGTGCGCCTTCTCTCACGATGACGTAATGACCAGGTGGCAACGCGACTTGGAAGCGACCGTCGCCATCCGTCGTGAAGGTCTTCACGGGGGCATCGCCGGCTTTAATCGCGAACTGCGCGTTACGCACAGGCGCAACACTCGGCCCCTCATCTTTCCTGATCGGCCCGGGGCGGGTCGGCGAGACGACAATCGTGCCTTCTAGTCCGCTCGTGCCTGGAGGCGGTGTTGCCACGGCTGTAATGGAGAAGAGCGCGATGAGCGTCGCTCCGACAATCGAGATGTGCACGTGAGCCATCCCTCAATATCGCGCGCCGGCTGATAAACACGAGAACATCATCCCTCATCCGGTCCGCCAATCGGGCTCAGTCGACAGGCGCGCGATCGAATTCGACGGCCCGCCAGGGAACTTCGAGATCAGATCTAAAATATTTAACATTTGCGCTGACGCGCGGACGTGATCCGTGAATCGTTCCGCCTCCGCCGAGGCTACGGGCGGACAAGTGAATCGGTACATCGGAAGCGGGTGATCCAACAAGTAAGAAGGAAGAAGTTCACAGGAAGTGACGAGTGACAGGTGACCAGCCTTCGCCAAGGCTACGGCTTGGTAGGCGAGTGACGAGTTGAGCGGGCGTTCGCAGCCTGTGCGACGCGTGCTTACACTGGAACGATGCGCACGGCGAGAAAATTCGTTTATCGTCTGGAGTGGCTGGCGTTTAAAGCCGCCACGAAATTCCTTCCGCTGTTGTCGCGCAAAACTTGTTATCGGCTTGCCCTTTTGCTCGGCTCGCTCGGCGCCATGCTCGATCGCCGGGGCCGGCGCGTTGCGCTGAGTAATCTGCCCTCACAGGCGAGACGCACGCGCGGATTGGAATTATCTATCGAAACGTGATCGAGCTGTTCGTTAGGCATGACTTAGTTACTCACGATGGCAGAGCTGCGCCTGGCATTGCTGGACGGCGAGTCGTAGCGCGTTTCGGCTCCGCGCGATTCGGATCGCCTGTTCGCAAAGCTTTTGCCCGCGATGTGTTCCTTGAGGATTCTAATCACCTCCGCGATGGCTTCCGGATTTTGGTTCGCGCCGTGATCTGACGGTACGATCTTCTCGGATTTGGCTCCGTCGAGATGCGAACTCCAATAAGGCACGACACCGTCGCTGCTGTTGGGCGTATCTCCGCGTCCGCGGTCGCCGATGATCGAGTGATAGGGGACGCCTCTTGCCAGCGGCAGAGTGTTCATCACTTTTACGAAAGCGTCGTTAGGCGAAAGTGTGTCAATGCTGTTTGGCATGCGTTTTAGTTGCGTGACGCCTTGGTCATTCTTAACAACCGAGGTGTGCATAATCTCTGGACCCAGCCTGACAAATTCCAGCGGCTTATGGACCAGGCTCGATGCGATTCGGCCGATCGGGCCTTGTGCAATCATGCTGCCGCGATGTGGCGTAGAGATGAAAATAACGCGCGCCACGTCATGCTGCGGGTTGAAGATCAATGCGCCTTTAAGCAGCGCTTTAGCCTCCGGAGAAACGCCGGTTTGCGCGGGCGATGTGCCGAAGAAGTAGCGCCAAATTTTGTCACCGTGCGAGTCGGTGATCATCAGCCGGCTAAGAATGCCACCCATGCTGTGACCTACCAGAACAATCGGGCGGTGATCGGGAAACGCTTTGTCCAGCGCATCGACCTGGCGCCGAAGCAGCAGGGCTGAGTACGGAATAGGATAACCGCTTGGGTAATTGAATACCCAGACCTGGTAATTCCGGCGCACGATGGGATCAGCCCAGAGCGCATTCAGCATTGGTGCCCAACTCACAGGCGTGGACTGAAGACCGTGAACCAAAAGGACCGGAATCTTTTGCGAATTGTACGGTTGGACCTGTATCAGGCGAACGTTGTTAGCGAATTTGTCCGGGTCGAGCAACGCTGGCACACCAACTTTCTCTGGACGCTCGCGACACAGGCCAACTGCCATCGGTGCAGTAAAATCGGCGGCTGAAGGCAAACCGCGACCTGCCACGCTTACGCGCTCGACTGAAAGTGGGTCCAGAAATTCGATCTCGCATTTTCGCCCGCTAAAGTGAGCGGCCGCAGTGACACCGAGATAAATACGCGGCGGCAGAAATCGCTGCCGAATTTCTGGAGCCTGCTCGCGACGCACCGCGACCAGCGGCGCGCCTGCGCCCTCCCGAGTGACGCGAGGAGAGACAAATTTCCCACGCACATCAAGTTCGTCGGCCGGAATCAACTCGTAATCCTGTGGTCGCCAGAGGCGATTCGCAATTGCACGGTCGGTGAGCAAATATTCGCCTCCGCCCGGTGCAGGAACGTTGAACGGATGTGTCCAAGGCTCAAAGGGAGTGTCGCGAATCACGGAAAAGATACGCGACAAGGCGAAGTTATAATCACGCAAAGCGATGCGGTCTTTTGGATTTTTACGCAGTTCGCTCGTTGCTGATTCAGCGCCGGCCAGGTAAAAGCCTGTCGCTCTTTCTGGATGGCTAGCCTTTAACTGCTGGCCGGCCGCAATCTGTTGCTCAGCGCGCTGAAGCTGGGGCGATGTCCCGTATTGTGCGCCCAGCGTCGGGCTGGTCTCACGAACTGTTGCCAGCGGCGCGCAACCACTAAGCGTTGCCACCATGGCGATGACAACAATGTGAGTCTTACTTCTTCTAACTTGCGCCGCCGTTACCACAACAGCTATCACGCCGTTTCGTGCTCGGGATCGAAGCGCCTCAAACGAACGTACAAATCAGCGGACCGAGCCGCATTGGGATGTCCGGACCTAGCCTGCTGAACCGCATCTATCGCAAGCGTACGAATTGTGTTGATCGTTAGCACACTCACCTCCTCGTCTGTCGTCGTTTTCTCCCGTGCTCCTCATTTAGAGGATTTTTCCAAGTGGCCGCCGAAACCAAAGCGCATCGCGGAAAGCAGCCTGTCGGCGTAATCTGCTTCACCACGCGACGAGAACCGCTCGTACAAAGCCGTCGTTAATACCGGTACCGGCACGCCTTCATCGATGGCTGCTTTGATAGTCCAACGGCCCTCACCGGAATCGGAGACTCTTCCACCGAATTTCGCAAGCTGCGCGTCTGCCGCGAGCGCAGCTGCGGTCAGGTCGAGTAACCATGAAGCGATAACGCTGCCGCGCCGCCACAGTTCGGAAATATCAGCCAGGTTAAAGTCATACTGATAGTGCTCAGGATCGCGCAACGGCGTGGTCTCGGCATCTACCTCACTCTGGCTCTTTCCTGCATCAGCGGCTTTTAGAATGCCAATACCTTCGGCGTAAGCGGCCATGATTCCGTACTCGATGCCGTTGTGGATCATTTTAACGAAGTGGCCGGCACCGCTTGGTCCACAATGCAAGTAACCTTGTTCCGCCGTGCCAGCAAATTTCTCACGGCCAGGCGTGCGCGGCACATTGCCAATGCCCGGCGCAAGCGTGGCAAAGATAGGATCCAAACGTTGGACTATCTCCTTTTCACCGCCGATCATCATGCAATAGCCACGTTCCAGGCCCCAGATGCCGCCGCTGGTTCCGACATCGAGATAGTGAATACCTAACGATCGCAGCCCTTTCGCGCGTTCTATATCATCTATGTAGTAGGAGTTGCCGCCGTCGATAATGCTATCGCCCGGTGCAAGCAGCGGTGACAGCTCGCCTATCGTCTCATCGACCACCGCCGCTGGAACCATCAGCCAGATAGCTCGCGGCCGGTCTAGCTTCGTCACCAAGTCTGCCAGGGAAGTAGCTCCAGTTGCTTTCTCTTTGACAAGCGCGTGGACCGCATTAGATGAACGGTCGAACACCACGCATTCTTGTCCATTTTTCAGTAGCCGGCGAACCATGTTTGCGCCCATTCGGCCGAGTCCAATCATTCCAAGCTGCATTGTTACTCCTCCTTTCAATTGACGTTGGTGCGCGCAGTCTAAGTGTTGGATGCGTCAAAGATGCTCTGAATGGATTTGTCTAGCGTGGCATTGAACTCAGGGGCGGATTGCTGGGCCGATAGTCCTTCAGCAAGGGCCCGCGAGAAGCTCGCGACAACACCATGATTGCGACGTAAGCGCTTGTTGGCTTCGTCCCGGGAATAACCGCCCGACAACGCAACCACTCTCAAAACCTTGGGATGTTTGGCGAAGTCGGCGTAGAAGTTGTCTAGCTCCGGTAGTGTCAGCTTGAGCATCACCAGCTGACCCTGTGGTAGTTGATTAAGCTTCTCGAGAATAGCTGCCTTAAGTAATCCTTCGGCCTTCGCCTTTTCCGGGCAGTGAATGTCGACTTCTGGCTCGACGATTGGCATTAATCCGGCAGCGATGATTTGCGCAGCCAATTCGAACTGCTGGTTCACGATGTCTTTAATGCCTGCTGCGTTGGCTTGTTTGATGACTGAGCGCATCTTGGTTCCAAAGATGCGCTTCGATTTAGCTTTCTCGAGTAGCGCGGCCAGTGCGGGCATCGGTTTCATCAGTTGGACGCCGTCCTTCTCATCATCGAGGCCCTTGTCGACTTTTAGGAACGGCACCACACCTTTTACGTTCCAGAGATAGTTAGCCGCAGCTTGCCCATTGATCTCCCTGTCCATCGTGTTCTCGAAAAGGATGGCGCCGATGATCCGCTTCCCGTTAAAGGCATGGCTGGTAATCATGCGGGTGCGCATCTCGTGCACGATCGCAAACATCTCGTCCTCGTTCGACCACGCGCCTTCCTTGATTCCATATAGGGCCAGCGCCTTCGGCGTGCTGCCACCGCTTTGGTCCAGCGCGGCAATGAAGCCTGGATGTGACTTCATCTTTTCCAGTTGTTGTTCGTTCAAGCCGACCGATTTCATAACGCCTCCTTAAATTTTCGATATCGTCGAATCAGGTTGTTGGTTGAGCTGTCGTGGTTAAGAGCAGGTTGCTGCTTACTTTCGAGTTCAGGGATAATCCGCTGGGCCAATTGTTTGCCTAGCTCGACACCCCACTGGTCAAACGAGTCAATGTTCCAGATCGTTCCTTGTGTAAAGACACTGTGTTCGTAGAGAGCGACTAGTTTGCCAAGAGTTTCAGGAGTGAGTCGCTCGGCCAGAATCGTGTTGGATGGGCGATTGCCCTCGAACACCCGGTGGGGCACGAGCCAGTCCGGCGTGCCTTGCGCCTTAACTTGGTCGGGCGTCTTGCCGAAAGCGAGCGCTTCGGACTGAGCGAAGACATTCGCAACGAGGATTTCATGATGCCGACCAAGCGGATTTAGCGTTTCATAAAACACTATGAAGTCGCAAGGAATGAGGCGCGTTCCCTGATGAATCAACTGGTAAAAAGAATGCTGGCCGTTGGTTCCTGGCTCACCCCAGTAAACCGGGCTGGTATCGCAAGAAACTTTTAGTCCATCCAGTGTGACATGTTTCCCATTGCTCTCCATTGTCAGCTGTTGGAGATACGCCGGGAATCGCTTCAGGTATTGCTCGTAAGGAAGGACCGCTACAGTCGCTGCGCCGAAGAAGTCGTTGTACCAAACAGCCAGTAGTCCCATGAGAACCGGCAGGTTGCGCTCAAAAGGAGTTGTACGGAAGTGCTCGTCCATCTGGTGGAAACCGTCCAACATCGCGCGAAAGTTATCCGGACCGATCGCGATCATGGTCGAAAGGCCGATCGCTGAATCCATCGAATAGCGGCCGCCGACCCAATCCCAGAACTCGAACATGTTGGCGGTATCAATACCGAACTTCGCCACTTCGGAAGCGTTGGTCGACACCGCAACAAAATGTTTGGCGACCGCCCTTTCATCGCCTCCGAGACGTGCTAATAACCAATCGCGCGCGGTGCGCGCATTCGTCATTGTTTCGAGGGTCGTGAAAGTCTTTGAGGAAACGATGAAAAGAGTTTCTGCTGGATCGAGGTCCCAAACGGCCTCAGCGAAATCGGTACCGTCTACATTGGAAACGAACCGAAACGTCATGCTTCGGTCGCTGTAATGCTTCAATGCTTCATAAGCCATGACTGGGCCGAGATCAGAGCCACCGATACCAATGTTGATGACGTTCCGAATGCGCTTCCCTCTGTAGCCTTTCCACGCACCGGTCCGCACGCGATTGGAAAAATCGGCCATCTTATCGAGGACGGCGTGGACTTGCGGCACAACGTTCTCGCCATCGACAACGATTGATGCCCCTTTGGGTGCGCGTAGAGCTACATGAAGAACCGCGCGGTTTTCGGTAATGTTGATCTTTTCGCCCCGGAACATGGCGTCGATCCGCTCACGCAACCCCGACTCATCCGCAAACTGCACGAGTAGCTTCAAGGTTTCGTCGGTGATGCGATTCTTCGAGTAATCCAGGAATAAACCTACTGCGTCGACGGTCATACGCTCGCCGCGTGTGGGATCATCTGCAAAAAGTTGCCGGAGATGCAGGTCACGAATCTTCTGATGGTGAGCGACCAAGCTATTCCATGCGTCACGCTCGGTGACTGACTTTGTTGTAGAGTCCATCCTTAGGCTCCTTTCATTCCGTTGTAACCGTGGATTGCCACGTCTTTCGTATCCATTTGCTCCAGCG
>WNFW01002441.1_pt1 | contig 12679 bp, 11 predicted proteins | sample 5400131 | NCBI WGS metagenome assembly WNFW01 (sample SAMN13153362, study PRJNA577476) | soil metagenome | isolation source: 20 cm soil or saprolite under grassland replicate 1 | place: USA:California | collected 2016-06-15 | reverse complement strand
GAAGTACCTGGAGCGTCGTCACGCCGCCGGCGAGGTTGCGCGGAAACTGCGGATCCTGCGGCCAGACGGAGTGCTCGGCCCAGACCTGGGGAGTTGTCGGACTAGTCGCTTCGTTCCCGTCACTCAGCGCATTACCGCCGGGCGCCGCGTATACACCGAGGTGGGAGTGATCGTCGATGATTCCGGGGGTGACGTACTTGCCCGCGCCATCGATTACCAGCGCATCGGCTGGTGCGTTAACGCTCGCTCCCACCGCGGCAATTTTTCCGTTCTGCAGGAGAACCGCGCCATTCCTGATGAGAGGCCCAGCGGCGGTAAGGATGTTGACGTTACGAATTACCGTCGTGCGCGAGGGAAATGGAACGTAGGTGCTCGGAAACGGATCGGCGTTCGGCGTCGATGTGGCGCCGCGTCCAAAGTCAGCCGAGGTTGAATCGCGCGCCGGCGCAGGAGAGGTCGTGGTACGGGATGGGGCAGACGCACAGGCTGCAGCTCCTACGAGCAGGAAGCCAAGGAAAGCGCGCATGTGAAGGATCTTCCTCCGAAGAAGGACCAAGGGTCGCGAGCGCGAGGAGAAGGATTATGGCTCGCGGTCGCGATAAAATAGCTCAGTTACCACGAGAATGTTGCGAGCTCGGCGATGCGGTTGGTGCAGATCCCGTCGACGCCGAGCTGCCTCAGTGTTTTCCATTCGTCTGGATCGTCGGAGGTCCACGCGATGACTCTCGCACGCGCGGCGTGCGCTCGAGTGACCAGGTCCTCGTCGATGAACGAAACTTCCTGCCAGAGATCCTCCGCGCCCGTTGCGGCGAGCGAGGCGACTGGATCGATCTGACGGGAGCATTCGAGTACCCCGGTCCGAATCGCTGGGAAAAGACGCTTCACGTTTTTTGCGATGCGATGATCGAAGGCGTGGACCGCGCAGTTTACTCCGGAATCGCGGATGCAGCGAACGACGAGAGGCTCGATGGCGGGCGCCTTGACTTCGACGTAGACCCGCGCGCTTTCTCCAACCGCCGCAAGCACTGCGTCGAGCGTTGGGATCTCGACGCCGTGAGCCAAGGGAAAGCGCCTCAGGTCCGCCGCTGAGAGCGCCGCGATTGGGCGTGTAGCCGATCCCGGCGCATTTACGACCGGGTCGTGATGGACGACTACCGAGCCATCGATCGTACCGTGGACATCGAGCTCGATCGCGTCGGCGCCGAGCTCGATTGCGCGCAGGAATGCGGGGATAGAGTTCTCGGGGAGCGTCTGGTGCGCACCCCGGTGGGAAATCTTCTCGGGCAGCCGTCGGCCGTGACGCGGACTCAGGCGTTCCTCGAGGTGATAACTTTGGGCACGATGAGCGCGAAACTATGAGGCGCCACGGGCCGGGTCAATCAGTCTTATCGGAGCAATGGCCCTTAACGGCGGCCCCCAGAAAGCGTCTACCGGATGAGGCTCCATGACTCATAGCCCGGACGGTAGGCCTGAAGAGACCGATATGGAGCTGATCAACCGCTGGAAGTCCGGGGATTCCCGGGCGGCGACGCGGTTGGTGGGGCGACACTCGCAGGCACTCGCGCGGTTCGCCGCCAGTGCGGGCGAGAGAGATGGAATCGACGAGCTGGTGCAGGACACGTTCGTTCGGGCTTTCGCTTCGCTCAATTCGTTCAGGGGCGAAAGCTCGTTGAGGACCTGGCTGTTTACGATCGAGCGACGGCTGATGCTCGACCGGCGCAGAGCCGAGCGAAGGAGCAGGGAAACGGTTCCGGTGGAAGAGTCTGATTACGTGAGCGAATACGGCGCGCTCGACGGGTTGATTGCCGAAGAGGCGCAGGAGCGGGTGAGAAGATCGCTCGATTCACTTTCGCCGACACAACGGGAAGTCTTCACACTGAGAGTGCAGCAGGGGTTGTCATACAAGGAGATCGCGCAGGTGGTGGGCAGCACTGAAGGAGCGGTTCGGGTCCACTATCACAACGCGATCCAGCGGGTAAAGGAGTTCTTGAAAGATGAATAAATGCATTGCGAGCGACGTCCAGGAGATGCTTCCGGATTTGTTACATGACGCTTTTGACGATCGCGCGAAAGCGCGAGTCGAGGCGCATTTGGCGACGTGCGCGAGCTGCCGGGAGGACTTGGACGTCCTCCGCATGGTGAAGAGTGCGGCGATATTCGCACCATCGATCGATGTCGATCGGGTGGTGCGACAGATTCCGCCATATCGCACAATCGTGCCGGCGTCCCAGCCGGCGCGAACGCGCGGTGTAACCTGGCTACTTGCCGCGAGTTTGGTTTTGGCCGCCATCGGCGGCGGCTCGGCGCTGATCGGCAAATACAGAGGCGGCAACACGCCGTCGGTCGCGACGACCATCGCGCGACAGCCGATCACGTCGCCCACACCGGCTCCGCGCGAATCGGTAGCGGCGTCGGCGAATAACGCGACAAGAGTTCCGGTCGGCACCCGTGGTCTCGCACTGGCCGCCGATGTCGAAGGGCTCAGCGACGGGAACCTCGTTCAATTGATGAACGACATGAATGACTTCGACGCGCTGCCGGTATCGGAGCCGGAACCAGTTCTCTCGGTGGACAGCGGCGACGGTTATTGATCATGATTAAGCGCATGAAGAAAATCGTGCGACTGTCCGCGATTGCGACGGCGCTCAGCGGAGCCTCCGCCTTTGCGCAACCCGTCCGCGCGCCCCTCGAAAGCGGCAATCGCCCGGCGCTCGAGCAGCAGTTCCGCGCGCGGGTTGCGAAGCTCGCGCAGGAACGGATCGGACTCACCGATGCACAGATGGCGCAGCTCCAACAGTCGAACGCTCGCTTTGCTCCGCAACTCAATCAGGTCGCGGTGCAGGAGCGTGAGACGCGTCAGCAGCTTCGTCTCGAGATGACTTCGGGAGACCGCGCCAATCAGCAGCATGTCAGCGAGCTGCTCGATGGTTCGCTGCAATTGCAGAAACAGCGAATCGCAATCGTCGAGGCGGAGCAAAAGGATCTGGCGCGCTTCATGACGCCGGTACAGCGAGCCCGCTACATCGCTTTACAACAACAGATCAGACGGCGCGCGCAAGAGCTCGCTGGTCAGGGGGCAGAGCGGCGCGGGATGGGTCTCGGCGGAGGGCGATCGGGGTTGAAGAAACTGCCGTAGCGGCTCAACACGTCGCCGACTCGCTTTTGGCCGGTGAACCACACCCGGTCGAATGAGGCCCTTGATCGAATCGATCGAGGGCTCTTTTTTTGTCTTCGAACCTCAATGCCAGATTTCGCCCAACACATCGCCCGGCTGCTTCAGTCGTATACCTATCCAGCCGTACTCATCCTGGTGATGCTCGAGTGTCTCGGCATTCCGCTACCCGGTGAAATCGCTCTGGTCACCGCTGCGGCGTACGCGTCGCACGGTCAGATCTCGATTTACATCGTCGTCGCCCTCGCCGCGCTCGGGGCGACGATCGGGGGAATGCTCGGGTACTGGATCGGAATCAAGGGCGGGCTCCCGCTGTTGGCGCATTACGGCCGATACATAGGCGTCAAGAGGTCTCACATCGATCGGGCGCATGCCTTCTTCGAGAAAAACGGGGCGAAGACTATTCTGTTCGGCCGGTTCATCGCGCTGTTGCGAACATGGGCGGCGGTGATCGCCGGCACCGCGTGCATGTCCTTCACGAAATTCGTCACTTACAACACCATCGGCAGCGTGGTCTGGGCGATCGTGTTTGGATCGCTGGGGTACTATTTCGGACGCGATCTGCCGATGCTCGAGAAGTTTATCTCGCGGGCGAGTTTTGGAATTCTGATCGCGGTTGCGGTTGGCGGCGTTGTGTTCCTCTTGATCAAGCGAAGGCAGAGGCCGCGGATTTCGTGACGCTTTTGTCGGAGACGCGCCTCGTCGCCTGACGTCCAATTGGCTAAATTCAGTGTGCGCCCGGGTGGCGGAACTGGTAGACGCACGGGACTCAAAATCCCGCGGCCTATGGCCTTACGAGTTCGATTCTCGTCCCGGGTATTCCAAGTGCGAACACACTGGAGGATTAATGAGATGGGTCGGAGTAACTGATATCAATAGCCGCGTGGTCTGGGTCAACGCACAGAACGTCGCGTACGTGCAGGATTTTCAGACCTACCGAGCCATTCATTTCGTCGGAAGCAAGGACAACTACTTCCAGTCGAAGGAGACTGCCGACGATATCGCTATGATGCTCCGACCCCCGACATAACAGGTCGCTGCGGCGTCAGGGCTCGCTGGGTGCTAGCGAAGCACGGCGGCGCCCGCGAATTCTTGCGATTGTTTGTTTCGTGAAGCCGCGCACTCTCTCCGGCAGCTCATCGAAGTAGGTGTAGAACACCGGTGTCACGTACAGCGTCACCAGCTGTGAGAAGGCCAACCCTCCCACCACCGCTACCCCGAGCGGCCGGCGCGCCTCCGCTCCGGCGCCCCGGCCAAGAGCGATCGGCAGCGTCGCCATCAGCGCCGCGAAGGTGGTCATCATGATCGGACGGAAGCGCACACTCGCCGCCTGCACGATCGCCTTGGCGGGCGGAAGATGCTGCGTGCGCTCCGCCTCGAGGGCGAAGTCGATCATCATGATCGCATTCTTCTTCACGATGCCCACCAGTAGGATCAACCCGACGAATCCGTAGACGTCGAGCGGCATTCTGAAAATCAGCAGCGCGATGAGGGCGCCGAACGCCGCGAAGGGAAGGCCGGTGAGAATCGTCGCCGGATGAATGAAGCTCTCGTACAGAATCCCGAGCACCATGTAGATCACGAAGATCGCGAGAATGAGCAGGGCAAGCAGTCCCTGCTGGCTCGCCTGGAACGCCTGCGCGGTTCCGGAAAAGCTCATCGTGACCGTCGAGGGGACGGTGAGCGCCGCCGCCGCTTCCACGGCGGCTGTTGCCTGACCGAGGGCAACACCGGGCCGTGTGTTGAACGAGATCGTCACCGCTGGCAGCTGCCCCGCGTGGGTGATCGAAAGCGGACCCACGCCCTGCGTGATGTTCGCCACCGCGCTGAGTGGGACGAGATCGCCTTTCTCCGACCGCACGTACAACATCCGCAGCGCGTTGACATCCTGCTGGAACTGCGGAAGCAGCTCCATTATCACCGTGTACTGATTGTTCGGCGTGTAGATCGTCGACACCTGTCGCGATCCGTATGCGTCGTATAGCGCGCTCTCGATCTGCTGCGCGGACACGCCGAGTGAACCGGCGCGATCGCGGTCGATCGCCACAAGCACTTCGGGATTCGCGATCTGGAGATCACTCGTGACATCCTGGATCTGCGGGATGTCTCTCATTCGCGATTCCAGCCTTTTCGCCGCTGTATCGAGCAAGGCGATGTCGGTTCCCTGCAGGGTAAACTGATACTGGCTCTTGGAGGGCCGTCCGCCGATCTGGATCGCTGGCGGCACCTGCATGAAAACGTTCATGCCGGGAACGCTCGACAGCTTCGGCCGAAGCTCGTTCACGATTTCATCGGCGCTCAGCCTTTGGCCGCGCGGCTTCAACCCAAGGAATATTCTACCCTGATTTCCGCTCCCGCCGCCGCCTCCTCCCACCGACGACATGAAGCCGGCGACGTTGGGGTCGCGTGCTACGATTGCGGCGATCTGTTGCTGGTGACTAACCATCTCCTTGAACGAAGTCCCTTGAGCCGCCTCGGTCGTGGCAATGATCTGTCCGGTGTCTTGCGTCGGAATGAATCCTGTGGGGACCAGCTTGAAGAGGAGTATTGTCCCGACGAGGACGGCCAGCGAGAACATCAACGCGGAAAACCTGTGGACCATCACCCATTCCAGACTCGATTCGTATCGGTTTAGAACGCGCGTGTAGATCCGCTCCGATGCGTTGAAAAGTTGGCCGTGAGTGTGGGAGGGCGGTTTTAGAAACCTGCTTGCCAGCATCGGGGTGAGCGTCAATGAAACGAACCCCGAGACAAGAATGGCCGTTCCGATCGTCACCGCGAACTCGTGGAACAATCTGCCGAGTATGCCACCCATAAAGAGGAGTGGAATGAACACAGCGGTCAGCGATACCGTCATCGCCAGAATCGTGAACGCCACTTCGCTCGACCCCTCGAACGACGCCTTCATCGGATCCTTACCCATCTCCATGTGTCGGACGATGTTTTCCAGCATCACGATGGCGTCGTCAACCACAAAGCCGACCGCGAGCGTCAGCGCCATCAGCGAGAGGTTGTCGAGCGAAAAACCCAGCAGGTACATGACGGCAAACGTGCCGATGAGTGACATCGGCAACGCCAGACTCGGGATGATGGTTGCGGAAATATTCCGCAGGAAAACGAAGATCACCATCACCACGAGGAAGAGCGTCAGCATCAGCGTGAACTTCACGTCGCCGACAGACTCCTGGATCGACACGGAGCGATCGTAGAGCGTGTGGATCTCAACGCTGGGCGGGATCTGCTCGCGCAGAGACGCGAGCAGCGCTTTCACGCCGTTCGCGACCGCAACGGTGTTGGTTCCCGGTTGTCGCTGAATCGCCAGAATGACGGAGCGGTCGCCGTTGTACCAACTCGCGACCTTGTTGTTCTCGACGTCGTCGAGCACCTGGCCGAGCTCGTCGAGATGAACCGGAGCGCCGTTTCTATAGGCGACAACCATCTGCCTGAACTGCTGTGCGTTCTGGAGTTGCCCGTTGGCCTTGATCGTGGAGGCTTTGTTCAGACCCCACAGCGTTCCCGTAGGCATGCTGACGTTTTGCGAGCCAATTGCCGACGAGACTTCGTCTATGCCGATCCCGCGATTGGCGAGGGAAGTCGGATCGAGCTGCACGCGCACGGCGTATTTCTGACCGCCATACACCTGTACCTGCGCGATGCCAGGCACCATCGAGATGCGCTGCGCCATGAACGTCTCGCCGTACTCATCAAGCTGCGAGAGCGGCATGGTCTTCGAGGTCAGCGTCAAATACAGGATCGGTTGATCGGCGGGATTCACCTTCCGATACGAGGGCGGAAGAATTCCGAGCGGCAGACTGCGCAGCGTCTGGGAGATTGCGGCCTGAACGTCCTGGGCGGCCGCATCGATGCTGCGATCAAGCGAGAACTGGATCGTGATCGAGGTCGATCCCAGCCCGCTCGACGACGTCATGTTGTCGATGCCGGCGATCGTCGAGAACTGCTTCTCCATGGGTGTCGCGACTGCGGCCGCCATCGTCTCCGGGCTCGCTCCAGGAAGATTCGCGTTCACCTGGATTGTCGGGAAATCGACTGTCGGAAGATCGCTGACCGCGAGGCGCGTGTAGGAAACCGCGCCGAAAAACAGGATGCCGATCATGACCAGTGCGGTCATCACAGGCCTGCGGATGAACAGGGCTGTCATCGGAGTACTCCCTTGATCGCCACTTTGGAGCCAGGGACGAGCCGGGATTGCCCATCGACAATTACCCGCTCTCCATCCTTCAGCCCACTGGCAATGACGGACACGGAATCGACAGTGCGTGCGACCTGAACAGGCCGCTGCAGCGCCTTTCCCGCGGAGTCGATGGTGTACACGTAAGTGCCTTGCTGCCCGGTCAGTACGGCTGGAGCTGGTAACGTCAACGCATTCGCGTCGACGTAGAGCTGCAGCGCGACGTTCATGTATTGTCCCGGCCAAAGGGTGCCTTCGGGATTGCTGAACCTCGCCTTGAGCAAAACCGTTCCCGTCGTCGAATCGACGTTGTTGTCAACGAACGCGAGCGTTCCCTGAAGTGGCACGGCGGAGCCTTCGGAAGCAGTAGCGCGCACAAGGAGCGCGTTACCGGTTCGATAATATCTCTGGATGTCGGGAAATTGACTCTGCGGCACCGAGAACCTGACCAGAATCGGTTGAATCTGGTTGATCACAACGAGTGGAGGGTTGCTGTTCGCTTTGACGAGATTCCCCTGTCGAACGAGCAGGCTCCCGGTACGCCCGGAGATCGGCGCGCGAATGGTGCAGTTGGCGACGTCGAGCGCTGCCTTCTGCACATTGGCGCGATCGGCGGCGACGGTGGCGGCCGCTGATGCGGCAGTCGCTTCGGCCTGATCTGCCTGCGAGCCAGTTACGTACCCTTCCTTGATCAATGCGGCATAACGCGCGGCGTCCCGCCTGGCGTTCGCCGCCATCGCTTCATCTCGAGCCAGCTGCGCCCGAACCTGATCGAGCACCGCGACGTAAGGGCGCGCATCGATCTGAAACAGCACCTGGCCGGCTTGGACTTCCTGGCCTTCAGCGAAAGTAACGCGGTTCAGAATTCCGTTTACCTGTGCCTCTACCGCGACGGTCTGCATCGGCTCGGCGACTCCGTTGGCGGTAACCACGAACGGAATCATGGCGCGCTTGACGGTGGTGACGCTGACGGGAACCGTTGGCTGGCGGGGTGCATCATTCTTGGAGCAAGCGGCGATCGCAGAGAGCGTGATCACGGCAATGCACGCGGAAAAGGAGCGCGTGCTCATCGATTGGCTGGATTTTGGGGTTGGCGCGACACCGTCGAGTCTGCGGAGAAGGCAAATGGCGTGTCGCCGCGTACGCCTAATACCCCGGCGTCTCGGGCGAGTTGCGCGAGTGAAGTGTACCATTGCCAGCGCGACTGCACCTGCTGCGCCCTGGCGTTGGCGAGTGCGGTCTGCGCGGTGAGGAGATCGATGATGCTGCCGACTCCCTCGCGATATCGTCCTGCGGCGACCTGAACCGACTGCTGTGCACTGGCGAGGAGATCGTCCGCAGTAGCGACGCGCTGCTCCGCTGTCTGCAGCGTATAGTAGGAAACGAAAACCTGTGTCACCACCAGCTGTCGCGTCTGGTCGGCAAGGGCGGAGACAGCGTCCGCCTGCGCGCGTGCCGCCGCAACATCATACTGGTGGGAGAACCCATTAAAGATCGGAATCGAGAGTCCCAGCGATACGGTGTACGACGGGCCGGCAAAGATCTGCGGAGTAGAGTACGTGCGCGCGGCGTTGCCTCCGAGAGCAAGAGATGGGAGCTCGGCGGCGCGCGCGACGCGAATCTGTGAGGCTGCCGCTGCCGCCTGTGCCCGCGCTGCCGCTAGATCAGGACGGTTGCGCAACGCTTCGTTTATGACGCTGTCCACGCTCTGCGCGAGCGTCCGCACCGGAATCGAACCGGACACAGGCTCTAGCTCGAAGGGAAGGTTAGCGGGGAGTCCCAGCGCCGATGCAAGCGCGCCGCGCGCCGCCTGAAGGTTTCCCTGCGTCGTTTCCAGGTTGAGCTGTTCCTGGGAAAGAGCGGTGCGTGCCTGAAGGACATCGGCGATCGTTGCAAGGCCGACCCTGTTGCGCTGTTGCGCGGCGTTCAGATTCGCCTGTGCTTCAGCGATCGCCGAACGCTCGGCGGCTAGCAGCGCCGCCGTTGCCATGTAAGTGAAGTAGGACACCTCCGCCTGCAGCACCGTGTTCTGTATCGTCGCGTTGTGTGTGAGATTGGCGGCGAAGAGATTCTGGCGCGCTCTCTCGATGGAGCCGGACCGGCCACCGAAGTCGAGCAGCAGGTAATTGAGCGATATGGACGGTCCATAATCCGTCCTTATGCCGGCCGGGCGAGCCAAGGTTGCCGGTGATTTGATGCGTGATACCGTCCCCGCACCATTTACAGTGGGATAGTACTGACCGCGAGCGGATCCGAAGAGGTCGGCGGCAGCGCGCGCCTGGGCCCACGATGCGCGCGTCGCGGGGTTGTTGCGCAGCGCGAGGTCGACTACGTCGGACAACGATAGCTGCGTCAGCCGATGCTGCAAGTCGGCCGGCACCGCCGCGGTTATTATCGGGGTCACGAGCGATTCGGGCTTGACGGCACCTGCGGGCGGTCTCCAGGGAACGCTAGGCGAAGGCGCCGCGCCGGCGACGCCGTTGACTCGCGGCGGGTTTCCGCAGCCGGCCACGATCAAAATCGCGACGGTCGCAGTCGCTCGGAGAAGTCTGGTTGTTTGCGGCATCATTCCCAATACGCTGCCCGGGGACGTTGTGCTGGTGCGTGAGGAAGGTTTTGTGTGACGCTCTCTTGCACTACATTTGGCGATTCGCATCGAGCTTCAGGAGCCAATGACGAAGTATAAGTTCGCCAAAGTTCCGCCGCGCGGCGAAGGGATCGGTTACAGCAACGCCGCGCTAAGCGTTCCTGACAATCCGATCATTCCTTTCGTTGAGGGCGACGGAACAGGGCCCGATATCTGGCGCGCATCCGTGCGCGTGTTCGATGCCGCCGTCGAGCGCGCTTACAGCGGGCAGCGAAAAGTCGCGTGGATGGAGGTTTTCGCGGGCGAGAAATCCTTCAAGCAGTTCCAGGACTGGCTCCCGCAAGAAACCATTGACGCGATGCAGGAGTATCGCGTTTCGATCAAGGGACCGCTTACGACCCCCGTCGGCGGCGGCATTCGCTCCCTGAACGTGACGCTTCGCCAGGTTCTCGATCTCTACGCGTGCATTCGTCCGGTTCGCTACTTCGAAGGCGTCGGCGCCCCCGTCAAGGAGCCCGAGAAAGTCGACATCGTGATTTTCCGCGAGAATACGGAGGATGTGTACGCCGGAATCGAATGGAAGGCTGGTTCTCCGGAGGCCGAGAAGATCGCGGGGTACCTGCGCAAGGAGTTCAAGGTCGAGATCCGCGAGAAATCCGCGCTGGGTGTGAAGCCTATGTCGGAGTTCGGGTCCAAGCGACTCGTCGAGATGGCGATCCGACACGCCATCGCGACGGACAAGGAATCGGTGACGCTCGTGCACAAAGGCAACATCATGAAGTTCACCGAGGGCGCGTTTCGCGACTGGGGATACGAGGTCGCGCGCGACAAGTTTCCGCAAGACACGACCACGGAGGCCGAGCTGGCGAAAGGTGGGCCGACGGCGCGCGCTGATGCGATCGTTGTACGCGACCGCATCGCCGATTCGATGTTCCAGCAGCTGCTCCTTCGGCCGTCCGAGTATTCGGTGATCGCCACCCCCAACCTCAATGGCGATTACCTGTCCGACGCTGCAGCTGCCCAGGTAGGTGGGCTCGGGATCGCGCCCGGTGGCAACGTTGGCGACGGAGTGGCCGTATTTGAGGCAACGCACGGCACGGCTCCGAAGTACGCGAATCTCGACAAGATCAATCCGGGGAGCGTCATTCTCTCGGGCGTGATGATGTTCGACTACATGGGCTGGAACGAAGCGGCGGCACTCATCATCAGGGGAGTCGAAAACGCAATCAAATCGAAGCGCGTTACCTACGACCTCGCTCGTCAGATGCCTGGGTCGACCGAGATCTCAACTTCCGCCTTTGGCGATCAGGTAATCGCCGGGATGAAGAACTAGCTCGTGCTGGCGGTCAGCATCAACGCGGCGAATCCGGCGGAAGTCGGAACCGCCCTTTTGGTCGTGGCGCTAGTCGAGAATCCAACACTCGCCGGAATCGCGGCGCTCGATAGCGCTACGCAGGGCGCCCTCGCCCGGACTCTCGAGATGAAAGACTTCCGCGGCTCCCGCGACGAGACTCTTCATCTCACCGGCATCGCGAAAGGTCCGCGGCGCTTGCTCCTAATCGGAATGGGGACTGTCACCGATCGACGGGCAGCTTTCAGACGAGCCGCGACCCTCGCCGGGCGGAATGCGCAACGCCTTGGGGTTGGCGAGATGGTCTGGTACTCCGGACAGATCACACCCGAGGAGACTGAGGCGATCACGATCGGGCTGATGGCGGGTGCGTGGGAATATGCGGATCTCAAGTCTCCGGTTCCCGAACCCGAGCGAAAGAAGCCACTCGAAAAGGCAGTGATCCTCACCAGCAATACCGATGACAGCCGAAAAGGCCTTTCCGGCGGTCAGGCAATCGGCTCGGGGCAAAGTCTCGCGCGACGACTCGCGATGATGCCTGGAAATCTGTGTACACCGGACTATCTGGCGGAGACTGCCGCGGATATCGCCAAGCGCTACGGAATGGGCATCACGGTCCTTGGACGCCGTGAAATGGAAGCAGAGAAAATGGGATCCTTTCTCGCGGTGGCTCAGGGAACGCCGCAGGATCCAAAGCTCATTGCGATCGAATACAAAGGCGGCAAGCCAAACGCAAAGCCAGTGGTTCTGGTCGGAAAAGGACTCTGTTTCGACAGCGGCGGTATCTCGATCAAACCCGCGCAGGGAATGGAGTTCATGAAGTTCGACATGTGCGGGGCCGCGGGCGTCCTCGGCACGATGGAAGCAGTGGGGCAGATGGAGCCGGAGGTGAACGTCGTTGGCATTGTCGGCGCGACGACGAACATGCCGTCGGGCACGGCGATGAACCCGGGCGATGTCGTGAGGGCGCAGAATGGAAAATCCATCGAGATCATCAACACCGACGCCGAAGGCCGGCTCGTCCTCGCCGACTGCCTTTCCTATGCGAAGAGGTTCAATCCCGATGTCGTGATCGACGCCGCAACGCTTACCGGCGCTTGCGTAATCGCACTCGGCCATACGGCGACTGGCGTATTCTCGAGCGATGATGCGCTGATCGCCGAGATTCTGGCGGCAGGGAAACGAGCCGGTGAGCCGGGTTGGCCGCTGCCCATGTGGGACGACTATAAGGATCTGATCAAGTCCGATGTGGCCGACGTCAAGAACTCTGGCGGTCGTCCGGCGGGCGCGGTCACGGCGGCAATGTTTCTCAAGGAATTCGCCGAAGGCTACACCTGGGCGCACCTCGATATTGCCGGGACTGCCTATTCGGAGACTGAC
>WNFW01002676.1_pt1 | contig 12681 bp, 6 predicted proteins | sample 5400131 | NCBI WGS metagenome assembly WNFW01 (sample SAMN13153362, study PRJNA577476) | soil metagenome | isolation source: 20 cm soil or saprolite under grassland replicate 1 | place: USA:California | collected 2016-06-15 | reverse complement strand
TTGATCGAGCGCTCGCCCGACGTCGCATCTGCCGTCGTCCGCGCCATGGTGAAGACGCAGGCCGCGTTGAAGGAGAATGTCTCGCGCGCGACCGAGGTGGGCCGCAAGCTTTTTCCGCCGTCCGAAGCCGAGCTGATCGCCGAGCTCATTCGCCGGGACCTTCCCTATTACGACCCGTCGATCTCGAGGAGCTTCGTTGCCGGCATGAACCAATTCTCGCGCGACGTCGGCATACTCACCGGTGACGTTCCCTACGAGGGCATCGTCGCCACCCAATTTTCGCATTTGTGGAAAGTCGGGTAACGCAGCGCACCGCGTGCGCAGCGCCTTTCGCTCAGTCGGGCGCTAGCGGCGGCAGATTGAGCGCGGCGTCGACCAACGCGTTCGCCCGCGTGAAATCGAAGTTGCGATAGACGTTCTGCTTCACCAGGAACGAGGCGCCGCCGTAGAACTTCTCGTAAGCGTGATCATCGCGGCACCCGTGAGCTCGCGGATGATTTCGAGCATGCGGCCGTTGAGCTCGGATTGCAGCGCCATCGCCGAATAGAGCGCGGTCCGCGACGGCCACAGCACGCCATCCTTGTCGATCGGCGCCGTCACCTCGTGCGCGAGCAACAAGTGCTCGTAGACCGACACCCAGGCGGCAAGCTCGCCCATCACGATCTGCACCGCCGGGTTCGCGGCATTTCCGGTCATCTCGTTCATGCGTTGCGCAATGCCGATCATGAAGCGCAGCTTGGTGACGTAGCGCACCTGCGCCTGATGGTTGCCGAGCGAGTGCGAGGGCGTCTTGAACCACTGATCGCGGGTGAGCTCGATGTTGCGATAGATGAACACGTGCTCCCAGGGCACGAACACGTTGTCGAACACGACGTAGCTGTCGCTTTCGTCGAAGCGGCTCGATAGCGGATAATCGAACGCGTTCGTCGCTCCCAGCGCGAACGGCCGCCGCGGATAGAGCTTGACCCCCGCCGCGTTGACTGGGACTGCCAGGCAGTTGGCGTAGTTCTCGTCGCCCGGCTGCAGCGGATGGATGCAGCTCAGATGGATGACGTCGGAAATCGCGCCGCCGGTGGCGAGTTGCTGCGCGCCGGAGATGACGATGCCGTCGTCGCGCTCCTTGACCACGCCGGCATAAAGCGTCGGATCGCTCTGCTTGTGCGCGGGCTTGCTGCGGTCGATCTGCGGCGGGACGATGGCGTAGGACGCGTAGAGGTGGTTGTCGCGCAGGTGCTCGTAGAAGGCGACCACATTCTTCGCGAAATGTTGGCCGGCTGCCGCGAACACGCTCGGCGTTGCGGCGTAGCCGCAGAAAAATCCGGCGACGTGGTCGGGCGTGCGGCCCATCAGGCCGAACGTCGCCTCCGCCCAGGTCTCCGAGAACAAACGCCGCGCCCGCAGATCGGCGTGGCTGTGCGGGATCTGATAGGCGCGCAGCACCGGCTCGCCGGTCTTGGGCGAGACGAAGGTCATGCGCTCGCGCATCTGCGGCTCTGCCGCGATGTCGTAAAGCCGCGCGATCGAGCGCGCCGCCTCGCGGAAGGCGAGGTGCGTGGTGACGTCCTTGACGCACTCGCCGTCGACGAACACCTGCCGTCCGTCCTTGAGCGAGCGAAGATAGTCGGAGCCGGTTCGCATGGGAGAAGACGCCTTGTAATCTCCCTACATAGAACCATCAATTGGATTACGACGGGCGGTGCCACATCGTCCCCTCCCCCGCTTGCGGGGGAGGGACAGGGAGGGGGCACACAGGGATAAAACCTTTCGAGATACCCCCTCCCCAACCCTCCCCCGCAAGCGGGGGCGGGGCAGACCGAGCGTGCTGCTCGTAGTGATTCCATTTCGCCGAAATCCGTCTTCGACGGTCAGGACTTTACGCCATTGGCGATGAGCTCGACCAGCATGTGCGGCGTGACCGGCGTTTGCCGAATGCGCACCCCGAACGGCTGCAACGCATCCTCTATGGCGGAGATCACCGCGGCCGCGACGGGAATGGTGCTGACCTCGCCGGCGCCCTTGGCGCCGAGCGGATTGAGCGGCGATGGCGTCTCTTTATACAGCGTCTGAATCGCCGGCACTTCGGTGGCGCTCGGCAAGAGGTAATCGGCGAAGCTCGTGGTGAGGGGCTGACCGGTCGCGTCGTATCCCATCCATTCCAGCACGGCATTGCCGAGGCCATGCGCTACGCCGCCGCGTACTTGGCCGTCGACCAGCATGGGATTGATGAGGGTGCCCGAGTCCTGCAGCGCCACGTAGTTCAGAAGCTTGACGCCGCCGGTGTCGGGATCGACCTCGACTTCCGCGACATGGCAGGCATTGGCGTAGGCGAGCGCGTCGGTGCGCCAATTGACATTGGCGTCGAGGCCCGGCTCGATGTCCGATGGGAAGCCGTAGCCGGGCGCGCCTTTGAGGATGCGCGCGAGCTCGCCGAGCTTGATCGAAAGCTGCGGCGCGCCGACGACGCGCACCTCGCCGTTTGCGATCTCGAGATCGTGCTCCGCCGCCTCGAGCATGTGGCCCGCGAGCTTCTTCGCCTTCTCGGCAACCGCTCGTGCCGCGAGGAGCACGGATGAACCCGCGGTCACGGTTTGACGGCTGGCGAAAGCCCCGAGCCCGAGCGAAACCCCGCCGGTGTCGCCCGGCACGACGGTGATGTCCTGCACTTTTAGCCCGAGCTCGTTCGCGCAAATCTGTGCGAGCGCGGTGCGCAGCCCCTGTCCGATCGCGGCGGCACCGGTGAACACCGACACGCGTCCGGTGTTCGACACCCGCACCAGGCCGGATTCGAATGGACCGCGCCCGGTGCCCTTGATGCCGTGCGCAATGCCGATGCCGATATAGCGGCGCTCTCCTCGTGCGGCGGCTTGACGTTTGCGGAAATCCTCCCAGCCCGCCGCCTGCAGCACCTGTGCCTGGCAGGCGGGATAGTCACCGCTGTCGTAGCACATGCCGGCGCCGGAGCGCGCCTTGAGTGGCTTGGTGTAAGGCATCTTCTCCGGCGGGATGAGATTGCGGGCCCGCACCTCCGCGCGCTCGAGGCGCAGTTCGCGGGCGACGCGGTCCATGAGCCGCTCCATGGCGAAAGCCGCCTGCGGATAGCCGGCCCCGCGCACCGACGATACCGGCGTCTTATTGGTGGCGGCGACCACGACGTCCATGGCCAATGCCGGAAGCATGTAGGGCCCATTCAGCATGGATGCCGAGTTGTAGGGAATGTTGACGTCCTGCAGGGCATAGGCCCCGAGATCGTGGATTAAGCGGCCACGAATGCCGAGGAGCTTTCCGTCCGCGTCCACCGCGAGATCGAGCGACCAGTATTGGTCGCGCTCCTGCGCGGCGTTGGTGAAATGCTCGCGCCGGTCTTCGATCCATTTGACCGGCCGCTCGACGAGCTTGGCGGCCGCGACGACCGCGATGTCCTCGGGATAGACGCAGAGCTTGGGACCGAAGCCGCCGCCGACATCGGGGGTCGCCACACGCAACCGGCTTTCGTCGAAATCAAGCAGCGCGGTCAACGACTGGAACAGATCATGCGCTTTCTGCGTCGAGGCCCACACCGTCATGGTGTCGTCGCGCCATTCCGCCAAAATGCCGCGGCCCTCGATCGGATGCGCGCCGCCACGATGCTGCCAGAGTTCCTCGTGAAAAGCGTGCGCGGCCTTGGCGAACGCTGCTTCGACATCGCCATAGGCGACCTTGTAGGCGGCGGCGATGTTGGTATTGAGCTCGCGCCGCACCGCGGGCGCCGTCGGCTCGATTGCGCTGCGAGCGTCCGATACCGACGCAAGCACGTCGTAGTCGACCACAACCACTGCCGCTGCATCCTCGGCGACATAGCGGCTGTCGGCGAGCACAATCGCAACGGCCTCGCCGACATAAGACACTTCCCCGTCGGCGAGCGCGAACGACCAGTAGCGATCGAGCGGCGTCCCGGAATTGGAGTGGCGCAGCATGCGGCGCTTGGCGAGGACCGGGGCGAGATCGTCGAGCGTGAGCACCGCGTGTACGCCCGGCAGCGCTATCGCGTCTTGGACGTCGATCCGGCGGATCGCGGCGTGCGGATGGGGGCTGCGCACGAACGCCGCGTGCCATATGCCGGCAACTGCGATGTCGTCGACGAAGCGTCCTTTGCCGACGAGCAGCGCGCCGTCCTCGAGGCGAGGAATGCGCGCTCCGATCAATCCACCCATGCTCTCGACCGCGCCTTGGTTTCGCAGCGCGGGCCTTTGCAATGATTCGGCGATGTCACTTACTCGGACATCGCCTTGGCGGCCTTGGCGATGACGTCCTTGGGCGTCGCGTAGGCTTCCGCCAGAAGCGCATCGAGCTTGTTCGCACTGACGGGATTGACCTCGAAGTTGAGCCGCTCGGCCTCGGCGAGAAAATCTGGATCCGCAGTCGTGCGCTCGAAGGCCGCGATCAGCGCAGCTCTGCGATCCGCGGGAATGCCCGGCGGGGCTGCGAACGGGCGCGCCATGGCTTGCCCGATCAGCAGCAATTTCAGAACTTGAGTCTGATCCGGGTGCTTGGCGAGCTCGCTCGCCGCTGGAACATCCGGCAGCTCCGGCTGTTTCTTGATCCCGGCTTGCACCAGGATGTTGGCCCGCTTGTCCTTGAGCCAATGGGGGTAGCGACCCTTGAGCGTGCTCCACGACAAACCGCACAGGCCATCCACCTCGCCGCGTTCGACCGCGAGCTGGATCTCGTTGGTGCCGGGGTAGCCGGTCACGACCTTGATTTTGGCGCCGAGCACGTTGCGGTAGAACGACGCGAAAATGTTGGGATCGGAGCCCGCGCCCTCGGCACCGAAGGTCGTCGGGGTCACCAAGAGCTCGCTGAAGGTCTTCACCGGCGCATCGTGACGGGCGACGCACAGGCTCACCTCGTCGGTGACGCTGCCGAGCCAGGTGAATTTGGTACTGTCGAATTCGGCTTTGTCGATGAGCGGCGCAATGCCCATGCTGCGCGAGAACGTGCCGATGACGGAGCCGTCTTTGGGAGCGACGGAATAAACGTAATTGGCCGCCTTGAGGCTGCCGGCACCGGTCATGTTTTGCGGCACGACGCTGGGACTGCCAGGAATATGTTTTCCGAGATGCCGCGCCAGAAGCCGCGCATATGCATCGTAGCCGCCGCCCACGCTGTAGCCGATGAGGAGCGAAACGGTCTTGCCCTTGTAAAAATCCTCGACGCCGGCGGAGCGGGCAGGCTGCGTCGTGACGGCGGCGGCGAGCGCGGCCGCAATGCCGCAACGGATCAAACGGCAGAAACTTCCCGAGAACTCATCCCGTAGAATGGGTTGAGCGCAGCTAAACCCATCGCGTCCGCGGCATTGGTGACCCAGAAGATTTGGACTCATCATTTGCAAGCAACCATTTCGGCCCGAGATTGGCGGTGGGTTTCGCTTTGCTCAGCCCACCTCACGAATTGGAGAAGAGTTGCGGAAACTTCGACCGCAAGCGCTTGCGCAGGTCGGCGCTGACGTCGACGGTGACGGGGAATGTGCCCTTGAGCTTCTTGTCGTAGGGAATGCAAGCATCGATCAGGATGCGGTTGTTGAAGTTGCCGGGAAGGAACAGCGGATCGCGCTTGGAGGCCCAGGCCTTTTGAATGAGGTCGATATCGGTGAGCGGATCAAACCGCGTGCACATCGCCCACAGGACCTGATCGAGGTCGCCGGCATCGATATCCTCGTCCACCACCACGGTCCACTTGCCGGCGTAAGCGCCGCCCTGGCATGACGACGCGATGTGCAGCGCCTGGCGCGCGTGGCCCGGATAGCGCTGGCGGATCTGGATCGCGGTGAAGCGGGTCGCGGGGCCCGCTTCGTGATTCCACACGCCGAGCACCTCGGGCACGCCGCAGGCCTCGAGCGAACGCCAGATCTGCGCCGCTCCGGCAATGCCCTTGAGCAGCCCGGTCTCGTCGACGGGTTTGTGCTGCGGCGCGCAGGTGACGATCGGATCGTTGCGGTAGAGGATCGTCTTCACGTTGACGAAGGGCCGCTCCTGCGTGTCGTCGGAGTAATAACCCATCCATTCGCCGAACGGCCCTTCCGGCAGCACCTGGCCGGGCACGGTTTCGCCTTCGATTGCGATCTCGCAGTCGGCGGGTATCGGAAAACCCGTATACGGTCCGCGCACGACATCGATCGGCTCGCCGCGCAGGCCGCCGGCGATGTCCATCTCCCCGATCTCGGGCAGCGGGCTCGAGGACAGCATAAAGAGTAGCGGGTCCTGTCCGCACAGGATCACGACCTTCATCGGCTGCCCGCGTTCGAAATATTTATCGCGATGAATTCGGCCGTGCTTGCCCTCGGTGATCTGGCAGCCGACGGTCTTGCCGTCGTAAACCTGGCTGCGATAAGCGCCGAGGTTGAACCAGCCCGTATCGGGGTCCTGCGTCATCACGCAGTCGGCGGTACCGATGAAACGCGCCTTGTCCAGCTCGTGATGGCGCGGCACCGGAAATTTCAGCACGTCGACGTCGTCGCCTTCGACCACGTTCTCGAGCACGGGACCGTCGTTAACGAATCGCGGCGGCAGCGGTTTGAGGTTCTGCATGCGGGCATGATAGGTCCGCACCACGTCGACCTTGCGCTCGTACTCGAGCGGCAGTCCCAGCGTCAAAGCGATGCGGCGCACCGAGGAGAGCTGCCCATAAAGCGTGCGGAAGCCTTTGGCATAGCCCGGCACGTTGTCGAACAAGATGGCCGGCGCGCTGCCGCGGCTCTTTTCCGTGAGCATGTGCGTGATGGCCCCCATCTCCACGTCCCAGTGGGCGCCGTCGACCCTGCGCAACTCTCCCATCTTCTCGACTTGTTCGAGCCAGCCGCGCAGCCCGCGGTATTGCATACGTGGCTTCGACACGGCCTCGTCGGTGCGGACCATGCTGTTCTCCATTGCCCGGACTGCATCTATACAGCCGTCCCGATGCGCGGGCAAAGCGCGGCCTGCGCCGGGATGCCGTCAGCGCGCCGTGGCGGCGCGTTGTCGTGCGATGGATCTTGCCGACGAGACTAGCGCGTGGAATCGGGCTCGCCTGCGCCGCCTTCGGGCCCAGCCCCGGCCGGCCTGCGAGCGCCGGCCCCTCTGCCGTTTTTCGTTCGCTGCGGCTCTTTGGTGCTGTCCGACACCACCTCGAGGGTGGGGCCGGCTTGCTGCGCGGAGCGCCCGGACAAGATATCGCGTTGCAGGCGCGCGTAGTCGCGCCGCGTGGTTTCCAGCGCACCCTGCGCAACGGCGAGCTCGACGCGCTCGCGCTGGAGGCTCGCACTGAGCTCATCGATGCGCCGCTCGGCTTTGCTGCGATACGCTGCGGCGTCGACCTCGATCTCCGCCATGCGGTCGGCCAGCGCCTTGATCTTCTCGTCCGCGTGCGCAAGCGAGGTCTCCCGCGCCTTCAGCATCTCCGCCAAATTGCTCGACCGATCCATCAGCGAAGCACGCCCCTGTTCGAGCTCGCGGGTCTTGCCGTCGAGCGCCTCGCGCGCGGCAGTGAGCCGTTCGACCGTCTTCTCGGTATTGGTGCGAGCGATGCTCGCCTCCATCACCTTGCGCTCCAAGACCCTGATGTCATCGGTACGGGCAACGAGAGTCTGGCGCACCTCGGTGAGCAGCTGCTCGGCGGTGGCGGCACGCGAACGCAGCGCCTCCAACCGCAGGTTCAACGCGTAACTTTCGGACTGATGCCGCTCGTTCGACTCATCGCGCGCAGTCGCAAGCGTGGCGCGTTCGTTCTCGGTGGCGGCCAGGCTGATGTCCATCTGTTCGAGACGCGCTCGCGCCGCAGTCAACGCGTTCTCGCTCTCCGTGAGGCGGCGAGACAAGCGCGAGTTCTCCGCGAGCGTCTGGTCGAGCGCCGTTTGCAGCGAGCGCTTGTCGTTCTCCACCAGCAGGAGTTTCTCCCGCGCCTGCGCGGCGTCGGACTGCAATTCGACAATCCGCTTGTCGGCACTGTTGGCGTGATCGACCAAAATCTGGTTGGCCTCGCTCAACGCGCGGGCATTAGCTGCCTCCTGCGCCAATTGGCTCTCGAGATTGGCGATTTCGGACCGCGCGGCGACGATTTCGCTGGCGAGTTCCGACTTCTCCGCGTCGAGCCCGCGCGCAGTCTGTTGCGCCAAGCTCAATTGCCGGAGAAGCTCCTCGCCGGCGTTTTCCAATTCCGCCGCCCGCTTTGCGAGCGCACCGTAGTCGCCGCGCACGGTCTCGTAGCTGGTGCGAAGCTCGGCGAGCGCGTTGCGCAAGCCGAAATTGTCGGTCTTTTCCTGCTCGAGCGCATACAGCGCCGCACCGATCGGCTCCACGAGGGTGCGGAAGGCCTCCTTGAGATCGTCGAGCGCGCCAATGCGACGATCGGTATCGATCAGCAGATTGCGTAGCGTCTCATTGTCCTCGCCGACGCGCGCCCCGATGTCGGCCAGGGTCGGCTCGACGGGCGCCTCGGCGCGTAGGCTAGGCTTGGCGATCGGCACGGCATACACCGTAGACGTGGATGCAACGCTCTTGCGGCCAAGAAGATCAGAGATCGTACGCATGGCAGCCCCACAACGTGGCAAGCCCTCCCAGCTTATACCGACTTTTGCAACCCGCCACAATCAGAACACCCGGTGGCGACGGCAAAAGTAACCATATTTGGGGAAAGCTGCTGATCGCGGACCGAGGCTGCGGCGCTCATCATCGCGGCAGTATATGTGCCCATTTGGCGCGGATGCCCGCGTCTAGCTCCTTGCTCGCGCGCGCCACGCGCGGAAAGCTGTCGCGCCGCGACCAGGGTCTACAGGCATCGATGACCACGCGCGCGTTGCGCGGATCATCGCTGCCATAGGCCATGGGGTCGAGCGCGGTGCTCCAGCAGCCGCGCAGGATCTCCATGCCTTCGCGGGGATCGAAGCGCGTGCACATCGCCCACACCACTTGATCCATGTCGGCAGGATCGATGTCGTCGTCGACCACCACCACGAACCGGTTGGCGTAAGCGCCGGCATGGCATTGCGAGGCGATGAGTCCGGCCTGCTTGGCGTGACCGGCATATTGCTGCTTGATCGCGACCGTGAGCCAGAGCCGGCTGCCACCTGCCGCATGCGCCCACACGCCTTTCACCTCCGGCACGCCGGCCGCTTCGAGCTGGTTCCACACGGCGCCCGAGCGGTAGGTGCCGCGGTAGAAGGAGTCGTCGTCGGGCGGGACCGCGGGGACCGCGCCCAGCAGGATCGGATCATCGCGGTGCATGAACGTCTCGATGCGGATCGCCGGCTCTTTTTTCTTCCCGCCCGCGTAATACCCGGTCCACTCGCCGAGCGGCCCCTCTTCGAGGAGATCGTTCGGATGGATGAAGCCCTCGAACGCGATCTCCGCGTGCGCCGGTATGGGCAGGCCGGTGCGCGGGCCGTCGATCACCTCGACCGGCTCGCCGATCAGCCCGCCGGCGACGTCGTATTCGTTCTTTCCGTAGGGAATCTCGAGTCCCCCCACCATGAACAACGCAGGGTGCATGCCCGCCACCACCGCGATCGGACAGGGCTCGCCGCGCTCGTGATAGCGCCGCTTGATCAAGTCGCCGTGCTTGCCCTTGGAGCACATGACCGTCGCGACGTTCGGGCCATGGGACTGCACGCGATAGGCGCCGTAATTGATCCAGCCGGTGTCCGGATCCTTCATGATCACCATGCAGCCCGTCCCGATGTAGTAGCCGCCATCGTGCTCGTGCCAGCGCGGCGTCGGGATGCTCTGGATGTTGATATCCTTACCGCTGCTGACGTTCTCCATCAGCGGGCCGGACTTGACCTTGATCGGTGCGATGCTCGGCGCTTCCTTCATGTATTTGCGCCAGTAGGAGACGAGCTCCATCGCGGAACCGTCGATCGGCAGGCCGAGCGTGAGATTGATGCGCCGCACCGAGGTGAGAATGTTGGCCAGAATTCGGTGGCCCGGCAGATAGCCGGGAATGTCGTCGAACAGCACCGCGGGGTTGCCCATTTTGCGCATGTAGAGGTCGACGATGCCGCCGATTTCCGCTTCCCGCTCGGCGCCGCTGATGTCCTGCAGCTCGCCTGCCGCGCGCAACGCATCGGTCCATGTGCGCAAATCCTGCTTCGACGGAGTTGGTGTCTTCTTCGGCGCGCGCTTGGCACCTCGGATGTCGGCAACGCTCATGGGCAACTCCTCGCTGGTCGATGCAGTCTACCTTGTAGCCCGGAGGGAGCGAAGCGACATCCGGGTGCTGCGGCGGGGATAGACCCTCGGTCGCACCACCGCCTTACAAGCGATGAGCGCTCCGCGAGAGAAAGGCGCCCCGCCGCTTGCCCTCGCCGGCCACACATTCAGGCGCGATATCCCCGGATTTCGCTGTGCTCAATCCGGGCTACGGTTAACCACTTGCGGGGCTCGCAGTGAGGTAGCTCAAGATCTGCTTCAAGCGCTGCGGGGTCACTGGCAGCTGCGTTACCGCGCCCGGCATTCCAATGGCATCGTCGATGGCGGAGGCAATCGCCGCGCCGACGCCGGTGATGCCGCTCTCGCCGGCCCCTTTGATGCCGAGGGGATTGAGCGGGCTGGTATAGTCCTCGCGCAACATGACATCGACCTCGGGGATCTCGTGCGCGGTCGGCATCAGGTAATCGGCAAAGGTGGTCGCCAGCGGATCACCGCGTTCATTGTAGGTGAATTCTTCCAGCAGCGCCCCACCGAGCCCCTGGGCGAAGCCGCCGACGATCTGGCCTTTGACCAGCGCCGGATTGATGGCGCGGCCGATATCGTAGGCGATGACGTAGTCCTCGACATCTACACTGCCGGTGTCGCGATCGACCTTCACCACCGCGAAATGGATGCCGTAGGGATAGACTTGGTGCTCCACCCGGAACCAGCCTTCCGCTGACAAGCCCGGCTCGCGGCCGCCCAGCGTCTTCGAGGTCGGCGCCAGATGCTCGGCAATTTCGCCGAGGCTGATCGAGGGGCCCGCCGGCCCCTCCTTGCGCCGCACCTTTCCGTCAATGATCTCGAGCGCGTCGGGCCGCGCTTGCATCAGCTCGGCGGCCGCCTCGAGGGCTTTCGCGCGTAGCTTGAGGGCGCCGTTATGGGTGGCGGACGCCGTCATGACGGTCGCGCGCGAGGCGTGCGCACCGATCCCGTAAGCGATGCGATCGGTCTGGCCGTGGGTCACACGCACGCGCCGGTAGTCGATGCCCAGAGCCTCGGCGCATACCTGCGCCATCACGGTCTCGAAGCCCTGCCCGAGCGAGGCGCCGCCGGTGACGAGCTCGACCGCGCCCGAGCTATCGACCTCGATCCTCACGCCGTCGGCGGGACCCAAGCCGCTCTTCTCGACGAACATCGCAAATCCGGCACCGACCGTTTCGCCGGCGGCGCGGCGGCGCGCCAGATCGGCTTTGCGCTTGACCCAGTCGAGTGCGGCCAACAGCTTGTCGAGCAGCCCGACATAGTCGCCGGAATCGTACTCGATCTCCTCGCCCAAGGCCTCGAGTGGCCGGTGATACGGCATCTCATCGGTCGCAATCGCGTTGCGCCGTCGCACCTCGTTGGGCTCCATGCCGAGCCTCGTCGCAATGGCATCGACGAGGCGCTCGCGAACGAAGGTCGTCTCATAGCGACCGGGCGCGCGGTACGTCGCCGCCGGAGTCTTGTTGGTGAGCCGAAAGTGGCCGACCGCGCGATAGGCCGGGACCCGGTAGGGACCGGGAAGGATGCCGGCCGTCATATGCACGACGCGCGCGGCATGGGTGCGCACATAGGCGCCCTGATCGTGGAAATAACAATCGTCGATGGCGAGGATTCGCCCTTCGTCGTCGACCGCCGCGCGCAATCGGTGAAGCTGCTGGCGCGAATGATTGGCGGCGATCAAATGCTCGCGCCGGTCCTCGATCCATTTCACCGGCCGCCTGAGGCGCACGGCCGCGACGCAGACCAGCACGTCTTCCGGGTAGAGCTCGCCGCGGATGCCGAAGCCGCCGCCCACGTGCGCTTCGTGCACATGGATCGATGAGGGCGGAAGCTTGAGCATGCGCGCGAGCAGGTCGCGGTTGCGGTGCGGCACCTTGGCGGCGCCGTGCAGTTCGAGAATGCCGCGTGCCGCGTCACAGCGGCCGATTGCACCGCGCCCTTCGAGCGGCACGCCGGAATGGCGTCCGATCGCCAATTCAACCTCGACGACCATGGGCGCGGAGCCCAAAACAGCGTCGACGTCGCCATAACCCTGCCGGATGACGGAGACCTCGGTATTGCGGCCGGGCGAGAATTCCCCGGGCTCGGCGTCGGCCGCAAGCAAGACGGGCAGTTCCTCGATGTCGATAGAGACGAGATCCGCCGCGTCCTCTGCCACATAGGGATCATCGGCGAAGACGGCGGCGACCGGCTCGCCGACGTATCGCACCTTCTCGGTCGCCAGCACCGGCTGGCGATAGGGTTCGAGCGCGGGAATTGGTCCCTCACGAAAATCGATGGGCGGCACGTCGGCAATGTCGGCCGCGGTCCACACCGCGATCACGCCGGGCAACGCGCGCGCAACCGCGGTATCGATTGCAACGATCTTGCCGTGGGCGTGGTTTGCCCGGACGACCCGCATGTGCAGCTGGTGCGGAAACGAGATGTCGGCGGCGAAGCGACCGCGCCCCCTGACCAGCGGCGGATCCTCGAGCCGCGTGACCGATTGCCCGATCCACTT
>WNFW01007705.1_pt1 | contig 12688 bp, 19 predicted proteins | sample 5400131 | NCBI WGS metagenome assembly WNFW01 (sample SAMN13153362, study PRJNA577476) | soil metagenome | isolation source: 20 cm soil or saprolite under grassland replicate 1 | place: USA:California | collected 2016-06-15 | reverse complement strand
AAACCATGATTGCTTCGCCAATGTATTTAGAGAACGTGGCTTCAGAAAGTTCTCAACTGCACAAATCGGGAAGCTCTTGCAAGAAGAGTATCCGAACTTCTCGCTTGGGAGCATCCTGCCTAATGACCACGCAAAAGGCGATGCCGCATCGTGCTGGTGCGTTGGGACTCCCCAGCAAATATTCAACAAGGTGAGGCGCGGATTTTACCGAGTTCGGCAGTATCAGCATTAGAATCGAAGCTGTTCCAGGCGCGGTGGAAAGTCTAGCCTTCGACATCAGCACACGCCAACTCACACGAATGCCAGCCCGGAACAGGTTCGCTGTGTCGGTCACGCTGCGCCACTGACGTAGGGTTCCACAGCGATTCCCCACTCCTCAAGCAGCCATTCCGGTATGTAGCACCGGTTCTTATTCCGCTCGCACCAATTCCGTAACGCCACTGAACCGGTACATGTTTGCTTCGTGAGTCCCAAGTGTCGGACTTGCGTTTCGAACTCGGTAGCAACAGCTGGAGCGGGCGGAAGCGGCCTTCCCCAGTTCGGATTTCCACGGCGACGCCTGACCGGCTGGATGAATGGTTTCACCATGCCAGAGATGATACTCCGCCCTGCTGCAAGAATGTGCGCAGGTTGCTTTTGCGGGAAGCTGTGGTGAGTCATGCCCCGACTCGGCACCCATGAGGCGATTTTCCCTTGCAGGAGAACAGCAGGACTCAGACACAGCCAATCGGAAACTCTTGCCCGGCAGTGATACTTGACGTTGCTTATGTCCACCGTGATGGGGATGTCGCTAGCTGCGCATGAATCGGTGCCGGATTTGGTAACCAGGGTGCAGTCCATTGAATCGAGGATGCCCGCGCTCATCCAGGCAGACGATCTCGCCATCCAGAATCGCCGCCTCTCTTGCGAGGCCATCACCAATGTGATCGGCCAGTACAGGAATAGCCATAGCGGGAATGTTTGACTTTCGATGCCAAGGGGTGAAATCATTATTTTCGAGCGGATCGCAGTTTTGTCCGCAAACTTCATATTTTATTCATCCTTCATCGTAGGCAGTTGCCTCCTGCGCATTCCGAACTCCTGAGAGGGGGGCCTCATGACACCCGTCGTAGCGGCCAAGAAATTCAGCAAATTCGATCCCAAGACCTTCCTTTCGACCATCGACGGCGGTAGGAAGATCGCACCTTTTCCCAAAAAGCAGACGATCTTTGTTCAGGGCGACTCGTCCGATGCTGTTTTTTATATACAGAAAGGAAAGGTAAAACTCACCGTTGTGTCGAAGAGCGGGAAGGAAGCCACAATAGGCATTCTGAACGAGGGCGATTTCTTCGGAGAAGGTTGCCTTACAGGGCAGCCTCTCCGCCTGTGCTCCGCAACCGCAGTGACCGATTGCTCTGTGATGCGAATCGATAAGAAGGCGATGATGGAAGTGCTTCACCGGGAACACGCGTTTTCCGATGTGTTCGTGGCATATTTGCTGACACGGAACATCCGATATGAAGAGGATTTGGTTGACCAGCTTTTCAATTCCAGCGAGAAACGACTGGCCCGGATATTGCTATTGCTGGCTCATTTCGGCAAGGAAGGTAAACCCGAAGTTGCTGTTCCGAAAATCAGTCAAGAAACTCTAGCAGAGATGGTGGGTACAACTCGCTCGCGGGTTAGCTTTTTCATGAACAGGTTCAGGAAATTGGGGTTCATTGATTATCACGCTGGCGATACATTGGAAGTTCACAGTTCACTTCTCAACATCGTTCTCCACGACTAGGACTTCCTGAGCAATATTGAACAGACGTACTCTGATCCATCCGACTAGCATCACCCTACTCCTATCAATACCGCTCCTCCCTCTGAAACCACGACCGCCGAAGAACGCCGCTCTAGCCGGGAATTCTGGTTGCTACTTAATCATTGCGATGTTCACGATGATTTCCTTTGGCGTGCTTGAATTGCTCATGAGGTCGCGCACTTTGAACTTAAACTGTGCGGCTGTCAATTCAGGCAAGAATGAAAAGCCCCCGGATGGAGGTGATGGGCACCCGGGGGCAGACGAACAGAGCTGGCGCACCTGCCTTTCCAGCCAATTGGAACTCTATAGGATTATGGGGTAACCATTCAATAAAGTTGAACTGGTATTACTGCCCTGCTTCGCACTACAGCGCCCTAAAAATAAAAATGTCAGCCGTTTGCTGCAACCTCCGTCAGCAACCATGACTCTGAGGACTTGGCGTGGACGGCTCAAGGTTCTGCTGGGCGAGACGCTAGCTTACGCTTCTGCCATTGCCCTCCCCTTTCCCGTCCCGCCTTGTCTCATGGATGCTAACTCGATCCTGAACCGACTCCGCGATCTGAGACGGGAAATCCGTGAATTGCAGGAGTTGAACACTCGCCATCGAAACCAACAAAGGCCAGCCCGGGAATTCCAGAGTAGATGAACGTTTTTTACCCGGACGGCGAATCGATGCCAGGCACACTTCCGTTGATACGGTACAGCCCTCCTGCCGCGAATTCGGTCAGTAACGCTTAGGCTTGGCCTTGGGCCTTCGCAGGAAATAACGCCTCTCGGCTCGGTTCATATTGCGGCGAAACACTTGGCGGAACATGCGCTCAATGGGTGTTTCTCTGTGAGGTTTGCGGGGAAACATGCACCACCCCCAAGCAGGTTTTTGGACACAAATTTTACTCCCGGCAGTCCAGACGCACGAAACGTGACTACAAGGGCGGCTTGCTGCCGGTTTAACCACGACGTTCTGCGAGAGTTTCCAGTTCCTTGCCTAACTGCTCAAGCCGCTCCCGCCTTCGGTCATATTGCAGGAGATCGGCGTCCTTCAAGTCTGCGATCCTGCCTAAGACCCAAAGATTGAGCTGCTGCCTGTAAAGTCGGATGATCTCCGCGCTGATTTTGTGGAGGCGATCCATAGTGCACCTGTCAGGGCCAGGGGGCGAATTGGTCGGATCGGCGGGTGTGACGCTGGAGGAGCAAAAACTTAGGATGCCTTGGGAGGCTCGGGCTGTTGCTGGGGAGACCGATTTTCTCGCCCTCAGCCGCTTCGGACCGGGTACCGCTTCAGGAACTCATCGACATTATTCTTGATTAAAGCTTGCTCCGCTTTCAGAGCGGAGTACAGCCGTGATAAGAGGTGCTGCCGCCTACGATCATCTCTCTCGGAAGCGATCAACATGCAGAGTTGACGGACCGCCTGATTTTCACCCGACACAGCCATTCCTCATTTCGCTTCTCTGGCTTAAGCAGGACGAGCAGATACTGATTTCTCGACATCGAGTGCAGCGCGGTAATGCTCAAGAGCGAGTCTTACGGCGCGGATTTCAGTTTCGATAGAATTTGCTTGATCCCGAGTATTTGTCGCCATCAGAGCAGTATTCAGGACTTGCTGGCGTTTCTCCAGCCATTCAACGTGCTGCCTTACGGTGCGATCCATAAAGTTGCGCCTCGGATACGCGGCAACGTAAGATTCAAACCAATTTTATTCCCGAACCAAGCCTGCTGCACCCTCGAAGCTGTGTTGAGTCATACCCCGAACTCGGCACCCGTGAGGAGGTTTTCCTTCGCAGGAGAACAGCAGGACTCAGACACAGCAATTAGAATTGTACGCCCGATTTTCATTGAGCCAGAAATGCCCCGAGGCTCGGGTAGCGCGCAATTTGAAATCCACAGGAGTAGCCAAGGGAACAAGACCTGTGGGAGACTATCCGCATGTCAGAAAAACGAACAAAAGCCGATAAAGCGCAGCGGCAAACAGACCGATTGGAAAATAAGGAATCTCGCCGTCCCGCGCAGAATCGCAAAAAAGAAACCGACCCGCGAGGACTTCAGCCCGGCTGCTTTGGGTCGTAGCGGTTCTTAGGCGGGATCACGCTTTTGTAGGCCGCTTCTCCAGCTCTGCAATCCATTCCAACAGTTCTCTCACTACCGGACTGTCCGGCAAGGCCCTCGCCGTCAGCATGGCTTTCGCTTCCTCCGGGGTCAGCCTGGTGAAATGCGGGGCGCTGTATTTTTTCTTGCGACCCGATTCGGAATCTGGCGTTGACGTGCTCGGATCGGATGGATCTTTTCGCATGGCCCTTTGGTCTGTTCTGAACAATTACTCTTTGTGGACCGCCCGCGAACCTCGACTATGAGATTGTTCTGATTTCGGAACATGCCAGCGGTTTTGTAGTAGCCCAAGAAGGGTGTGGGTTCTAGCAAAGACGCCCGGCATCAAGGGGATAGCTCCAAAATAAACAGAAGCTGCACACACAACGGGAAAGGAATGATCGCATCCAAGAAGTTGCGCGCTAGAACTGTGCTGGCCTCAATCCCCAGAGGGTCTGTCGATGGCGAAGGCCGTCTTGATCGTGGATGACAATGCGTTTATCCGTCAGGCGCTCTGTGAATCGACCGGGATAAACGGCTTGTCACGCCATGGCCCGGAGTAATGAATGGCTCGGGCTATCATTATCTTTCCCTGTGCCGGATTCGCCAAGAATCAGCACGGGGTGAGAGCTCTGCGAGGCCTTTGCAACAAGCCGATAGAGTTTCTCCATTTCCGCGCTTCGGCCGATAATGCCGCCAAACCCTTGATCGTTCTTGAGGTTCCCGCATCGCATCCGGTCGTCGGTTTTGAACCTGAGATCTGCGGCGATCCTCTCTAAGGTCAGCTTCAGTTCGCTGAGACTGAAAGGTTTCGTGAGATAGTCGCAAGCCCCGGCCTTCATTGCCTCAACTGCTGAGCCGACCGTCCTGCAAACGCTCACCACGACCACATCAAATGTTTGAGAGTCGATCAGGTAGAGCGCTTGTTCGGCAGTACCCGCAGTGCTTGTCGCGTATCCCAAGGCAGATCCTGCTTCGCGGTACACATCGCGGAGTGAATGGTCCGGGCTAATTCGAGCAAGTTGAGAAGACTGGAATTCGGAAGGGGCTGAGGGCGCGAGATTGGAAATGCACTTGTTGCGATTGCGCCTGTCATGGCAAAGGACCTCTGTTTTGAACTTAGCTAAGAGTGGTCTTGATTCTTGCGAGGCAGGGATTACGAAATGTGTTTGGCGAGCTGGATGCGAGGCCACTCTACTGCTCCGTTTTCAGATGGAAAACGCAGATTTCGGGTTCTTAGGCCTCTTGAGAGCAGCGCCAGTAGTTGCTTGCGCGTTCCCGTGATCGCAACTCCTTCGTACCCAAACCCAGACAGAGCGTGGATGCGTTTCTGTGACCGCAGTTCGGCAAGCATCCAGGACCCCCACTCAGGTGTAGCGGGTAGTCCGTAATGGCTGACCAGCGCGGACCAGATAAACGTGTCGTCATCACTCACGAGCAGGAGCTTGCCATCGGAGCTCGTGGCGGCCAACTCCTGGGAGCACGCCACGAGATGGCGCAGCGGGCGCTTGCGTCCTGCAACCGCAATCGAACCGCGGAAGAGCAGCGGTTTTTCTCCGAGCGCGACTAAGGTTTCGGCGCCGTTGGGATCTATCACCGTGAACATGTCCCCGTTGCCAAAAGCCGCTGCAATGGCCCCGATCTCTACATCTCCACCGATGACCGAAACCAAATGGGCTTTGCCGCGCTCCTGGCCAACAAAAGCGTCGAGATGAAGGCGAATATTGGTGGCCGTCTTTTCGGTCCGTCGTACATAGACAAGCCTGCCAAAGCGCTCATAGGCATTCTTCATTTGCGTTTCCTCGGTGGCTTTGGTTAGGTGAAATGCGGGATGGAAATGGAAGGACTGCCTACATCTTACTTGAATGTTCGAATTCTGGCGCGGCCTCCTCGGAGCCGGCTGGGCCGTTCTCCTTGGTCTCCTTCAATTCGAGAATCCGGCCATTTTCGAAGGCGAGCGTCAACTCATGGCTAAACCGCTCCCGGCGCCGAATGATGGTTTCACCCAACTCTTCGCCTTCCTCATTGAACTCATCAACATGCTTCACCGCGCGCCAGTGTGCGATGTGTCGGTCGTCACCTTGTCCAAAGAAGCCGTTCAACATGCCGCTGCAGGCGAGAAGGCCAACGTGCCCTTTGTGCAAGGGCGTTACGGGCCTGCCGCTCATTTTCTGCTGTTTCCGGACCAGCACGCCACGCGCGTTTTGCGTTGCGACTGAACGGTCAATCGCCTCCTCAATTTGGTCGAGCGGCAAGCCTGTGTAATGAATCATGGCCGGCGGAGACGGTGGAATGACATAGCGTTCCGCCACATCCGGATTGAGCGGTGGGATCAAACTCGGCCGATACCCTGTACGCAGGAGGTCGTCTACTCCCCGCGGCTCGCCACGTGCATGTGAATTCTTGCGGCTGCCGAAAACTACGATCTGGTGAAATCGGATGCAATCTGCGTGTTCCAACCGGAATAAGCTGATTCGGTTAAATTGGCTAGCAAGTAGTCGCGCACATGAATTCAGCGCGCTTACTGGGATCACAAACAGCAACACACCATCCGTTCGTACCCAGCGATGGCAGTGTTCCAGAAACACCGACTCCATTCTTCGATTGCTGTGCGGCCCTAATTCGGTGTCGTATGGAGGATTCAGGTACAGAAGCGAGCAGCTCTCCAATTGCACCTTGCACTCAAATGCGCTGCCGTGGACAGTTGCGATTCCTCTCTGCGCGGCTGCCGCAGCGCGATCGGCATCAATCTCAATTGCGGCGAGGTCCGCGCCTGTGCCCTTCGTGATTTCTAAAAGCGCGGTGCCGTCTCCCGCACACGGATCTATAGCTGCATAGGAACTTGAAGAAATGAGCAACGAACGGATGTTGCGCGCTTCTTCCACAGGTAAGGGATAGTAACCTAACTTCAACCTGGCAAACGGGCGTGACACTGGGATCTCCAGGACGTTGGTAGAGGAGGAGCTGTCGAAGCGGGAGGAGGAGAGGGAGCCGAGTGTGAATCCGGTCACGAAATTCCCGGCATCACTGCGACTCGCACGAGCGTGTCGGCCAGCCACTCCTGGTATTTTGAGAAGACACGCACGCTCGCGCACCAATCACCGTCCGCTCTCGATCCAGGGACCGATTCCGCGCATCTGGGCGGGAGCGACATGTGTGATGTAACCCGGCTTTACGTTCAGTCCTGGTGGAGGAAACTCGCAGTCTGGCCCCACGTAAATGTGCGCCAAGCGCTGGAGCAGGATGGGCGCTCCGCCTTCAATGATGCGGGCGCTACCATAGACCACCAGGGACTCCCTTAGCCGCTGGGCACTGGTGTTGGGGCCGAGCATTGACAGCGCGACTCTTGGATCCCGGCGGATGTTTTGAACTTTCTTCCACATCCGTGAGATTGTCAACGTATGACGGGCGATCCGGAGGTTACTGAATTACAGCGTTTCTTCGAGAGTTTCGCGCGCAGAGGCGCCGGAGGTCTTCGCCCTGCAGTCGAAAGTCAGTTCTTAGTTGTGCTTGATGATAAACGCGGTTTTATCGTCAATGCGGTCTTCTTCGCCAATCTGGTGAAAGTATTGGTCCTGCTTTAATGCATAGTCCAGGATCGCGTTGCAAATCTCCTTTGCCCCTCGCTCTTTATGGTCACGAACTATGCGTTCGAGCCGTAGGCGATCCTCCTCATCGCTGCCGTCATACACACCGTCGGAGTAAAGAAAAACGATGTCTCCCGGACTCATCAATGTGATTTCCGCTATATTCGAGGAGTTCATCTGCCTTTGTCTGACCGCCATCGAAAAATATTTGTTTCGGTCAGGATGATCCTCGGGAATTTCCAAACCGAGCGCAGGGAATTGCACGAGGTGATCGGTATTCATCGGTATGAAGCGCCCGTACTCCGCCGAAAACACTAATGGTGGAGGGCTGCCGAAATTTACAAAGCGGAAATGTCCTTCGGGACGTATTTCGCCGTAAAGCATGGTCGCGATTTCGCGCGACTCGTCGTGCGCGTCTCGGCCCAAGGCATTGCGGGCGGTGACGGATTGCGCGAGCCGGACATTGATGTCTTCGAATAGCTTTGGGGTAGTCTTTCCGTACCGATCGAGTTCGGTGAGTATAAAAGCGTGAAAGGTATCGTGTATGGTCGAGGCTATCTTCGCCGAGATGATCCCATGCCCCTGAGCATCCACCAAGAGGACGCCGGCGGTTGTGTAAAGTTCGTGCAAATTGTCGGCGACCATTAGTTGTTCTGAGCTTTTTGCCCTTCTGTACTCGGCCTCGCGCACATCGCTAGGATTAGATTTCGACCCCAGCCATTGCACGTGCTCGTCTACCGAGTTTCGCGGAATCTGACCATCAGGAAGCGGTTCTAGATACTCTCTGGACAACCGAAGGGCGCTCGCGATACGCGCGTCGATGTTATAGCGTTGTTGAAAGTTGATGTACTCGAAGAGATCGCCGCCCACGCTTCCCGCGGGAATGGAATTCCCGTACATGTCGGTTCTGGACAGATGTGGGATCGCGCCCTCTACCGGCATCAATCGTTTGCGGAGATACTCATCGATACCAGGTTCCATCTGAATTGCCACAGGTCAGGAATTCTCTCGCACTCGTCTATCTTTCACTGTGCAACAGTGCGGGAAGCGTCAGCACGTTTGAATTATACGCAGGTGAGTAGAGGCTCTGAGGCGGACGACAACATCGAGCGTTGCAGCGGCCTCACCCAGCATTGCGAAAAAGGTCTACACCAAGAATGAGCCATCCGACTGCGCCATAGTAGCTGCGGATGTGTTCTTTCTTGGGTGAGTCTGCCAAATCGTCCGTCGTTTAGGATCGCGAGGCCGATCAAGACAAGAGCCTCGACCGGTCAGGCCCTCGCCTACCATGCCTTTCTGCGGTTGGTCGTCAACATCGGCGTGCCGCAACCAGTTCACGCTGTCAGGCAACTTTCAAGACTGTCTTGCCCCGTGCGTGTCCCGTCTCGTTGAGTTCGTGGGCGCGTCTGGCGTCCGAGAGCGGTAGCACGGTTTCGACCACTGATTTCAGTTTCCCAGCATCGACGAGCTTTGCAATCTCAGACAACTGCGAAGAACTGGGGTGCGCGGAGAAGAAAGCCGAGCGCACGCTATGTTTGGCAGCTTCGTCTGCTGAGGGTGGAGCAACAATCGAAACGAGAATCCCACCCTTCTTCAGCACCTTCCACGAGCGGTTCTGTATATCGCCTGCCAGTGTGTCGAGCACCACGTCCACATCGTGGACTACATCCTCGAAGCGGGTCCTTTCGTAGTCTATCGGCTCGTCAACTCCCAATTCCCTTAGGAACGCCTGATTCCGCCCCGACGCAGTCCCGATGACATGCGCTCCCTTCCATTTCGCAAGTTGCACGGCGAAGCTGCCCACGCCTCCGGCTGCGCCGTGAATCAGAATTCTTTGGCTTTTGCTTAGCCCGGCCTTGTCGAATAGCGCTTGCCATGCTGTCAAGGCCACTACAGGAATGGCAGCGGCGTGGACATGGTCAATTGACTTTGGCTTGAGGGCCGCTTCCGTCTCCTTGGCCACGACGTATTCCGCATAAGTGCCTTTACCGTTGCGGGCGGCATCCGGGCGAGCATAAACCTCATCGCCTTTCTTGAATTTGGTGACCCCGGAACCCACTGCTTCGACAATTCCGGAAACATCCCAGCCCGGAATGTAAGGCAACGGAAGAGGAAAGACATCCTTCAGGTAGCCTGCTCGGGCTTTCCAGTCGATGGCATTCACCGAGGCAGCATGGACTTTTATCAGCAATTCACCGGAGCCCGGTGTAGGGCGCGGTGCATCTTCGAAGTGGAGCACTTCCGGGCCGCCGTAGTTGTGGACTTGCACTGCTTTCATGTTTTCCATTTCGCTCAGCTCCTGAATAAGATTTTTGACACCTCTCAAAGTACAAGTTGGAGTGACCGAGCGCTCTACGCCAACAGTGGCTCAGCGGAAACGTGGGTTGCAGTTTTCGGCACGAACGGTTCGAGCAACGATTTGAATTGAGGGCTCAAGTGTAGGTGTTCACTTTCCTCCTCAAATAGCTTCTGCGGATCAGTTGCGGTCCTCAGCGCGTAACGGAGATATGACAGCCGCATGAGCCAGAAGGCATGCTTCAGGTCTTCTTCGCTGCGGACATGAAAAGCGGTCCAACCTGAGTTCGGAACCCAGTGATGCTCCTCCGCAAGGCCGTTTGCCAACAATGCATCGCGTACTGAGCGCGGAAAGGGTATGTCAACGATCCCTCCTGTATGCACGTGACCAACTTCTGCCTTGTCGAAGAGGAATTCACGGCCCCCGAAACGATGCGAGTGAACTGATACATGCGGCCACGTTGAAACTTCGTCTTCGAGCGCTTTCACATACGTCATCATTCAAGCTCCATTCATTGCTTTTTCGATGACTGGAAGTAATGACTGGATTCAGCGGCCTTGGCTCCTTTAATCCAAGTTAAAATGAGCTTCGATCTTCTTCATGAGGAACTCGTTATGCGGCAGGCATTCGGACTAGATATTCCCCAAACGCTGGACGACGTTTGTGATCCAGCACGATTGGCTTTGGTTGTGTACGACATGCAAGTCGGGATTGTGAAGCAGATCGAGAATGGCCAGCAGATCACCGACAGAGTGCTTCAGGTTCTCGAAGCCGCTCGCAAGGCGAGAATTCGGGTCTTTTTCACGCGCCATATGTCACTCCCGAAGGAACTCATGGGCGTGTCTCAGTTCCGTGTGGCGATGGCTTGGCAACGCGTGAACTCGGCAGACGAGGTCAAGCCGTGGTTCTTGCGGGACTCCCCGGGATTTCACCTCATTCCGGAGTTGAATCCACTGCCGAGTGAAGCCATCTTCGACAAAATCACTATGTCCGCGTTCGAAGGGACACCTCTGAACATCGCGCTGCGCGATTGCGGCATTGATGCGTTTGCCATCGTCGGCATCGCCATGGAAATCGGTATTGAACCTACAGTGCGGCATGGTGCTGATCTTGGTTACATCCCCGTGGTTGTCAAAGATGCCTGTGGTTTCGGCCATCGTGATGCCGCCGCCCGTTCAATTGCCAGCCTCGAATTCGCGGGCGATGCTTTGCTCACGAACGCGGATACATTCTGTGCTCAGTTTGGGCGCATAGTGCCCCAAACGGCTGGCTAGTCGTTTTCATATAAAATGAGTCAAGCAGAGAGCGAGACGGGCGTGGCTCACGATACCGTTACAATCTCACCGGGCTCGCGCTTTCGAGCCGCCATGGTGCTAGCCATCATTGCGGATGCTCTCCAAATCGTCGTTTTTCCTTTATTCGTCGAGGGCGCTTTATCTCCCGCTGATGACATACTCGATTTCGGGATCGCAGCCACGATGCTTCACCTTCTTGGCTGGCACTGGGAATTTCTGCCATCGTTTCTTGCTAAGCTCGCGCCTGGCGTCGATTTAGTTCCTTTCTGGACAATGGCCGTTGCGAACGTCTATCGGAAATCGAAGCGAGTCGCGGTCGCCGCAGAGGAAAGTCGTGCGCATCACCCCGCGCTGAGAGACCCACAACATTCCTAAGCCGTGAATCGGATGGAGGTCACATGGCAGGTTCTAAGAACGACCTCAAAGATCGCCTCACTCGCTACCGCCAAATCAAGATCAGCGTCATCGGCAGGAAGTCCGGACAGACAATTTCGGTTCCGGTCTGGTTAGTGTTGGAAGGCAAAAAGCTCTATCTCCTTCCCGTTCAGGGCTCGGACACGCAGTGGTATAAGAACGTGCTTCAGAACCCCTCGATTCGGATCGATGCGCGAGGCACTGAGGCGGAATTCCGTGCAACGCCAATCACCGAGGCGAAGGCCGTGAAATCAGTGGTCGAGAGATTTCGCGAAAAGTATGGTGCAAAAGACGTGAAGAAGTATTATTCGAAATTCGATGTGGCGGTTGTGATCGAACTGGATTGATAAGCAATGTGCGCATCGTTCGCCTCCTATTGCACCCTGTACTCGCCCCGCAGTCCTTCTGATCAGTCGGTAGTTCCCGATCTTGTGCTTCGACAAGAGCCAGACGAGGAAGAAGACGAAGAGGAAGACGAAGGTGACGGCAAAAAAGATGATGACGACCGAGAAGACAACGGTTACTCGGAATAGGGGACCCGTCTCATCCCGGTACAGAAATCATCGGTGCGAGGGCCCGAATGCGATCCGAAGACGTGCCCGCTATCGGACCCAGCTTCCAATTAGGAAACGGATTTCGGTGTGACTTTCTGAAATCATCGATCGGACAGCGAACAGCCCTGCGCCGCTCAAACAGTGAATCCAGTAAACAATCCAAGTCGTGGTCGCCTTAGAACATCGCTCGATCCGCGATAGCCACGGTTCGAAATCGCCCCATGACGCGATGTGCGCGTACACCTCCTGGCGAGCGTAAGCGCCTCTCAACGGCGAGTCTGGAAAACTCCATTCACCTGCATTGAAACAGTAGCCGAAATCAATAAATGCTGCGGTGTATTTCCGCTGGGATCGCTTCTTATGAAATACCACCTGACGACCGTCAGCGTTTCCGGTCCACTTGTCAAAGGCGAGTATGCCAGCGAACTCTTTCATGTTTTTGATATTTCCGAAGTCCATGACTGGCTGCCGATTTCATGGATCGAGATCTTGTATTCCCGAATGATCTCGGCATCGACATATATGATGACCGGCTCGGGTACGCTCAATCCGACCATTCGGGCCAACCGCCAAGTAGTCGTTCGCCAGTACACGCGTGGTTTGCGGATTGCCCTGGAATTTAACGACGTACTCGTGTCCGTCGTCCGCGGCCATGAGCTGAGCCTGCG
>WNFW01020621.1_pt1 | contig 12689 bp, 15 predicted proteins | sample 5400131 | NCBI WGS metagenome assembly WNFW01 (sample SAMN13153362, study PRJNA577476) | soil metagenome | isolation source: 20 cm soil or saprolite under grassland replicate 1 | place: USA:California | collected 2016-06-15 | reverse complement strand
AAAAGTGGCGGAGTACGCGAAGCACGTCGCCGAAACTCTCAAGAGCACCAACCTGCGCGTCCACCTCGACGACCGCAACGAAAAGCTGCCCGCCAAAATCCGCGACGCGCAGCTTCAGAAAATTCCCTACATGCTGGTGGTCGGTGCCAAAGAAGCCGAAGCAGGTACCGTTTCCGTCCGCCATCGCTCCAAAGGCGACCTTGGCCCCAAGCCGCTCGGGGAAGTCATTGCGTCGCTCCAGCGCGAAGTCGCCTCCCGCGCGATACACTAGTAACTCACTATTGCTTGCCGCCCAAAAATCCACTTTTGCGCTGTTGCTGTATTGTAGTAAGTTTTCGTCTATGTCCACGCCGCCCAACACCCCTACCCCGCAATTTGCAACCGCGGAGTACGCTGCGAGTGGCGACTCATGCAAATCCTGTAAGCAGCCGATCACTGGCACGTACTATCGTATTAATGGTGTTATGGCTTGCGAGCGCTGCACCAATCAGCTGCAAAGCCAGATTCCAAAAGACAGCCATGCGGCCTTTGCTAGAGCGCTTTTATTCGGCGTCGGCGCGGCAATTCTCGGTCTGATTCTCTATGCTGCGTTTGGAATCATCACTGGCATTGAGATTGGATATGTTTCTCTGGCGGTGGGATGGCTAATTGGGAAAGCCATGCGGAAGGGGTCCAATGGCGTCGGCGGACGCCGCTATCAGATCGTGGCGGCTGGATTGACGTATGCCGCGGTTTCTATGGCTGCTGTTCCCATCTACATTTCGCAGGTTTCAAAGGAAAAAGCCGCCAAACCTCCCCAGGTTCAAACTGCTCCGTCAAGCGCGCCATCCAATAGCATAGACGCGAGCAGTTCTGGTTCCGCTCCGGCCAAGCCCGACAATCCGTCCGCTTCCGATAGCAAACCGAAAATGAACTTTCTTGCGGCCCTGGGAGCCCTTGCATTGCTCGGACTCGCTTCCCCATTTCTCGAGCTGCAGAATTCGGTCGGCGGCGCGATTGGACTGGTAATCTTATTCGTTGGGATGAGATTTGCGTGGCAACAAACGGGCGCGCCCAAGTTAGACATTGTCGGGCCATTCCAATCTCGAGCGCCCGCGACTCCTGCCTCCACTTAGTGAATTCATTCCCGTGTCGGCGCCTCCTCCTATTGAACCAATCCGCAACTGCCACAATTGCGGTCAGCATGTGCCTCTAGGAGCCCTTGCCTGTGAGAAGTGTCAGGCTCTTCTCTACAGTGAAGAATTGGCTCGCATTTCAACTCGCGCGAACTCGCTGGAAGAACAAGACAATTTGACGCAAGCGCGGGAGGAGTGGCTCAAGGCCCTGCCGCTGCTTCCTCCAACTTCGACGCAAGCCGAATGGATTCGGGGCCAAGTTTACAAGCTGGAGCTTGCCGCAAAGCACGCGCCAGCGCATCCAAAAAATGAGTGGGCAAAGAAGCTCGGCCCGCTTGCCCCAGTCGCGATTCTTCTCGCAAAAAGCAAAGTACTGTTGACTGCGTTGTTCAAGCTGAAATTCCTTCTAAGTCTGGGCGCCTTCATGGCCCTGTACTGGAGTCTTTATGGCGCGGCGTTCGGTGTCGGATTCGTGCTTTTGATTCTTGTACACGAGATGGGGCACTACATCGACATCCGGCGCCGCGGCCTTCCGGCGGATATGCCGGTATTCCTTCCAGGGCTCGGGGCTTACGTTCGGTGGCAGGCACTCGGGGTCACGCGGACAACTCGCGCCGCCGTGAGCCTCGCGGGGCCCTTGGCCGGATTTCTTGGCGCCGCAGTCTGCGCTGTCATGTGGTACAAGACCGGAAGTGGTGTTTGGGCAGCGCTGGCGAGCGCGACCGCTTGGCTGAATATCCTGAACCTGATCCCCATCTGGGTTCTGGATGGCGGACAGGCGGCCAACGCACTTTCCAAGACAGAGAGATTTGTGCTTTTGGCCTCGTGCCTCGCCTTGTGGGCCATTACTGGCAACGGCCTTTTCTTTCTCGTTGCCGGAGGTGTGACCTATCGATTGTTTACCAGGGATTTGCCACCGATGCCCAGCCCAAAGATTGCCGTGTACTATGTTTTCGTTTTGGCCGCGCTGGGAAGCGTGCTTTATTTGATACCGACTCAAGGTTTTGGACAGCAGTAGTAAAGCTTGGTGTTTTGCTGGCCGAAGGATGGAAAAATTCGAAGTGAGCCAAGCAGAGGAAATCCCATGAGCTGCGGCATTCCTTTGGCCCATGTGGGCATCTGGCAGCAATGTGAATTCTCTGCATGCATCTATTGTAATTGCCGTGCCGAACTCACATGCTCTTGAATGAAGAGCTGTTCGCTCAAGGCGTGGATTTCCTCGCAGAGCGCGACGAGCACTTGGCGGAAGTCGTGCAGACTTATGGCCGACCTCCGCTCTGGGTCCGCGAGCCAGGCTTTCCCACACTCGTTTACATCATCCTCGAGCAGCAGGTTTCTCTGGCTTCCGCGAAAGCCGCTTTCGATCGGCTGAACGCCGCCGTCCGCCCGCTTACTCCCGTGCGTTTCCTGAAACTCACCGACGCCGAATTGCTGCGCATCGGTTTCAGCCGTCAAAAAACTCTCTACACGCGCCTGCTCGCCGAATCTCTCGCCCGCCGCCACTTCGACCTGCGCTACCTCCACGATCTCCACGACGACTCAGCTCGCAAGATGCTCATCGCTTTCAAGGGCATTGGCCGCTGGACTGCCGACATTTATCTTCTGAGCGCACTCCGCCGTCCCGACATCTGGCCCATCGGCGATCTCGCACTCGCCACCGCCGTGCAGGAAGTGAAGCGCCTCCGCAAGCGCCCCTCTCCGGAGAAACTCGAGGCCCTCAGCGCACCCTGGCGTCCCTGGCGCGCCGTCGCCGCCCGCCTCTTCTGGTACGCGTATCTTTCCAAGCGCGGGCTGAAGTCCTCCACGGTTAGCTTGTAGCGCAAAATCTGACATAATCCCGAAGGGTCGTACAAACTCTCAAGGGTGCCCATGGATCCTCAGAAACTTTCTGACTGTCAATCCAGCTACGACCGCATCGCCGAGGAATACACCGCAAGAATCTCTGGCGAACTCGAACACAAGCCGATGGACCGCATGGTTCTCGACGACTTCGCCGCTCGTATCAAAGGTGCTGGCCGCGTCTGCGAACTCGGCTGTGGTCCGGGCCACGTGGCGCGCTACTTGCGCGACCGCGGCGTGGACATCTTCGGCATCGATCTCTCTCCGGGCATGCTCGAGCAAGCCCGCAAACTGAGTCCGGCCATCGAATTTCGTCAGGGAAACATGTTGGCACTCGACATCGGAGACGGCGCGTGGGCCGCCATCGTGGCCTTCTACTCCATCGTGCACATTCCCAAAGCCGATATTCCCCAGGTATTCGGTGAAATGTTCCGCGTTCTCCGGCGCGGCGGTCTTGTCTTCCTTGCTTTTCATGTGGGCATCGAAGTTCTGCGCGAGGAGAACTTGTGGGGGCATCAAGTCTCGTTGGACCTCGTCTTCTTCGGCAGGAAAGAGGTCGAGCGCTATCTCGCCGCTGCCGGGTTTGCCATCGAAGATTCGATCGAGCGCAATCCTTACGCGCCGGAAGTCGAATACCAAAGTCGTCGAGCCTACATCCTCGCTCGCAAGCTCGCGCAACCCTAGCCCCCGCGAATTCCCGGGCTATGCTGCGACTCCACTTTCTCCGTTCAAAAGTGTAATCTCCCGTACGAGGACGAAGCCGAAATGCAAAACTTATCGCGCCGGACTTTCCTTGCCGTCACCGCAGGAGCGGCCATCGCGCCGTCCATCTCTTGGGCAGCGGAGGGCGTACCTTCTTTGCTCGATCACATTCTTCTCGGCTGCAGCGATCTCGATCGCGGCGTCGCCTTCGTCGAGGAGCACACCGGTGTGCGCGCCGTTTTCGGCGGCGTCCATCCCGGCCGCGGCACACAAAACGCACTTCTTTCGCTCGGCACGCGCCATTACCTTGAAATCATCGCGCCCGACCCCAAGCAGCCCGGCGTGCAGCAGTACTCCGCCATTACCAAGCTAACGGAGCCACAGCTCATCGGCTGGGCCGCGCATCGCGACGATTTGGATCAATTCGCCGCACGACTGCGCCAAGAGGGAATCGAGTTCGCAGGTCCTCAGCCCGGTTCACGCCGGCGCCCGGACGGCAAACTCCTGCGCTGGAAAGCGCTCAGGCTGAAAGACGATCACCGCGGCTTGCTTCCGTTTTTCATCGAATGGAGTGAGGACTCCATTCACCCTTCCGTGGACGCGCCTTCCGGCTGCAGTCTCGGTCGTTTTGGTGCATTCACGCCGGAAGTGCAGGAGTTAAACAAACTCGCCGCACTCCTCGAATTGGATACTACAGTCGAATATGCAAAAAGACCTCAACTGCATGCGCTTTTTGTCGGCCCAAAGGGTCAATGGGCCTTCTCATCCTGAGCTATCGCCACCACCTGCCCTTTTTGTCTCTTGCTGCTCCGCCAGCTGTGCATGCTATACTTTGGAACCTGTCCCTGGTGGCGTTTTGCCCCGTGGACCGGTGTTTTGGATTCGGGGCCAGCTCCTGGTTGTTTCGGGGAAGGCAGGTGCCTATCGCTTTTGAGGGGGATTTATCGCTGAACGCAACTTCCGGCCGAGTGACCGCACGCGCGTCAACGAGCGCATCCGCGCACGCGAAATCCGGGTGATTGACGAGGATGGCGGCCAGCTCGGCGTCATCCCCGGTCTGCAAAATCACCGATTACGGAAAATATCAGTACCAGCTCAACAAGAAGGCGCACGAGCAGCGCAAGAGCAGCCGCGGTTCGCAACTGAAGGAAGTCAAGTTTCGGCCCAACACCGCAGAGCACGATTATCAGGTTCGCAAAAACCAGATCCTCCGCTTCCTCGGGGAGGGCCACAAAGTGCGCGCCATGATTTTTCATCGCGGCCGCGAAATGGCGCACCAGGAAGTGGGACGCGCCAAGATGGACCGCTTGCTGCTCGAGATCGGTGATCAGGGGCAGATCGAGACCATGCCGCGCATGGAAGGCAACGTTCTCGTGGCTCTTCTGGCGCCCAAGAAGGGTACCGGCGCCTCCCGGCCCTCGGCTGGACAAACGGCCTCCGGCGCGCAGCAGTCGCAGTAACCCGCGCGTTTCACCGCGCAAAACAGATTCTGAAGGGCCGGTCTTCGTAGGCCGCCTGTGTTGGACTCCAGAGAGGATTTTCGCAATGCCAAGAAACGCTTCGAAACCGAAAATGAAGTTGAAGACCCATCGCGGCGCACGCAAGCGCTTTAAAGTCACTGCGGGCGGCAAGATCTTGCGGGGACATACCGCCAAGCGCCACTTTACAGGCCTCAAGGCCTCCGGGCGCATGCGCAAGCTCAAGAAGCTTACGACGGTCAGCCCGTCCGACGTCGCCAGCATCAAGCAGATGCTGCCCTACGGCTAGAGCGCCTTAGGCGACGCAGTTTCGAGTTTCGCAGTTCGAATTTCGCTATTCGATTTTCGTGCCAGGCAGCGCTTCACGGGTGCCTGCCGGCCGATCGGCTCCGGCCTTGCCGGAGCATTTGTAGGGGTCAGGCTTTAGCCCGGCATCGCCCGCGAACCGCGGACGACTTCGTTGATCCGGCCCGCTATACGGTCGCACCGCGACGCCTACTTGTACCAACCGGAAACAAACCCGTTGCGTGAAGCGTGCGTTTCGCTGCGCGTCCATGCAACCCGTTTTGTTTCCCAACATAAAAGGAGCAAATCCATGGCACGCGTAAAACGCGGCACCAAGCGCCGGGCTCGGCGCAAGAAGTACCTCAAGAGGACGAAGGGCTTTTTCCTCACCAAGAGCAAGCTCTATCAATCCGCTCAGGAAGCAGCCAATCGCGCCGATCGCTATGCTTTCCGCGACCGCCGCAACAAGAAACGCCAGTATCGCCGCCTGTGGATTCAGCGCATCGGTGCTGCTGCCCGGCTCAACGGCTTGACCTATGGCCAGTTGATTCATGGCCTCAAGGCCGCCGGTGTGGCGCTCGACCGCAAAGTCCTCGCGGACATTGCCGTCAAGGACGCTGCCGGCTTTGCGCAGCTCTCGGAAAAAGCCAAGGCCGCCGCCGCGCCGCCAGCCAAGGCGAAGAAATCCTAGCTTAACGAATTGTGGCGTCCGCTCATCTGTAGCGTCGCTGCCAACTTTTTCCTGTAGGGGCACAATAGATCAGGCCCCTACGGTGTAATCTATCTCGCGATCATGCCAACAGTTGACAACGCAACGGCAAAGACTCTGAATGAGCTAGGAGTTAACGACGCACAGGGCGTCGCAGAGATCTTCGCCGAAGTTCGCGCACGCTTTGACCGTCAGGTCGCGCTCGACGCTGACGGAATCCGTAACTTGATGCTTCAGCAGGCCTGGCTCGGTTCCGACCCCGACCCCGTCACGTCACTGCGGAATTTTTGGCTTGGTCGCAAGGCTGGTGTACTCACGCTGATTACCGAGAATTGGCTCAAGAGGTCGCCTCCGTCGCTAAAAGGCGTTATCGGAAAGCAGTTCAACGAATTGAAGTCACACATTGAAACGAAGCTGGCGGGACAGCGAAAGCGAATTGAAGAGAAGACGGAAGCGGCCGCCCTAACTCGAGAACAAGTGGATTTGTCTCTTCCCGGCGTCATCCATCCCATTGGCGCGCACCACCTCATTCGTCAGGTCTTTCAGGAAATCGAAGACATTTTCTTCTCCATTGGCTTTTCCGTTGTCGAAGGCCCGGAAATCGAAACGCCTTATTACAATTTCGAGGCTCTCAACATTCCTGAATTCCATCCTGTCCGCGATGACATGGACACTTTCTACATTGACTTGCCTGAGGGTGCGCCAACGCCTTTGCTGTTGCGCACCCACACTTCTCCTATGCAGATTCGCACCATGGAGAAGCAGAAGCCGCCCGTGCGCGTCATCGTTCCCGGCAAGGTCTATCGCCGCGACAATCCCGATGCCACGCACTCCTTCATGTTCCATCAGGTTGAAGGTCTCGCCGTGGACACAGACATCACTTTCTGCGACTTCACAGGCACCATCGAATATTTCGTGAAGCAGTTCTTCGGCGCTGGCGTCAAAACGCGTTTCCGTCCCAGCTATTTCCCATTCACCGAGCCTTCTGTGGAGTTCGACGTCTCCTGCATTTTCTGCGGCGGGAGCGGCGCCGCGGCGGGCGGAGGTGTCTGCTCCAAATGCAAAGGCGCGGGCTGGATCGAACTCTTCGGCGCGGGAATGGTGGACCCTGCCGTCTACGGCTTCGTCAATTACGACGCCAAGAAAGTCAGCGGCTTCGCCTTCGGCATGGGCATCGACCGCCTGGCCATGCTGCGTTACGGCATCGACGACATTCAGGTCTTTTTCCAGAACGACGTGCGCTTCCTGAAGCAATTCCCATGATCACATTTACGCCAACTCAAGTTTCTCCGTGCTCTCTGGGCTCTTTACTCTGCGCCCTCTGCGTTAAATCCTTTTCTTTTCTGGCATGCCAATTTGAGGACCTTGCTTTGGGGAGACGACAAAGATCGCTGTCGGACGGCCTCTTCCACGAGTCACCGCACCTATGAAAGTCGTCTACAACTGGCTGAAAGACTTCGTGGACCTCACCGCGCCGCCGCAGGAACTTGCCTCGCGCCTCGCCCTTTCAGGCACCAACGTCGGCAGCGTCGAAAACGGCCCGCACGGTGCGGTGATTGATGCGGAGGTCGGTTCCAACCGCCCCGACTGCCTGGGCCACTACGGGATCGCGCGCGAAGTCGCCGCCATCTACAAGCTGGCGTTGAAACACGTTTCGCTAAAGCCCGCCGAGAGCGCCGCCAAGGCCGGCGATGCCATCAAAGTTGAAATTCAGTCGCCCGAGCTTTGTGGCCGCTTCACCGCGCGCGTGATTCGCAACGTCAAGATTCAGCCCTCGCCAAAGTGGCTGAAAGATCGCCTCGAGGCATCCGGCGTCGCCAGTATCAGCAACGTTGTGGATATTTCAAATTACGTCATGCTCGAACTCGGCCACGCCCTCCACACTTTTGATTACGACAAGGTCCGCGATCACAAGATCGTCGTCCGCAAAGCGAAACCGAGTGAAAAAATCCGAACGCTTGACGGTGTCGAACGCCAGCTGGATTCCGGTATGTGCATGATTTGCGATGGGGACGGCTCGCGCACCGTCGGCATCGGCGGCATCATGGGCGGCGCGGAAACGGAGATCTCTTTTTCCACCAAGAACGTTTTGATTGAATGCGCCTGGTTCGATCCCATAGCCATTCGCCGGGTTCGCTCCTCGCCACGTGGGAATGCACGCAGCCTTCCTGGCGCGCCGAAGTCGAGCGCGAAATCGACTTGATCGAGGAAATCGCGCGAATTTACGGCCTCGAAAAATTTCCTCCGCGCTTGCCGGCCGCCCGGCAGGGAGCGTCGCGCCTGCCGCATCACGAAGCGGAAACGCGTTTGCGCGATCGCCTCATCGGCCTGGGCTATCGCGAAATTGTCACCATTCCGCACGTGGCCGAAGAGCGCGATGCGCTTTTCCGTCCCGCAGGAGTTTTGCCCGCGCGGCTTTCTAATCTGCTCTCCGAAGAAGCCGGGGTGCTCAAGTCCACGGGAATCGTTACCATGGCCGCGGCTCTCGAGTGGAACCTCAACCACGGTCAGCGCAACGCGCGCCTGTTCGAAATCGGCCGCCACTATCGCTTGGAGGGAAACCAATCCCTCGAGACACGCGTGCTCACTCTCGGGGCAACCGGCGAAGCCCGCGAAAAAGGACTCTACGATTCGGCGCGTGAATTTTCTTTTGCGGACTTGAAAGGTGACCTTGATGCCATCGGTCAACTGGTCGGCTCGGGGCATGACGCTCGCGGATTCGATTGGCACGACGGCGGCACGGATTGGCTCCATGCCGCCAAGCGTGGAAAAATGTCTATCGCTAACACCGAACTAGGCGTTGCCGGCCAGCTCGCGCGCCGTGTTGCCGACCGCTTGAAACTGCGCCAGGATGTCTTTTTCGCTGAGCTCGAGCTCGACGCTCTTTATGCCGCGATCAAAGCTGCGAAAACCTCCCGGCGCTACGAACCGCTTCCGCGCTTCCCTGCGGTGGAACGCGATTTCTCCTTGCTGCTTGCCGATAGAATCACTTTCGCTCAGATTGTGGAATCCATTCGTTCGCTCAACATCCCGGAAATTACTTCTATCCAGACGGTCGATCTCTTCCGCGGGAAGAATGTTCCCGCCGGAAAAGTTTCTTTGCTCATTCGAGTCACCTTCCAAAGCCGCGAAGCTACGTTGATGGACGCGCAGATTAATCACTTCGTGGGAAAAGTTATTTCTATTCTCGAGCACCGCCACGGCGCGCAGCTCCGCGCCAGCTAGAAGGTCACTCGACACATTCTTCACCTTCCGCAAGAATTTTTCCGTGTGGCCTCGCCCTGCGCTACAATGCGGGTCCATGAGTACACCAGTAAAAGTGCACATTTTTGGGCAGATTTATTCCATCCGTGGAGAGCTGGAAGAGAAGTATGTGCAGAAGCTCGCGAAATACGTGGATGAAAAAATGCAGGCCATCGGCGACGCGACAGGGATCGTGGACACGCAGAAACTCGCAGTGCTCGCGGCCTTGGCCATCGCCGATGAACTTCACAGCATGCAGCGCGAGCGCAGCGACGAGGAAGAATTGCTGCGCGAACAGGCCGAGCGCTGCCTCACCCTCGTTGAGCGCGCTCTGAAACAAACCGCGTGAACTTTTGATCCGTCACTGGCTCCACTTCGTTGGCGTTCGAACCCAGCGATGCGGGCGAAGCTGCGCGTGGAGGTCCGCGGGCAGCGGGCCCTTGTCGCTGGCGGCCAGATCGGATTCCACGTGTTTGCGCTTGCGCATGCCGGGAATGGTGGTGTGCACATCGGAATTGTTCAGGATAAAGCGCAGAGCCATTTGGGGCAGAGTCATGCCGTCGCGCAAAAGCGGCTTGAGCGCGTCGGCGCGCGCGACACTGGCTTGGAGATTTTCCGGAACGAAATACGTGCTGCGCCAGTCGCTCATGGGCCAGGTGCTGTTGAACGTCAATGTGCCGGTGAGAGAACCTTCGTCGAAGGGCACGCGCGCGATGACGGCGACATCTTTTTCGCGGCACGCGGGAAAGAGCTCGTCCTCGGGATTCTGGTCGAAAATGTTGTAGATGACCTGAACGGCGTCGATACGGCCAGTGCGGACTGCGCGGATGCCGTTGGCAGGTTCCCAGCGGTTGAGGCTGAGGCCGAAGGCCTGCACTTTGCCGCTGCTGCGCAGTTCTTCGATGGTGCGCGAAATCCGCTCATCGTTGAGCCACACATCTTCCCAGGTGTGAAGCTGAATCAGGTCAAGTGTTTCGACTCCGAGATTCTTGAGGCTTTTGTCGACGTACTCGAAAATGTAGTCAGGCGCGTAGCTGTCGTCGAGAGAATAGTCGGGGCGGGCGGGCCAGCGGCGGTTTTTCGGAGGAACCTTGGTGGCGATATAGAGTTTCTTGTCGGGCCCGCCGGCCGCGGAGTTGCGTTTGTTGGCGCGAAGGGTTTTTCCGAGTAGCTGCTCGCTGTGGCCGTCACCGTAGGCCCACGCCGTATCGAAGAAATTGCAACCGAGATCAACCGCGCGCTGGAGGGCGTCGAGCGATTCCTTGTCGTCCGAGCCGGTCCAGCCGGCCATGCCCCACATTCCATAACCAATTTCGCTGACATTCCATCCGGTTCGGCCAAAACGGCGATAGCGCATGAAGTCCCCTCTTGAGTTCGAGCGGCCATTATACGTGGATGGGCGGGCGCCAGAATGGGGAGAATCGGGGATACGATGTGACAGGGCTTCGCTCTGCTGTCAGCCCTTGTGGCTTAGCTTGGCTCGCATCTATAATGGTTCTTTACGCGGAGTCCGGGGCACGGTCCGTGCTTCCCGGACTCCGCCATCTTTTTCAGCGCAAGGGTGCAGTGCGCAGCAGACAAACGACCATGTCCGATCCGCTGGCAAAAGTTAAAAGAAAGCTCCAGGAAGAAATCGACCAGCTCTCCCACGAGCTCAATGTCGAGCTTCCCAAGGAAATCGCCGTCGCTCGTGCGCACGGCGACCTTTCCGAAAACGCCGAGTACAAATTTGCAAAGGAGCGCCAGACTTACGTCAACGCCAAAATCGCGCAACTCAAGAAGCGCATGGGCGACCTTGGCATGCTCAATCTCAACAACATTCCCAAAGACCGCTCCGGGTACGGCTCACGCATTGTCGTTCTCGACCTCACTCGCGATGTGAAAGTCGAATACAAGCTGGTTAGCAGCGAAGAGGCGGACGCCGAAAAAGGGTTAATCTCAACCAACTCTCCGATCGGCCGCGCCCTGCTGAATCGCAAAGTCGGCGATGAGATCGAAGTCGCCACGCCCGCTGGCAAGAAGGAATTTGAAGTCGTTCGGCTTGTAACCATTCACGAGGGCGAGTAACCTTCTTTTCTGTCCCCGCGTCTTATTGCTTGTCGCGCCAGCCATGGGAGGGCTTCATGATCTGGGGGATCGGCCCGGCGCTCGGGCTTCTTACCTTTTGCGGTTATTTGCTTTGTTTATTCGGTGCCGCCATCGTGTGGCGCAACCGAAACAACTTCTTGGTGTGGGTTCACGACGAGATTTCCTTCTTCCACCGCAGCTTTTCACGCTACACGCCTGCCGGCCCTTTCTACATTCCCCGGTCGCAGTCCCGCTTCAAAGAAGTTCCAAATTATGTGTTGAATTCTCTCTCGCGGTTTTTGCGCACGAGTATTAATGGGGGCGCCGTCCTTCTCCTCATAGGCTTGCTGCTCTTCGTGCTCGATTTTTATATTTGAGTCATTTTCTGTCGCGATGGTTCCGCTGCACTCTCAGTGTCCTCTGAGTTCTCTGCGTTCTCCGTGTTAAATCTTCTTCTTCGTTTTCGAACTTTGATTCTCGCCCGCGGTGGACAAATCGAACTCGCTTTGCGATTCTCGTTTCGATGAAACCTGCTCTGATCGTTCACGGCGGCGCCTGGGACATTCCTGAAGAACTTACCGACGCTTGTAAAAACGGCTGTCAGCGCGCGCTCGCCGCCGGCTGGTCCACCCTCTCACGCGGTGGCCACGCTCTCGACGCTATCGAGGCCGCGATCATCGTTCTGGAAGATGATCCGGTTTTCGACGCGGGTTACGGCTCGCATCTGAATCTTGACGGCCGCGTGGAGTGCGACGCCATCGTCATGAACGGCGCAACTCTGCACGCCGGTGCGGTTTCCACGCTGCATCGGATGAAGAATCCCATTCGAGTCGCTCGAGCAATCCTGGAGAACTGCCCGCACATGATGTTGGTTGCAGAGGGGGCGGAGCGTTTCGCAAGAGAGCAGGGAATCGCGCTGTGCAATCCCGAGGACCTCATCAGCGAAACCGAGCGCGAGGCTTGGCTCAAGTGCAGGCAGGATAAGCATGCCGCCGAGCATCATCGTGGACACGAACAGGGAACCGTCGGCGCCGTGGCGATCGATCAAAACGGGAATTTGTTTGCCGCCACTTCCACGGGCGGCACCTGCTGCAAGCTCCCGGGACGCGTTGGCGATTCGCCGCTGATTGGTTGCGGCTGCTATGCCGACTCCGAAGCAGGCGGCGTCTCCTGCACCGGCTACGGCGAAGCAATCATGAAAATCGTGATGGCAAAAACCGCCGTCGATTTTCTGCGCCAGTCTGTCGTTTG
>WNFW01004005.1_pt1 | contig 12689 bp, 20 predicted proteins | sample 5400131 | NCBI WGS metagenome assembly WNFW01 (sample SAMN13153362, study PRJNA577476) | soil metagenome | isolation source: 20 cm soil or saprolite under grassland replicate 1 | place: USA:California | collected 2016-06-15 | reverse complement strand
GAAGCTTTGTTGTGGTCTGCGCTCGCTGCCTTGTGGACCGTGAAGAATTGGCGCAACGAGCGGCTGAATTATGCGTTGCTCGCGTTAGCGGCACTGGTTTTTGTTGGCGAAGGCTACGTGCTAGGCCACAACACTACGCAACCGAGGGTGTCACAGGCAACGAATCCAAAACCAGCAGACCTGAATCCGATTACCACTCTGCTCGCTTGCTTTGATGACCACAAAAGCCATCCAGAGCTTTGCCCTGATCTGAAGTTGAAACAGCCGGAAAACAAATGATGCATCCCGGTCTCGGGCCAATCTTTGTACACCAGCGTTGATGCATCGCCTTCGGCCGGATCGTGTCTAGCCATCCTGATTCTGCGTTGGTCCGCCCTTGGATGGCACCTCCCTTGCGACAGTCCTCGACAGTGGGAGGCTTACGCGCGTGGGGATTATTGGTGCTCATGTTCGCGGGATCGAACCCGTGGTTTGCCTGAGCCGCTGAGACCGTGCTGGAAGTCCGGGTGTTGATTGCTCCCGCGGTGTTGGTTTTGACGGACCTGGCGCCAGTGCAATCGATGGCCGATTATCAGGGAAACGATCGGTGAGTTTTGGTGTAGTTTTCTTGGACATTCCTGTTTCTCCTAATTTTCCGTAAATGTCTTCTTCAAAGATTCGATAGTTTCCGGTCTCCCATCCGAAGCTTTCACAGCTTCCAAATAACGAAGCTGCCGGACAAAACTCACCGGGACCGGGAACGGCTGCTCTATAGGGCAACGATCTCTATTTTCGTTCTGTCCGCTATGAAACACGCATATTCCATATAAACCTTTGTCCCCGACAGGCACCCTCAAACTAATTCCCGCGGCTCGATCAGATTCATAAGCTTCCTGATTTTCAAAAACTATTTCCACAACTGCCGGATACTCCGCTGTGTATGCCATTTCATTCTCCTCGTAGCAGCTTGTAAAAATTAGCTGCGTTTGTTTTTAGTTCTTCTAATCGAGCATCCGTTGGATTTGGACCGGCGCTCTCGTTGTACGGGCGTTCTTTCAAATCATATCCGTCAGCATCTTTACCCAAAATTTGTAAGTTTCTGACCACCGACAGGGGCATCGCCGCGCGTCCATCCGCGGACCAGGCTGGAATTCGGAAACAATCATCTTCCTCAATGATCGGAAAAGTTGTGTCCCATTGGACTGCTCCACCAGTGTCCTGGAGCAAAAACTCAACCGCCAACTCTTTTGTAGCGGCATCACTCTTTGAAATTATGCGATATGGCATTTGTGTTCCTTTGCGGCTCTGCCGCTATCTTTTCCTTCGCCTTTTATGGTGCGATTGAAGCAAGCGTGCCGCCATAACCGTTGGGATTGATGTTTACCCAACCCACTGGATTGTCGGAAGAATCGCGGAAAACAACCACTGTCATATTTGGGGGATTAACGCCGGAAATCCCTATTACCTTCGCAGCAGACGGTCTAGGCGAAAACCCCGCGGCACCAGGAAAATGCGGGGCTCCGAACGGGTCGATCCACCACAAAACTGTGTTGTTTTGATCTCGGATTTGTAGAGCATCCCGATCACCCCCGCTACCTTTCAAGTACATCTGCGCTCTCGGTGTTGGATTCGCTGCGGGCTTGTTGAATTGCCAGTTTCCGGCGCTATCTATAAGAACTTTTTCCATTGCGTACCATCCTTTTATAAATTGCTTCCATCAATTTCTGCGAGAACTTGCTCGCCTGTTAGAGTTATTTCTGCAAAGAGTTTCCGTGCCACTCGCTCGATTTCTGGTAGGTTTTCTCGGACGAAAAGAGACGCCCGCTCAAAACCATCTCCGAGATACTCAGCGAATTCCTCATCCGAGAAATTCATTTTTCCAGCCATTGACACCATGCAAGCCATGTCGCCTGAAATATTTGGTTCACCACCAACCAGAGCGTGCGCTACAGGGCCGGCAAAACAGCAGGCAAAAAGTTTGACGGCATTCTCCGGCTTACGTTCCCAAAGCACATCAGTAAATCCATTCGACAATATAGATTCTTCTATCGAGACCTTCAACGGCGTACACGAGAGCAACCGCACAAAGGCAACGGCGTGAGCGGCTTCGTGAATGCAAACCATTTTCAATTTACGTTCTTCCATTGTGATTTCTATTGCGGCTCTGCCGCCGTTGTTGCTGGCGCTGTGGGCGCCAGAATTGGGTTAAGTTGGGCTCGGATCGCGTTTAATTCCGAGGAATTGCGGCATCTTGCGTCATGCAATATGTGACCACACGTCGTCGATCCGCATGTGGCGCACGGACGTATTTCATTTTCATTAAATGCAATCATGTTGTTGCGACCTCTTCCAATTCTTCAGCACTTATAATCGTGAGACCTTCATCTTCGGTTTCGATTTCTTCCGCCTCGGCATCTTCCTCAGTCGGCTCAATTTCTTCTGGCTCAGTCTCCGTCTCTTGCAATTCTTCGGGCGCTTCGAAATCGGAAACATCTACCCCGGCACTGCTACGTTCATCTGCAAAAGAAAACAAACAACGTCCTCGGGATTCACGTTCGGATCGATCGTATTCTTCAGCAGGAACCTCGACGACCAAGGCTCGCCACGCTTCTGCGGTTAGCCAACCGTAAATATTCATTCGCAAAGATTCTTCTTCGGCTTTTTCTAATTTGTCCTGAGCGACGGCACGCTGCATCTCCTCAATCGTTCGTTCCTTAACCCTAACTTTCCCTTTGATCGTGAAAATATCAGCCACGGACCTCTCGATCATTGGGCGCTCGATGGTCGCGGCCCGTGGAAATTTCAGGTGCTTGCCAACAATCAGAAGTGGCTCACCATCAATAAACACTGACGCACGAGTTTTGTAATTAACGACGTGACCTTCTGCTACGAGTCGTTTTGCTTCCTTGTCGGATACTCGTTTGCGACACTTGCACGGGATGGCGGCATCGAGAGCGTTGGCCAAACACTGATGTAAAATGTTGTCAGTACTTGTCTTCGGATTCGCTGCTTTGCGTTTCTCTTTCTCCTGTTTTTCAAACTTGAATTTGCATCCGGGATTACAAAATCTTGTGCCCCTGGATTTCCACTTGGGAATTTCACCACTGCACTGCAAACACAAACGTACTTCGGCGCTCATAAAGCTCCTCGACTGCGTTTGATTGTTTTGTAAGGACGCGCCGAAGCGGGGCCAAAAACTGATTTACTTCTTATGCTGTCGGATCAATTCGAGGATCGTCTTCGTTCTGTTTTCTGGCTTGAGCAACTCAGACTGAGGTTCGACGCCTGGCTCCAGCTCAGGTTGTGGCTCTGACTCGGGTTCGGGCTCGGCAGAAGAAAAATATTCCTCTATGGTTTGCTTGTACTCGGGAGGCCACTCGACAATCGCCACGTTCACCGCCTGGTCCTTATTAGATTTCTGGCCAATGTGAAAAGTAACCCTGCAACCTTTTACCGGGTGGTACTCTATGCCATCGATTAACAGAACGTCAGAAATGTGAAAAAATAATTCACGATTGTCGTGACTGATGAATCCGAATCTGCGATCATCATAAAATCTAGCCACGATTCCACGGCATTGAAACTCTGGTGGGCAATCGATCGGGATGACGGCTACAGCGCAGGGCTCGCCTTTCTTCGAAGTAGATTCGAGAAAATCAACCCATTGATTCCTAACCGGTTCCACACCCTTTTGAAACTCCGATCCGTGGAAAAATAAATCTCTACCGCCGTTGACTCTAATTATTCCCCAAAACTCTTCTGGTCGGAAAAAAGCTACACATCCTATCGGCATCAGAAACCCCTAATTGACTTTGTATTTTGGAAAGCACGCGACGGCTGAGAAATCAGCCGACTATAGAAGCAAAGCCCGCAGTCTTTCAGAGTTCTGGAGCATCTGGCGGACGGATATATGCTTGTGGTTGAATTTTAGTTGGAGTGACCTGAATAAGTTGAGCAAGCTTACCGCCGACTTTTTGCGCGGCTTCCTTAGCTAAATCATCAGTCACGATCTTGCGAATATTCTTAATAGCGACCTGTTGCTCTTGATTCAAGTCTTGCTGAAGTTCGGCGAGATGCGCCTGGAACTGGCGAACCGCATCCCAGACTTCGGTATTGATACGCTGAACGAGTTCGTTAATTAGAAACTTCTGGTAATCTTCGAGCAAGACGATACGGCGTCCAGCTTCCTTAACGCTCGGAATTAGTCGGTCCTGATTTTCCTTCTCCAGTTCTAAAATTCTTCCTTCGGCTTTAGTAAGCCGTTCATCTATTGTTTGGGTCATTTGACTCTTTTCCTTTTGCCACAGAAGCGGCTCTTTGATGTTAATTTAGAATTCCAACTCAAACTGCGTGAGTTGCCCCGTGATGAGTGGAAGTACCGGTGATCCATCGGTTGCAGCAGGATTGCCACTTGTGGCGCCACTATTGTATAGATTCGCTAAAACGACCAATGGAACTGGCGAAGAAAACGAAAGACTTCCTCCACCAATCGGTGTGGCGAAAGGATTGCTAGTAGGTGTTTCTCCGACAATTATGCCAGAAAAAGGAAGAGCCACTGGAACTCCTGCCCGCGAAAAAATGGATGTCGTAGCGTTCACATCTAAAATGCGCCCGAGAAAAGGGTCGGCATACACAGAGGCAACAATCCGAAAAGGAACAATTCTGGGAGGACCTGACTGCTGCAACAGTCCAGTACCGTCTCCTATCAAATTTGAGTTATCGGATTGACGTGAAATTCCGACCGACAGATAGCCAGAATACGTCCCGCCAGGGAGTATCAAACTACCAGAAGCCCGAACAACTACAGGCTTATTCACAAAATTGGCGGGCCAGTTCAAGACTGACCCGAACGACGCATTTAAAGCCGCGGCAGAAGAAAATCCGCCTGGTAAACCTGATGCAACAATTAGAGACATAAGAACACTACTCCTTGGCTGTTTTTTGAAACAGCTATATCTTCATTTTGAAAAATACGCGAATGGCCGAGGTGCGTCCCGCCTACGAGTAACGAAACGCACCGTGGCCGTATCCACCGAGAGAGGGGGAGGAGAACTCGGCGAATTTCTTTTGAACAACTTAGTTTGATTCAGTTTCTCTTGGCTAGGGACTATGGCAACCTAAATAAATGGGACTCCGTGCGAGCGACTTTGAAAAGCTCATCTATATGTTGATCCAAAGCCGATAGTATTTTGAGGCCGTGAGACTGCGCTGAGGCTGCTAACGTTGTGACTCGGGCTCCCCTCGCCCTTTCTCGTTTCTTTCGACGTTTAATGCGCTGACGGTTTGTCATTTAGGAACCTGCAATCCGGAGGGACGTAATTTGTGAGTCTAGGCTGCCATCATTTGCAAGACGGTCCAGCATCAGGCCATACGCACGGCTGCCGTTGCGCTTCTTCCTGATCTGATCGGATGACAGATTCTTCCAATCTCGGCGAACCTCGTCAGCGAGAAGCTCCTCGGACGTACGTGCCGGGGGTGCCGGCGCGGGGATTTCGTCTACGTCAATTCCCGTCTCCCGGCGTAGCTTTGATAGATCATATTCGGCGAGTTCGGTGAAGTCGGTGAGGGGCTCAAGAGCATCACGATTGATGAGGGTGATGGCTGCGAGAGCAAGTATCTTCCGATAAGCTTTCGGAGTCATCGGCGCCGTTTGCAACTCCTCAGTTGTGTAGTTTAATTTCAAGAACGAACTGATGCCCTCGAAGACGGCCTGCGAGGAAAAGTGTGCTAAGAGTTCCCGGTAATCTGAAAGGAACTGTTGTTCTATTTGTTCCGACATGAATTCTACTTTAGTAGGCATTTTGATCTCCTAGATCAAGCCCGCTGCAATGCAGGCTTCAAACTTTCTGTTCCAATCCTGATAACCAAATGGGTTTGAATCGGCTCTCTTTAACTGCCGGAGCTTCTCGGTGGATGTCTTGTGATATTCAGAGGCGAACGCAACAAGCTCTTCCGCTGCCGGCGCATTGGCCTGCTTGCGTTGGTTGAGGTTGTCTACAGCGTCCCCGATCTCACCCGTTTGCCGCTCGTACTGCTTGCGGAAGAATGAACCATAACCGGCGTCCGTCTTGGCTCGCTGCTTGCACTCGGCCATGTTGTGCGACTCGGAGAACGTGCGGTATTCGCTCCAGCGCAATTGACTGTCGCTCAGAGGGTTTCCGTTTCGGTCCCTCGGAACTTCCGGCTCGATCACGGGTTCGACGGTAGGCACTAATTCGAACTCGTATCGTTCTCCATTCGGACCTTTGACGACACCGCCTGCGGCAATAATTAATTTCAAGAGGCACTGGTAATCCGCCAGTTCAGAATCGGAGTTAAAGTTGTTGTCAATTAGCCAGCCGAGAACCGTTTGGTTTCCCTCAGCGTTCATGTCGAATTTTTCCCTGAAATCTGCCCAATCCTGAGATTCATATAATTGAGCAACAATTTCTTCAGTCGTATAAATTGCGTTTTCAAATCTATCGAATTCCATGACTAGCTCCTGTCGCCCGGACGAATGTTCCTGGGCGTTTGATTTCTTTGTTGTGCTGCCTGAGCTTGCTGTCGCGCTTTTACGTCGCGCTCATCTTGCGCTGGATCGCGGAAGAGAATTTCTTGACCCCAGGAATCAACAGCGCGTTGTGCTGCTTCGATCGGTGTTGCGCCGCTCACACTCTCGACGGCAGTATGTCTGCCATCTTGAGCGAACGCGGGAATGTCCGCTGCGCGGACGAACCAAGCATCGCCTCGGGGCGTACGGCCAGGCGTTACCTGCAATCCCAAACCGTTTGTGAACGGAACAAACTGTGGCTGGCGTAAATCCTGTTCTGGCGCTTGAGGTCCATGATCGTCCTCGATGAACTTTCCATATTTCTCCACGGCAATGTGGCAGTCGATCCCAAATTCTTTGAGCCAACGAGATTGTGCGTCGCTCGCAAATTCAAGGCTGACCTGTTTTGAGGCTTCATCATCGAACAGCGGAAATTGGACGGGCTGACTGAATCGGTTCAGGCGAGTGTCCGTACCAGTGAACCAGCAACGACGCCCATCTTTAGAAGTGGCAACCAAGAAGACGAGGCTCATGTTATCTCCCCGACGAGGCTAGTTGGGCCAGTCCAGTGTGTCGTTCGTAGGCGTCCCTAAGTTCCCTGTCGGCCTTGCATGCCAAGCGGAAGTTATAAACGGGGATCTTGCCTGCCTCGAAATCCGCAATTTTCTTTTCGATCTCGGAAGACTTGTCGTCAAACACGATAGGACGAAGCTCGCCGGACGCAACCATAGCTTTTTCAATAATTTCAAAAACGCTATCCGAAACTCTTCCGGCGTTGTGCTGGTCAATATAGGTTTGAAGATATTCGCGGAATTTAGCGATAGCATTCTTCCCTGTATAGAGGAAGCCTCTCTCCATGCGTTCCTCAAATTTTTGTTCAAACTCTTGCTGCTGTAGGTCGTTCATCATGCACCTCTAATTTCAAGACTCTCCACGAAGGACAAACAATCCGGTTCGTGAATCTGAAACCCTCGCGGGTTTGAATATGACAGCACAGATGTCTGAAGTTTCTGCGCCATCGGCTTTAATGTCTTATTCCATTTTTCTTTCCAAGCGTAAGAGATTGCTAACCAAATCTGGTCCGCGGCTTGGGCGTCGAGAATCCTTGAAGAACCCAAACCGGTCTGAAGGAAAGTCTCGTCTTGTTTGATCGTCATCTCCGGGGTGTAACCCTTGGCAATGACACGTTCAATCGCAGCGTCAATACCACCGTCAAGAAAATCCGCCTGGTAGCCGTCAGGTTCGCGCGGGGTTTTTGGCATCTGTGGCCGAACATATTTTTCGGGATCGGGATACACGGTGCGGCTGTTTGTTGATTCGAGTTCCTCGATTGGAACTTCTTCTTCATCATCCTTCAGATTCCGAGGATTGATCGTTCGGACCCGGATCAGAAGCGACTTAGCATCCTTGACCTGCTCGGGCGATGCCTCTGCGTCTGTCGTCACGGACAAGAGGACTTTGCGAAGGTCAGCACAAACTCTCAAGCTGACCTCATTCGGTTGTTTTTCCAGGTCACAAATTATCTTGCGGCTGGTCAAAATGCGCTTCGTGATCGATTTATCTTCGGCTTGACGAAGAGCTTCTCGCGCAAGTGTTGATAGGTTTCCCATTATTTATTCCTCTTCCACTAAAAAGACTACGCTGCCTTTACGACCCTTGATCTTGTTGCCTGTTTTCTGTCCCTCATCGATGTATCCTTCATCCTTCATCAAATCGATCACTCTCTTGAAGAGATACAATCCATACTTTTGGCTGCCGGACTTGCGATAAAGATCGTAGCGCCCCATGCTCTTAGTAGGCCGTGCCGCCAGAGTTAAACGAATTGAATCCTCAATCATGGCTGCGTCGTTTGCGCCTAAGGCTGGACGATGCTTTGTGCGTACTTGATACTGATACTCACCGAGGGCAATAGCTTTCTCCATTGTTGAAAGATCAACGACTATTCGAATAGGCTGACCGTTGCTTTCAAGATTTTTCGGAACTGTCGGCGCCAGCATGTAGGCCAAATGCTCACAACTACGGCTCACCATAACGTTGATACGGCCCTTTACCTCGTCAGGCTCGTCTTTGTGTGCTTTCCTGAATTCGTTGTGCCAGGTGTCATATAGTTTTTTGGTGTCTTCAGTTTTCTCAAACGAAACCGTTTGGTATTCGAGGGGCATGATCTTAGCGAGGAACTTTTCCCGAATTTCTAAGCCTTTGCCTGTTTGAAAATCAAAATTCTCAATTTCTGAAACCGTTTCTGTCTCATCGCATGAAACTAGGTTCATGCGTTGGAAGAATCCGCTGCCATCCGCCGAGGTCTTTCCAAAAGCACTATTCCATTTCTCAAAGGTGGTTCCGCCAATGATGGAAAGATGTTTTGATCCTTGAACCTCTGTCCCTTCTTTCCGCACTACCTTTGTTAAAGCCGGTATGTATGTGGCGTCCTCGAAAAGCGTGTTGAGGTCATCGAGATACGAATCACCAGAATTCGGGATTGAAAATTTCTCAAGTAATTTTGTGGCTTCGTCGTATATTTGGAAAATCCGATTCTGCTTCGAAAATCCGTTGTTATACATTCCTGGTGAAGAACTAAATTGAGCCTCCGCGAACCCGATGTTCATAAACGGAGATGATTCATTTAATCTGTAACGCAGTCCCGTTCCCAGAAATAAATCTTCGAGCGCACGCATCGCGGTTCCCTTTCCTAGACCGCCAGCCTTACTCAGAAGAAATGTATAGAATCTCCCTTCCTGTGGAGAAAAACGGTGCCCGCAAATCGCGCCAAAATATGTCCTGGCGCTCTCTATGAATAACTCTTTGGGTATGAGATTTGCTTTACCGCAAAAATCTGCGAACTCTTGATAGGGCGTGCCAATCCAAACCCAATGAGGGTAAATGTTATCGACCTCAACAGGCTCGTCGCCACTTGAGTCAGGGGTGCCATCAACAAGGTCTTGCTGACGTTTCTGTTTTTCGACCTGTTCGGGGGATGGCACTGGAGCAACTACAGGCTCGCCTGGTGCAACTCCACCAATCAAGACATCCGGACCAACGTGGCCGGCTTCTTTTTTCCCGATGGACCAAGCGATCGTCTTAACTTCAGATTCGGGAAGAGGAGGAACACAATTCTCGCGGTTGTATCGCAGAAGAATTATTTCAATTTCACTCGGCTCAAGACCGTCGCGGCGCAACTTGCCCGCGTAACTGGTGAGCGCATTGTTTCGGCCGCCCTCGCCAATCTTGGCGCCAGGATCGACAGATGACACGGATTCATTCTTCTGTTCACCCTTCTGTGCTACCAACCATTCTATGAATCGATCCGGAGCCGGGATGATGCTTTCGTTGCGAACGATCGTGTATGGCTCTCCGCTGTCGGGATGAATGCTCAATGGTGAAACCACGAATGCGTTGTGCTGGCGCAAGCTGCCGAACTTCAATTCCTTCTGAGAAATGTTGCCAATCTTGCGACATAAATCAGTCTGTAAAAAGTAAAAATGAAACCGATTTTTTCGAGATTGCACTGTGAACGTTTTGAATCGGTCGTAGCGAGATTCTGCCACTCCTTGTCCATGGGATTCTTTTTCCGCTCGTGTAAACGGATCACGGGCACATTCAACTTGGCCATTGGAATCGCGCGGTCTCTAAATGTGAGCGCAGCGGTTTCATTCGTCGGCCGTGTCGTGTTTTCCGTTGCGGTTTCCATAAGAATCATTTCCTGATATCAGACCAAAGGTGACGGAGTGATCCGGGCTTCGATCGCATCTTCAACAGCGTCCAGGTCGAGCTTGTCGAACTCGCCGGCATGAAGCTGTTCTATATGCTCGATCGCGTCATACTTTTCATCGAACATCTGACCGCAAATGCACTTAAACTCCACACTCCGATTGCACATGGCTTTCATCTCCCCTGAGAATCGTCCTTGCGCCAATCCGGTGCTTGTTCGGTCCTTTTTATTTTCTTGTACTGCCGCGATGATCCCCTGAAGAACGTTATTTGCTGTCTTCAACAGAGAAAAAATTTTCTTGCAGTTTCAAAAGGCTGCCATGGACAAAACTTCTCCCGTACGACGGCGCTCCAGCAAGACCTTGATCTTTTCGATCTGACGAAGGTCCAACGGTATATCTTCACCAATTGCGATCTGAAGTTTTTCCAGATCAACGAGCGTTTTGTAGACGCTCTGGAAAATCTCGGATTGAAAGGGCCGTTGCCCAGTAAACATTGGAGACAAACGAGAAGAACTGATGCCAACGTAGGAAGACAACAGAGCCAAGGACAGCCCGAGAGTTGCCATTCTGTCTTCTAACACTTTGCGATCTAACATCGGTCTGCCTCCTCTCGTGAACATTCGCCACGATTTCGAAAAGTCCAAATAAAAGTACCGGGCTACGTGCTCCCGGTTGCTGCTCGATTCAAGTTGTTGTCCGCCGCGGTGATGGCGGGGTCTTCTGCCCTACAAATAGGGTTCTAGACGGTAATCAATTAAATTTCACAGTCCAGCACTCGGCGTGTACTTCGATATGAACTCGCCGCGTATTTGATCTTCGAAAAGGTCATCATCTCCAGACCCTTCAACAATTTAAGCACTCCGACCTTCCAACTCAGTCCGCTCATTGGGTAAGTCCTTTGTTTCTAGTTCAACGTTTTCCTGATTTTGATAAATATCCGTTACATGGTTTTTCCCGAAGAAACGGGTCATAAGACTGGCGATAAGACCACGCTCCCATTTTCGAGAGGTGTCAGTATCATTGTGTCTCCGAGCGTATCGCCGGCCTTTATCAAGCGTCTTCTTCTCAACGTCCAGACGACGTAGAAACTTTTTGAGGTAAAAACACTCGATATCGGAATTGTTAATTTTGACTTGCTCGATTATTCGATTGATCTTTTCGATCTCGCCTGCAAGTTGTTGGCGCCGACGAAAACGAGCGACACGCTCTGCCCCCGTCAGGGGGTTTGCCACGCGACGTTTCCGGGACTTCGGCTTGATCTCTTTACTTTTGTCAGTCTTCGCGCCAACAGGTCGGCCGGCGCCAGATCGCTTGCGCTCTGTTCCTCTCGTCGTTAGCCCCGAGCCTGCGCGATGAATGCTTCGAATGAGTGAGCGAACACGGGGGATAGTGATGGCCATTTCATCAGCGACTACACTCGCGGGCTGATTCATTCGAAAATAATTCTGGATTACTTGCATCCAGTGGCCCGCATTCCATCGTTGTCGATCGTCCGTTTCTAATTTTGGAAACACTTGAAGCAAAAGTTTCTGAACGGCTGCATCATCCTTGGTCCATAAGGGAATACGTTTTTGCGGATGACGATAGAAACTATGGATGTTCGCCTGAGCGAACGACTCCTTAAAGTCCACAAATCCAGACAAGTTATAACGGGGCGCCCGAGACATTTCAAACTTTACCTTCGGTTGCTAGCACTGATCCGTTCAATGAAAAGCCTCTCTTCCTGTTTCCCAAGCCGGTCGGTAAGGGTGCGTGAAAACCTGGTGGTCTCCGTCTTCTCTCTTCGGGGCCTACCCCACTCCGTACGGGGTATTATACGGGTAGAGATCCTCAATGTCAAGTTTTTATTCTAAGTCGGGATTGAGGCTATAAGCTATGGCGCCGAAGCAGCAGCGGGCGGTACGTGGCGATCTGGGCTCGGGACGGGAGATTGGACTATCCATAGTCTTGAATCGTCCTAGAGGCTCCTGGAGGCGAAATCGAGGGGTCCCCGAAAGGTAGGCACGTCCGGGCGCCTGGGTGGAGGACCCGCGAGCCCGAGATTGACCCGGAGGCGCGTGCGGAGCGCGGGATCGGCGGGAGGACGGGGCGAGCTTGTCGGCGAAAGGGGCGCGACGAGTCCGGAGGATCGTAGTAACGAGCGTGGCGTTGCAGAGCCTGATTTCAAGAAAAGAAAGGGCCAAAAATAAGTGGGATGTTAAAAGTCTAATTATCACTTACGTGTGAATGTGTAAAGGCGTGAGAGATTGAGAGAGAGATTTAATAAATACACATTCACACGTAAGTGATAATTGGGACAAACCTCTCATTCCTAATATCAGTCCTTACAATTCAACAACTTACATGTGGTTTTTCAATTTCCATTACCACTTAGGATTTCCAAGTGATAATGCGAAGTAAGAATGAACTGGCCTCTAAAATCAATTACCACTTGGATTTCCAAGTGATAATAGGAAGTAAGAATGGACCTG
>WNFW01002927.1_pt1 | contig 12689 bp, 8 predicted proteins | sample 5400131 | NCBI WGS metagenome assembly WNFW01 (sample SAMN13153362, study PRJNA577476) | soil metagenome | isolation source: 20 cm soil or saprolite under grassland replicate 1 | place: USA:California | collected 2016-06-15 | reverse complement strand
CAAAACTGCACACGAAGGAATGATACCCTGAGCCAGCCGAAGCCAACATTGTTCATCATTGCCGGACCATTGGGTGCCGGTAAGACAACTTTCTACGAAGCCTACTTGAAAGAGGCGTTCCCCAGTCTCGTCCCCGCAGTAAGACACCAGCAACAACCATATATTAATGATCGGCGTTCTTTTGCCGTCGAAGACATTCGTGTGGACACGCAACTGCTAGACGAAGCCAAGGCAGCAGGCTACGCGACGAAGGTGCTTTTTATTTCTACGGAAGATGCGAATTTGAACGTCGGGCGTGTCTTGGTCCGCATGAGTCGCGGCGGACAAGCCGTGCCGGTATCAAGTGTGCTTGATTCCTATAGGGAGTCTCCAAAGAATCTCCGCGAAGTCCGTAAGCACACCGATGATTTGATCCTGTACGACAATACCGCGCATCGCCGTGGCTACCGCGTAGTGGCACAATTCGTCGGCGGCAAGTTAAGCAAAACCGCGCAGACCATACCGGACTGGGCCGCTAGGGTGTTTGGCAAGGAATTGCACGCGGCAAAGCACGGTGAGAAGGCTGGACGCGGACGCTAACATTTTGCTCTCTTAGTTTCGTTGTGGAATCGGCGCTGATCCTGGCCATTGTTTCCATTAACACTAGGACATCCAACTGGCGCGGTAGGAACGTACGCTGCCGCGTCCTTCGACACTGTCGAGTGATTTTCGAGAACCCCTTTTCTGCCTGTGTTTGGCGTTCCGCGCTTAGGAGAGACCTAGGGAATCGGAAAGCAACTGCACGAATCGCGGGGTTCCCTGTTTTTGAATGGAAAGCAGTTCCGAAAGGCTTTGCCGATGAATGCGGCTTGTTCGTGCAGGATGTGCACGATGAGATCTTTGCCGATGAATGCGGCTTGTTCGTGCAGGATGTGCACGATGAGATCTGGATTCAGGTAGTACAGGTGGACCAGGAATTCATCGGGATGCTGAATTTCAATGTTCCAGCGGTCAGTGGCGGTGTCCGGGAAGTGCTTCACGTTGAACGTGACAATCGCTTCAGCGCCGCACTTTATGGCGGCTGCTAGGACGTGTCGGTCCCCTGGATCATTCGTTACGATGCCCATTAGCGGTTCGTAGTTCTCAACGAGTGCGTCCGCGAAATGAGCGTTGAGCTCGTGGAGCAGGTGCTCCACCTGTTGCGGCGACCGTCGCAGTTTGTGCTGGAGAGTCCTGGCTAGCTCGGCAAGCGTCTCTTTCGACCATCGGGGAAGAAACAGTCGCCGTTCTGCGCAGCGCAGGATCGTATCGCGCAGCGCAGCCGGCACTAATATGCACGCATCTAGGACCGCGGGAAAGTCGGCGTTCATTATTCCGGAATTGGGAAATCGTTGTACGTACCCTGCTCGACTTCTTCTTTGGCAATTCTCTCGATGGCCTTTCTTCTGTGCTGATCGCGCTGAAGGCGGAACGCAAGAAGATCCTTCAAATAGATTCTCCTGTGTGTTCCTGTCCGGTGGTAAGGAATCTTGCCTTCTTCAAGTAGCCGGACTAGAAACTGCCGAGAAACACCCAGGAGGTTCGCCGCCCTTTGTGTCGTCAACTCCTGCATCTGGGGAACAATCGAGACCGCCTTTCCTTCTTGCATCATTCTTAGCAAGGAGAGAAACAGACAGTAGACGGATTCCGGGATTTCAAGTCGCTCATTATTTGGCCCCACGAGGGCTGCCCCGCCGCGTTGCATCAATTGGGTGAGAATACGAACCTGCTCTTCTTCTGATTCGGGTATTGTCACAGGGTATGCAGCCATAGCGACCTCCTCGGATGCAGTATTCGCTACATTCGCAACTATATTAGCAGCTAAACGCTATAAACACAACTACAATTCCACTGGTCGTGTCTCCAATAGCTTGACACCGCAAGCAGTATTGTTGGCCGTCGAGCGACCTCGTGCAATCGGACATCTGCTAACGTGCCCGGGGGGAGATATTCCTGAACTTCTTGGAAGACATTGTTCAAGGGAGAGTGTCGCTTCGAAGCCGGCGTCGACCACGACGGCGCAGTCGATGAGTTGAACGAAATCCTGCGGCAGGACGATCTGCCATACCACCTCACTCACTTTCTCAGGGAGCCCGTTCAGGAGGGTCGTGGTTTGACGATCCATACTCGCGCCTATCCGCAACTTATCATGAAAGAAAACGAAGTTCTTCACGCCAATGCTATCGCACAGGCGTTGACGCTCCTGCAGCGGCCTCATTTCCGCGGCACGAACAGCGAGTATCTAGCCGCGCTCGAGGATTATCGCAAGGGCGATTTTGGTGACTGCCTAACGAAATGCGGGAGCGCGTTCGAGAGCGTTCTCAAGGTGATTTCCGAGCGCCAGGGCTGGGCCTATAAACCAACGGATCCGGCGAAACGCTCATCGACACCGTCTTGCCCCATACGCGCTTAGACAGCTACTTTAACCAACTGCTGCTGATTGTCGCTCACGTAGCTCAGTACGCGCTAAACGCGACGGCAAGCGCAATCCTTCTGCTGGCGCAAGAGACTGGTGAGTACTAACGAGCCTGGCTCTCAGACTGATGGTTCGATGCCTCTGCTAATCTCCCGCGAGTTGATTCTTGGGGCGAGAAGAAATGTGAGTTGGATTCGAATTTACACGATGTTGTCGTGGGCAACTTCTTGACCCTCGAATCTGAGGTGTGCCTCGCAGAATGGAAGGCCCGCTATCACGCTGTTGAGCAACCGCCCATGGAGCGGAGGAATGAGTCCAATCTAGCTTGATCGCCGTAGCTTCCCTAAGCAGGACAACTCCTTATTAACGTTACCGGAAACTGATCCACGACCGAAAGTCGTCTCCGCGATTTGAGCCGTCCACGGGTTAAGTTCGGAGACCTCAAATATGTGCTTGCTATGGTGCTTTACGTATAGTAGCATCTCGGCTGGCATGACGGCCATGTCCGGTAGGTCGGCGACACTCGATACTTTTTTCGGAGCGAACTCGGTGAAGTGCGTGCATGCGGAATAGCCTCAAACTGATCCAAAGGATTGCAATGCCCGTGAATGGCGGGGTCTCTGAACCTCTAGGAATGGAGGAAAACCTGCTCATGAGCCACGTGGAAGTGATAGATTCTACTGAGCTCGCGAAACGGCTCAATGTACCTGAAACTTGGGTACGTTCGCGGACCAATGCGAAGCGCACGAGTGATCCAATCCCGCATCTTCGGCTTGGACGCTACGTTCGTTTTCCTTGGGGAAGTGCAGAACTCCGCGAATGGCTGGGTCGCCAGTTGGTCAGTGCGAACGGGCAGGGTCATTAAAGGAGGAAAAATGACCAAACCTGTTCGTTATCAAGATGGATGCTTGTACGCAGACCATGCGGCTTGGTTCGTAAAGTATCGCGTCCAAGTACGGCAGAAGGACGGATCGATCAAACTTAAGCAGCGGGCTGGGATGTTGGGCCGCGTGGCGGACTATCCACGCGAATCCGATATCATGCCCCTAAAAATAGAATTCATGCAGCGACTAAACGCTGGGAAGTTCACCCCAGATAGCAGCATGAATCTAGGAGAGTTTGTCGAGAAAGTCTATCTGCCTTACATCGACGAGTTGCGCGCGTCGACCAAGAAGGGGTATCGGGAAATCTGGAACAATCACATTTGCGATCGCGTCGGAAATGTTCGGTTGCGTGAGTTCAGGACCGTGCACGCCAGCAAGATGCTCAGGGCAATCGGTGAAGAGCACGACCTGACCAAAACCACGCTTCAGCATATCAAGAGTATGTTGAGCGGAGTTTTCACTCATGCGAAGAATGAGGGCGCGTTCGATGGTGTGAACCCTGTCCAGGATGCCAAAATCCCAAGGAACGCACGCGAACCAGGCGAGACGTTTGCGTACAACTTGACCCAGATACGTCGCATTCTGGACGTTCTGCCATTGTTGCCCAAGGCGGTGACCGCTACGGCGTCCTTTTCGGGACTCCGGGAAGGAGAGCTGCGTGGGCTTGAATGGCCGGATTATACAGGGGACTCGCTAAGCGTTAACCGGTCGATATGGAAGAATGTCGTTAATAGACCAAAGACGACAGCGAGTCGCCAAGCGGTGCCGGTCATTCGCCAATTAGCAGAAATCCTGAACGCGTATCGGCTCTCTATGGGGAATCCGGCCACTGGCGTGATGTTTCACGTCGGCGGCGGTGAGCCCATGGACTTAAGCAAACTGGGCCAACGGATCATCCGTCCAGCCGTAGAAGCAATCCGGCTGGAGTGGTAGGCTGGCATGGATTCAGACGAGGCATTGCGTCGAATTTGTATGAGTTGGGCGCGAATGAGAAAGTCGTCCAGCGCATACTTCGTCACGCAAAGCCACACGTGACCAAAGAACGTTACATCAAGGCCTTTGATCCGGCAGTGTTAGCTGCCATGAAAAGCCTAGAGACAACTTTGGACACGCTGAATCAGTGTTCAGCAATTGTTCAGCAGGTGAATTAGATGTTTGTGGTAAGCTGTTGAAAGCAAACCGCGGAGAGGTGGCAGAGCGGCTGAATGCGGCGGTTTGCTAAACCGTTGTAGGGGCTAAAACCTCTACCGGGGGTTCGAATCCCCCCCTCTCCGCCATAGCTAAAATCATCAGTAAATATCCGGCGATTTGCGCCTTGCTACTACTTTTCTCCCTGTATCATTTATTTGGAATTACCGTCTTGGTTCTTCCCGTGGCCTCTCAACTTGGCCACTTAGCTGGGTGTCTGGCTGATGGAGGCCGAGGTCGGGTCGAACTGCTCGCCGGCGAAGAGATAGTTGTTGAGCGTGGGCGAAGAGAGCGTTGTGCTGGAGTGGATCAAGTGCCAAAGGCATGTATTTTGTGAAATGGGACGATATGGGTTGAAGCGAAGCGGTGGCTCCGACGCTTTGGGACACTCCTATGATTGGAGATCGGGCATGCGTGGGCGAACGCGGCACGACAAATTACAAGGTTCCTTGCGGATCCACGCTGGTCAGCGTGGTATTGGGAAAATAGTGGCTGATGATTTCTCGGAAGCTGCCGCCGGCTTCGGCCATTGCTTTTGCGCCACGCTGGCAGAAACCGACACCGTGGCCCTGTCCGACACCTTCAAGAATCACTTCTCCCTCTTCGGTTCGTGCGGTGAAATTATTGCTCGGCACCGCGTTCCAACCGAGCAGTCTGTCCACGGCGAGACGTCCTGCTTCGCCTTTGCCGAGCAGGCGCGCCGCCTCGTGCTCAGAAATCCGCCGCGTCCAGCGTGAAGGATTCTCATAACAATAATCGCAGCGAACCGAAAAATAGGGATAACCACTGCTGGGAATGCCAAGTTCTGCCGGAGTGCGCGTGTGACCGCCGCAACTGCGCGTGAACATGGCAGCGACGGGCTTCTCCTCGAAGGTAATCACAAGGCCGTGTGTCGCGGAAGATGCGACGCCGGCCGGACTTTCCGGATTCGGAGGATCACGCAGAAATTGGCAGTGCGTAAGATCGCAGAAATCAAAGTCGTGATGGCGGCCTTTTCCTGCAATGAAGTACGAGCGCGTGACGACCGCTTGGGCCTTTAGTGTTTCCACAGGGGCACCAGGTGCGGACTCCGCCGCGACGACCGAAGCCACCGCCGTCTCCAAGTCCATCGTGACAATGGGGACGATTAAGCCCTCAATCGCCTTCACGGAAAGTGTACCGCGGTACTGGTGGTTGATTTTCCCGGGGACTCCGAGGACAAAGGTGGCGGCCCGGCTGTTGCGGCCGCTGGCACGAATTTCAGCGGCGCGAACAATACGGTCGCCGATCTCCAATAGCAGCGTGCCGCCAGCGATTCGAATCCGTGCGGTGCTGGGACGGGGGCCGGGCTCCAGAACGAAGACGTTGTTGTCAGCACCGAGTAGAAGCGCTTCTCCGTTAGCGATGCTCAAGGTGATTTGGCGAGGATGAAAGAGGCCGAGGACACCGATTTGAACTTTCTGAGCAAACGCGGTGGGACTCGCAATAAGAAAGAGGAGAAGAGAGGCGACAGTCCTGCGGGGCATGCGCTATTCCTCCATGCGGCGGAGCATGCGGCCGGCCGTGACGGAAGCTTTTGCACCGGCAGCTCCATGGACGCGAATCATCAGAAGTATCTCCGGCTGATCGGCAGGAACCATAGCAACGACGAAACCGTCCGCCGGAGCGGGATGGAGATGAGTGCACGGAGCGGTGCCGGTCTTCACCAGGGCGTCGGAGTGCTTCAAAGAGCGGCCGACTCCGGCGCCAGTGCCGTGTTGGGCCGATCGCGCCATACCCGCGAGGATTTCCCGAACGCCCGGCTGGTCGCGTCTGCGATAGAGTTCAAGATAAGCGCGCGCCATGTGAAGGGGAGAGATCAGCCAACGATCGCCGAGCCCCATAAGGTCTGGCCCTGCCAAGTTTGAATCCGGAGATTCCAAACCAAACCTATCAGTGGTTGGATGCAGTTGTTCGCCGCTCAAGTTCGCAGCCAGGTCGCGGAAGTAGGAATTACACGACAGTGCGATCGCAGAAACGATGTCCAGTTTGCCGTGGGGGTGCAGCTGCCAGCAGCCGCTCGCTTCCCCTTTGCAGACATACGTCGGATACTGAAAGTCATGCGTCTCCGCATAGGCGAGAGCCGTGAACGGTTTAACCAGTGATCCGAGCGGAATAGGTCTTGCGGGATCTTCCCAATCGGAAGAGAGCAAATTCGCAGTCCGGGCGTCGAACAAAAGATACGAAACCCCGCTTTCTCTGAATTCATGATCGAGAACCTGGACCGCCGACTGCGCGAAGAGGGATTTCGGCGGCGGGGCAGTTGGGTGTGTGGGAGCGGACTGCTCTTCGGCCCTGCTAAGCACACAGGGAAAGAGCAAGACTCCTAGAAAAGAAGCGGCACCGAGTTTTCTTAACGATCCCATTCGTAGGTGACCGTCTGCATGACCTTATCACCGGCATTGCGAACCACAATTTTCTCGGAAGACACGCCAGCCAACATGGAACTTAAGCTGGCGATATTTTCCGAGAAGAATTCCGGAATATGCCCCGCTCCTGCAGGGGCGCCAATCTCAATGCCAGGGCGGTCAATCAACCCGGTCAGACGAGCAAAGCCACCGCGCTCACGTCCATGATCGAATCCCGCAGCGAACACCGCTGGCTTGGAATTGGCCTTCTGCGCCATATTGGCGAGAAGCTCGTTCAACAAGGCGGGGTGATCTGAAATGAACAAATACTTTCCACGAACCGCAGTGGCGAGATTCCAGAGTCCGTTGAGCTGCTGGGAGCCGGCCGCGGATTGCCAGTCTACTCCTAATTGGCCGGCAGTTAGACCGGGCCGGACAGATTCGACGAGGGCGGAGCGAACAGCTGCTTCCTTCCAATCGGAGTCTCCGAGCAATGCAATGGCGGCGTGCAGACGGACGAAGACGCCGTCATTATCTCTTTCCGTGGATTGAACTTGCAGAAGCGCACGGACGCGATTTTTCTGAAGCAGATCGCCCAGCGAGGTGGATAGACTGGCAGAGACAGATTGCTGAACCGGTGCTTGATCGATGCGAGTCTCCATGTCCGAACCGCTGCCGGTTTCACCGCTCGTGAGTTGCACCTGCGGCGCGAGTTTCTCTGCCACGGCGGGTCCAAGATGCGGCGCCAATATTTTGGTTTCGAGTAGCGTCAAGCAATCTGGGGCGGAAGGATTGGCTTTTACTTCGTAAACACCGGCTTGGGCGGGGACGAGACGAAGGAGCTCCGCGACGGCCGCGGCACCAGCGTCTACTGATGCCTCTGAGGTGGGCGAAGATTTTTTCACTAGCACGCGCTCTTCGCGATATTCCTTGCCGGAGAGAAACAAATCCGAAACCGCCGCGCCGTACTGTTTCATGTCCGTAATGTTCTGCTGCACCCAGTAAGACCGGAAATACGGACTGGGCACAATCTTTTCAAGATTCAAGGCCATGCGCAGATCACCAGCCGGACCGGCAGTGGCCAGAGATTGGGACCACCACGGTTCCGCCTCGATGGAGCGGTCTTTGCTCCCGGCCATGAGTTGCAGGGCACCGGCCATCAGATCCTCGCGGGTTGCCAGTAGGAGGTAGTCTCCGTTCACGGAGAAGGCGACCTCCCTTTCGGATTCGGGATCGCTCCGGTAGAAGAAGGTGATGCCGCCGGCACTGCGTGTTTCAAATTTTGAGCGCGTTTGCCAGAGCTCCGATTGCATGGCATTTGCCGACGCCAACCTGGTGATAAAGAGGAACTGCAACTTGCCGATGTCGTAGAGTGCCACAGTACTCTGCTTCCCAGCGACCTGTCTAAGAAAGTTCAGGTCCGGTGACAGACCGGCCGCTGCGGCAAATTGATCGCTTGCTCCTTTTAGCCGGAGGAAAAGGCGGGAACGCGAAAACACTTCGTAGTTCGCGCTCTTGAGCCACAATTGGTGTTCCTGGGAATCGTTCCACTTCCCAACTAGGGAGGCAAAATCCTTTGCTTGCAGGTAGAGCAGCGCACCGGATGGAGCAAAACGTGACAGCGACGGCTCCTCGACCGCGACGCTCTGATAGGCCGCCCAAGTTACGCCCAGGCAAACGGCACCTGCCAACAGGAAAACAATCGCGCGTTTCATGGCTTTTCACCAGCTTTCACATTGGCCCTGGCGGGAAGCCCGCTGCGCGCGACGAGTCGCGGGCGCACCACGCGGTCCTGCTCCAGCTCCGCATGGAGAATCGGTTGACGCGTGGCATTGAGCTGCTGGCGCCGCAAGCGAGTCTTCACGCTCGCGATTTCCACGCCAATTTCTTTTTGCTGCGTGGGAGCTTTTTCCAGCTTTTGCGCGAGCTGCAAATAAGGCAGCGCTTGGTTGAGTCGATTGAGCCGGTCCATCACTTCTCCGACGGTGCGAGAGATCTGCGCCTGTTGAGAGGGAGAGAGTTTCGTCCCGGTAAACTCAGGCGTTGAGGATTCTTCCTCATCGGCTTCTATGCTGGTTTCCTCAGCGCTGAGAATTTCTTCTTCCTCGTTGCCCGCAGTCCTCGTGGGTCGGAGGAGAAGCTGACCGCGCAGAAGCTTCTCGATGGAAGCAAGAGCGAATTCATCCAAGTGCTGGCCGGCGGCCACGTTGAACAACGGAATGCGCGCGTCGTCGCGTGCCGCAATATCGGCCAACGCGTTTCCGAGGAGCTGAAGTTTCGCATGGGCATCGGAACCGTTCTGGACGGCTTTCAAACGCGCATCATAGAAAAATGGCTTGTCAGCCGCGGCGGCGGCAATACTGCGTGGATCCCCGCCAAGCAGTTTCAGTTCCTCGCTTCCGAAATCCGAGTGAGCGTGGGCCCCGGCAAGGCTCAGTGCGGCTTCCACCCGCATGCCGTAGGGTGTTTGGGATGCTGCCGCGATCTTCGCGAGCATTTCCTGCGCGGGCCCTGCGTCATGGGCCGCAGCAATCTTGGCCTTCGCGAGGCGCAAACGGAATGACGGCTCCCAGGGCGTGGATTTGACCAACTGGTCGAGGAAATCGACGGCTTCGACGTTGTGACCGGTTTTTTCCAGAAGTGCCGCGACGGAATCGAGATTTTCGTACGGGGTTCCCACCGCGATGACAAGCCGTCGCAACAACTCCAGCGCGCCCGGCGTGTCACCCGCGGCGATGCGAATCTCGGCGAGGCCAAGAAAATTGGCTGCCACCAGCCGGTGCTCCTCGATTTCCCGTGCAAAAACGAACTCGAGGATCTTTCGCGCGGATTGTTTATCGCCGGCTTCAAGAAGTTTCCGGGCCGACGTCCGCAATACTTCCGCGGGCGGCGCAGTTTGCGGATCGGAACGGTAGCCGCCAATCTTCGCTTCCAGGGTGCCGAGCTGCGCGGCAATCTGCATTTCGAGCGGCACGAGGTCTGCAACCTGCGCCTTCTTTGTTTCCGGCGGAAGAGCTGCAATAAAGTCTCCGGCTTGAGCAAACTGCTTCGTCTGAACCAGGTAATTGGCCCAGTGCAGTTGCCAGACGTTCCATTCGCTCAGCGCCCCTTCTTTCTGGAGACCTTCGGCCTCTGCGAATGCCTTCTGTTTGGCTTCGAGAATCCGTTGATAGATCGGTCCGCGTTGCGCAAGAGGGATCCACGGCACGAATGCGACATCGGACAAGATCGAAACTGGATCCGGTGCGGCGGAAGACAAATCGAGGAGCCACGCCGTCGCCGCGGCCGGATCACCGGAGGCGACGAATACGCTGTGGAGCGGTGCATTCGAGCGATAAGTGCCATTGAGTTGGAGATACGCGCGAAGGAGCGCATCCACATCGGGCTTGAGTGCGGGGAAGAGACGGCGCGTGCGCAAATGATCGCAGGCGCGTCCGAAATCGGACCAGAAACTTTCTGGAACATGTGCGCTGTTCACCTGTCGCAAGAGAGCGGAGAAGAACAGCTTCCACTGCGCAACGGCTTCCGCACGTGCGCCTTGCTTGAAGTAGGCCACCGCAAGACGGTCGTGAATATCAGCGCGCCCGGGTGCCAACTCGAGTGTGTGATTGTAATCGGCGATGGCCGCGCGCGTGTCACCGATCTCGGCGTAGTAATCCGCTAGCGCGAGGTAACCTAAGGCGGACGCCGGGCTCTGCTCCAGAGTCGCGGCGAGGAAATCGTCGGGGTTGCCCTGCTTGGTGGTGCCCAGGTATTCGCCGTAACGCGAACCGTAGTAGTACCAGATGTCACCCGCGAGTTGTTGATTGCGGTCCACCTGCTTGCCAAGGCGTTCGGCGATGGTCTGATCTCCAAGAGCGCCAACAAAAGCGGTCTTGATCTCGGGCGTGGGCTCGTCCAAATACAGCCCGGCAAGCGCCGTATACGAGCTCAACCAGACCGGCGGTCGCAAACGCGAACGTGCCGTGATGGCTGCATGAACCAGCGCAGCATCACTGTTGGCGACAACAAAGTCGGCGACTTGTTCTCCCCAGGGGTTCCAGTTGGAGGCCAACTGCACGAGTTGCTGGGGACTTTGGATCAGCAGAAGTTCGAGATATCGTTGCTGCTGTTCTGCGCCTAAGTAAGCAACCGGCACCCTCGACAGCAGGCGCAGCTCGTTTGCCGTATCGCCCGTAGCGCGAAATGCCTCGGCGGCGGTTAGCAAAACAGAAGACTGTTGAGTCGGCTGAACCCGCGGAGCGAACCGCTCCAACTGTGGGCCGAGCTCGGTGAATTTCAGGCGGCGGCGCTGGAGATCGACAAAACTAGACATCTGTCCGAGGAGCACGTCTGGTGGTTGCGCTGCGTTCATCATCAGGTCGTATCGCCAGCTGGCTTCCAGTTCGGCAAAGCCCGCGCTTTGGACAAGAGCAATGGCAAAGAGATTCGCATCGGCGAAGTTCATCGGAGCGCGAATGGACTGCGCATATTGCGTGAACGAGATTTTTTCTTCGGGCGTGAAGTAACGCGCCACTGTGGCTCCCATTTCCGCCAAGGCATCGTGCATACCGCCGCGTGCATTCTCGACACGCATTTGCTGGGTGCGCTGGCGCCATTCCTGATCGGAGACCGCCGCGATTCCCTGCTTGGCCACCTGTTCCCTGATGACGGGGAGTGCCGAAGAAGCGGCGGCCAGCGTAGCTTGCAAAGTGGCATAAGCCTTGTCCTGTACGTGCAGGCGGGTCATAAGCCGCGTATAGAGCTTCGCACCTTCATGGTGGTCCGGTGAAGCGAGGAGATCACCTCCCGCAACGTTGATGCCCTTCTCCGCGAATTCGCGGGCCTGTGCGAGCATGTTCCAGGTTTCCAGGCGGCGCCCGACTTCGAAGTAGCTCTCCGCTCGTTCGGGGCCGACGTCAATAAGCGCCGTTTTCAGGGCGGCCACGGCGTCCTCCGTCCTGCCCTGACGCGCGCGAACCTCAGCGATTTTCTCCATCCACTTCGGGTCCTTGTACGCCAACTGGTAGATGCGCTCGTAATCGCTAACTGCATCGTCGAAGCGCATTAACCGTTCCGCGAGCCCCGCGCGAGCAATGCGCAGGTCCGTGCGATCGGGCCGGATGATGATGGATTTTCCGTAGGTGTCGATGGCCGCCGAAAACTCCTCAAGGCTGGTCTGAATGCGCGCTAGAGCCATGGACCACCGATAGTCCCTCGGAGATTGCTGGACGGTCTTGCCGTAGAAGTCCACAAGCTGTGGCTGACGTTTGTAACGCAGAGCATAAAGAGCGGCCTCGTTCACCAGCCCTTCGTCTTCCGGATAAACGTTGATCATCTCGATGTACTGGTCGACCGCGCCGGCATAGTCGTTCAACTGCGTCAATGCTGGAATCAAGCCGCGGCGGAGTGTAGCGATTCTCGCCTTGCGGTCCTCAACAGAAAGCGGTGCATTACGGAATAGTGCGATCTTGTCGAGATAAAACTGCTTCAAGCCCTGTTGGTCACCGGCCTGGGCATATGTGTCGGCCACTGCCACGAGGTACTGGCTGTCGTATGGAGAATCTTTCAAAAGTTGCGCGAGCAGGTCGCGAGCCTGCTGAAATTGGCGCGCTTCGGTGGATTTGCGCGCGGCTTCAAACGTAAATTGCCGGCCGAGCTCGGGATAGGCGTCCTTTCCAGCCTGCAGCAGAACCGCGATGGCTTGCGGATAGAGCTTGACGCGCCAGAAGAAATCCACGGTCGAGCGAACCACACCGAGAATCTTCGGATTTTCCCGGTAGAGCGTTTCTATGTTTCTTTGAGCCGACGCAAAATCCTTGCGGCTTTCGTAGAGAT
>WNFW01007619.1_pt1 | contig 12692 bp, 12 predicted proteins | sample 5400131 | NCBI WGS metagenome assembly WNFW01 (sample SAMN13153362, study PRJNA577476) | soil metagenome | isolation source: 20 cm soil or saprolite under grassland replicate 1 | place: USA:California | collected 2016-06-15 | reverse complement strand
ACACGAAAGAACCGGACATTTGCATCAGCGGTCTCGTACTCAAAGGCGTGAAAAAGCCGCATGACTGAGACCGCTGATGCAAATGTCCGGTTCTTTCGTGTCGATTTCCTTCGTGTCGAAAATTCGGTCGGCATCGTGCTCGCGAAATTCCCAGCGCAATTTGTAGCCGCTTTTAGGAATTGAGCCGACGCCGCGCCATTTGCGGTCGCAAACTTCAAATACCTCATTCACCAGATTCTGTGCGACGCGATTTCCGTCTCGCTGCACAACCCGCGGATACTGATTTTCCACTTCGTAAGTGCCGGCCTCGAGCTGGCGCACTGTCATCAGCAATTGGCTCGTATTCGTGGTAGCCCATCACCGTGCAAACGTGCCCCGGCCCGAGAAAGCCCTGCACCCGGTTGAGCGGCGATTGCAAAATCGAGGCAATCGAAGGGGGGACCAGAACGTGCGAAACGAGAATCGAGAAGTTTTCAATTCCCTGCTTCTTTGCTTGGAAAACCGACATGGCATTTGCCGGCGCGGTCGTCTCAAAGCCGATCGCGAAGAAAACAACTTTTTTGTTCGGATTAGCGCGCGCGATTTTCAGGCAATCGATTGGCGAATAGACCACGCGGATATCTGCTCCGCGCGATTTCAGCACGAGAAGGTCGCCATCGGAACCGGGCACGCGCAGCATGTCGCCGAACGAGCAAAAAATGACGTCCGGGCGTTGCGCGATGGCGTGCGCTTTGTCGATCATTTCCAGTGACGTAACGCAAACCGGACAACCCGGTCCGTGCACAAGCTCAATCTCGTTAGGCAACAGCCGGTCGATTCCGTATTTGACGATGGTGTGGGTTTGTCCGCCGCAAACTTCCATCAGGACCCACGGCTTGGTGGTGATGCGTCGGATCTCATCGACCACTTTTCCTGCCAGAGTCTCGTCGCGGTATTCGTCCAGAAATTTCATGTCGGCCCTGCTGCGGTACCAATGCCATAGCGACCCTCACCAGGCGCTTCGCGTCCGCCTCTCCCTGGCCAGGGAGAGGATTGAGGTGAGGGTGGGTGCTGTTCTGAAAATCCGTTGTCGGTTACCTCCGGCGTATCCAACTCTCCGAGCTGTTTCATTTCCTCGAGAAGTTGGTATGTACGCGCCGCTTCACCTTCATCTACCTTGCTCAGCGCAAAGCCGACATGAACCAGGACATAATCGCCGGCCTCGACCTCCGGCGTGTATTCGAGACAGACCTGTTTCACGATGCCGCCGAAATTTGCGCGGCCCATCTTCACGCCCGCAGGATCGGTCGTAATCTCGATCAACTTACCTGGAATCGCCAAGCACATGGTTTCCGAAGTTCGTAATTTGTGAATCGTTGCTTTTGGCAATCGCAACGCTGTCGCAGAGCAAAACTTTGTCGCCCTTCGTCACGTCTTGTAGCAAATCCAGCGAGACCTTTTTCATCGCGCCAGAAACGGTAACGTTTCCGAATCGCATTCCATCCTCCACTTCAACTTCGACAATCTCACCGTATATCAAATTCATTCAGATACCTCTTCCGCCTCGAAAAATTCCGCGTGTGCGCCGACTGCGACCAGTGCAACACCGCCAATCACGTTACCGATGAAAGCAGGCAATACGTACGATCCGATCGAATGCCAGAACCCGAGCGCGCCAGTCGAGACGAGGTAGAAGGATTCAACGGTTCCTGCGATGACGTGCGGCAACTGCGCGATGCCGACTACGTAAGCCAAAATAATGATGACCCAAAGCCTGGCCGACTCTGCGAACGGCAACAGCCAAACCATTAGTGCGATCAACCAGCCGGACACTGCAGCGCGTATGACAATCGTCCAAAAATCCGGCTGCATCGACATCTGTCCGATTTTCGAAAACGATTCGCGGATTTCGGGACTGAAAATGTTCGAATTTCCAACGAGCCATGCAAAAACAAAGGCGCCAATCAAATTGCCGATCAACACAATAACCCAGAGCCGAGCCACGTTGAAAACGATGTCGATCTTCTTCTTGCGCAGCAGCGGCAAAATCACCGTCAGCGTATTCTTTGTGAAAAGTTGCTGCCGGCCGAGAATCACGACTAGGAAGCCGACGCTGTAACCAAGCTTTGTGATGAGCGGCTGCCATGTGGTGTTTGGCAGGTGGTTTTGCAAAATCCCTTCGGTCACCATGGAGAACCCCATCGAAAGACCGGCAGCTAATCCTGAAAACGCGAGTTCCAATGAATTCCGCTCCAATTCATGTTCGCCTTCGGCATAAACCGCTTCGTAAATGACTTCGCCGGGCGGAGCGGTCCGGTCGATAATTTCGTCCTCCTGCTTTTCATGAACTCTTTTTTTGTCGACGGGCATGGCAATCAAGCCCTCCAACTCGCCGCGACGGCCTGGCCAAGCGCAATCCCTCCATCGTTTGGCGGAATTTGTTGATGCCAGTAGGGCGTAAATTTTTCCTCGCGTAATCGTGCCACTGTGCGCTCGGTGAGATATCGGTTTTGAAAACAGCCGCCCGTGAGCACGACGTTCTGTTCGCCGATTTTCTTCGCGACAACCACAATCATTTCTGCCAGCGCGTTGTGAAATTTTGCTGAAATCACGCTGCTGGATTGGTTTCGGCCCACATCAGCGAGCAACTCACGAATCATCGGTCCCCAATCGACTTTCATCGGCCTCGCTTGCTCTACCCGAAAAGGATACGCATCTCGCACGTCCAGCTGTCGTGCGAATTCGAGTTCCATCGCCGCCTGACCTTCGAAACTTGCTCTCTGTCGCAGCCTAGTCAGCGACGCCACGGCATCAAATAATCTGCCGGCACTCGACGTTAACGGCGCGTTGATTTGTTTTTTCAACATTTGCCCAAGCAGCGATTTCTCCTTCTCCGAAAAATCGACACTCTGCTGTAAAAAATCCCAGGCGTGTTCGCCGAACATCTCGTAAAGAAGTCCCAACGCGCTACGGCGTGGCTCCTTAATCGCGCGATCGCCCCCCGATAATCGAAACTGTCTGAAATGCGCGACGCGTTCGAATGCCCCGTCGCTTTTGGCGAGCAGAAATTCCCCGCCCCAGATGGTTCCGTCCAAACCGTAGCCGGTTCCGTCCCAAACCACACCCAGGGCTGGCCCTTCGATTTGATTCTCCGCCATGCACGCGGCGACGTGCGCCCAGTGATGCTGGACGCTGATTTTGATGGGGCGCGTCTCGCCGAGCGCGCGGTTACGGGCGGGCAGGGGACTGCCCACCCTACCTGCTACTTCTTCAGAATGTTTGGTCGAGAGGTAATCCGGATGCATATCGCACGTCACGAAATCGATATTCGCATCGTACAACCGTGGCAGATCGGCGCACGTCCGGCGAAACGCAGCGTAAGCCTCTTTCGTTTCCAGATCGCCGATGTGCTGGCTGGCAAAAATGTTGTCATCGATTTTGAGTGCGACGGTGTTCTTTAGGTGCGCGCCAACGGCGAGAACATTTTTTGATTTTCGATTTTCGGTTTTCGAACGGATCGCGATTGGCAATGGCGCGTAACCGCGTGCGCGTCGGAGGAGCATTTCGCGCCCACACATTATGCGTACGAGCGAATCATCGACGTGGCGAACGATCGGCCGATCGTGAACGAGAAACAGATCAGCAATTGTGTGCAAACGCTGTAACGCCTCGCGCTCGTCGATGCAGATCGGCTCGTCGCTTAAGTTTCCGCTTGTGGCAACAATCGGGAAATTGAGCTCGTGCATGAGCAAATGATGCAGCGGCGAATACGGAAGCATCACGCCGAGATTCGGATTCCCCGGCGCGATTGATTTCGCCAGTTGGTAGGGATCCCGCAGTCGCGGGAGGCCGTCCGTGCGGCGCGGTCGGCGAGACCGCCCTACCAAAACGATTGGTGACTCGGGAGAGAGGAGCAGTGGTTCCTCACGTTCCGAGATATCGCAATCAGCGCGAATGGCGGAGAGCGATGGATACATCAGCGCGAAGGGTTTTTCTTCGCGACGTTTCCGCTCACGCAGACGAACGACCGCGGCTTCATTACGCGCGTCGACAATTAGTTGAAATCCGCCGAGACCCTTGAGCGCAATAATCTGTCCGGCCCGCACTGCCTCGGCGGCTATTCGCAATGCATCATCTCGTAGGGCGATTACCCCACCGTCTTTGCTCCACAATTCCAAATGCGGTCCGCATTTCGGACAGGCGTTCGGTTGTGCATGAAACCGGCGGTCCAGCGGGTCGTGATATTCCTGTTCGCACTCGTCACACATCACAAATTTTTTCATTGACGTGTTGGAACGGTCGTAAGGCAACGCTTCGACAATGGAAAACCGCGGCCCGCAGTTTGTGCAGTTCGTGAATGGATAGCGAAATCGCCGATTGTTTGGGTCGAGAATCTCGCGCAGGCAATCGACGCAAGTCGCAATATCGGGGAGGATGAATGCTGTTTTGTCGCCGCGCTCTTCGCTTTCGCAGATTCCAAAAGCGTCGTAGCCGATTGCATCGAGAAACGACGAGTTGATGCTCTGCACAATTGCGCGGGGAGGCTTCTCGGTCTGAATCCGCTGCTGAAACTGCTCGAGAAAATTGCGATGGCCTTCGACCTCAATGAAGACGCCTTGAGCCGTGTTCGATACGTAGCCGTTGAGTTTCAATTCCGTCGCGAGGCGGTAAACAAACGGGCGAAAGCCGACTCCTTGAACGGCACCGCGCACGATTATTTTCAATCGTTCGTGTCTGGTAGTTCGTTGCGGCGCGCTCGGCGAGCGCGCCCTACCGGCATATTTTGGCGGGACAACAATCGTTTCCATATTGCCTAACCAAAAAGTTTGTTCACGAATCCGATTTGATAGACGAGAAAAAGTCCAAAGCTGAAGCTCACCACACCGGCAGCTGCACCAAGATGGCGATGCAGAAATTCGAAGCGCGCACTGCAACTGAACGGAACGGCAATCGCGGTCGTGATCAACATCATGCCAGCAATCGTGCCGGCACCGAAGATCGACAAATACATCAGTGCCCACAGCGGTTCCCGAATGATCGGCAACACTAGCAACGCGATTGCAGCGGAACCTGCCAGGCCGTGCACGACGCCGATGATCGTCGGGCGTAATGCACGGTAAGCTCTTGAGCCACCGAACCATCGATCCAAACGCGCAGACGGCACGGATTCCTCGGAATGCCCGTGAGTGTCCGGAGCGTGCCCATGCGGATGCGAATGAATGTAATCGCCGTGACGATGTGGATGTTCGTGATGCGCGTGCCCGGTGAACGTTGATCTTGCACGAAAGCGGCGTAAAGCGACGCGCAGGTTGAAAGCACCAAGGACGATCAACATAAGCGCGACGCAGAATTCCAGGCTGAGCCCGAGGCGCTGCGGGATGACGAGTCCGAACACAACGATAGCGCCGCCGACTATAAGGAGTGTGATGCTGTGCCCAACTCCCCAAAACATTCCTATGATCGCCGCGTGTCGAACATCGCGCTCGCGGCTCACGATTGTCGATACAGCGATCACGTGATCGGAATCTGTGGCATGCCGCATTCCGAGGAAGAATCCGAGTGCAAGAATCGAAAGGAGTGCGGTCATACGCTTGGTGCGGTGTGCGTGTCAAGGAGGCGCACGGATTTGATGGCGCATTCATGGCCTTGCTCGGCCTCAACGGCTTTGCCACAGTGCGGGCATCGCATTGTCATCACCGGAGCGATGGCCAGCGCCTCGTCCCAATAGTCAGGCCGCCCGCGATAAGTACAATGCGGACAGCTCACGATGGCGGGCACTCTCGCAATCGTAAGGATGCTGCCTTCCAATGGCGTCTCTTTAGCGATCGATTCGTAACAAAAACGCAGTTGTTCCGAATCAATGTGGCTCAACTCGCCAATCTCCAGCCGAACTTCAAGGATCGCGCGTTCAGGATTGTGCGCGGAAAACTCCAGAAGCTTTTCGACGAGGCCCGACGCAATCGAAAGCTCATGCATGCGCTACGCGCCGGTTGAATCCTTGATACGTTACACCGTTACATCGGACCGATTCACGATTCTCGAATCTCGAATCTCGTTTGCCGGTTTTTCTCATATCGCCAGCAAGGTTTGGGCAACCGCATCCACGCCAGTGCCGTTCTTGCAGCTTGTCGGAATGACCGTGATATCCGGCTTGAGAGTGTGGACGTCCTTTATCAAAGCTTCGACGCTCACGCCCATAGCATCTGCCAGGTCGATCTTGTTGATGACGACGATCTGTGCGCCGAGAAACATGTGCGGGTGTTTGCGCACCATCCAAGGCCCTTCTGTTACGCTGACTACTACCACGCGCGCTTTGGAACCCAGCGGGAATTCGGCCGGACAAATCAGGTTTCCGATGTTCTCAATGAAGATGAATTTCGCTTTGCTGATGTCGATCTTGCGCAGCCCTTTTCCGACCAGATTTGCGTCGAGATGACAGCCGTTAATCGTGGCGATCTGCACAACCGGTACGCCGAGTTTTTCAATTTGATCGGCGTCCTCGCTGGTCGTTGCGTCGCCGTTGAAAACGGCTACACCACACTGGTTTTTTAGTTTTTCGACGAGCTTTGTAATCAGTGTGGTCTTACCGGAACCGATTGCGCCCATGAAATCGATCGCAGTGGTGCCATGTTCGTCCAGTAACGCCCGGTTTTGCCGCGCGAGTTTTTCGTTCGCTTCGAGCAAGCTGTGTTCCAGCTCGATATCGTAGATTTCGTCTGGTTGCGCTTCCAGTTTGATCATATTCCGCATGGTAGGGACGGACCGCCGGGCCGTCCGAATTGTTTCGGCGCGCCCGGCGGTCGCGCCCTACCATTGAATGGTTAGGCGCGTCATCATTTGGATAGTCCCGCCAGGCCGGTTGGCGTGTGCATTTTCTTCAGCACTTTGCCGTTGCCGAGATACATGTGAACGCCACACGGCAGACAGGGATCGAAACTGCGCACTGCGCGCATGATGTCGATGCCCTTAAACTTATCAGGGCCGTTGTCTTCGAAGATCGGCGTGTTTTGCACAGCATCTTCGTAGGGCCCTGGCGTCCCGTAGATGTCACGCGGTGTCGCATTCCATGGGGTGGGCGGATACGGGTGATAGTTCGCAATTTTGTAGTCGCGGATTACGAGGTGATGCGATAGGACACCGCGGACCGCCTCGTGAAATCCGCAGCCGATCGCTTCCTTCGGAACTTTAAACGGCGTGAACGTCTGAGTGCGTCCGGCATGAACTTCGGCCATTGCTTTCTCGACGAAATAGTACGCGCACGCTGCGGCGTACGCCTGGAAATATGTACGAGCGCGATCGCGCTCGAGCGCGTTGCTCCATTTGGGAATTCGCCAGGTGAATTCGACTTCGGGTTTGGTGGCCGTTTTCGGCAAACGGATGCGCACGGTGCCGTCGCCAGGTGCTTTAACGTACCCGATATCCACCAAACCGGACAGAGCCGTCGACCAAAGACGGGCGATAGGGCCGCCGCCGGTATCGAGGGCAAGATGATCGCCGGTGCGATTGTCGAGCCAGCGCGGGCACATGACCCAGCTATAGTTCCCCGCGAAATCGCGTTTCTGCGGCTTCGGAATTGTCGTCTGGTTCCACGGATGGCGGCGGTCGATTGGATTGCCTAACGGATCGTGCGTGACGAATACTTCGCCGTTTCCGTTCTCCGCCCAGTCTTCGTAATAGGATGAACCAAGCAGGATCCGGATGTTGACGTTGATATCGACCAGATTGTTCGTGACGAGTTTCCCATCGACGATTACACCGGGCGTGACGTACATGGCTTTGCCCCAATCGTTCATCGTTTCGTACTTGTAATCGCACTTGTAAGGGTCTTGGAACGATCCCCAGCAGCCGAGCAGTCGTAGCCTGGTAGCGCCTGGTAAAAGAAATCGAATAGATCGTCGTGCAGCGGAAGGCACCGCTTCATGAACTCGGCGTATTTCGTGAGCCGAACGAGAAAATCAGTGAACACCTGGATCGACGGCACCGTTCCAACGCCGCCGGGATACAGCGTCGATGGATGGACGTGTCGGCCTTCCATCAGGCAAAACATCTCGCGCGTGTACCGGCTTACTTGCAGCGTTTCGCGATAGAATTCGCCCTCGAAAGGATTCAGCGCGCGCATGATATCGGCGATCGTGCGATAACCGTGATCCTTTGCGTGGGGCGCTTCGGTCTTCTGCGCTTGTTCCCAAACCCCGGGATTGGTTTCTTTCACCATCATCTCGCAGAAATCGACGCCGACGAGATTGTCCTGGAAAATATTATGATCGAACATGTATTCGGCGGCTTCGCCGAGATTTACGATCAATTCGGCCAATGGCGGCGGTTTCACGTCGTACGCCATCTGTTGCGCATAACATGAACAAGTCGCGTGATTATCGCCGCAGATGCCGCAAATTCGGCTGGTGATGAAATGGGCGTCGCGCGGGTCCTTGTTCAGCATGAAAATGCTGTATCCGCGAAAGATCGACGACGTGCTGTAGCATTCGACGACCTTCTTCGTGTCGAAATTGATCTTCGTGAAAATGCCGAGACTCCCGACGATCCGTGTGATCGGGTCCCAGTTCATCTCGACGATGTTTCCGCCGGGCGCGGAAGTTCCTCTTTTCGTTGTGGTAAGTACTTCGGGCATGGCTTAGCTCCTCGTTAAAGATTCTATCCGCGATGGTGAGCGTAATACTTTGGCTTGTAACCGGTCGTCAGATCGGGCCGCGGGTGACGCCATTTCGGTTCTTTGTTCACGGCGCGATTGGTGATCGCGCGCAGCACTCGAATAAGACGGCCATACGGCCCGATGACCGAGCTCGAGAACGTCGCGCCAGGCGGTTCATCCATGAACGGCATGAACTTATCGGGAAACCCCGGCATCGTGCAGCCGATGCAAATCCCACCGACATTCGGACAACCGCCGATCCCATCCATCCAACCGCGTTTGGTTACGTTGCAATTCACCACTGGCCCCCAGCAGCCGACTTTCACTAGGCACTTCGGTGACCCGTATTCGTGGGCGAAATCGGCCTGCTCGTAATACGAACCGCGATCGCAGCCTTCGTGCACTGTTTTTCCAAACAGCCATGTCGGCCGCAGTTCATTGTCCAACGGGATAAGCGGCGCGAGTCCTGCGACTTGATAAAGGAGATAGAGCAGCGTCTCCATCATATTGTCCGGCTGCACCGGACAACCAGGTACGTTCACGATTGGCAGTCCCGCTTTGCTGCGCCAATTCCAGCCGAGATAATCCGCAAGACCCATCGCGCCGGTTGGATTTCCTTCCATCGCGTGAATGCCGCCGTATGTCGCACACGTGCCAGAGGCAATCACTGCCGTAGCTTTTGGCGCGAGCCTGTCGATCCACTCATTGGTCGTGATCGGCTGCCCGGTGTCTGGATCAGTCCCCATCGCCGCCCAGTACCCTTCCTTCTTGATCTTTTCGTTCGGCACCGAGCCTTCGAGGACAAGCACGAAGGGTTCCAGCCGTCCTTCAGCTGCTGCGTGCCAAAACTTCATAAAGTCGTCGCCAACTTCGTAAGCGAGAACCGGATTGTGGAGATGCACCTTCGGCAATCCCGGAATCGCGCCCATCACTACATCCTCGATGCTGGGCAAAGTGGCTGCGGTTGTTGAAATAGAATCCCCGTCGCACCCGAGGCCGGTTGTCATCCAAAGGACATGAATTTCTTTAACCTTCGGCTGATGATCCGCAACGATTTGAGGCGCTTCCATAGTCTTTCTCCGGTTTACATCCGCATGATTCGCGCTTCCCGGACCATCGCCGGGATCTCACGCACGGTTAGAACCAGCACGGCCAGCAGGATTGCACCGCAAACGACCATCCAAGCAACGTCGCCAGTAGATCTGCACTGCGCTGTTGAACCCGCCAATCGCCGGGCGATAGAATCCGTACGTCTTGAACAAAACAAATTCCTCATAAGCCTGTTATCAGTTGCGCTGCGTGTTTGCCGTGAAATGAAAATGTGGACGGCGAAAGAAGAGTGCAGCCTGCCTTACCACTCATCTTAATCGGATCGCATGGCACGCGTCGGATAGTTTGAATTTTTTTTAGATTCTGCTGCCGCACGCCAAATCACCTATTATTTTCTCGATCATCTTCACCGCGACTGGGACGGCGTCACGAACGTCCTCGCTCAGGCCGATCACGCCTTCGCCGTCCAATCGCGCGGGCTCGCATCCGACGAGATACAAGTCTTTCGCATGGCCACCAAGGGCTCGAATCAATTGCAACACGCGCACCGGCGTCAGAGCATGCGCGTCGGCAATCTCGTCTTCGCAGGTGTCAACCTTGTCCGGGTCGAGTTCGAGCAGGTAAACCGTTCCGGGTTTTTCGCCACGCGGCGCTGCGTCGATCAGGATTGTCGCGTCGTAACCATCCATAATGGCGTAAGCGAGATCGTAAGCGCGAATCCCGAAGTCAACGATGTTCACGCCATCCGGCCATGTTCGCTTCAGCAACTCTGCCGCCACTTCACATCCAAACGCATCGTCACCGAAAAAAATATTCCCGATCCCGGCAACGAGGATGCGCATGGGAGACATAGCATTGGTTAGGTCGACCCTACGTGCATCCTGCAATCGACGCGAGACTTGAAGAAAGTCGCCGCTCCGCTTTGTAAGGAAACACTTCGGGTATCTCTCCGGCCCGAAGTTTCTTCTGCATGCCACGCCAGAACTCGGGGCGAAAGACATCGGCGTGTCGCTCGAGTAAGCTGGCGCGTGCCGCATCGGGCAGGCGAAGGAACTGGGGAAATTCTTCTGGGAAAATGTCATTTTCGCGCACCGAGAACCAAGGTTCGGCTGCCATTTCCTGCTCGGGCGTCGTCGCCTGCGGCAGATCGCGAAAGTTGCAATCGGTGAGGAAACATAGCTCGTCGTAATCGTAGAAGACGACACGGCCATGGCGCGTCACGCCGAAATTTTTCGTCAGAAGATCGCCCGGGAAGATATTTGAGGCGGCGAGATCTTTAATTGATTGACCATAGTCCCGCGCCGCCGCGGCGATGGCTGCTTCGTTGGCTTCGAATAAAAAGAGATTTAGCGGACGGATACGACGCTCCACATAAGTGTGAGCGATCACGACATCATCGTCATTGAGTCGTACTATCGAACTCGCGTCCCGAAGTAGATCGGCTAGCAACGCCGGATCAAAGCGATTGCGCGGGATTCGTAAATGCTCGAACTCGTGCGCTTCGATCAGCCGTCCGGCGCGATCATGTTCGAAAACGAGGCGATACCGGCGCATGACGTCAGCACGTGTGTTCTCCTTTGGATAATCGAAGCGATCTTTAATCAATTTGAACACGACGTCATAGCTTGGAAGCGTAAACACGAACATCACCATGCCGTGCGCTCCTTCCGCAGTGACAAATCGATCGCTGGAGGTGCGCAAATGCCGGACGAAATCACGGTAGAACTCCGTCTTACCATGACGGTTGTAGCCAATCGCATTGTAGAGATCGATTAGCCGCTTCCGCGGCATGAGCTGATGCAAACTGCGTACGAGTTGGTATGGACATTTAGTATCGACCCGGAAATAGGCGCGCGTGAAAGAGAACAGAATGGCGAGGTCAGTCTCGCCGATAAGGATTGCGTCGAGACAAATCCCCCCTTCGTCCGGCCGCCGCAAACACAACGCGAGCGCGACTGGCGCGCGGTCTGCCGAATTACGAAACGCGCGTGCGACGAGATAAGCACCACGCCCGCGGTAAAAGATGCTCCCGATCATCTCCAATTTGGGTCGCTCGTCCCCGAGCGTTTTCTGGGGCGATGCGCGAAACGCGGCTTCAACCCGTTCGGCGGCACGTTGCGCCGTCTCCTCAAGCGCACACCAATGTTCCTCTGCAAAACCTATGGACGGATCCGTCAGGCTGGCGATGAGCAATTCGTGAATTGAACCACCGGAATAAACGCGATGCGTGTCGCCCGGCACGGTCGTTGGTGCTTCGTCAAAATCGGTATGGACAAACTCAATCGACTGATCCACGCCTTCGGTGGCGAAAATTCGGCGCGTTAGCGAATTGAAAAAGCTCTCGGCGATTTCCCATTTTGTCGATGTCGCGATGAGCGAAGAATAGACTGCTTTCATTCCCGCCCAGATGCCACGGTCGGTGACGCGCGGGCCCATGATTTGGCTAATCCGGGTAGTGAGCTTTTCCATTTGCAGCGTGTAGAGACGCAATCGCTCCGCCGCATCGGCGTAAGATCCTGACCAATCGCGATTGATGAAACGTTCGCGGGCGCGCAACGTGATCGTCCGAAATTGCTTATCGTAATCGGCGAACCCGCGCGCCACCGTTTCCGCGCAAAGTGCTGCGAGTCTACTGGCCGTAAGTACGGCGCTTTCAGGAGAGGCCGCGCTAATCACGGACATTTGATGGTTTAATGGAACTGCTCTTGTTCGGTGGAGCCTTGCAATGCGATCGTCGAGCTTTTCCTACCAGCAATCACTTGCGCCACCTCATCGAAATAACCGGCGCCGACCTCACGTTGGTGTTTGGTCGCGGTGTAACCATCGGCCTCGGCGGAGAATTCCGCTTCCTGCAGCTCTGAATAGGCGGACATGCCGCGACCCTTGTACCCATGCGCCAGCCGGAACATGGCATAGTTTAAGGCATGGAAACCGGCGAGCGTGACGAACTGGAATTTGTAGCCCATCGCGCCCAGCTCGCGTTGGAACTTCGCGATCGTTGCGCCATCAAGTT
>WNFW01002694.1_pt1 | contig 12692 bp, 9 predicted proteins | sample 5400131 | NCBI WGS metagenome assembly WNFW01 (sample SAMN13153362, study PRJNA577476) | soil metagenome | isolation source: 20 cm soil or saprolite under grassland replicate 1 | place: USA:California | collected 2016-06-15 | reverse complement strand
ATCTCGGCGTTGCCCCTCTGCACCGAGGCGAAATCGAGCTCGGCGCTCGAGCTGCCGCTGCCGAGAGAGGCGGCGGCGCCGCCGCCGAGACCGATGAGCATGGCCGGCCCGCCGAGCACCACCAGTTTCGCGCCGACCTCAACCTCCGCCTTCTCGACGTGCGCACGGCGGACGTTACCCAGACCCCCGGCGATCATGATCGGCTTGTGATAGCCGCGCGTGCGCTGCGGGGGGTCGCCGGCGGCGCGCTGCTCGAAGGTGCGGAAGTAGCCGCACACGGCCGCTCGCCCGAACTCGTTGTTGAACGAGGCGGCGCCTATCGGAGCCTCGATCATGATGTCGAGGGGGGAGGCGATGCGCGCGGGCGCGCCGAACTCGCCCTCCCACGCCCGCTCGTAGCCCGGGATGCGCAGGTGCGACACCGAGAAGCCGGTGAGCCCGGCCTTCGGCTTCGCGCCGCGCCCCGTGGCCCCCTCGTCCCGGATCTCGCCTCCGGAGCCGGTGGAGGCGCCCGGGAAGGGCGAGATGGCGGTCGGATGGTTGTGCGTCTCCACCTTCATGAGGATATCGATCGGCTCGGCGCTCGCGCGGTAGATGCCGGTGTCGGGGTCGGGGAAGTAGCGCTCGCCGAAGCTGCCCTCGATCACCGCGGCGTTGTCGCGGTAGGCGGAGAGCACCCCCGCGGGACTTCGCTCGTGGGTGTAGCGGATCATCGCGAACAGCGACTCCTCGCGCGGCTCACCGTCGATGATCCAGCGGGCGTTGAACATCTTGTGGCGGCAGTGCTCGGAGTTCGCCTGCGCGAACATCATGAGCTCGACGTCGCTCGGGTCGCGCCTGAGGCGCGCGAAGATCTCGAGCAGGTAGTCGATCTCCTCCGCCGACAGCGCCAGCCCCCGCGCGCGATCGGCCTCCACGAGCGCCGCGCGGCCGGCCGCGAGCGGCACGCGCTCGAGGGGCCGCGGGGCGGCGTGCGCGAACAGGCGCGCCACCTCGGACGGGTCGAGCAGCGCCATCTCGGTCATGCGATCGAAGAGCGCCGGCGCGAGCGCTCCGAGGCGGGCGGCCCCGAGGGGGCGCGGCGCCTCGAGGCGGTACTCGATGCCGCGCTCGATGCGCCGCACCGGCTCGAGCCCGCACACCCGGGCGATGTCGGTGGCCTTGCTCGACCAGGGCGAGATGGTGCCGGCGCGCGGCACGACCAGCACGCGGTTCGCCGCGCCCTCCTCGGCCGGAGGCGGCGCCTGCGGCCGCGGGCCGTAGGTCAGGAGCGCGAGCAGCACGGCGCGCTCGCCCGCGGTGAGCGCTCGCGTGCACTCGACGAAGTGCATGAAGCGCGAATCGAGCGCGGTCACGGCCGGCTCGATCGCGCGCAGACGCTCGAGGAGCCTGGGCCTGCGAAACGGCGAGAGCGCCGCAGTCCCCGGAATCCCGAGAATGCCCGACGGCTGCTTCACTTCTTCTCGCCGGGCGGCGTCGAATAGATCGGCATCGGGAACTGTGCCACCGTGGCGCCGCCGCCTTCCATCACGGTGATCTTGGCCGCGCCGTGCTTCTTCACCTCGTCGATGCGCAGGATCGCATGCATCGGCAGGAAGGTGCGCTTCACGTCGGCGAATTCGCCCTTGATGCGCTCCTCCGCGGGGTCGAGAACCACCGAGGAGCGCTCGCCGAACAGCAGCTCCTCGACCTCGATGAACCCGAACAGCTCTCCGTGGCTCACCTTGCGGGCATAGACCTCGTAAACCTTGCCCTGATTCACGAACATAATACGGAAAATGTGACTGGTTGCCATGGCTTGCGCGCAGGCCGCTGCTAGTTTGGACGGGGGCATTATAGGTCCGGGCGCTGTCTGCGGCCGCTTTGCCGCCCCGCGCGTGCCGCGGTCCAGTAAACGGATGGATTCTTCCTTGGTTCGGGGAACCATGCTCAAGCTGCGTATCGTGAGTGATCAGGGTCGCTCGCTCGCCGAGCGCAGCTCCGCCACCTTTTCGGTGGAAGGCGGCACCATCGGCCGCTCCGCCGACAACGACTGGGTGCTGCCCGACCCGCTGCGTTACGTCTCCGCGCATCACGCGCGCGTGCAGTTCCGCGCAGGCCACTTCTATCTCCAGGACGTCAGCACCAACGGCGTGTACGTCAACGACGACATGGAGCCGCTCGCCACGCGCGGCTCGGGCGGCTATCGCCTCGCCGATGGCGACGTGCTGCGCATGGGCGAGTACCACATCGTCGCGGCGCTCGAGGCGCGCCCGGCGCAGGACGAGGCCGGCGCGGCAGTGCCGACCAGCATTCATGCCCTCCATACCCTCGGCCGGCACGAACCCGACATCGGCGCCTCGCTCGACCTCGATGCGCTGCTGGTGCCGGCCAATCAGGCCGGATCGATCCTGCCGGTGAATGCGTACGGCCAGTCGGTGGACTCCGGCAGGGTGCGTGCGCTCAACCCGAAGGCGCGCGTGGAGCGCGCGCCCGAGGTGCCGCTGCTCGATGGCGCGAGCGCGCAGTCGCTCGGGCAGCAGATGGCGCGCCTCGCGGAAGCGGTCGGCCGCGAGCCGAAGATCGCGGTCTCCGCGTTCGCCCTCGAGGACGCGCGTACCGGACTCGACGCCTTCTGCCGCGGCGCCGGCGTCGAGCCGGAGCGGCTGCCGGGCGACGCCCAGGTGCGGCTGCTGCACCTCGCCGGCCGGCTGTTTCGCGAGGCGCTGGTCGGCTTCAAGGACCTCGAGCGCACCCGCACCGACACGCGCAATCGCCACCGCATCGAATTCCCGCCGCGGGAGCCCGACGACCCGCGCCCCTCGCTCGCCAACTCCATGGTGGAGGAGCTGATCGTCGAGCTCCTCGTGCAGCACGAAGGCCGGCGTCTCGACTCGGTGCAATGGCTGCGCGAGGCGGTGACCGAGGCGAAGCTGCACGAGACGGCCACGGCGCAGGCGATGCGGGCGGCACTCGTCGAATTCCTCGGCCGGCTCGATCCGGCCGAGCTCGAGGCGCGCTTCGAGCGCGCCGCGCGCCGCGGCAACGCGCGCTCCGCCGACAAAGCGCAGTACTGGGAGCTGTTCGCCACCTTCTATCGCAATCTCATCGAGATGCCGGCGGACCACCTGCCGCACACCTTCGTCGAGGCGTTCGCCGCGGCGTATCGCGAATCATCGAAGAAACCGCCCTCGTGAGAACGACTCCGACCGCGGGCGTGTGTGACAGTATGGCGGAGAGGGTGGGATTCGAACCCACGTGCCGGTTTTACCCGACCATCCGATTTCGAGTCGGCGCCGTTATGACCGCTTCGGTACCTCTCCGGCTCCGCACGGGCATCATGGGGCTGGTATTCTAGCGGAAAGCCCGCGTGTCCAGGGGAGGGTCTGTGCGCGCATTCACGCTCAGCGCCGCCATCACGCTGCTTGGCTCTCTCGCGGGCTGCGGGCACGCCGACGCGCCGCGCGCACTCGATGAGATCCGCGCGCGGGGCGAGCTGCGCGTCGTCACGCTGAACCTGCCGACCTGTTATTACTTCGGCGCGCAGGGCGCCGAGGGGCTCGAGTTCGAGCTCGTGCGCGCCTACGCGGCGCGCCTTCGCGTCAAGCTCACGATCAACGCGCTCGCTAACGAGACGGCCATGCAGGCGGAGCTCGCCGCCGGCCGCGCCGACATCGCCGCGGCATCGCTCACCGACTCGCCGGACTGGAGCCGCGCGGGCGCGGCGGCCTCTCCCTACGCGCGCATCCCGCAGCTGGTGGTCTATCAGCGCGGGCGCGTGCAGCCGCGCGAGACGCTGCAGCTCGAGTCGGCGCGGCTCGCGGTACGCGCCGGGAGTCCCCAGGAACGGATACTGGAGCGCATGAAGGCAACGGTCGCGCCCACTCTGCAGTGGGTCGAAACCGCGCCGAGCTCCGCCGACCCGGTGGAGGACGTCGACTCGGGCAACACCGACTACGCGATCTCGGATGCGCGCGAGTTCTCCTTCGCGCATCACCTGTATCCGAACGTGCTGGTGGGCTTCGCGCTGCCCGAGGAGCGGCCGGCGCAATGGCTGGTGCGGCCGGGCGCGCCGGACCTGCTCGCGAGCGTCAACGCGTTCTTTCGCGAGCTCGATGCCTCCGGCACGCTGGCGCGACTGGTGCAGCAGTCATCCGGCGACACGCGGCGCTTCGCGTACGGGGAATCGCGCGAGTTCCAGGCTCACGTCGGCGACCGCCTGCCTCGCTACCGATCCTGGTTCGAGCAGGCCGCGACGCAGTCGGGCGTCGACTGGCGGCTGCTGGCGGCGATCGGCTACCAGGAATCGAAATGGGACCCGCGGGCCGAATCCGACGACGGAGCGGCCGGGGTGATGATGCTGACCGCCGAGACCGCCCACTCGCTCGGGGTCAAGGATCGCGGCAACCCGGAGCAGAGCATCTTCGGCGGCGCACGCTATCTCGCCCAGGTGCGCGCGATGTTTCCCGAGCGCATATCCGAGCCCGACCGCACCTGGCTCACTATCGCCGCCTACAACGTCGGCTTCGGACACCTGGAGGATGCGCGTGTCATCACCCAGGCGCTCGGCAAGAACCCCGACTCCTGGACCGAAGTGCGCGCGCGCCTGCCGCTGCTCGCGCAGGAACGCTGGTACAGCCGCGCCCGGCGCGGCTACGCGCGCGGGTGGGAGCCGGTGCAGTACGTCGATCGCATCCAGCGCTGGCTACGGCTGCTCGAATGGCAGCCCGGCGAGGCGGGCGCGGCCCCGGGCGCGGCCGCCGCGAGCCGCGCCACGCCCGGAGCCTGAGACCGAGGGGCTCGAGAGCCGCGCGGTCCGCAGCGCAGTCGCGGCGCTGCGCGCTCAGTCGCGGCGCTGCGCGAAGAACTCCTGCAGCAGACGCGCGCACTCCTGCATCAGCACGCCGCCGAACACGTCCACGCGATGGTTGAGTCCGGGCAGCGCGAACACGTCGGCGATGCTGCCGGCGCCACCGGCGCGCGGATCCCAGGCACCGAAGACGAGCCGCCGCACGCGCGCGTGCACGATCGCCGCGGCGCACATCACGCACGGCTCGAGCGTCACGTAGAGTGTGGTGTCGGTGAGGCGATAGCCGCCGAGCGTGCGGGCGCCGGCGCGCAGCGCCTCGATCTCGGCGTGTGCGGTCGGATCGCAAGCCGAGATCGGCTTATTTGCACCCGTGGCGATGACGTCCTCGCCCCGCACCAGCACCGCGCCCACCGGCACCTCGCCGGCCGCGCCGGCCGCCACCGCCTCGGCGAGCGCCGACCGCATGAAGACGCTGTCGCGCCCGCCCTCAGGAGCGATCATGCGACTCGTCGGCGCGCGGCTCGGGGGGCGGGAGAAACAGCGCCGGATCGACGAAGGTCGCGTTCAGCGCCACGCCGAAGTGCAGATGGGGACCCGTGGCACGTCCCGTCGAGCCGACCTTGCCGATGACGTCCCCGGCGTGCACCTGCGCGCCGCGCTTCACGCCGATCGCGCTCAGGTGGCAGTACATGGTGACGAGGCCCGCGCCGTGATCGAGGAATACGGTGTTGCCGTTGAAGAAGTAACGGCCGGTGTCGATGACGCGTCCCTCGGCGGCCGCCCGCACCGGCGTGCCGGACGGCGCCGCGATGTCCATGCCGGCGTGAGGTTTGCGCGGCTCGTCGTTGAATATCCGGCGCGAGCCAAAGGAGCTCGAGCGGATCCCGGGCACCGGCTGCAGCAGCTGGAACGAGGCAGGCGAGCCCTCGGAGAAGGCGCCGACGGCTCTCAGGATGCGCGGCCGCTCGCGCTCGACGCGCGCCAGGTCCTTTGCCGACAGGTTGACCTGACGCGGAGCCACCGAGAGCCGCTGCACACTGTACTGCTTGTCGGCGACGTCGAAGCCCGCCAGGGTGTCGCCCGCGGCGGCGGCGTGAACCTGGAGCTCCGCACGGCCGGGCGTCTGCGACAGCGGAATGCCGACCACGGCGAGCCACTTCTCGTCCCTGCGCAGGACCAGCACCCGATGGTCCTGGAAGCTCACCTGCGGTGCACTCGCCACGGACGCATCGAGACTCACGAGTGCGACGCCGCCGGGAACCGGCTCTTCCTGAGGCAGGAGCGGCGCCGCCGGCGCCTGCGCATGCGCAACGACGCTCGCCGCCAGGGCGGCGGTGAGGAGCGCCGCGCAGCCGAGCCGGCATCGCCTGGCCCGCCCCGACACCGTGCTCGAAGCCATGCTAACTCTCCCCGCTGCGGCCCGTGACGCGCGCATTGAGGCGCCCGTGGGCGAGGCGCGCCTCGATCTCCTCGCCGACGGCGACCGTCGCGGCGTTCGTGAGCAAGCTGCCGTCCGCACCTCGCGTCACGATCGCGAAGCCGCGCGTCAGCGTGGCAAGCGGACTCACGGCATTCAGCGCGCGCTGCGCGAGCGCCAGGCGGTGCGCGGCGCGCGATACGCACTCGCGCATCGCGTGCAGGAGCCTCGAATGCACTCCCTGGTGCCGGAGGCGATGCTCGCGCGCGAGGTGCTCGGGCGAGCGACGCACGAGCCGCTCCAGGCTCTGCGCGAGTCGCAGCCGGTCACGGCCCACGGCGGCACGTACCAGCGCGGCGAGTCGCTGCGCGAGATCATCGAGACGCTGCATCTGCTGCTGCAGGCGCACTCCCGGGTGCGCGAGCTTCAGCCGCCGCCCGGTGGCCTCGAAGCGCGCGCCGCTCGCGCGCAGCTCGCGGCGCATGGCGGCGGCGAGGCGCTCGGCGCTGCGCGCGAGGAACTGGAGGCACGCCGCGCCATCCGGCGCCACGAGCTCCGCGGCCGCCGAGGGCGTCGGCGCGCGCGCATCGGCCACGAAATCCGCGATAGTGAAGTCGATCTCGTGCCCCACTCCGGACACGATCGGCAGCCGGCTCGCGTAGATGGCGCGCGCCACGCGCTCGTCGTTGTAGGCCCAGAGATCCTCGAGCGAGCCGCCGCCGCGGGCGAGGATGAGCACGTCGACCTCGGCGCGCCTGGATGCGCTCTCGAGCGCCGCGACCAGCGCCGGCGCCGCCGCCGCGCCCTGCACCGCCGCCGGATAGATGAGGACCGCGGCCGGCGGGAAGCGCCGCGCGAGGATGTGCAGGATGTCGCGCAGCGCCGCCCCGGAGGGTGAGGTGATCACGCCGATGCGTCGCGGGAAACGCGGCAGACCGCGCTTGCGCTCGAGCGCGAACAGACCCTCGGCCGCGAGCTTGGCCTTGAGCCGCTCGAACTCGCGCCGCAGCGCACCGACACCGGCCTCCTCCAGATGCTCGACGATGAGCTGATACTCACCGCGCGCCTCGTACACGCTGATGCGGCCGCGCACCAGGACCTGAGCGCCGGCGCTCGGTGTGAAGCCCACGAGCGCGTTCCTCATCCGGAACATGGCGCAGCGCAGCTGCGCTTCCCGGTCCTTGAGCGTGAAGTACCAGTGCCCGGATGAGGGTTGCGAGAAGTTCGTGAGCTCGCCCTCCACCCACAGCACCGGGAGCCCCCGCTCGAGGAGCGCGCGCACCTCGCGGTTCACGCGCGTGACGCTGTAGACCTCGCGCGCCGGCGGGGCTCCAGCGCTTCTGTCAGGACTCGGCGCCATGGCGATTCGGGGACATGAGGCACACTAGAGTAGTGGGTGTGAAACTGGCGGTCGAGTCATCGGAAGAGCGGCATCGATTGTGGTACCCGAAAGACGGCGCGATCATGCGTGCGCGTAAACTCCACCCGTAACCGGGACATTGCCATGCGAAACGCCGCTTTTCTCACGACCCTGGCGTCGTGCGCGACCGTGTTATCGTGCGCCGCGGCGGCACAGGCACCCGGGCCCGCGCGCTTCGACGAGGCCGATATCCGCGCCACCATCCGGACTTTGTCCTCGGATGAGTTCGGCGGCCGGGCACCGGCCAGTGCGGGCGAGAAGCTCACGACTGAATACATCGCCTCCCAGTTCAAGCGCTACGGCCTTCTGCCGGCCAACCACGGCGGCTTCCTGCAGGAAGTGCCGCTGGTGCAGATCACCGCCAACACCGACGCAGCGCTCACGGTCAGCGGCGCCACGCCGCTCACTCTCAGCTTCGGCCGAGACCTCATCGTGAGTACGCCGCGCCCGCAGACGACCGTGGCGCTCGCCGGGAGTCCCCTGGTGTTCGCCGGCTACGGCATCGTCGCGCCCGAATACCAGTGGAACGACTACGCCGGTCTCGACGCGCAGGGCAAGACGGTGGTGGTACTGGTGAATGATCCGGGTTATGCCACCGGTGACCCGAAGCTCTTTCACGGCAAGGCCATGACCTACTACGGCCGCTGGACTTATAAATACGAGGAGGCCGCGCGCCGGGGCGCAGCCGGTGTGCTCATCGTGCATGAGACCGGGCCCGCGGGTTATCCCTGGGAGGTGGTACAAAACAGCAATACCGGACCGCGGGAGGAGCTGCCTCCGGGTGAGGCCTACCATCCGTTGACTCAAGGCTGGCTGAGCCACGAGGCCGCCGGGAAGCTCTTTGCCGCCGCCGGTCTCAGCCTCGATGAGCTCGCGCGTGCGGCGGCGCGGCGTGGCTTCAAACCCGTTGCCCTGAAGCTCACCGCGAGTCTGACCCTGCACAACGAGGTGCGGTCCATCGTCAGCCACAACGTGGCCGCGCTCGTGAAGGGCTCGCGCCATCCCGAGCAGGTGGTGGTGTACAGCGCGCACTGGGACCACTTCGGCACCAGGCCGGGGCCCGATGGCAATCCGCAGATCTTCCACGGCGCCATCGATAATGCGTCCGGCATCGCGGGCTTGCTGGAGCTGGCGGCGGTGTACGCCGCGGCCAGGCCGGCGCCGGCGCGCAGTGTGCTGTTCATCGCCACGACGGCGGAGGAGCAGGGCCTCCTGGGCGCCGCCTACTACGCCAGCCACCCGCTGTTCCCGCTCTCTGACACGGTCGCGGATCTGAACATGGACGTGATGAACGTGTACGGCGAGACCAGTGACATGACGGTGCGCGGCCAGTTCATGTCCACCCTCGACGACGCGCTCGAGCAGGCCGCTCAGCGGCAGGGATTGAAGATCCTGCCGGACGCGGAGCCCGAGAAGGGCTACTACTATCGCGCCGACCATTTCGAGTTCGCCAAGGCCGGCGTGCCGGCGCTCAGTATCGACGGCGGCACTGACTACGTGGGCCAGCCTCCCGGCTGGGGACTCGCCCAGCGACAGGCCTATGTCCGCGACCGCTATCACAAGCCGGCCGATGTCTACGAAGCGAGTTGGAACCTGGCCGGCATCCGCCAGCAACTGGAGCTGTTGTATGTCACGGGCCGCGAGCTCGCGGACGGGAGCGACTGGCCTGCCTGGTACAGCGACAGCCCGTTCCGTGCGGCTCGCGAAGCGCAGCATCACGGGGCGAATTGAGTTTCGGCCGCATGGCGAGGCTCCTTCCGGCAGTCGCGCTTGCGCTCGTGGTGCCACGGGCTCCTGTTCCTGCCGATCCCCCTGGTGGAGGCGTACGCGAAGGCGGGGCTCGCTCGAAGGACTCGCCTCGATCGGAGCGACCTGGACATTCTGAAGTTTACCGCCCCGGTGCCGCCGCCTATAATTGCGCATGCGCGTACTGGAAGAAGCCCTCACTTTCGACGACGTTCTCCTGGTTCCGGCCTACTCGGAGATTCTTCCCCGCGAGGTCGACCTCTCCACCCGCGTCACACGCGGCATCCGTCTGAACGTTCCCCTGCTGTCGGCGGCCATGGACACGGTCACCGAGGCGCGCCTCGCCATCGCGATCGCCCAGGAAGGCGGCATCGGCGTGATCCACAAGAGCATGAGCATCGAGGCGCAGGCGCGCGAGGTCGGGCGGGTCAAGAAGTTCGAGAGCGGAGTCATCCGCGACCCGATCACCGTCTCTCCCGACATGAGCATCCGCGAGGTGCTGGACCTCACCCGCTCGCGCGGCATCTCCGGCGTGCCGGTCGTGGTCGGCAGGAAGGCGGTCGGGATCGTGACGCACCGTGACCTGCGCTTCGAGGACCGCTTCGAGGCCCCCGTCTCCACGGTCATGACGCCGAAGGAGCGCCTGGTGACGGTGCGCGAGGACGCGCCCGAGGAAGAGGTGCTCGCGCTCCTGCACAAGCACCGGATCGAGAAGCTCCTGGTGGTGAACGGCGCCCACGAGCTGGTCGGCATGATCACCGTCAAGGACTTCCAGAAGGCCCACGAGTTTCCGCGCGCCTCCAAGGACGGCAGCGGCCGGTTGCGGGTGGGCGCCGCGGTCGGCACCACGCCCGACACGCTCGACCGCGTCGCGGCGCTGCGCGAGGCGGGAGTCGACCTGGTGGTGGTGGACACCGCGCACGGACACTCGAAGGGCGTGCTCGACACGGTGAAGCGCATCAAGGCGAGATGGGCCGAGACCCAAGTCATCGCAGGCAATATCGCGACCGCGGAGGCCGCTCGCGCGCTCGTCGATGCGGGCGCGGACGCCGTCAAGGTCGGCATCGGACCGGGCTCCATCTGCACGACGCGCGTCGTCGCGGGCGTCGGCGTGCCGCAGATCTCCGCCGTGGCGAACATCGCCGAAGCGCTGCGCGATGCGGACGTGCCGGTGATCTCCGACGGCGGCATCCGCTTCTCCGGCGACATCGCCAAGGCGATCGTCGCCGGCGCCCACGCGGTCATGATCGGCGGGTTGTTCGCGGGTACCGAGGAATCCCCCGGCGAGGTCGAGCTCTACCAGGGCGCCTCTTACAAGTCTTATCGCGGCATGGGCTCTCTCGGGGCGATGGGCGAGCGGCACGGCTCGGCGGATCGGTACTTCCAGGACGCCGCCACCGAGCTCGAGAAGCTGGTGCCGGAAGGGGTGGAGGGGCGCGTCCCCTACAAGGGCAGCGTGGTCACGATCCTCAGACAGCTCTCGGGCGGCCTGCGGGCGGCGATGGGCTACACGGGCAGTCGCAACATCGCCGACATGCGCAGCCGTCCGGTGTTCGTGCGCATCACCACCGCCGGCATCCGCGAAAGTCACGTGCACGACGTGGCGATCACCAAGGAAGCGCCCAACTACCGGGCGTCCTGAGAGTCCATGGCCAGCGTTCCACGACCTGCCGCCGCCGCTCATTCCGCCGCGGGCGGCGCGACGCCCGCCGGCACCGCTGCGCACCCCGACATTCACGCGCACCGGATCCTGATCCTCGACTTCGGTGCGCAGTACACCCAGCTCATCGCCCGCCGCGTGCGCGAGCTCGGCGTGTACTGCGAGATCCACCCCTGGGACCTGGGCGACGCCGGGGTGCGCGCCTTCGGGGCGCGCGGCGTGATCCTCTCTGGCGGCCCGGAGACGGTGACGACCGCCAGCGCGCCCAGGGCGCCCGCGGCGGTCTACGAACTCGGCGTGCCGGTGCTCGGCATCTGCTACGGCATGCAGACCATGGCGCAGCAGCTCGGCGGGCGGGTCGCGCCCGGGACCGAGCGCGAGTTCGGTTACGCGGAAGTGACCGTCAGCGGCGCCTCGCGCCTCCTCGATGAGCTCGCCGACCGCCGCAATCCGGCCGGACAGGCGGTGCTCGATGTGTGGATGAGCCACGGCGACCGGGTCGATGCGCTGCCACCGGGATTCAGCGTGACCGCGGCGACCGGCGCCATTCCCTTCGCGGCCATGAGCGACGAGCGCCGCCACTTCTACGGCGTGCAGTTTCATCCCGAGGTCACGCACACCACCCAGGGAACCAAGCTCCTCGAGCGCTTCGTGCGCGAGATCTGCGGCGCCGATGCGCTCTGGAGCGTCGGCAACATCATCGAGGATGCCATCGCACGCCTCCGCGCGCAGGTCGGTCACGGCAAGGTGCTGCTCGGGCTCTCGGGCGGAGTCGACTCCTCCGTGGTCGCCGCGCTCCTGCACCGCACGATCGGGGAGCAGCTGATCTGCGTATTCGTCGACCACGGCCTGCTGCGCCTCGGCGAAGCCGAGTCGGTGATGAGCGTCTTCGCGCAGCACCTCGGCGCGCAGGTCATCCGCGTCGACAGGGCACGATCTATCCCGACGTCATCGAGTCCGCCGGCGCCCGCACCGGCAAGGCGCAGGTCATCAAGTCGCACCACAACGTGGGCGGGCTCCCCGAGAGGATGCGCCTCAAGCTCGTCGAGCCGCTGCGCGAGCTGTTCAAGGACGAGGTGCGCCGGCTCGGCACCGAGCTCGGGCTGCCGCGCGAGCTCACCCATCGCCACCCCTTCCCGGGGCCCGGGCTCGCGGTGCGGATTCTCGGCGAGGTGCGCCCCGAGTACGCCGATCTGCTGCGGCGCGCCGATGCGATCTACATCGAGGAGCTGCGCCGACACGACCTCTACGACCGCGTGAGTCAGGCGTTCGCGGTCTTCCTGCCGGTGCGCTCGGTGGGCGTCATGGGGGACGGTCGCCGCTACGACTACGTGATCGCGCTGCGGGCGGTGGAGACGGTGGATTTCATGACGGCGCACTGGGCGCGGCTGCCGTACGAGTTTCTCGACCACGTCTCACGGCGCATCGTCAACGAGGTCCCCGGCATCTCGCGCGTCGTCTACGACATCTCGGGGAAGCCGCCCGCGACCATCGAGTGGGAGTAAGGCAGCGTAATTATTTGGTCAGGCGCGCGGGCGGACGATTTCCTGCAACCAGGGCACCAGGTGCTCCATATCGAAGGCTCGCGCCTCGACGAGCTTGATCATATGGTCGTAAATCGCCTTCGAGTCTGCGGTGATCGAATAGCCGTTGATTCGCA
>WNFW01004060.1_pt1 | contig 12700 bp, 10 predicted proteins | sample 5400131 | NCBI WGS metagenome assembly WNFW01 (sample SAMN13153362, study PRJNA577476) | soil metagenome | isolation source: 20 cm soil or saprolite under grassland replicate 1 | place: USA:California | collected 2016-06-15 | reverse complement strand
TGGGCACGCGGTGCAGGATCAGGCGTGCTGGCACCCGTGCCTGCTTGCCCACCAGGACCCCCAGTTCTCCAGCTGCTCCCTCCTGCTGCGGCAAGATGCCACGCAGTTCGAGTTGATGTCCCGCCCGGTTGGAGAGTCGGGTGCCCACTGGCAGGCGCATGAGGGAAGAGCGCTTGTGTCCGTCGCGGCGCTGAGACAAGCGCTGCAAGCGCCAGAGCGCGAAGAAGGCCAGGTCCCCCAGATACAAGCCTCCCGCTGGCACCTCCTCGTCGTTGAAGGGACTCTTGCCATCGGCGTGCCGCCCTGGGGTGAGCAGCGGCCCACGCAGGGCTCCCGTCAGCACGTTCCAGCGCACAAACAGCTTGAGCATGGCCCGACTGCTGCCAGTGCTGCCTCCACATCCACGCCAGAGCTCGGCCAACTCATCGGGCAAGCTGATCGTACGACTATCTTCCACGATGACGGCCGTGAAGCGTTTGAGCAGGGCGACCGGGGCCGCATCCGCTTCCAGGCGCACCTGCGTAAGCCGCTGCAAGAGGCGCTCCAGAAAGGCGACCGCTTCGCGAGTAAAGCGCTGGCACCAGCCACTGGAAGTGATCTCCACTTCGCGCCGCTGGGCGATCTGCGTCATGCCGTCCAAGGTCACCTCCGGGTCCTGCAACCAGCCGAAGATGAGCGTTTGGGCAAAGTCGGCTCCGCTGATGCGGCGTTCCCGTTGAATGAAGCCGGTTTCCTTGGCCAGCTCGTTGGCTTCCTCTTCCAAGATCTGTCGCAAGGTCTGGGTCAACTGTGTTACACTGATCATGGCTCCTCCATCACGTTTCATTCAAGAATGGGTTTTTTCATGATGGCACATGGAGCTTTTTGTTGTCATCCCTCCTTAACTTCATGCCTATGGGGGACGCTTGCGTCGCCCCGGCAGGAGGGGGAAGGCACCATAAGCGCGAACTTAAGGGGCCAGGGCGATCCCTTGCGGTCGCCCTGGCCCCTTAAGTTCGCCCCTCTGGGGAAGGCACTCATGGGACCAGGACGAGGGCGACTCATTTTAAGTACCAGTCGGTTGTTGTGATGCCTTGCGGGTAATACACTGTTTTTTGCACCAAGCCGCCAGGATTGGAGAAATCGGTGATTGGCTTGCCTTGTTCGGCCAGGAGCATACTATCGTGCCAGATAGGCGCAGCTCCATCGACGCCCGTCACGTTGATCATGGGTGAATTGTCGTTGTTGCCAGCCCAGACACCCATGACGTAATCGGTGGTATAGCCCACCGTCCAGTTATCTTTGAAATCGCTGGACGTGCCGGTCTTGGCAGCAGCGGGACGGACGATACCGCGATTGCCCGCATAACACTGCTCGCGGCTGTTCGAGTAGAGCTGCAGGACGTTGCAATCAAAGAACTCGTAGAGGCGCGATTTGTTGTCGCTGAGCACATTGGTCATCATGTACGCGACTTGCTTACTGATGACGCGTTTGCCCACTGGCGCAAAATGGTAGATTACGTGTCCCTGTGTATCAGTAACGGTATCGATGGCATGTGCCGGAACTCGTACGCCACCATTGGCAAAGACGCCGAAGGCGGAGGTCTGATCGAGCAGGTGAATGCCGAGGGTGCCGAGCACCATCGTGTAATTGGGCGTGCCCGTGTAGCTGCTAATGCCCATCGCTTGCGCAGTGTGCAAGGACTCATCGACGCCTGTTTGCATGAGCAGCTTGACTGCCGGCACGTTAAACGAGTTTTGCAGGGCGTAGCGGAAAGAGATCAGACCATGAAAGCGTAGATCGTAGTTACTCGGCGAGTAGGACGGCAGCCCGCAGCACATTTGTACTGTCAGGGGTGTATCGTATACCGGCATTCCGGGACTGATGCCTTTAGCGAAGGCTGTAGCGTAGATGAAGGGCTTAAACGATGATCCCGGTTGGCGGTAGCCCTGCGAGGCCACGTCAAAGGCACCGTAGCGCGGATTGTTGGGGTCGATGTTGCCAAGCAGGGTGCGGATGTCGCCATTGTGGAAGTCGATCAGAACGGCGGCGGCATCGGACATATTATGCGCGCGGGCCAGCTCGGCAATGTGTTTCTGGGCGATCTTCAATATCTGATTCTGTAGTGGCAGATCCAGCGTCGTTGAGACCATCAGACCTGAACGCGAGAGATCAACGGTTTTTACATGGAGGTCGGTTGCCAGCTCATTCAGCGCGTAAGTGATGAAGTGCTTTGCCAGGCTGTTGTTATGAATAACTCCATGATGCAGGAAATTGCGTTGTTGTATTTCAACGAGGGCGGACTCTTCCTGGAAAGGAGTGATGTATCCCTGCAAGCGCATTTGCAGAAGGACATCCTTTGTGCGTTGAAAGGAGGCATGAGGATGCAAAAATGGGTCACGCAGGCTGGGATTGCTGGGGATACCGGCAAGTGTTGCCGCCTGGGCAATGTCGAGCTGCGAGGCGGCGGTAGCCGTTGGGGTATCCTTTAAGTTAAAGTAGGTAAATGCTGCTGCTTCGGCTCCATAGGCCTGTTCACCATAATAGATGGTGTTCAGGTACATTGAGAGTACCTGCTGCTTGGTAAATTGTCTTGTTATATCTGGAGCCAGGATGATCTCCTGGAGTTTGCGTATCGCCGTGTCCTGGTTGCCGACGATGGCGTTTTTGATTAATTGTTGCGTGATGGTGCTTCCGCCAGAAACAATATGACCATGAGACAGGTCCGCCAGGGACGCGCGTACAATGCCCGTGATATCATAGCCCGAGTTGTTCCAGAACGTTTGATCTTCGATAGCAATCTCGGCGTGAACGAGGTTAGGGGAGATCTTTTCAAGAGGGACCGTTGTCTGAAGGCCCTGGTCGACCATCTGGTAGAGCATGGTCCCGTGTGCGTCGTACATCTTCAGGCTGTCTTTTGGCAGAATGTCGACTAGCGTGGTGACTTGCTGCTGGTAACGGGTATGGGTTGCCTCAACCGCTGCTGTCAGTCCAACCAGGAGGCTGGCTGCGACGACAAAGATAATCAATGCGCCAATTGCCATGGGCAGCATGGTCCACTGCGTTCCTATGCGGTCGATGGCTAAATATTGCAGGTTGGTGCGATGCAGGTTTCTGCGCTTAATGTGGCGCCGCGTGCGCCATCCCCTGGGATTGGGATTATGATGGGGAACAGGGTAATAGGCGCCTCGAATATTATTCAATGGACGCTCGTCGAGTTTTTGAGCTGCTGCAGCACGGCTGTGCGCTGGAAGTTTCGCTGGTACAGTTGGATGAGTATCATTCTTCATACAAATTCTCTCTCTTTTTTGTGTCCCCCACAACCCTGGAGAAAGTTTAGAGAAACAGAGTGGCTATGTGCCGGATCATACAGTATATAAGCGTTACGGAGCTACGTTACTTGCGCGTCTCAAGCTAAAAGAACAATAGATTCCCTGAGATACAGTTATGTAGATATTTATATGGGCACCCTCTAATAAAGAGCAGTTACCTGACTTTTTTTGTTGGCTGTAGAGAGCCAGTCAGGGAAGATCTGCAACGGCAGTTTGATGTCAATGCTGCGGTTACAGCTATCTCTTTCTCTGAATTTGAACGTTTGCTAGCCGGTCAAAGTAACGTGCTTTGCCGAAGGATGGCTGATTTATCCTATGCATATATTGTAGCGAGAATTATCGAAAAAGCAAAGAGAGCATTACCACCAACCGTTGCCGGATTGGTTTGCAGGCGGGTTGTCGACGAAGCTAAAGACGCTTGGACAGTAGGGGTGCGCCTGTGGAGGAATTGGATTGGTGCCTCCTGGTTGAGGAGTAGGTGTCGGCGTGCCCGGGCCAGGGGTTACAGCATCTGTGGGGGTAGGTACCGGTGTTGGCTTGGTGAAGGTTGGGACCGTACCAGGAATGAACCAGTCGGTTGTCTTCACGCCGTCGGGATAGGTAACGGTGGCCTGTTCAAGTCCACCGGGATTGATAAAGTCACGAATCGGGTGCCCTTGTTCGGCTACGAGCATCGAGTCGTGCCAGATAGGGGCGGCACCCTGCACGCCAGTCACGTTGTACATCGGCGAATTGTCGTCGTTGCCCGCCCAAACGCCCATGACATAGTCCGTGGTGTAGCCAACGGTCCAGTTATCACGGAAATTCTGCGTGGTGCCTGTCTTAGCGGCAGCGGGTCGCACGATGCCACGATCGCCATTGTAGCAATTATCCTGAGATTTAGAGTAGAGTTGCAGCACATTGCAATCAAAAAATTCAGGGATGCGGGCGGTGTTGTCGCTCAAGACGTTGGTCATCATATAGGCTAATTGCGGGCTGATGACGCGCTTGCCCTGATCGATCTGATGCTGGTAGATGACTTTGTGACTGGCGGCTGAAACCACTTTGCTCACGGCATAATAGCCAACGTGTACACCACCATTGGCGAACGTGCCCATTGCCGAGGTGTGGTCGATGAGGCGGATGCCAAGTCCACCCAGCACAAGCGAGTAGCCGGGAGTCCCTTCGTAAGAGGTAATGCCCATATCTTTCGCGGTCTGCATGGCTGCGCTGATGCCTACATGCTTTAAAACCCGTACCGCCGGCACATTGAGGGAGTTCTGGAGCGCGCAGCGCATGGTCATATGCCCATGAAAGCTCAGGTCATAGTTTGTCGGTGAATAGAAAGCCGGAGATCCGCCAGGGTTCGCGATGGTCGTAGGGGCATCGACAATAGCCTGGGCTGGCGATGCCCCTTGCTTGAAGGCTGTAACATAAACATAGGGTTTGAAAGATGAACCCGGCTGGCGGTACCCCTGCGTCGCGACATCGAACTGCCCATTGATGGCGGCATTGTTGTAGTCAATGCTGCCGAGCAGGGAGATAATGGCCCCGCTGTGGTAGTCGATCAGCACCTCTGCCGCGTTGGTCAGGTTGTGGGCAGCGCGTAACTCGGCTATGTGCCTCTGGGCGATCTTCTGTATTTTGTCCTGCAAGTTGATATCCAGCGTCGTGTTGACGATCATGCCGGAGCGCGACAACTGGCTGCGATTCTTGAGTCCAAATATATGCACGAGCTGATCCAGCACAAAACTGGTAAAATGTGGTGCGCGGTCGAGCAGGCTGGGAGCCTTCTTAAAGAAGTGGGGGCTTTGCGCCTCTTTCATGGCGTCGAGCGCTTCAACCCTGGTGATATAGTGCTGCGTTACCATCAAACCAAGTACGGTCTGGAAACGTTGAAAACCAGCTTTAGGATGGAGCAGTGGATCAAAGGCCGAAGGATTGCTGGGAATGCCGGCAAGCATGGCGGCCTGCGCCAGGTCGAGTTGCGACGCGGCGCGTTTGCCGGGCTGATCCTCGATGCCGAAGTACATGGTGGCAGCGGCATCGATGCCATACGCCTGCTGACCATAGTAAATGCTGTTAAGGTACATTTCCAGGATGTCGCGTTTCGTATAGAGGCTATTGACCTGCGGGGTCAACACGACCTCTTGGAGCTTGCGCGAAAGGGTGGCCTGGTTACCCACAACCAGATTCTTGATTAACTGCTGGGTGATCGTGCTGCCACCCTCCACAACCTGTCCGTTATCAAGATTGTCGATGGCGGCACGGAATATACGCAGGATGTCGATACCCTCGTTGGTCCAGAAGTTCTTATCTTCGGTGGCGACAGTGGCACGGATCAAAACAGGGGCGACCTCGTCGAACGACACGCTTGTATGGACGCCCTGATCGGTCATTTGCATCAACGGAACACCCTTGCTGTCGTACATCTTGAGATTATCCTGCGGCAAGAGGTCGCGCAGTGTTATCACCTGGCGCTCATATTTATTCTGCGTCTGGGAGTAGAAGCTATAGACACCAATTGAGCCTGCCGTGCCGACTGAAAGAAGGGTGAGGAGCAGGGCCAGGAAGATAGTGCCGATCCCGCTCCAGAGCCGGCGGCTGGCGCGATATTCGGTAGCACGGGCCGCACGCAAGTGTTTGCGCGAGAGATGCCGTAATATCTTCTTGCGTCGCCACACTTTTTGCGCTGCTGACCTGGATCGAATGGTCCTGGCCGGGACTGGCAGGGTAGCACCGGCATTCCGTGGCGCCAGCGGCCTGGAAACGGGTGCCTTTACAATAGAGGTGGGTTTTTCTATCAAGGGTTGGGTAGGGCGGGTACTTTCAGGAAAATCCGTTAAGAGAGCTAATTCGTCCAACGTGGGTAAAATGATTATCTCCGAGAGCGGGGTTTCAAAGAAGCCCTGTGTGTCTTCAGCGAGTACCTCAATTGAAGGCTGCTCGTCCTCTTCCTGTAGCGTGACAGGGTCATCATGCTTGTTGTTATTGTTGTGTTTGAGTATATCGCGTGTCGGCCCCCCGTTCCATGGTGAAAATAGAGGCTGGTCCAGTTCGATTTCCTCGTCTCGTGTATGAGGGATAGGTGTAAGGGGGTCTGATGATGATTCTCGCTGTTCGTTATATCTGGTTTCCAGCAGATCGGCGTAGGTTTGTCTTTTAGCGATGTTGGCGTTACGCATGTGCCTGCGCGCGAGGTAATTGAGGGCTCTTTGCTGGCGGGGCGATAGTATGATGCCTGTCTGTGTATCCGGGTCCGATGTCGCGTTGTTCTCTTCATCTGCCACAACCGGTGTTGTATGCATAGCAACAGGGTCAGACCCGGACCCTGGTATGCCCACGGTTTCACCTGTATTGTCATTATTACCGGAAATAGGGAGATCTGCCGGCATTGCGATAACCTTCTGGTTCTTGTGCCAATGTCCATATAAAACATAACACAAGTGACTGTACTTGTACAATATATGTTAGCGCTCTGTTTCCAGAGCGAAGGCAAGGGGGCCTGTATATTGCATATGTTACGTTTGAATTTCGTATGGATACAAAGCAATTTGCTTGATATTGTTTTGACATGACGAAATAGTTTTAGCGCGCATTGACATTCTAGCTGTTGGATTGGACTTGCGCTGTAGACTGTGAAGGTAGGGCGGCTTCGATGAGCGTGGGCAGTATCTCGTTGGTAAGGGCCTGGATCTGGCGCAGGCTTTCGGCCCAGGGAATATCCTGGTGATCGCGGGCGCCTCGTATCTCAACAAGCTGGAGCACGCTTTCATCGACAATGTTGCGGAAGTAGAGAAAGGCCCGGACGGCATCCGCGACGGGAACGTGAGAGTCGCGGGTGATGGAGCCGTACTCCATGCCAAGTTGTATGGCTTCCTGGCGCAGTTCTTCCGAGAGTTCGCTGTTTGTGAGCGCGCGCAGCAGGAGTTCCAGCACGCGCCGGCCCAGGCTGCGGTAGGCGTCGCGTGCCGCCTCATCGAAGTGCTGATACCATGGGAGGGTATTCAAGGTTCCATCGGTAAAGGCGAAACGCACGCGGCCAAGCACGCTTTGTACCAGTAGTTGCGCGGCCGGGTTGGGTCTGTGTTGAGCCTCTTTGCGGAGACGCGCCTCGATATCCGCGCGCCGGAAGCGGCGGTGACCGCCACTGGTGCGTCGTGACGGCAGCTCATTGCGGTCTGCCCAGAGTCGTACCGTTGCCGGGTGCATACCCAGCATGTCGGCAACCTGTCGCAAACTGAGCCATTCTTCCCCTGATTGCGATGATGCCATAATATCTTATCTTCCGATCTGATTGTATGATGTCAATCATTATATGATTTCTTATAGTATGGCAGGTGCTCATGTTGAATTCTATGAGATTCTTCGCAAAGCGTCAAGCTAAGTAATTTTGGGATTGGGGGAAGACTGTGCCAATGAGCAATTGGACAACGACTCGATCACCGTCAAGAGAGCCGAATGGTCCAGATTGCCCTTGCCACTAGCGACGAGCGAGGTAAAGAGCTGCTCTACCAATGTCCCCATTGGCAAAACAACCTCGTACTCCTGTGCGATCTGCCTGACGATTTTGAGATCTTTGAGGTGATATGCTGCTTTGCCGCCAGGCTCGAACACATGGCGTATCATGGACGCACCCCGTAGGTCCATGAAGCGGTTTTGAGCCAGGCCGCCGCTGAGTACTTTCAGAATGATGTCGGGTGATACGCCCGCCTTTGCGCCCAGCACGAGTGCTTCAGAGATGGCCTCGATGATGAGCGCGACAAGCACCTGATTACAGGCTTTCACGGTTTGACCGGAGCCGCCAGGGCCGCAGTACGTGATCGTTTTGCCAAGGACTGAAAAGAGTGGCTGTGCTCGCTGAAAATCCTCCTCGCGTCCGCCGACCATGATGGAGAGCGTGGCGGACCTGGCCCCCTCTTCGCCTCCGCTCACGGGGGCATCGAGTGCTTGCACGCCATGTGGTTCAAGGATGCTGGCAATCCGCTTTGTCGTGAGAGGTGAAATGGTGCTCATGTCAATGAAGAGCATCCCTTCGCGCACGCCCTCTCGTAGGCCATCAGACCCTACGACGACGGACTCGACGTCTGGACCATCTGGCAACATCGTAATCACGATATCGCTCTGCTCAGCCACCTCTCGTGGTGAGTTCGCCGCTATCGCTCCGGCACTCGCCAGTTCGTCAACGGCGGGACGACTGCGATTGAATACCGTGAGCTGGTAGCCAGCGGCGAGCAGGTGTTGCGTCATTGGCCTCCCCATCAGTCCGAGGCCGATAAAACCGATACGTTCAGTCATGATGTCCTCTCCACAGGGTTTGTCTGCAATTACGTCACGCTATCATTAACGCGCGAGCCAGCCACCGTCTACCACTAGCATGTGACCATGCAGGTAATCGGACGCCGGTGAGGCCAGGAAGACGACCGCACCTGCCATATCTTCAGGCGTGCCCCAGCGACCAGCCGGAATACGCTCGCTGATTTGACGCTCGCGCTGCGGGTTGGCTCGGAGCGCGACGTTGAGATCGGTATCCATATAGCCAGGGGCGATGGCGTTGACGTTGACGCCCTGGCTGGCCCACTCGTTGCACAACGCTTTGGTCAGTCCTGCGATAGCATGTTTGCTCGCGGTATAGGCTGGTATGGTAATGCCGCCCTGGACAGACAGTAACGAGGCGATGTTGATAATCTTCCCACGGCCCTGTTGCACCATCTGGCGTCCAAAAACCTGGCAAAAGAGAAATACGGCTCGGAGATTCACGTTGATGACGGTATCCCAATCTTCAATGCGGAAATCAACCGCTGGTGCACGACGTTGCACGCCAGCGTTGTTGACCAGGATATCGACGTGTCCAAAGCGGGCTAGCGCCACCTCCCTGGCCTGCTCAGCCGCTGTCTCTTTTGCAATATCCAGAGATACTGTCAGCAGATCACGCCTTGCGTGCGAGATACACGCTTCCAACTCAGCAGTGTTTTCGCCGCGCTGCACAGACACGATATCTGCTCCCGCTTCAGCGAGTGCCTTCGCCATACCTAACCCTAATCCGCGACTGCCCCCCGTGACGAGAGCTACTTTTCCATCGAGACGAAATTGGTCGAGAATCAAGAGCCTCCTCCTTCACGTCTAATAGGTGAGAATGCCGCCATCGGCGTTGAGGGCCTGCCCGGTCATGTAGCGTGAGTCCGGGCCGACCAGGAAGGAAACGATGGCGGCAACATCAGCGCCATCGCCCATGTAGCCTAAGGGAACGCGGGCGTTGCGTTCAGCGCGTATCTCGGTTGGTGCTTGCCCGGTGATGCGGGCGACTTCACGGTCTACCATATCCTGCATCGGCGTCTCAATCATACCTGGACAGACCGCGTTGACGCGCACACCGTCCTTGGCACTATACAGGGCTAGCGTTTTCGTAATCGCCAGCACCGCCGCCTTGCTGGCATTGTAAATGGGATGATACGTCGTGCTTGCCATTTTGCCAGCCACAGAGGCTATATTGACGATACGCCCGCTACGCTGGTCTATCATGTGTTTGAGGGCCAACTGACAACAAAAATAGGTGGCCTTCGCGTTGACATTCATGACGATATCCCAATGTTCCTCGCTTACGTCAAGCGGCAAGGCGATGCGCTGCACGCCCGCATTGTTGACCAGCGCATCAAGGCGATGAAAGGTTGAAAGCGCTGTCTCGATCATGCGCTGGCGGTCATCAGCAAGCAGGATGTTCAGTGCAAGCGCAACGGCTTCGCCGCAAGCTTCATCCCGTCCTGGCTCAGGCGCAGCGCAATGGCACGCCCAATGCCCTGACCGGCTCCAGTTACAATAGCGACCTGTCCCTTTACGGGCTGTTCCATCCTAGAGACTCCTCTCTTCTGCTCGGCTTAGTAGCCGAGTTCACGCTGTACAAGGTTAAGTGACGGTTCCCCCAGGGCCAGTCGGATAATCCTCTATTCATCTGGCACATCTTCAATCAATGCTGTTACAGGAACCTCGAGAGCTTTTGCTATGCGTTCCAATACAAAGAGGTCTACGTGACGGCGTGGGTCATGCCACAATCTACGTACGGTACTCAGGCCCACATCTGACTTACGCGATAATGTAGAGATATTCAACCCCTTCTGCTCTGCGATCTCTTTGACTTTTAGCCGTACTGCCATGTCTCTACCCTTCTGCTTTTAACGCGATTGTAGCAGAAAGGCCCCTTGACCGAACCTGCCATCTATGATATGTCATACTTAACATATCATAGATGACGCAGCTGGCGGAAAGGAGTAGTGGCACAATGACGTTATGGATATTATTTTGCCGCATGACCGCAAAGGTGGATATACTGTTCACATTTTATGCGCAAGATCGTGAGCATGCCGAGGGGAAGGCAGAAGAGATACTCAAAGAATACTCGTACGAGCGACTCGACCTCAAAGCGTACCCTCGTGGCTTCAGAATGGCATTCACAGACCTGCCAGGCACGATTGAAGAGGATGGTTAGGGGTGGCAATGGTTTTATTTGCCATGTCTTGAGCATCGAGGTATTAGCTTGATCTTCTATGATAAACTGTACTTGTTGCAATTTATACTAACATATAATTTTTTCTGCTATTATTGTGAGAGTGGAGGGAATTGATTTTATGCCAAAGTGTGTCCAATGCGGTGTTGGTGGCCCAGGAGCCTATTTAGAGTTTGATCATGTTATTCCTTTTAGCAAGGGTGGGGCAAGCACGGTGGGCAATGTACAACTTTTGTGCCGAAGGTGTAATTTGAGTAAGGGAGATAGAATCTGATAGGTAAATAGTTCCTCTGAAGGCAAAGCTAGGAGCAAGAGGTCCAAGAGTGTGCCATTTGTAGATCTTTTTCAGCTTAAATTCATTTGATGCCTCTTTTGTAGTAGTATGTAATTTGTTCGTCTGCACTTTTAAGTACATCTATTATTTCATAATAACGTAAATCTTGCCATAATTGCGGAGCAATCTGAACAGTATCATCTTCTTCGTTGTATTCAAAGTAATTCTTAATTCTAAATCTTTCTAAAGGCATCTGGATGATAAGCCTTTTGAGTTCTTTGTCACTCGCTTGCATTGGATCTCGCAAGAGTGGCACGCCGAATTCCACATCCAATCCTGATATAGCTCGTTGAACATAAAATGCTCTGAACTCTTTTACAATGTCGTCCATTTTTGCCTTGCCTTCACGATCAACTAGCTTAAAAAGAGCCTTAACCAGCACTGGCTTGTAGGATTTTGATAAAAGACGGCTCTTCGTATAATCAAGAAATTCTTGACGCCACTGGTCGCTAGAAATGGGCCTTGCTTGGAGATTAAGATCTTCTCTAATTTTTTCAATGCGGTCGCGTCTAACAAAGTAGTTACTGCGCTCTCTTATTGTTTGACTACCGTCCACTTGTAGTTTGCCGCTTTCAATCCATCGACGAAGCGTGTTTGGATCGATACGTAAAGCGTAGCCTAAGGCATTGATTGATATTAAGTCATCCTCGGGGTTGAGATCGATGGTGTTTGTGTCATTTATTTTGTCGGGATTATTATCATTTGAGTCGCTAATATAAGTTTGACGTGACTCTTCGATTTTGCGGCTAAGTAATATCTTTCGAGCTTCGAACGCTGCGAAGTACTCAGGATCAATTCGTAATTTTTCTGAACCCTCTCGTGGCAGTTGTAATCCTAGCTTATTCTCCAACATTATTGAAGTGACCTGATCACCATTCAACGTCAGTATTTTGGGAATGTTGACAGAGGCTTTTTTTGAGGCTGTAGCTCCATAATTCGCAGTTGTAACGAAAAGCCCTTCCGAAAAGCGACCGGACAACGCCCCAATAAATTTATCGATGTCTGTGCGCTGCACATTCTTTCGATAGCGCTTTACCTGTACTCCAACGGGGATGCGAAATGTGCTTGCAATCAAATCACCTTCGGCATCTATGCCTCCGTCTCCAATGTAGCGGGTAACAGAAACCTTTTCTAACCCAACGTAAACCAGAAATTCGCCAGCAAAAAGCTCAAACCCCCTAGGCGACATATTAAGGAGTTGATTTTTAAGTTCACGTTTAATATCAGGATTGGATGGCGGACTGTGTAACATTTATTTACGTTCAGGTTCATTCCTCTCACTGCCTGGGCCATATATTATACATTCTTTCTAGCTTTGTATAGTCCTTATGCTGAAAAAGGCTCACTCCCTGTCCAAGGAGTGAGCTTTTTTGTCGTTTGCGTATCTAGATTGTGACTCACCCTGTCCATTGCTTAGGCGTGATCCCGTTCAAAGGGGAAGGCAGAAACGCTAGCGGTTTGACTGGACCGATGCTCGGTTACACCTTGTGGACATATTCTGGTCCATGCGCATTCTCCTTCTCTGGCTCCGCTCGCTCTTCTGACCCCCCAGGGGTGATCTGTGGCGTGCACTCT
>WNFW01002431.1_pt1 | contig 12705 bp, 12 predicted proteins | sample 5400131 | NCBI WGS metagenome assembly WNFW01 (sample SAMN13153362, study PRJNA577476) | soil metagenome | isolation source: 20 cm soil or saprolite under grassland replicate 1 | place: USA:California | collected 2016-06-15 | reverse complement strand
CTGACCGGCGGTGGAGACGCGCCCGGCCTGAACGCGGCGATCCGCGCCGTGGCGCGGCGCGCCTTCCAGCTCGGCCACCAGGTGAGCGGCGTCAAGAACGGCTGGGCCGGCTGCCTCGAAGAGGGCCTTATCGGCGAGTTGACCCCGGCGGACGTGCGCGGCATCCTGCCCACCGGCGGCACCATCCTCGGCACGTCGCGCACCAATCCCGCGAAGGAGAAGGAAGGGATCGCCCGCGTCATCAAGACGCTCCGTCACCACGGCGTCGACGCGTTGGTGCCGATTGGCGGCGACGACACGCTGAGCGTCGCGGCGAAGCTCCACGAGGCTGGGTTTCCGACCGTGGGTGTGCCCAAGACGATCGACAACGACCTCTCGGTCACCGAGTTCTGCATCGGCTTCGACACCGCTGTCGGCGTCGTGACTGAAGCCCTCGACCGGCTGCACACGACGGCGTCCGCGCACCATCGCGTGATGGTGGTCGAGGTGATGGGTCGCGACACGGGTTGGGTCGCGTTGGTGGGCGGCGTCGCCGGTGGCGCCGACCTGATCATCATCCCGGAGTTCGAGTCCACGCTTGCGGACGTGGTCGCGCACCTGTACCGGAGACGGGGCGAAGGCAAGCTTTTCAGCATCATCGTGGTCGCCGAGGGCGCGCGAATCCCCGAGCTCGAACGCGAGGCCGGCGGCGAGGCGGAGAAGGATGCGTTCGGGCACGTCAGGCTGGCCAAGCGCGGCGTCGGCGATCTGCTGGCCGGCTCGGTCGAGCGCGAGACAGGCTTCGAGACCCGGGTGACTGTGCTCGGCCACCTTCAGCGGGGGGGTTCGCCCTCGCCCGTCGACCGGATCTGGGCGACACGCCTGGGGGTCGCCGCAGTCGAGCTGATCGTCGAAGGCAAGAGCGGCGTCATTCCCATCCGCCGCAACGGTGATGTAGAGGTGGTACCCCTGACCGAAGTGATCAAGGAAACCCGGCGCGTGCCGAAGGAGCTGTACGAGCTCAGCCAGGTCTTCGGCTAACAAGGGGTCTTCCCGTCGCAAGCCGATGCTCGAGCTTGCGGGCACCGGCGACGACGGCACGACCGGGCTGCTCGGCGGCGGGCGGGTGCCCAAGGACGACGTCCGGATCGAGGCGTTCGGCACGGTTGACGAGGCTTCCAGCGCTCTCGGGCTGGCGCGCGCCCTCAGCTCTCACGCGCGCGTTACTTCTATTTGTGAAGAGCTCCAGCGCGGTCTGTACACAGTCGGGTCGGAGCTCGGGACCAACCCGAAAGCCGGCAAGCCCTTCGCCGCGACGGGTGCCGCCGACATCGAGCGCCTGGAGCAGTTGATGCTCGGTCTCGAGGCCGAAGTGTCGATGCCCGAAGGATTCATCCTTCCGGGCGCGACCCCCGCGTCCGGGGCCCTCGACCTGGCGAGGGCGATCACGCGACGGGCAGAGCGGAGGTGTCTCACCCTCGAGCGCAGCGGCGGATTGTCCAATCCGGAGGTCCGCCGGTGGCTCAACCGGCTGAGCCTCCTGCTCTTCGTGCTCGGCCGCTATGAGGAGAATGTGAGCGGCCGCCCGGCGCAACCGGCGAAAACGCCGCGCCAGAAGCGTTCTAATTAAGCTCAGACTCACGTGGCCCCTCTGACTTACGCCGGCCTTGTTCTCGTCGCCGTCGTCTTCCTCTTTCTCGCGCTCTCTTATCAGGTCTACCGGCGCGCGTTCCTACCTCCAAAACCGATCTGGCTGGACGACTTCACATTCACGCCGTTTGAGTTCCAGGCCGACTACGAGGAGGTCGAGTTGGTGACCGCAGATGGCCTCAATTTCGGCGCCTGGCATTTCCGCCAGCCCGGCTCGCCGCAGACGGTGATCATCTCCGGCGGCCACAAGGGCCAGCGGCAGGGGGCGCTGGGGATCGCCGTCGCGCTGTGGCGCAAGGGCTTCAACGTCGTCCTTTACTCCTATCGCGGCATGGCCGGCAGCGACCGCGCGCCGATCACGTTCGGTATCAAGGAGGTGTTGGAGCTGCAGGCGGCAATCGCTTTCGCCCGCAAACGCATCCCGAATGCCCGGATCGGACTCCTCGGCTACTCGATGGGGGCGGTGGTGTCGCTTCTTGGCGCGGCGGGCGAGCCGGGCGTGCAGGCGCTCGTCCTCGACAGCCCGTTCAGCGACCTGCGAACGCTGCTCGTCGAGAACGTGCGGAGCGCGAGCAAGCTGCCGGGGACTCCGTTCGTCTGGCTCGCCGGGCTGATGTTCTGGCTGCGCACGCGCTGCTGGCTTTCCGCGTGCAGGCCGATCGACGTGCTCAGCGCGCTCGAGCCGCGACCGCTGTTCTTCATCCACGGCGGCGCCGATTCCATGACGAAGGTGAACCACAGCCGCCGTCTCTATGACGCGTACAGGGGGCCGCGCGAGATCTGGATCGTCCAGGGCGCCCCTCACACCGGCGCGTACTTCGCCGACCGGCCGCTGTACGTGGAGCGAGTCGCCGGATTCTTCGCTCGCCACCTGGGGCTTGACGTGAGCAGCCACCTGCGGCTGGTGGAGGAGGAAGAAGTCTCCTAGCAGCGCGCCATGATCCCGACCGTTTGGGCACGGATGTGCGCAATCGATCCGGGAACTACGACCATGTCGGCACGAATGTCGGGATGAATTTAGATGTGGCCCCGGGACGAGCTCGGAACCAAATGCAACCCCTGGCTGTATTCAGATCTGATGGAGCTACCAGACAGCAAATCTATAATCGCGGGAGTGGGGGGGAGCGAAGCGGTCGGACGAGTCGCCGACGCGTTCATGTCGAACGTGAGCCGGGCGATCGTCAACAAAGAAGACGAGATCCGGCTTTGCCTCGTCACCCTCCTGTGCGAGGGGCACCTCCTGATCGAAGACGTCCCGGGCGTCGGCAAGACGATGCTCGCCAAGTCACTCGCCCGCTCGCTCGACTGCACCTTCCGCCGGATCCAGTTCACGCCCGACCTGCTGCCCTCCGACGTCACCGGGGTCCGCGCCTTCAACCAGAAGCTCAACGAGTTCGAGTTCCGGCCAGGGCCGGTGTTTGCTCAGATCCTGCTCGCCGACGAGATCAACCGCGCCAGCCCGAAGACCCAGGCCGCGCTTCTCGAGGCGATGGAAGAACGCCAGGTGACGATCGACGGGGAGACGCACGTCCTGCCGAAGCCATTCATGGTCATGGCCACCCAGAACCCGGTCGAATACTCGGGCACGTTTCCATTACCCGAGGCTCAGCTGGACCGTTTCTTGATGAAGGTCAAGCTCGGTTACCTCACCGAAAAAGAGGAGGCCAACCTGCTCAACCAGCACAAGATCGACTCGCCGATGGAGGAGCTCCAGCCGGTCGTATCGCCCAACGAGCTGAAAGCCGCGCAGAGCGCGGTCCGCGAGGTCTTCGTCAAGCCCGAGCTGCGCGAATACATAGCCCGGCTGGTGGGCCGGACGCGTGGCAATCCCGAGGTGGCGCTGGGCGCCAGCACCCGCGGGACACTGCACCTCTACCACGCGAGCCAGGCGTTGGCCGCGGTGCAGGGTCGGGCCTACGTGCTGCCCGACGATATCAAGACCCTGGCCGAGTCAGTGCTCGCGCACCGCATCATCCTGCGGCCGAACGCGGAGATGCAGGGCCAGAGCGCGGGCAAGCTGGTTGCGGGCCTGCTCGAGCGCGAGCACGTGCCCCAGATGGCGTACGACGGGTAACCGCGTAGCCGGTCAGCCATGAGCAAGGTTGCGCTCGGTGGTGCCCTCGGGCTGCTCCTGTTCTTCACCTACCTGACGGCGATCCGTCCCGCGTACGCGTTCGCGTACGCCCTGTGCCTCCTGTTCCTGATCGCGTGGGCGTGGCCGCGGCTGGCCATCCGCGGCGTGACAGTCGCGCGCAAAGTCGATCCCGGCACGCCGACCGTCGGCGACACGTACGAGGAGTCTTTCGAGGTGCATCGCGACGGATGGATCCCAGCGCCATGGGTCGAGGTCCGTGACCTCAGCCAGATCCCGGACTACCAGCCCGGCCGCGTGATCTCGCTCGGCAAGGACGTGGTGCGGTGGAAATCTCGCGGCATCTACCGCCGGCGCGGTTGGATGGCGCTGGGTCCCACCTCACTCCGCGTGCGCGAACCTTTCGGCCTCTTCGACCGCGAGCTGAAGCTCACCCAGCGGACCTCGATCCTCGTTTATCCGCGCGTGCGTCCTGTCCCCGACCTCTTGACGCCAAGCTCCCAGCAGGTTGGCGCCTCCCAGGCGTTCGGCGCGTGGGCGGACTATCCGCCAGAGACAGGCGGTGTGCGCGACTACAACACCGGCGACAGCTTCGGGCGCATCCACTGGGGGCTGTCGGCAAAACACCAGCGCCTGATGTCGAAGACGTTCGAGCAGCCCCTGACGACAGACCTGTGGATCCTGCTCGACCTCGACCGGAGCGTGCATTTCGGGGAGGGCGAAGAGTCGACGGTCGAGTACGCGGTCAGCCTTGCCGCCTCGATGGCCGCGCAGGTGCACAGCCGCGGCCGTCAGATCGGCCTCATCGGCAACGATTCTCGCGGCACGGTGCTCGAGCCGCACCGCGCGGTGCGGCAGGACCGGCTCATCCTCGACTACCTGGCCGTGTGCCAGGCCGACGGCCGCACTCCTCTGACCGACACGCTGGCGTGGGACCGCATCCGGCGCCTGCCGCGCCGCGCGATCGCCGTGATCACCCCGAGCGCCGACCCCGCCTGGGTCCACCTGCTCCAGGCGGTACGCGGCCGGCGTTCAAGCCTGATCGTCTTTTACATCGACGCCGCGAGCTTCGGCGGACCGGACCAGAATCCGAGCTTCGACCTGGGGCAGGACGTCGACCTCTACGTGGTGCGGCGCGGCGACGACTTCGCTCGCCTGATGAGGACAAAGGATGCGATACGTATCGCCTAGCGGCCGTCTCGTAAGCCCCGAGGCGGGGTTCGATGACAGCCCGCAGGCGCTGATCTGGGAGCGCGTCCGCGACGCCATAGGTGGCGGGCGCTTCTGGTCCGCGGTGCTCGTGGTCCTTCTGACCTTCACCGTCGCGCGCTCGACGTCCACCGTGCGTTGGGTGGACGGCATCGACGCGATCGTGTGGGTGGCCTTGGCCGGCGCGCTTGTCTTGGGCGTGCTCGCTGTGCTGCCGGTGCGCGAGCCGATATCGCTTGGAATCGGCCTCGTGCTCGCGCCGGCCGCGGCGTTCGCCGGGGCATGGCCGCAGATCCACGCCCGCCATTCGGGGGATGTGATCGGCCCCCAGATCGTCAGCGCATGGTGGGATCGGATCACAACGGGCGCAGCCGCGTCGGACCCGTCGTTCTATCTCGTTCTGATCTGCCTGTTGATGTGGATCACCGGCGCGTGGCTCAGCTGGTGTGTGCTCCGGTGGCGCAAGCCGATGCTCGGCCTCATCCCGGGCGCGGCGGCGTTTGCGACAAACGTGCTGAACGTGCCGCAGGACCAGAACGGCTACACGCTCGCGATGCTCGTCCTGACGCTGGCGCTTCTCCTGTGGACCAACTACACCGCCTCGATAGCCAACGCGCAGCGCGCCAATGTGAAGCTAACCGGCGACGCGCGATGGGATTTCTGGGAGAGCGGGCTCGTCGCGATGGCCGCGCTGATCGTGCTCGGCATCATGCTGCCGCCACTGTCTACCGCCGACCGCACGCTCGACGTGGAGTCGGGCATCTTCACCAGCTGGGCGCAGCTGCAGCAGCAGCTGAGCCACCCGGGATTCTTCAGCAACGGAAAGTCCACCGGGGTCACCGGCTTCACCACCGACGTGCGGCTGAACGGAGCACTGCAGAGGACGCGCGATGTCGTCTTCACCTACACGATCGCTGACTACAGCGGGCCGAAGTACTTCCGAGGTGTGAACGTCTCCATCACCTCCGGTGGGGAGTGGCGATACTCGCAGCCGAATCGCATCGAGCTGCGCCAGCTCGTGGCCAAGAACGACGTGTATCAGTACGCCGAGGACTACGAAAAACTGGCGCTCGGCAAAGTGACAATCAGGATGCTGCGTCCGCCCATTGGCAGCCAGGATGTCTTGTTCTATCCGGGGCTGGCGTACAAGGTCGATAGGCTGACCGTGAGCACCCAGATCCAGCTGTCGGACCCCAACAGCACGACGGTGAACACGATCGACCGCCTGGGCAGTGTGCAACCGACGACTTCGTCCGGCAACTACATCGCCACGGTCGAGTACTCGACGGCGACCGCGAGCGATCTCCAAACGGCCGGTACCACTTACCCGGAATGGCTGCAGCCATACATGTTCCTACCGGGGAGGGGCTACCGGACGCAGTTCGTCGAGCAGGAGATCCACGACCTCGCGGTCAAGATCGTGACGAACGCCGGAGCCACCACCCCATATGACAAGGCGGCGGCGATCGAGGCGTATCTCCGCAATCCAAGCAACTTCACCTACTCGCTCGATGCCAAAACTCCCGACGGCGTCGACCCCATGGAGTATTTCCTCTTCCAGTCGAACAAGGGCTACTGCGAGTTCTTCGCCACCGCGATGGGCGACATGCTGCGCTCGCTGGGCATCCCGGCGCGGCTCGTCAACGGTTTCGGGCCGGGGACTTTCGACGCGCAGACCAACCAGTTCGTGGTTCGGGGGGAGGACGCGCACACGTGGGTCGAGGTCTATTTCCCCAAGTACGGCTGGATCCCGTTCGAGCCGACCGCCGACAACCTCAGCGTGTATACGCAGATTCCGCGCGGTGCGGGGCCCCAGGCGACGTGTCTGCGCGACAACAACTGCCAGGACCCGACAGGCGGCGTCACGCTACCGGTCGGCGGTGGCTCGACCCCCGGGAGCGCCCGCGGCGAGCGCAACGATCCCGCGAGCGGCCCGTCGATTGCCGGCATCAGGGTTTCCTCGGTCCTCGACGCGTCGACCGCGACCAAGATCCTCGGCGGCTTCATCGCCCTGCTGCTCCTGTTGCTGGTCGTCATCTCGAGGTACTTGCGGCCGCGCAGCGTCATGGCGGTCTGGAAACGCACGCTCGCGCTCGCGCGGCTGGCCGGCGCCGAACGCCGGCCGGGCGAGACTCCCCTGGAGCTCGGCCGGCGGATTCGGAGGACGTTTCCAGAAACCGCCGAACCGATCTCTGCGCTGGCCGACGGCTTCGTGGTCGCGGCCTACGCTCCGCCCGAAGTCGCGGCGACAAGCCGCTCGTCCGTGATGGAGGCGTGGTCGAACCTGCGCCCAATGCTGCTGCGCCGCGTGCTCGCACGTCTGCGACCGACGAGACCGTAGAGTCTTCCGCGTGGCAGCGGTCGCCGGGCGTACCTACCCGGCGGTTAGATTCGAGATCGAATCCGAGCGCGTCGCGGATTTCGCTCGCGCCATCGGCGCCGACCCCTCCGACGGTGTGCCGCCGACATTTGCGGCGGTCTACTCGCTGGGCGTCACGGCTCCGCAATTGTTCGGCGACGACGAAGCGGCGGTCGATTTCGCCCGGCTGCTCCATGCCGAGCAGGAATTCGAGTGGCGGCGCCACCCGCGTGTCGGCGAGACCGTGACCTCGCAAGCACGCGTGGCGTCGGACACGAGCCGGCGCGGCATCCGATTCGTCTCGTTCGAGACCGATACGAGCGACGAGCAAGGCTCGCCCGTCTGCCGCTCCCGCGCACTATTCGTGATCCGTTCGTGACCGAACGCAAGGTCACTTTCACGCGCGAGCAGATCGCCGCCTACGCGGAGGCGTCCGGCGACATGAACCCGATCCACCTGGACGACGAGGTCGCGCGCTCGGTTGGACTTCCAGGCCTCATCGCGCACGGCATGCTGCAGATGGGCATCGCGGCCACCGTGGCGGCCGATGCCGTGGGCGGGCCGCAGCGTCTGCGCCGCCTCGCTGTGCGATTCGCGGGCATGGTCGTTCCCGGCGACGCGGTCACCTTCAGCGCCGAACCGGCGGGTGAAGGCAAGCTCGAGGTGAAGGCCGTCAACCAGCAGGGCGCGGCCGTGCTCACCAAGTCGGTCGCGGAGTATGGCGCGTGACATTGGGCTTCTCCCTCACGCCCGAGCAGGAGGAGATCCGCAAGCTTGCGCACCGGTTCGCCGAGAAAGAGATCCGCCCGGTCGCGGCGCATTTCGACGAGACAGAGGAGTTTCCGTACGAGGTCGTCGCGAGAGCGCACCGCCTCGGTCTGAGCCCAGCCGCGTTCATCCCCGAGGAGTACGGCGGGCAGGGACTCGACTTCCTCACCGAGCTGATCCTCAATGAGGAGCTGAGCTGGGGCTGCGCCGGGATCGCGGTGTGCATCCAGTCCATGGCGCTCGCGATCGCCGGCATCCGGTCGAGCGGGACGGAAGAGCAGAAGAAACGCTGGCTGCCGGAGTTCACCCATCCAGACCGTCTCGTCCTCGGCGGCCTCGGGCTGACCGAACCGGACTCGGGATCCGACGCGCTCGCCATGAAAACGCGCGCGACTCGGGTCAAGGACGCGTATGTCCTTAACGGCACCAAGCAGTTCTGCACCAACGGCGGGATCGCGGATTACCACGTGATCTACGCCAACACCGACCCTTCGAAAGGCCCTGCGGGCATAGCTTCGTTTCTCGTGCCCAAGGACACGCCGGGCCTGCGCATGGGCCGCAAGGAAAGGAAGCTCGGCGTGCGTGCGAGCCACACGGCGCAGGTGATCCTCGAGGATTGCGAGGTTCCGCTCGACCACCGGCTGGGTGGAGAGCCGGACGCCGACAACGCCGGTCCCGGTGCGCTGGCCGCGCTCATGACGCTCGAGGCGACCCGTCCCGGAGTGGGCGCCGGGGCGTTGGGGATTGCACGTGCGGCGTATGAGTTCGCGCTCGAGTACGCGCAGGAGCGCAAGCAGTTCGGCAAACCGCTGTGGCAGCACGAGGCCGTCGGGTTCAAGCTCGCCGACATGGCGATGAAGATCGATGCCGCGCGGCTCTTGATCTGGCGCGCCGGCTGGATGGCCACCCAGGACGTGCCATTCGAGCGGGCGGAAGGCTCGATGGCGAAGTGCTTTGCCGCCGACGTCGCGATGGAGGTGACGACGGACGCGATCCAGGTCCTGGGCGGATACGGCTATATCAAGGAGTACCCGGTCGAGAAGTGGTTCCGCGACGCGAAGATCTACCAGATCTGGGAGGGCACCGCGGAGATCCAGAGGCTTGTCATCTCGCGTGCCATATCCGGCCAGCGCGGGACCATCAAATTGAGGGGGTAGGTGATGTTCGATCTTTCTGGAAGAGTCGCTTTGGTCACCGGCGCCTCGCGCGGGCTGGGCCGGCAGGATGCGCTGACCCTCGCGGGTCTCGGCGCCGACGTCGTCATCACCGACGTCCTGGTCGAGGACGACCCTAACCTGCAGGAGACCGCGGAATCGCAGGGCAGCATGCTCGCGCAGGTGGCGGTGTCCCAGGGTTGGGTGCACTCGAACGCGACCGCTGAAGCGATTCGCAAGATGGGCCGTCGCTCTCTCGCGATCAAGATGGACGTCACCAACCGCGATCAGGTCAAGGACGTCTTCAAGAAAGTCAAAGACGAGTTCGGCAAGATCGACATCCTGATCAACAACGCCGCCACGCTCGACCACGCGGCGCAGATTCCCAATCAGTCCTACGAGCTCTGGGACCGCGACGTCAAGGTCAACCTGACGGGCGCCTTCAACTGCACCAAAGAGGTCTGGCCGTACATGGCCGAGAACAAATGGGGCCGGCTGATCTTCATGTCATCGGTCGCCGGCACGCTGGGCGGCTTCGGCCAGGCCAGCTACTCGTCGACCAAGGCGGGGCTGATCGGCCTCGCCAAGACCGCGGCGCTCGAGGGCGGCCGCCACAACATCACGGCCAACGCCATCGCGCCCGGCATCATCGAGTCCGAGGCGGGCAAGGCGGCTGCGGCCAACAACCCGATGTACGAGCGCTTCAAGTCGCGCACCGTCTTCAAGCGCTTCGGGCAGCCCGAGGACATCGCGAACACGATCGCCTTCCTGTGCACAGAGGAGGCCGGCTACATCACCGGAACGGTGATCGAAGTGGCCGGCGGCATCCCTCTCTTCACGGCGTAACTGTGGGCGAGACGGTCGACGTCCGCCGCGAGGGCCCGATCGCGCGCGTCGTCATGCACCGCAAGGGCAACAACGCCATCGCGGAGGACATGATGCTGGAGCTTGCGGCGGCGTTCGGCGAGCTGGGCCAGGAGCAGTCCGTCCGGGTGATCGTCCTCGCGTCCGACTACGAAAAGTACTTCAGCGTCGGCGCCGACCTGACATCGATGATGGGCATCGACCGCGACGCACCCGATGCGGCCGACCAGATCGCGCTTTTCATGCGGCGCATGAACCACCAATTCAACTCCATCGAGCGGTGCCCCAAGCCGGTCATCGCGGCCATCAACGGCCACGCTCTCGGTGGCGGCAGCGAGCTCACCCTGTGCTGCGACTTCCGGATCATGGTCGAGGACGGGCGGTCCCGCATCGGCCAGACCGAGTCTTCGCTGGGGATCATCCCGGGCGCGGGTGGAACGCAAAGACTGCCCCGTCTCATCGGCAAAGCCCGCGCGACGCGCTACCTGATCGAGTCGACGCGCATTTCCGCCAAGGAAGCCGAGGCCGTCGGCTGGATCGACCGCGCCGTCCCGCCGGAGGAGTTTCAGGCCGCGGTCGACGAGTTGGCCGGCAAGCTGGCCAGGGCCGCCACGTTTGCGATCGCCATGATCAAGGACTCCGTCCGCCGGGGGTACGACCTGCCCCTGGACGAGGCCCTGGAGGTCGAATCGCAGAACTTCGCCCGCGCCGCCTTGAGCACCGACGCCGCGATCGGGATCATGTCGTTCCTCAGCAAGCAGGAGCCTGAGTTCACCGGGTCGTGAAGCTGTCGATTTCGAGTCCTCTCGTTCGTCGTGCATAGAGGAGGTTTGACATGAAATACGTGCTGCTTTTCGTGGGGACCATGGACGACCAGGAGCGTTTCGACAACATGTCGCCGGAGGACATGGCGGCCGGCATGAAGCTGGCGGAGCAGTGGTTCGAGGAGTACAGCCGCGCCGGCAAGATCGTCGGCGGCGAGCAGCTGAAGGGACCGCAGACCGCGACCACCGTACGGTTTCAAAACGGCAAGCCCATCGTCACCGACGGCCCTTTCATCGAGTCCAAGGAGATCATCGGAGGCTTCGCCATCGTGGAGGTGAAGGATCTCGACGAGGCGCTCGAGATGGCCAAGGCATGGCGCGCCGGCCCTGTCGAGGTCTGGCCGGCTGTGGAACGATGAGGGCCTGACCGAGACAAGGAACGTCACCGATGCGGCACTCACGGCAGTGTTCCGCGAAGAAGCCGCCAAGCTCACGGGCGCGATGGTGCGTCTCATCGGCAACTTCGACATCGCGGAGGAGGTTGTCCAGGACAGCCTTGTGGCGGCGCTCGAGAAATGGCCGGCGCAGGGCATCCCCGACAACCCCGGCGCATGGCTGATGACGGCGGCGCGCCGGCGCGCCATCGACCTGCTGCGCCGCGACCAGCGATACGCGGAGAAAGTCGCGCTCCTGGAGCGGTCCATGGCGCCACCTGACACGCCCGAGGCCGACGACCGCCTTCGCCTGATCTTCACGTGCTGTCACCCGGCCCTGGCCCAGGAGGCGCAGGTCGCGCTCACTCTCCGCGCGGTCGCGGGCTTCACCACGCAGGAGATCGCCGCCGCATTCCTTGTCTCCGAGCCGACCATGGCCCAGCGCATCGTGCGGGCCAAACGCAAGATCGTGGAGGCGAACATTCCATACCGGGTGCCGCAGGGTGCCGAGCTGGTGCCTCGCGTCGACGCCGTGCTCGCGGTTCTCTACCTGATGTTCAACGAGGGGTACCTGAGTCGCGGGCCGCAGGTGGCGTCGCGACGCGACCTCGCGGAAGACGCGATGTGGCTCACCAGCCTGGTCGCGCGCCTGCTACCCGACCAGCCCGAAGTGCTCGGGCTGATCGTGCTGATGAGGCTGCACCTCGCGCGCTCACGCGCGCGGTTCGACCCGAACGGCGAGATCGTGCTGCTGCCCGACCAGGACCGCGCGTTGTGGGACGCGTCGGCGATTGCGCAGGCGGTCGAGGTGCTGGATCGGGCCGCGGCGCTGTCGTCCCCGGGTCCGTACCAGCTCCAGGCGTCGATCGCCGCGGTGCACTCCCAGGCGCGCTCGTGGCAGGAGACGGACTGGGCCCGGATAGTGGCTCTGTACGACACCCTGCTTCGGGTCACGGACACTCCGGTGATCAGGCTCAACCGCGCGGTTGCTCTCGCCCGGATGAGTGGCCCGCAGGTCGCGCTCGGCGAGGTCAACGACCTTGCGCTCACCCTCGGCGGCTATCACCTGTTCCACGCCACGCGCGCCGAGCTGCTCGACGAGATGGGCGAGAGGTCTGCGGCCCGAGAGGCTCGACTGCGTGCGCTGGAGCTGACCGAGAACCCGGCGGAACGCTCGCTGTTGATGCGAAAGCTGGAGGTTCACCCGTTCGTCGAAGACGAACGGGAATTTCACTAGACGGGGGCGCGCTTTCTGATCACATCGAGCGCCTCATCGACGCGTTTGGGATCTGCGCCCAGCACGCGGATCACGAGCTCTTTCGTCTCGAAGTTCGGGTAGGAGCCCACTGACACATCGGGGAAGGAGCCCTCGAGCTCCCGCATCAGCGGATAGAAACGTGCCTCCACCGCGAACGTGAACCGGAGCTCGCGC
>WNFW01011653.1_pt1 | contig 12708 bp, 12 predicted proteins | sample 5400131 | NCBI WGS metagenome assembly WNFW01 (sample SAMN13153362, study PRJNA577476) | soil metagenome | isolation source: 20 cm soil or saprolite under grassland replicate 1 | place: USA:California | collected 2016-06-15 | reverse complement strand
CTCCTGTGCTTTGGCGCGGTCAGTATTAATTTCCCCGAACCTACGGTTGAAGTCAGCAATCCACCGTTCCTGGTTCTCGATGACGCTTTGCGCTTTGGTCCGATCCTCGGCAATCGTGTCGAACAAAGTCTGGCGCGCTTCGAAGAAGCGGGCGCGATGTTCGGCCTGTCGTGTTTGCGCTCGCGCCATAATTGACTCGGCAATGAGTCGATATCCTTGAGCCAGCGCTGTTGTCTCATCGAAAAGTGCCGTGCGAAATGGCGATGCTTTCGCCGCAGCCCGTTCCGTCGCAACGCTAAGCCCGATTCCTTCACCGAAATACGCTGCGGCCTTTTCTACAACGAAATTGAGCCATGCAGTTCTGGGGCTATCCTGTCGCTCAAGGCTGGTCCCGTGCAGCAAGACGAGGGCCTTGGCGGACAATTTGGATCGCCAAATCTCCAATTCGTGCCGCACCCTTTCGCCGGAATCCACATCATCGATTAGCAAGACGTCTATCGAATTATCCGTGAAATCAGCTGCTGCCTGAACTGCATCGGCTTCTATCAGTTGCGATATATCTGCGAGAAAATTGGTTGTCGTTTTCTCAGCGTATTGCCACGCCGGATCATCGATTGCAGACTCGTCTGCTCGTGCCCGTCGCACGGCGACGCAACGCGATGCCAGATTTTGCTCAGCCACGGTTTGACAAAAGGCGAGATGCGCCTGTGCATCACCCAGGCCAAGGCTAACAATCAGTGCCGGTTTTTCCTGAACGACGATGTCAAAAAAAAGCGGTAGATAGAATCGCGTCGGCCCACCCGTGAAAAATTTCGGCTCAAAATTTTGCGCTCCGTAGAATCCCAACCCCATTGCCGCGAGAGTGTAGGGCGAAAGCAAGACCGTGCCAAGTCTCCCAAGCCGTGCATGCCGCTGCAAATGCTGCCATCACGACTTCAAACAGGTGATTGACCTAAATACGATGGGAATAGCATCCCCAGGATCCACACAAACACCGTAGTAGCTTACAGATTCTCCTTAGGTTTGATCCCCCGAGCACGGATCCACTCATCATCCGTGCGAACCCGTACCTCGGCGAAGCCTGCGCGCTTCAGATACGTCTCGATTTCCTCGGGAGTGGAGTTCTGTGTCATGTGGGGCGGGCGGTTTATGGGTGAGAACGCGCGGTGAGTTTCGAAGACTTTCCAGCCGCCATCCGAGCAGAGATTGACGTTGTCCACGTAAATTCGACCTCCGGGGCGCAACGCACGAAACGCTTCTAAAATGTAGTTGTATCGGTCCCAGGATTCGAGGTGCATGAACACTACTGTGCAATAAACAACGTCCACCGAAGCATCCGCAACGCCGCTCAGATTATAACCGGATATCTCCACTAGCTCCACATTCGACAAATCCATTAATCGCTTGGCGGCCAGCGCCAGCATGTTCGAAGCGACGTCGCAGCCGATCCATTTTCGACAGAGCGGTGCCACAACTTTGCCTACACGCCCAATACCGCACCCAATTTCAAGTACCACGTCGTCGGGTCGAATGCCCACGCTGTCCTGGAGAAACCTCAAAGTTTCCTCACCAGTTGATTGGAGCGCGGCTTCTTCCGTCACCCCGATTACATGCAATTTCGCCTGATCTTCTGTGGTTGAAAGAGCAGACCAAACCTTCTTGTATTCAGATCTCGCCGGTTGGTGTTCCATTCGGCGTTAATTAGCCTGTGATTCCAATGCGTCAATCGCGTGCCTTCGTGGTCGGCGGATTATGAGTAAAGCAGGTGGAGGACGTGCAAAGTTGATTAGGTGGAGTGCAAACACAACGTCCAATTTCAGATTTTACGAAATCCACAAAATTTTTCGCTTGCCAAACAAAGCTGTTTTTGATCCACTGTGACGAATGGGCGGGGTCTTGGGGAGGAAGCGAATTAATTTGTGCTTGGCCTTCGCGTTCACGGTTGTCGCAACGGCCGACTTATCAGCGCAAGGAGCGACACCTACACCAACTCCATCGGCCACACCTGCATCGCGGCTAGCCAACATCAGTACGCGCGCCTTTGTGCAGACCGGCGACGACGTGATGATTGGTGGCTTCATTGTTCAAGGCACCGAACCAAAGAGCGTGATCATTCGCGCCATTGGCCCTGAGCTCACTCAATACGGGGTGCCCGATGTTTTGGCCGATCCGACGTTGGACCTATATGACGGCACGGGAGCTTTGATCGCCTCGAATGATAGCTGGTTGCATACGATAATCGGCGGGATTATCACCAGCGACCAAGTACGCGATATCAGGAATAGTGGCCATGCTCCGACCGACGCAAGGGAATCTGCGATCATAGCAGATCTGCCGGCAGGCAATTACACGGCGATTGTACGTGGCGTAAACAACACGATGGGCGTTGCTCTCGCTGAGGTATACGACTTGAGCCCAGAGAGCAATTCCATCCTAGGCAATGTCAGTACTCGCGCCTTAGTGGAGATCGGCGATAACGTGATGATCGGCGGGTTTATCATTCACGGTTTTCAACCAAAGAGGGTGATTCTGCGGGCCATTGGCCCTGAGCTCAGCCAATATGGCGTGCCCGATGTTTTGCCTGATCCGACACTGGAACTGCATGACCGCAGTGGTGCTTTAATTGCCTCTAACGATGACTGGCAGCACACGATTATCGGCGGGATTATCACGGGCGACCAGGTCCGCGAAATCCGGAGCACCGGCTACGCTCCTAGGGACCCAAGAGAGTCGGCGATTATTGCAGACCTGCCACCAGGCAGCTACACCGGGATTGTGCGCGGAAAAAACCTTATTACCGGAGTCGCTCTGGTAGAAGTATACGATCTGGATGAGTAAGTGCTGGAAATAGCCTACCAGCTATTTTCCGAGCGCAGGGAGCGGCGATTAGGTTGTCCAGCTGGAGCAGTCTTAGGATCCTGGTGAAGTTCTGATACGCCATCAGGTACTGACGCCGTCATGTTATGGTATTCACCAAGCTGGCCGTATGATACCAAGTTACCCGAGTGAAAAGCTCCATCTCGTCCAAGGACCTTTGATAGCGTTCGCATCTTGACGATCAGACTCGCGCGGAAACTGCGGTTGCGCGGTTTTTGACTACATGTTCATGGACATCGCTTATGCCAGTCCTAAGCTGGACGCACATGCTCTGCGAAGCATTGCGCAGTCTGTTATGAGAAGCTGATTTTGCGCAGGCCGAGATCACATAGAATCACTAAAATGAATACCCAGGTTGAGCCGCCGCCAAAACGAGGAATGGGCTGTTTCGCGAAAGGTTGCCTGACGCTCATTGTGCTTGCGATCTTACTCGTCGTGATAGGGGTCGGCGGAACTTTTTGGAGTGTCCGGCATGTTTATCTTTCGGATAAACCCGCACCGATCCCTCAAACTTCCGGGCCAGGCGAACCCAGCACCATCACGGCTGGAGGAACAAGCGTGACTGCGCCGAGCCAAACGAGTGCCGCGGTTCGCGAACGCCTCGATACGATGAAGAAAGCGGCACGCGCTCACGAGCAAACCGATGTGGAATTGACCGCCGCAGACATCAATGCGTTGATAGCGGCAGTATTTGAACGCGACCATCACGATCGTGGCCCCGCCGGGAACCAACGCGAACAGCGTGCAATTGAGCGAAGTGAGAATCAACGGCCACAGCGTTCCTGCCGACGTGCTGGACTGGGGATTACCCGGAGTTGGACGATCTCTGAGAAGTTACGTAATCAAATATGCCAAGCAGTACGGAGTAACCGACGGAGAAATAAGAGACGGCAAAGTAATCCTGCACACCAGCGGTCACTAATCCGCCAGTAACGTGGAAATGCATGGGGACGAACTCACGATCGTGCGCGGCGTGCACAACATGACTGGAGTCGCTCTGGTGGAAGTGTACGATCTCAGCCCCGGAAGTAACTCAATCCTATCCAACACTAGCACTCGCACCTTTGTGCAGACGAGCGATGACGTGATGATTGGCGGTTTCATCCTTCAAGGGGCTGTCTCAAAGAGGGTGATTGTGCGCGCTATAGGCCCTGAGCTGACTCGATACGGTGTTCCCAATGTATTGGCTGATCCGACGCTGGAGCTGCATGACAGCACTGGAGCATTGATCGCTTCGAATAATAACTGGGTGACCACGATACCTGGCGGGATTATTACGGCAAACCAGTTCCGCGATATCTTAAATAGCGCCTACGCCCCAATCGACCTAAAGGAGTCGCCAATCATCGCGGACTTACCGGCGGGTAACTACACCACGATCGTGCGCGGCGTAAACGACACGACCGGAGTTGCTCTGGTCGAAGTCTATGATTTAAATCCTAAAGTGCCGTAAACCGTCACAACGGACGGCGTCATACCGGTTCTGCCAGTATTCGCCTCATTCCGTCGCGTTCTGGGTGCGCAATAAATCGTGAGCCAATCGTCCATGGGCCCAGCCTCGCAGATTTCTCGGCTTCCACTAGCGCGCTGTTTCCCGCCTGGACGCGGATGAATGGAACGGTGCAATGTTCGAACTGGCGAAAGCAGATGTCGCCGCCCGTTACGAAAAATTTGGCGCGGTTCCTCGACGGAAACAGCACATGACAACCGTCGATTCCGTCCCGTGACTAATGAACGATGGCATTTGCTCGCTGCTGTCCTCCGTGTCCACGTGGCCAGACGGAAATGCCGTTATCGTCCCGGAGTTTCAAAAGCTCCCTTACGCGGCCAGACGGGAATGCCGTTATTGTCGCGGAGCTTCAAAAGCTCGTTTCCCTTCGTGATGTCCGCAGCAACGATGGCCGGTCTTCCATCCATCGTGACACGAGAACCAGTCACCGTCATTGTGTCATTGGCTTCGATGCGCGGCGTCTGCTTGTCGATGTACCAAGCCGGGCCGAGCTGCACCGCGATTGTTCCATTCTCAGTCTGCAGCATCAGATCGACCCAATAGCCTCGTCCTTTTGTAGGCGTGGTTTTTTCGACGGACAACACTGTGCCCCTGATCGTTTCAACCGTTTTCGGATCGTAATCGCGCTGAGCCAGAGTGTCATGGATTCCCAACAATCCGACTGCGAACGCGATCATCGTCATCACTTTTGTTATCGCTTTCATTGTTCCATTTCTTTCTTGTTTTGGTCAGTGCTCTCTCGTTTCCTAAAACAATGACCCATCTTACTAAGCCTGCCAACCCTCTCATCAATTCATAATAGGGTCAGCGCCAATTCAAAAAAACTGCACAGTCTTTGCCAAGATGCGTAGAGCCAGTCCACGACTGAATCTGCGTAATTTTAAAAGCTTTACCTAAGGATTTCCAAATAAGAGAACGGATGAGATGAAGACAAAAAGTAAGACCACCGCTTACATCGTTCGCAGTATCACTGCGGCGATGCTCCTGTTAACTGCTCAAATTAGCCTGGCAGGAAGCGCGACGTGGCTGTCGTCCCCGCAGGACTCGGCTTGGGAAAACGCTAACAACTGGACGCCAGGCGGGCCGCCGAATGGGCCGTCCGATATCGCCACCTTCGCTCCGTCCTCGCAGACAAGCGTGAACATCTCTACCTCGCAGGAGGTGAACAGCATCGTGTTCACCTCGGACTCCGCTTCTTTCACCTTAAACATCTCGCCGGGTTACCCGGGCACCGGGGGCGAACTGATTATTAGCGGCACCGGTGTCATCAACAATAACAGCGTTTTGCAAAACTTCGTAGCTGGTGAAGCAGGCCAGATAATCTTCAACAACACCTCGACTGCGGCCAGCGCTCAGATGAGCATTTATAACTACGATGCGGGATTTGGAGTTGGCGGCCAGACAATTTTCAACGATAGATCGAGTGCGGCCGGCGCTTCCATCATGAATGCGAGCTTGGAATTCGGCGAAAACGGCGACATCGGTCGAACAATCTTCAACGGGGCATCGACTGCCGACCACGCCGCCATCAGCAACAGCGGAGCTAGCGCATCACATGGCGTTGGCGGCCAGACAACTTTCAATGGCACATCGACTGCGGCCAACGCTTCCATCCACAACAGGGCAAGCATTGGCTACAGCGACGGCAGCGAGACGATCTTCAACGACACATCGACCGGCGGTCGCGCTACCGTCACGAACGAGGGCGACCTCGACGCCGGCGGTCAGACCACCTTCAATGGTTCATCGACTGCCGACAGCGCAATCATCATCGCTAATGGAGGGATTGGTCGCGGTGCGATTGTTTTTATTGGTGCCTCGACGGGTGGTACCGCGCGAGTCGAGGTTTTTGACAATGGTTACCTGGACATTAGCCACCACCAATCGGGCGTGACCATCGGCTCTATCGAGGGCTCAGGAAATGTTTTCTTAGGAGCCAATACCCTGACAGTCGGCACAAGAAATATCAACACTTCTTTCTCCGGCGTGATCTCGGGAACCGGTTCGCTGGTCAAGGTGGGCAGCGGCGTACTCACTTTGCAAGCCAACGATTGCATCGCGGACACCGTCGCTCTAATTCTCATAAGCGGCTCAATTATCAAGCTCGACTTTACTGGGCCTCCAGATGTAATCGCCTCTTTAAAGGTCAACGGCGTTTCGCAACCGCCCGGCATATATGGAGGTCCACTGAGCGGCGCCCCAAATATCCTCCCCGAGTTTGCGGGCTCTGGAACAGTGTCAGTGGGTCCTGTCTCAACTCTCGGAAACATTTCTACTCGCGCCTTTGTTCAGACAGGTGACAACGTGGTGATTGGCGGCTTCATTGTCCAAGGGACCGAGCCGAAGAAGGTAATTATTCGCGCCATTGGCCCTGAGCTATCTCAGTATGGGATTCCCAACCCATTGTACAACCCGACGTTGGAGCTGCACGATGGCACGGGAGCTTTGATTGGCTCTAATGATAACTGGATGAGTACGATCATCGGCGGAATTATCACCCATAATCAAGTCAGCGACGTCATGGACAGCGGCCACGCACCCACTGACGGAAGGGAATCTGCGATCGTAGCAGACCTGCCGGCAGGTAATTACACGGCGATCGTGCGTGGTGTAAACAACATGACCGGAGTTGCTCTCGTAGAGGTGTACGATCTCAGCCCGGAGACTAATTCAATTCTAGGCAACATCAGTACCCGCGCCTTTGTGCAGACGGGTGACAATGTGATGATCGGCGGGTTCATCGTTGCGGGGACTGAATCAAAGAGAGTGATCGTACGCGCCATTGGGCCTGAGCTTACTCAATACGGAGTTCCCGATGCATTGAATAATCCGACCTTGGAGCTGCACAATGGCACTGGAGCTTTGATTGCCTCGAATGATAACTGGCTGCATACAATCGTCGGCGGGATAATCACCAGCGATCAAACGCAAGCTATTCGGAACAGCGGCTACGCTCCTGGCGACGGTAGGGAGTCGGCGATCATCGCAGATCTGCCGCCGGGTAACTACACCGCGATCGTGCGTGCTGTGGACAACATGACCGGAGTTGCACTCGTGGAAGTGTACGATTTGGATCAGTAAGTGCTGTAGACCGTCACATCGGAGGGCATTTACGATCCAAATTTTTCTCGCGAACTCGGCGATTTCTCGGTAGACCGCTTCTGTCATGTTGAGCGAAGTGCTGCAACGAAATGCGAGGCATGAGCCCAGGCTTTCAAACATCTCTGGCTCAATTCGATGGGCAATGGCCTAAAATTGATCCGAGATTCTTCGCTTCACTCAGATTGACATTAGTAAGATGAACAAACGCGACGAAAAACTGTGGCAGGGGATCGATCCCGTGGCCCAAGACGCGCTCAGCGTTCGTGATTATGGCTCGGCATCATTCGCGCAGGAATTGGCGCAACGAGGCGTGGACGCGGGCGAACTTGTGGCTGGCGACAGGAACCAGCGCGAGATCAAAGAAGCCTGGATACTGGGCGTGGAAATTTTCACACGAAGGATTCACGCGCAACGGCATCGGGGACTTTTCGGGGAATTTGTGCGGCGGGACGAAGGGATTCTCGCGCGGATTGGCCTGTGGCCGAAGCAATGGTCGGCTGCGCGCATGTTTGGGCACACGGCGAAAGGTTTCCACGTGCATCCGCCGAGTGTTCCGGGAGACAGCGCCGCGGTGGATTGGTTGCGCCGTTTGTTCGTCGATGAGCCGGAAAACTACTCGCTGCGCCGCTATGATAAGGAGCAATGGGACGTGATGTTCTTTTTGCAGGGACGCGTTGAGATGATTTTATGCGACATCCGCGCAGGGTTGCCGCGACGCGTGATGCGATTCTTCGTCGATGGTGACAATCATCGGGGCAATAACAATGTCGGTGTTGTCATACCGCCTGGCGTGGCGCACGCAATTCGCGCGCAAGGCGCGGAAGACGTCATCATGGTCTACGGGACAAGCACGATTTTTCATCCCGAATTCGAGGGACGCATCGCGAGCGAGGTAGAGAACGCGGAGTTGCCGGAACCCTGGCAGAAATTCTTGGATCAATCAGGAAAGTAGGAAAACAGGAACTGATCCTTTCGTTTCTTGCTCTCCTGTTTTCCTGATTCAATTTTCTCTGAATGAAGCGCAGCTTCGATCCGGCCGTTCTGGAAATGATGGATCGGCCGCAACCGGTTTCGCCCGAGCTGGAGCGCGATCTTGAACGGATCCGGCAACTCAATCGCTGGTTCGGCAGCCACCATCTCGTTTCGACTTTCATGCGGAGGTGGATAATGCCTGGCGCGCAAATGCGGGTTGTCGATCTTGCTACGGGTTCGGGAGATATTCCGCGGTTGCTCGTGGATTATGCGCGAAGAATTGGTGCGCAAATCGAGATCGATGCAGTGGATCGACAACCTGCGACGTTGGAAATCGCCCGGAGCTTAAGCGGCGACTATCCGGAGATTTCCTACCAAGCGGCAAACATTCTGGAATGGGACTGCGCCCAAAATTACGACATCGCGCTTTGTTCGTTAGTTCTCCATCATTTCAGCGATCAAGATGCCGTAAAACTCCTGCGGCGATGTCGCGAATTGTCGAAGAAATTTGTGCTGGTGTCGGATTTGCGGCGCGGACTTCTACTCCGGGCAGGCGTTTATCTGTTGACGGGACTGATTTTTCGCGAACCGATGACGCGCTTTGACGCGCGTCTTTCCGCCCAACGCGCATTTTCATTTCGCGAAATGCGCGAGCTTGCTATCCAGGCGGGCTGGAAAAGCTTCGGTCACAAAAAATTTCGGTTGGCCCGGCAGGCGATTTGGCTGGAGTAATTGCTCCGAAATGCTCTTGAAAGTTCTGTCTCGAGAGCTAATGGACTGAAACCCCAAACACCGAAATTTATGCCGTTACTGAAACCAGATCCCACGTTTTATCCTTCACCACGCCTGGCAATGCAAGCTCCTCCGGAAAAACACGCGTTTGTCGCGGCGCTGAATCCTCCCGGCAGCAAACTGAACGACGCCCTGCTGGTTGTTGATGTTGATCCGAACTCGTCCACGTACGGCAGGCGCGTCGGCGAAGTGAAATTGCCAAACTTTGGCGATGAACTGCATCATTTCGGTTGGAACGCGTGCAGCTCCGCGCTGTGTCCGTACGCGCCGCATCCGCACGTCGAACGGCGTTACCTGGTTGTACCCGGGATCCGCTCATCGCGTATTCATATCATCGACACGAAGCCGGTTAGCGCGCTCGGAAATCCCAACGGCGACGGCCCTGGCGGCATTTTCATGCTCGATTGCGAAACGTTCGAAGTTCTCGGGCAGTGGGAAATGAACCGCGGTCCGCAATTTTTACATTACGATTTTTGGTGGCACCTGGGGTTCGACACACTGCTTAGCAGTGAATGGGGCACTCCGAACATGATCGAGAACGGAGTTCAACCCGATCTCTTGTTAGGCGGTAAATACGGTCATCAAATGCACGTCTGGGATTTGCGTCGGCGACGACATCTTCAGGCGCTCGACCTTGGTGGCGAGCAACAAATGGTTCTCGAGATGCGTCCCGCACACAATCCGACTAAGGCCTACGGTTTTGTTAGCGTGGTCGTCTCGATCAAGGATTTGTCCGCATCGATTTGGCTGTGGCATCGTGACAATGGCACGTGGGATATTAAAAAAGTGATCGAAATTCCCGCCGAACCTGCGGATCCGGAGAAGCTGCCGGCACTCCTAAAAGGGTTCAAAGCGGTGCCGCCACTGGTGACCGATATCAATTTGTCGCTGGATGACAAATTTCTTTACGTCTCCTGCTGGGGAACGGGCGAGTTCTTGCAATACGATGTGTCGGATCCATTCAATCCGATAAAGACCGGCTCGGTGCGCATTGGCGGCATCGCCAATCGAGTGGCGCATCCGAAGAAGCCGGATCAACCGCTCGCGGGCGGCCCGCAAATGGTGGAAGTGAGCCGCGACGGCAAACGAATCTATTTTACCAACTCGCTTTATGCGGCGTGGGACGAGCAATTTTATCCTAATGGCCTCGGCAGTTGGATGGTGAAACTCGACGCAGGTGGCAACGGCGGCATCACCTTGGACGAAAACTTCTTCGTGGAAAGCAACGACTATCGCGTTCATCAAGTTCGCCTCGAAGGAGGCGATTCCTCAAGCGATTCCTATTGTTTTCCGTGAGCGAGCTCTGGCCGTGGTTTGCGGTCGTTGGGCTGGGCATGTTTCACGGGATTAATCCTGCCATGGGCTGGCTGTTTGCCGTGGCGCTGGGATTGCAGGAGCAAAAGCGCGCAGCTGTCTTCCGCGCGTTGCCTCCAATGGTGCTGGGGCACGCGCTTTCTATTGGGATCATCATCGCCGCGGTTCTTGTGGCCCGCGTTAGCGTTCCACCTCCAGCTCTAAAAATTGCTGCTGCCGCGATCCTGTTTGCCTTCGGCTTTTATCGCCTGTTGCGTTCGCGGCATCCGAACTGGGTTGGAATGCGAGTCGGTTTTGGCGATTTGACTCTCTGGTCCTTTGTCATGGCATCAGCGCATGGCGCAGGGTTGATGCTCGTCCCGTTTTTTCTGCCATCGCCGCCTGCGGCAGGGTCGCATCCCCACGACGCTCACCAAGGGCACGCGTGGGCATTCGCGAATTTCAGCGCGCCTTCTCTGCTCATTGCAGCGGTCGGAGTTCACACATTGGGGTATCTCGTAACCACAGCGTTAGTCGCGATTGTGGTTTACGAAAAACTCGGCGTAGCGATATTGCGCCGCGCCTGGTTCAACATCGATTTCGTCTGGATGCTCGCGCTGATGATCACCGGCCTCTTTATCCTGGTGTTTTGATTCCTCGAATGCGTTGATTTAGTGTAAAGCGGTAGAGGACTGCCGCATTCAAAACGTGGCCGTTATCGTGACCGCCTTTCATACACGCTTGCGTTTTGGAGTGCGGTGCTGCTGCACCGCTTTCTCGTGGTGATTGATTCTTGATTCCGGGGCGACTAGCGATTTGATGTTGCCGTGTGAAAATTGTTACTACCATCGCAGACGCACAGGCCCAGCCGCATGCAAAACCGCGTGTGCTCGTGCCGACGATGGGCGCATTGCACAAGGCGCACAGCGAGTTGATCCGCATTGCGCGGGAACATGCCGGCCGCGATGGCGAGGTGGCGGTCAGCATTTTTGTTAATCCGCTTCAGTTTGAGCCGGGGAGTGATTACGAGCGATATCCGCGTCCGGAAAAAGCAGACGAAGAATTCTGTCGCAATGCGGGCGTCGATCTTCTATTTCGTCCGTTACGCGACGAGGTGTACGAAGCCGACCGCTCGACATTCGTGGAAGAGACATCGTTGTCGAGCACACTGGAAGGCAAATCGCGTCCCGGACACTTCCGCGGGGTTTGCACAGTGGTGGCGAAGCTGTTCAACATTCTCGCGCCTGATGCCGCCGTTTTCGGCGAGAAGGATTTTCAGCAACTGGCGGTGATTCGACGGATGGTGCGCGATCTCAATTTCAAGATCGACATGATCGCCGTTCCGACTGTCCGAGAAGAAGACGGCCTGGCATGCAGCTCGCGCAACCAGTATTTGAACCCTGAAGAAAGGAAGCAGGCCATGGTCCTGCACAAAGCGCTGCTGGCGGCCAAAAATGCCGGAAAAAAATCTGCCAACGATGTCATTGGGCTTGCGCAGAAAGTTATCAACGAATCCGCCCAAGCACGAATCGATTACGTAGAGGTCGCCGATGCAGAAACGTTGAAGCCGGTTGAGGTGGTTAGCACGAACTCGGTGCTCCTATTGGCGGTATTTTTCGGCAAGACTCGTTTGATCGACAACACTCGGTTGGCCTGAAGTAACGCAGGTAATCCTGCCCCCATCTGTAGCCGGCATTGTCGATGCCGGTCCCTGTCGTGAGCAAGCGTTGCCGCGCCCCCGGGATCACCGATTCCGTGTACAACGGCGGACAACACGGCAACTGGCGTTAGTGCGATCGGTCTCGATGCCCAGGGCAACACGAACGCAGCGATGGCTCGTAGCGCGCTGTATTTTAACACCGAAGGCAGCAACAACAGGGCCATCGGACCCATGCGCTGCAAAACAACACTAGCGGCGACGGTAACCCAGCTGTGGGTAAATGTGCACTCGCGAACATCATGACGGGTTTCGGTAATATTGCATTGGGCTTTACAGCCGGCCTGAACATCATGATGGCGAACAACGGAAGGCAACCGAAGCTCTAGTCGCATGGTTGAACGAGCAGGAAGCGCGGATCGACAAGGTGAGCGCGTAGATCGAAATGGCTAAATCAGAATTACAAACGCTCGTCGAAAACCAGTAAACCCGCTTTTATCCGAAC
>WNFW01002429.1_pt1 | contig 12709 bp, 9 predicted proteins | sample 5400131 | NCBI WGS metagenome assembly WNFW01 (sample SAMN13153362, study PRJNA577476) | soil metagenome | isolation source: 20 cm soil or saprolite under grassland replicate 1 | place: USA:California | collected 2016-06-15 | reverse complement strand
ACCCGGTCGGCGCCGTGGCGATGACCTTGCCGTAACTCGGCGACGCGGGATCGGCGTCGAGCACCGACAGGAAGTCGGGGTCCTTCTGATCGGCGTCGCTGGTCCAGACGTACAGCACGGACTCGTGCTGGCCCGCGGGCAGACCCCGGACGAATACCGACTCGTCCGCGGGGCCGCTCGGCGCGGGCGCGACGACCATCCCCACGGGCAGGACGGCGAACAGCAACAGCAGGGCGGTGCGGTTCACAATGGTACCTCACATAAGGGTTGGTCCCAGCGAAGCTACCCTTGGGGTAGCCCGGTGCAAGGTAACGGGCATATTCCCCCACCATGAAAGGCTCCATCGAGCGGGCAGCGTAGTGCGACTCGATTTCTCCGGCGCGCCCGAGATCGCCGCGCCCCCGGAGGTCGTGTGGCAGCGGCTGCTCGATCACCAGTTCGTGGCGTCGGTGGCGCCGGGCGTCGAGTCGGTGGAGCCGATCGACGACCGGCACTTCAAGGTGATTTCCGGGTTCGGCGTGGGTGCCGTGAAGGTGAGATTTCAGCTCGACGTCGAGCTGTCGGACGTGACGCCGCCCAAGAGCCTCAAGATGGCGGCCCGCGGCACGGCGCCCGGCTCGGGCGTGGAGGTCAGCACCACGCTCGAGATCGAGCTCATCCCCCCGAACCGGTCCCGCCTCAAGTGGAGCGCCAGCTCGGAGGTTCGCGGTACGGTGGCGAGCGTGGGGGCCCGGCTGTTGAAGGGCACCGCCAAGAAGCTCACCGAAAGCTTCTGGGACAAGTTCGCGGCACGCGTCGGCGAGCTGGGGGGGTCGAGGTAGATTCCAGGCATGAAACAGTGGCTTGAAACGAGGGAAGTCCTGGACTTCCTCGCCCGCGTCCGGGCGGAGGGGAAGCGCGCCGCGCTCGCCACCGTCGTCCGGGTGCGCGGCTCGGCGTATCGCCACGAGGGCGCGAAACTCGTGGTCGCCGAGGATGGCAGCACGGCCGGCAACGTCAGCGGCGGCTGCCTGGAGCAGGATGTGCGCGAAGTAGCGCTGCAGGTGATCCGCAACGGGGAGCCCGAGCTGCGCAACTATTGCTCGAGTGCGGACGAGATCGCGGCCTGGGATCTCGGGGTCGGATGCGAAGGACAAGTCGACGTTTTGGTCGAGCGAGCCGATGTCCGTTCGCGGGAGAGGGAGCTGCTCGACGGCCGAGTCTCGTTCGCGGTCTGCACGCGGCTCCCTGGGAGCGGGGAGCGGGGAGCGGGGAGCCGGTTGATCGTGACCGGCGACCGCGTGGACGGCGATCTCGGCGCGAAAGAACTGACTATCCGCGCGACGATGCGAGCGCGCGAGCGGCTCGACACCGGGGAGTCCGGCATCGACGAGATAGGAGGCCGGGCGGTGTTCTTCGATGTGCTGATGCCTCCACCCCAGCTCGTGGTCCTGGGTGCGGGGGACGATGCCCGGCCGCTGGTGCGCTTCGCTGCCGATGTCGGCTTCCGCGTGGTGGTGGTCGATCGTCGGCCGGGGTTCCTCACGGCCGACCGGTTCCCAGGGGCGGCTGCGCTCGTGCAGAGCGCGGGCGACGAGCTCGGGCGTGCGCTGCTGCTCGACGCCGAGTGTTACGCCGTCGTGATGAACCACAACTTCGCGGACGATCAGGCGTACGTGCGCGCACTCTTGAAGACGGCCGTCGCTTACGTCGGGATGCTGGGACCGCGTCAACGCACCGAGCGCATCCTCCGGAACCTGGGCGCCGAGGGGTCGATGGACGAGGGGCGGGTGTACGGGCCCGTGGGGTTGGACATCGGGACCGACGGCGCGGAGCAGGTGGCGTTGGCGGTGATCGCCGAGATCCTCGCGGTGCGGTCAGGGCGCCGGGCCCTGTCGCTCAGGGAGCGCCAGGCGGCGATCCATGCCCCGACCGCCTGAGACGCTGCGCGTCGCCGGGGTGATCCTGGCGGCCGGCGCGTCGCGCCGCATGGGCAAGAACAAGATGCTGCTCGAGCTCGACGGCGAATCGTTGATCCGCCGAGCCGCGAAGCGCGCCGTCGCGGCCGGGCTGTCGCCGGTGGTGGTCGTGATCGGCCATGAGGCCGATCGGTTGCGCGCCGAGCTGAAGGGCCTCCCGCTCGAGCTCGCGGTCAATCCCGATTACACCGGTCCCACGAGCCGTTCATTGCATCGAGGCTTGAATGTGCTCGGCGTGGATGTCGAGGCCGTCGTCGTGATGCTGGGCGACATGGTGCGGGTGACGGCGGAGACGCTCGCGATGCTGGTGGCGGCAGCGCGCGGGACCGACGCGCCGCTGGTCGTGTCACGCTACGGCGACGTCACCGCGCCGCCCCTCCTGTTTCGTCGGACGCTGTTCGGCGAGCTGCTCGCATGGACGGGGGAGGGGTGCGGCAAGGCGGTGGTGCAGGCGCACAAGCGCGAAGCGATGTACGTGGATCGGCCGGTGACGTTGCTCACAGACGTGGACACACCCGAGGACTTCGCGGCCGCCATTGCCGCCGGGCGTCCCGTGGGCTAGTGTAAGGTGTGCGGTTTGTGCAGATTCATGCCGGCGCCGGTGCGTGGTGGCCGTGGTTCGAGACGTTGCAGCGGTTGGAGGCCATCATATGAACATCGAGTCCGGCGACTTTCCGACTTTGCTACGCGCCCATGTAGAGCTGCAAGGCGCGAGTCTCACCTCCGAAGAGCTGTCCCACGTGGGAGAGTGCTACCCACGGTGCCGCGGGAAGGACGCGTGGGACGTGCGCGAATACGCCAGCGGCACTCCCTTCGGTGCCCGTGAATATCGCGTGGTGCGGGGGAGCAGCACCCAGGACGTATACCGCAGCACCGAGCGGGGCCACGCGAGTGCCGTGCGATCAGCCCTGAACGAGCTCGAGTCGGAGAATGGGCGGGCCGAGAGGCCGGGGCAGAACGGCGACCGCTGATCTGCCACCAACCCCTTGCAGCGGATGACCAATCCGCTGTTAAGGTCCACCAACATCTCTACCGACAGGGAGAAGCAAACGGGTTGAGGGCTGCTCGATCACAGCGGGGTCCTCACAGGGGCAGCAAGCCCGCGCACCCCATCATGGTAAAGTCGTGCGGGAGGGCGCGCTGCATGGCCTCTCGCGCTTTCGGATCCTCGCACAGCTTCTCTGCCTTGCGCCGCAGGTCGACCGCCTTGGCGTGCCACGCGGCTCGGTCACTTCTCTCGTAAAGCCGCGACAAAAGGAGCCAGGGGCGGTGATGTTGCGGGATCAACGCCCCCGCCCGCTCGTACCCGGAAATAGCGTCGGCGGTGTCGCCTTTGACCTCGGCCAGCCGCGCAAGCTCGAGCAGGAAGAGGTGCTGATACCCCTTGGGGAGCCCCGGGGCCGCGAGCCCCGCCTGGAACCGCGCTTGGGCTTCCGCAAGGCGGCCAACGGACGCGAGCGCATAGCCGAAGACGAAGTTCTCGGCCGCGCGCTGACCGACCGTCCGCGACGCGTAGGGGTGGACCGCCGACCGTGTCGCGAGCAGCGTGGCGTAGTCCGTCGGATAGCTGGCCACGTAGTCGTGGTCGAACAGTGCCCACATCCTCTCCAAATCGTCGTAGCTGACCTCCCAAGCGGGGCCGAAAGAAGGATCGTGGAGGATGACGACATTGCGCTGGTCATCGTAGCCGATTACAACCCGGCGGGTCTGAAGCACGCTCTCCTGCCAGGTCTTAATCCCGAGCACTTCACCCCAGCGCCGCAGCGTGTCGGCCGGAACCATTTTTCCGAGGACCCCGGACCAAATGCCAAAACCATACTCCGAAAGCAGCGGCTGAGCATGCTCCCACTGGTGTTGGGTCAATTTCGTGGAAGGGGATGCCAGTTCCCCCGAGCCGATGAGTGTAGCCATGGCTGCAGCGTTGGGCTCCGCTTGATGAGCCGCAGGCGTCATGGCCAAGTTCACGACGATCGGGATGCCGCGCGACACCAAGGACCTGAGCGAATCGAGGGTCCCATCTTCTCCCCACGTAGAGGTCCAACCGGGGGGTGCGCCGAGGTCTTTGGCCAGCAGGCTGCGATTCTGCCCCCAGTACTCGAGAACCATCCCTAGTGACGCCGGGACGGACGGGTTGAGAATCTGCTTGTCGTGATAATCGAGTTTCGCCGCCTCGTCCCAGCTGATGAACGGCACGCCGAGGATGAGCGCGTGGGTGGGGAGAGGGTGAGCAACCTGTGTTTGAAGCGCCGGGGCGCCGGGGCCAGAGGCCACCTCAGTGCGGACCGTGAAAGACTTGGTGATCAGGTCGAAAATCGGCTGAACCGTCCCCCAGGATTCCAGATAGGTCTCCACATCGACGAGGAATCCATGTCCTTCGGAAAGGGCAAGGATCTCTCGGGACTTTCCGACGGTGCCCGTTCCCAACAAATGCACGACCTCGATCGCGGGCGTTCCGTCCCGGAGAACAATGCTCCGCCGAGAAGGCGTCTGGACCCGTACCCCGCTCTGACCCAACGACGCGGCGTAGGACGCCAGCTCGGAATCGGCGAAGGCACTCAGCGTCCGGAATTCAACCGTCCACGAGTGAATCCCAACAAGTCCATAAGGGGAGGCGTTCGAGATCTTCACGAACGTTGGATCGAGCGTGTCGATGGTCCAGTCCCGGGGGTAGGATATGGACCAGCCGTAGAGTCGGCTGACGTACACACGAGCGTCTGGAGCCTGCTGCGTCGCTCCTCGGGTGAAGAGCCCGCCGAGGATGAGCACGCAGACGAGCTGCAGGCCTCTAGATCTCACTTGGCCTCTCTTTCACGCTACGCCGGCTCGCTCAATCTCGACGACGGAGGCCTTTGATCCTGCGACAGTCACGGGGTCACCGTCACGGAGTTTGAGTACGTCTGGTAGGTCGCATTGGTGATGCTCACGGTTCCCGTCCCGGGCGCGACGGCCTTGACGTAGAAGTAGCCCGTGCCCTGGTTCTTGGCCGGGACCGTGATGGCGCCGATGACGCCGCTCGCACTGGTGAACACGATGTTGCCATTCGGCGCCAGCGTGAACGTGGTGGCGGCGTCCACCAGCCGGCCCTCCCCGGCCTGATCGCCCACCTGTAGCGAGACCTGGGCCGAATCCCCCTGCCGCAGCGCGCTCGGCCACCCCCAGAGGACCACGGTTCCGGGACCGACCCTCACCGGCAGCGTGTCGGGGATCCAGCCGCTCGCCGTGGCGACCACCGTGTCCACGCCCGCCGCGAGTGCGTGCAGCGCGACCGGCCCCGATGGCCCCGTGCTGAACAGCGTGTCTATGGGGTGATCGAGCGTGGCGACGGCAGGCGCTGTGTGGCTCAGCGAGACCACCAGATCCGTCGGGATCCGGCCCTCGAGAAACACGGCGTCCGACCAGAACTGCCCGATGCCCAACAGCATCACCGAATCCGAGAACACCAGGCGCTTCGGCACGATCACCACGGTGGCGGAGGTCCCGGTGCCGTAGCGGTAGTAGGCGGAGCGCGGATCCGTCGCGGTGATCGTCACGCTGCCCGGCGCATTGAACGAGAGGTGCGCCGTCCCGGATGAGGCATGGCCCGCGGCGACCGTGAGGCTGGTCGAATCGAGCGACGCGATACTCGGGTTCGACGACACGATGTCGGCGGTCACGTTCTCGATCGGGGCGCCGGCGCCCGAAAAGGTGAGCGCGTCCAGAGAGTCTCCCGCGACTACCGTCACGTCGCCCGGTGGCTCGCCGGGATAGTGCGGGATGCCGGTGACCGGGGCCCCGACGCCGAACTGGGGACGGGTGACCCGCACCGTCACCCCGGCGGGCTCGTGCCGGTACGCGGTCACCACGATGCTGGCCACGCCGCTCGTATCCCGTCCGGTCAGGACGAGGGGCGGGCCGCCGGTCGACCCCACCGGCATCGTCAGGGTCGCCGGGGACTCGAGGAGCGCGGTCGTGTCGCTCACGGCGACGTTCACCGCCAGCGGCGTCCCCCTCACCGTGCGGTCGAGTCCCAGATCGATGGCGCGCCGCTGCCGCATGCCGAGCGCTATGGTGTCCCGCACGACGGAGAGCGAGAGCGGCGGAAAGCTCACCGACACGGGCCCGCTCGTGTCGGGCGGATACCGGCCGGCCGAGTCCGTGAACACGACCCGTGCGGTGCCGTGACTCGCCCAGGTCAAAACGCTGGCGCTCGTGTAGGTCCGGGGAGGCACGTGTATATAAGCCGAGTCGGGGTGGATGACCGCGGTGTCGGTGGCGGATACGTGGACGGTCAGCGGCGCGAACGTCGCCCCGAACGCGCCGAGCGAGTCTGCGAGGTCCACCTCCACCCGCCAGGGATTATCGTCGGTCCGGGCGCCCGAGGGTATCGCGGAGAGCAAGAATTTCGGTGTGGTCACGCGCACGGTCACCGAATCGCTCAGGACATCGCAGGCCACGACGCGCACCCGCGCGGTCCCGGGCACGAGCCCGTCCACATCCGTTCCGGGCGGGACCTGGTATCCCAACGGCACCGCGACGGCGGCGAGCGCCATCCGGGCGACGGTCGGGTCGCTCGATTGGAAATGCAGCGTGACCGGGGCACCGATGGGGCTCGCCGTGCGCGGCGTGAGGACGGCGAATTGCGTCGCGCCGATTACGATCGTGCTGAACGGCGTGTTGCCCACCTGGAAGACGGGCGCGGAGTCGATCCGAAACGCCGTCCGCGTGGAGACGCCTTCGGCGCTGGCCACGATCGTGTCGAGCCCCGTCGCGCGCGGAGTGAGCAGGAAGGTGGAGTCGATCGTCGCGAGCGCGGGGTTGCCCGACACGAGCGTCACCTTCGGGTGATGGGCCACAGGCGTCCCGCCCGAATCCACGGCGACCGCCGTGAGCCCCACCGGGCACGCCCGATAGGCGAGCAAGGGTGTGACGCTGACCTGCGCGGTCTGCTGGTGGACGACGATCTGTGCGGAATCGCGCGTCCCGCCCAGCTCGACCACGTGCACCACCGCGCTCCCTTCGGACCGGGCGACCGCGACGAACGTGTCGGGAGCCACGAGCGTGCCGGAGACCGTCGTGTCGCTCACGCTCCAGTGGTAGACCCCGGTGGTCGTACCGCTCGACGTCCGCGAGGTCGCCGCCAACCGGACCGCCTCCCCGATGAACTTGAGGCTGTCGAGCTGGGGCGCGACGGTGGTCGCCGTGATCGAGGATTGATTCGGTCCGGCGGTCTCGTGGCTGCACCCGAGCGCCACGGCGAGCAGGCCGGCTGCCAGGGTGCGTTTCATCGCTGGCCGCTGACGACTACGGGGGTGGGCTGGTCGGCGGTGGTCCCGTTGCCGAGCTGGCCTTCCAGCCCGCGTCCCCAGCAATAGACCAGCTCGGTCGTGGTGAGCCCACAGATGTGATCGTTGATGCCGTTGGCGCTCAATGACGTGAACCCCAGTCCGCCGAGGACCGGGGCGGGCGTGGTCTGCGCCACGTAGGGGGGCACACCCGTCCCGAGCTGTCCGCCACCCCAGCAGTAGCCCGCGCCCGCTGTCGTGACGCCGCAGGTCACCGACCCTCCGGCGGTCAGCGCCGTGAACGCGAGCCCGCCGAGGACCGCCGTGGGCGTACCGGTCCCGTACGTCACGCCGTCGCCCAGCTGGCCCACGAAGTTCGAGCCCCAGCAGTAGCCGGCGCCGGTCAGGTCGACGGCGCACGTGTGCTCCCCTCCGGTCATGACGGACCCAAAGCTCAGCCCGCCCGCGACGGGGCCCGGAACGTTCGGCGACCCGTCAATCCGCCCCAGTTGACCACCCAACCCCTGACCCCAGCAGGAGCCCGTCCCCGTGGTCGTGATCGCGCAGGTGTGGGCCCCGGGATCACCGCGTCCCGCGCTGATCGTCGTGAAGGTCAGGGCGCTCGAGACGGGGACCGGGATGGCGCGGTTGACGTACGTGTCGTCACCCAGCTGCCCCCGGTCGTTCAGCCCCCAACAGTACGCCGCGCCGCTCGTGCTGATCGCGCAGGTGTAGTCATGGCCCGCACTGATGGACGAGAAGGGCACGTCTCCGGACACCTGGACGGGCGCGGCCGCAAACGTGGTCGTCGAGCCATTGCCCAGCTCGCCCTCCGAGACTCGGCCCCAGCAGTACGCGACCTGGTCCGTGGTGACGCCGCAGGTATGGCGGAACCCGGCATTGACGGAGGCGAAAGCGAGACCACCGGAGACGGGCGCGGGGATCGTCTGATAGTCGCTCCCGGGCGTGTTGTTGCCCAACCGGCCGTCCAGCTGCCACCCCCAGCAGTATGCGGCGTGGCGCGTTGTGACGGCGCACGTGTGACTGTCACCGGCGCTCACGGACGTGAAGACGACGTACGCCCGGACCGTCTCGGAGTCGCTTTGCGGGTCCTCGAACGGAAACACAGGGACGGATGTCGCCGTGATGACGGCGGGCCCGAGGGCCACGCTCCGCACGCGACCGGCAGAGTCCACCGCCACGACGTCCGGGGCCGAGCTGGTCCAAGTGACCCGTTGGCCGGAAATGAGGTTGCCGGCTGCATCGCGCAGCTCGGCCGTGAGCCGGAGCGTGTCCCCCGCCTCCACGCCCGCGGGCTTCGGGGAGATGGCGACGGAGGCTACACCGCTCGAGAATTGCCACGCCCCTGCGAACGGGAAGGACCGCCCGGTCTGTTGAATGGTGCAGGAGACGGTGCCGTCCCCGGCGTTGACCGGGTCGCCTCCGACCCGCCCTTGATACAGGCAACCGGGCGTATGGAACGAGATGTTCGTGCCGCTCATCACTCCGGCCGAAATCGGGCTCGACCCGGAATTGTCCACCGACCCGCCCGGCCCGAAGCAGGTTCCCGTCTGTTGGAGGGTGCCCGTCAGGCTCGCACCGGACTGGACGAGGGTGATCGTCCCCCGGTCGCTGCAACTGATCGCGTCAGTCTGGTCGCCGAGGGTTTCCTTGAAGACGTAGGCGCCGCCCGAGTTGGCGGCAGGCCCGGTCGGTCCGCCCCCGTCGCTCCCGCAGCCGGCGAGGAGGAGAATCGATTCCACGAGCACCACCGCCATTCGCACCTTTTCAACGAGCCACGACCGCACGGAGTCCTCCTTGCGTGGCCACTTGGTAATGGCGCTGGATCAAGAACGCGTCAAGGCGTTGCCGAACGAAACGATCAGCGACGCCGGAGCGCATCGTGGCAGACCTCGGAATCACGGGTCTCTCCCTAGTTGGCCACCGCTCGCCTCGAGTTGCGCCCGGTGGGCCGCCAGCGAGTCGCTCAGCCCCGACAGCGCCTGCTCCAGGGCACTACCAGTCAGCCCCCGACGAGAGCTCAACGCCCGACCGGAGTGGCCTTCGGCCGTCCACGAGTAAGTAGCGTTCCCCCGGTAGGGGCGCACATCGAGGCGGAGTCGCACGTCGGCGCTCGCCTTCAACAGTCCCTGCTTCGTGCCACCGGTCTCGAAGTAGGGCACGAGCAACACGTCGGCCGCGCTGGTGTCCGGCGGGGCCCCCAGCCACCGAACCACATCGGCATCGCTGAGACGCTGGGTCATACCATGGTCGAACGAGTTCTTTACGAGGTCCTGCAGCGCGCCGGAGGCCGACTCGCCCAGATGATAGTTGTAGTGGTGAAACCCCTCCGAGGACTGCGACGTGTATGCCTCGAACGACGGCGTGATAAGGAGGACGGCACGTGCGCGGATCGCGGGCTGAACGGCGGGAATCTTGCTCGGCGTGACCTTCGGAGCCACGTTGTGGGTGCACGCCAGCAAGAATCCGACCATGGCGATCCCAGAGATCTGCTTCGCTGGGGAAAACTCTTCAAGACGCATGTCCACGTTGCACCTCCCGTTTCGTAAAGGCCATCACTGGCACCACGTTTGACAGCGGTTAGCTTGACTAAGAACTACGTGCGGTCCGTGGGCTGGGCGTTACGTGTCGTCACGTCGGCGTCACCTGAGCGCGGGGGGGTCCTATAGCGTGATCGAGTTGCGGACCTTGGGCGCGCTGGTCTTGAAGGGACCGGAAGGAGCCGATCTCCAGCCGATCCTCGCGCAACCCAAGCGCATGGCCCTCTTGGTTTATCTCGCCCTATCCCGTTCCCGAGGTGCGCATCGGCGCGACTCGCTCGTGGCGCTGTTCTGGCCAGAGTTGGACCAAGAGCGAGCCCGCGCGGCCTTGCGTCAGGCCGTCTGGTTCCTCCGCCAAGGTTTGCGCGACGGAGTGCTCGTCGGTCGAAGCGCTGACGAATTGGCTGTCAGTCCTGAGGGGCTGTGGTGCGATGCGATAGCGTTCGAACGGGCATGTGAGACCGGACTCCCCGGGGAGGCCATCGAGCTTTATCGCGGCGACTTTCTGTCTGGATTCTTCATCTCAGACGTGAGTCCCGACTTCGAGCACTGGGTCGAAGGAGAACGCACGCGGCTGAGACGGCGAGCCTGCCGAGCAGCGTGGGCGCTCGCTGAGCATCATCTAGCACAGGGGCAGGCGACTCGTGCCGCCGACTACGCGCGACGCGCAGCAGGCTTAGCGCCAGACGATGAAGCGGAACTCCGACGCCTAGTGGAGTTCTTGGAGGGTCTCGGGGACCGGATGGGAGCGCTCCACGCGTACGCAGACTTCGCCCAACGACTCGCTCAAGAGTTCGAAGCCGAGCCGTCAATCGAAACGCAGGCTCTGATTCAACAGATTCAGGCCCGTACAGTTCAAACCGGCCCGCGGTCTCTAGTCTCCGCTCCTCGAGTGCCCGCAAACCGGTTGGGCTCGGCGGGAGAGTTCACGGCGACGCTCAGCCCTTCGGGATCGACCAGAGCGCGGCGCCGAGTCGCCCTGTCCGTGGTCGCTGCAGCAGCTGCAGTCAGTGCTGGGTTGCTCGCGTTGCGACTCCGAGGCCCCGGGGCAATGACCTCGGGCCCTCCGAGTGTCGCGGTCCTCTACCTCGACAACCTTTCTCGCGACACCTCCGATGTTTATCTGGCTGACGGTCTAACGGAGGAGATTACCGCTCGGCTCGGCGCCCTGCCGCGGCTGCAAGTGAAAAGCCGCGGCTCCGTCCGGCGCGTGCAGAGCTCGGTCCAGGGTGATGTGGTCGCCCTGGGCCGCAGCCTACGCGTGCAGTACTTGGTGGAGGGAAGTCTGCGGCGTGCTGCGACCCGCGTCCGCATCTCCGTCCGACTGATTAGGGTCGGGGACGGGTTTCGGATCTGGGGCCAGGAATACGACCAGGCAACCACGGACGTGCTCACACTCGAGCAGGAGGTTGCCGGAGCGGTGGCGACCGCCATCGCCGGGGAGCTGTTGCCAACCGAGCGGGCGTCGCTTACCGCTCGCCCGACGCGGAACCTAGCCGCGTACGATCACTTCCTCCGAGGCGAGTACTACTACGCTCAGCGTACGCCGCATGCGACGGAGCGAGCAATCGAGGAGTACCGAGCGGCCGTCGGCATGGACTCCGACTACGTTCAGGCGTTGTTCCGTCTCGCGACCGCGTATGGGACGATTCTGGACTACGGATGGGACTACCGCGGGCTGCACCCGGACAGCGTCTTGGCCCTGGGAAACGCCGCCACCGAGCGGGCGCTCCGCAATGACTCCACGTCCGCGGACGCGTGGTTGGTACGCCGCGACTTCCTGGAAGACCTGCACCCCCGAACCCTCGACGGGGTGTTGGCGGCAGACCGGCGCGCTATGAGCTCCGATCCTCGAAGCGCCAGAGCGTACGATCAGTATGGCTTGGATCTGGCCAGATTCGGCGACGACTCCGGCGCCGTCGCTGCCTGGCAGCACGCCCTCGCTCTTGATCCGGACCAGCCAGCGATCCTAGCTAGGCTCGGGGTCGTCGCGTTCTGGCAGCGCAGGACGGAGGCAGCGATTCGCTGGGAGGATAGCACTCTGGTGATTGATCCCGGCTTCCACAATGGGTTCGCAGCACGTGGATTATGGCGACTGTACGCAGGGGACACCGCAGGCGCCCGAGCGGACGCAGAGACCGCCCTGAGACTGCGCACAGGGGACACCCTAGTTGAAGTGTCGCTCCTCGCCATGGTTGACGCGCGCGAAGGTCATTCAAGCGCCGCCCGCGCGCGTCTGACCCCGCTTCTGGACAGGCCGGACCTCCGTCGCCCCACAGCATTTCAGGCAAGCTTTCCTAGTGCCGCGCTCGTGGCGATCCACGAGAACAACAAGGCACTTGACCTACTGGAACGCGCGCCGCGGTCAGCCTGGTTCGCGTTCTGGCTACGCTCACCCTTCCTCGACCCCCTTAGGTCCAGCACGCGGTTCAGGCGGCTGCTCGAGGAGTCGCAACCACCATAGCCGGCGTCACACGAGAAACGGCGTGGAACAGAGAGCACCTATAGCCGCTCGACCGTTGGAGGCTTAGACGTTTGCCGAAGCGGACCTGTCGCTCTTGGCAGCGTCGAAGGAGGGGAAGACCAATCCTCTGCCTCCTCGGCACCCGGCCGCAAGGAGGTTCCCCCCTTCAGAACAACTCCAGTTGATCCTCCACCAAGCCTCTTAGCTTCTCCAGCAGCTTCACCATCGCCCACGTATCCCGCTGGCAGTAGGCGAGCAACGCTTCCCGCAGCGCGGCCCGCTCCCCCGGGGGCAGCTCGGCGCCCTGGAACATCAGCCGCTGCAGCTCCACCGTCGCCACTTCGCCGTCCTGCACCTTCAGATCCGAATAAGACAGTCCCGGCACCAGCGCCGGCAGCGTCTTCTTGATGCTGAACCCACCCCCGAAGTCCGGGTGGTACACATGCCGCCGAATCAGCGGCAACA
>WNFW01012041.1_pt1 | contig 12713 bp, 11 predicted proteins | sample 5400131 | NCBI WGS metagenome assembly WNFW01 (sample SAMN13153362, study PRJNA577476) | soil metagenome | isolation source: 20 cm soil or saprolite under grassland replicate 1 | place: USA:California | collected 2016-06-15 | reverse complement strand
CGATTTAACGTTTGGATCGTTCGGTTGCGGCTCGATTCTCTTAGCGATGCGGCACAGTTGGAATCCGTCGCCTCGCGCGATCGGCTCGAGCACGTCTCCCGCCGAAACGCTTAGAAATCTCTGCTGGGCGTCAGCGGGAATATCTTCCAGGACAAAATCCACCCGCCAGTAGGGATATCGTCCGTCAGCGGCAACTTCCTCCATCGAGATGCCGTCTTCACGGACACAAAACAGCGCTTCCTGGGCAGCATCGCGCGATTCCAGCTCGATCAATTCAGTTTCGAATCGCGTTAAGAGCAATCGCAGCGCAACCAATTCACGCTGGCGCGCTCGCGCAACAAGCAACGTATCACAACGCCTCCGATATGCCGCCTCGATGGCCAGCATTTCGTTGAACCATTTCGAATCGCGCCCCAGCCTCTGAAGCCAATTCGCAAGTTGTGTCGACTCAATCCGATTACGATCAAAAAACTGTCGTTGTTCGAGTGCGATCGAATCCTGAGATGGGTCTGTTTCAGCGCAGCGTGCCGCCAATCGCCACATTAGCTCCCTCGTCATCCGTTCCAATTCCCCCGACAGAATTAATTCCGCCACGAACAACTCGCGCAGCTCGGACGATCCGGAAGCATATTCTACTTTGTCCGGAACAATGTCTTGAAGCGCTCCGGCATAATATTGACGGGTAAAGTAGTCGCTAAAGTCGTCAAACGTGAGGCCTCGATTTTCCAGCCATGCTTCCGTTTCTTCGGCAGTAATCAAATCGTGCTCGTAACGAAACGCTTCCGCCGCAGCGGAAATTGCGGATTCATCCTGATCCAGATCTAGTTCATCTGCTTGTTTTTCCGCTGCCACGCTATGGAGAAATTTCTTCCATTTGGCATCCACCTCGCCCCTGAAAATTGCCGCGTCGATTGCGTCGCGCGCCGTGTACTCCTGATTTTCACACGCGCAAACGATCAAGTCATAATGCGAAACTGACTCTGTGCTCGGCATCGAACGGCAGTTTCTACATCGTTTTGGGAAGAAAGTCGAGACCTGTCATTAAATTATCCGCCAACCCCTCCGATATCCTGGAATGTTTATGTCAGGGCGCTTCGACCAGTCAAGCTCGATTAATCATGCGCGCGTCAAGCCGCGATTCTGGTGTTGTCGAACAACAGGATAGCAATGTGAAGTTTTGAAACAAAGCAGAGGCGGCCGACTAATTGGTGAGGTTCGCAAGGAAATCCCGACTGGTGTAAGCTGGGAAGAATCCGCGAGCAGCTCTTTCTCTTCTATCAGCTCGGCGTCCTTCATTTATATCCACCGCACGCGTGACGCCCAGACTCCATCAAGGTCGAGTCTGTACACGTTGGGAGGCGAAAGGGTCCGAGCGTTTTGGTAAACTTCACACCGCCGCGGTTGACGAACGACACGATTGCACCATTGAGTTTAGATCATGCCAGCTGCTTCACTTGAGGCTCTGCTTGCCCAGTCGCTTGATTATGCGGGAATGTTTCCGCCTTGTAACCTTGAGCTCGAGCCAGCGCTGCGAAATCAGGCAGAATATGTCCACTCGCCGGAAGCATGGTTGCTAAGCACCTTTGTTCTTCGCGTTGAGCAATTTGATGCGGCCAAGCAACTGCTTTCGCAGTTCGATCCCTTGCATCCGCTCCGCGTTGCCGGGCTTGGATCCAAGACCGAGAATGCGGTTGCGTTTGGTGAAGCGCTCGCAAAAGCTGACATGGCGATTCGTTCGTTGTCGAAGCACAATGTCGACCTCGTATCGATTAGCCACCTCGAGATGTTTTTACCTCACGACGTCGACCTTGCATTATTAAAAGATGCGCGATCGATTGTTAAGAATTTACCGGTTTTCTGGGAAGCGCCGCCGGACAGGGCGGAACGGACTATCGCGTTGCTTGGTGAACACAATTCCGATGCTGGCTCGGCAACTTTTGGTTACAAATTGCGCACAGGCGGCATCACCGCTGATGCGTTTCCAACTTCAGCGCAGATAGCCAGGGCGCTTGTGGCACCGGCTACACATCAAGTGCCGATCAAGTTTACGGCCGGACTGCATCATCCGCTGCGACAATATCGAGAGGAAGTGCAAACCAAGATGTTCGGTTTTCTAAACGTCCTCGGCGCGGCAGTGCTGGCCGCGGAACACCGGTGGGACGCAGATCAAACCTCGATCATGCTGGAAGATGAAAACGCGGATTCATTTTCCTTTAGGGATGACTTTTTCGCGTGGCGTGAATGGAAGATCGACATCAAGCGGCTGCAGGATCGCCGGAGATTCGTTAAGTCGTTTGGCAGCTGCAGCTTCGATGAACCGCGCGAAGATTTGCGCGCCTTGAACTTATTGTAGCGGTGGTCTATTTATCGGGCCCCCAGTCTAACGGCACCGGATGACCGTCGGACGAATTATGCCACGCTCATAGAGTCGCTGCTACAGTCAAAATGCCCCTCCAATCTTTCATCGAAGTCCCAGCCAATTCGCATTTTCCCATCCAAAGTCTTCCATTCGGCATCTTTCGACCCAAACTGGGTAAACCGCGAGTCGGAGTCGCGATCGGTGATTTGATTGCCGATCTTTCCGTTCTCGAAGAACTCGGTCATTTCCGCTACACCGAGTTTCAAGATCGACATGTGTTTTCGGAAGATTCTCTGAACGCCTTTCTCGCATTGGGCCGACCGGCGTGGCGCAAGGCGCGTGAAATCATTCAACATCTGCTCTCCGCCGGCACGCCAACTCTGCGTGATGATGCAAAGCTTCGTGCTCGAGTTTTTCACGCGCAGAAAGATGTCGTGATGAAACTGCCGGCGCGGGTTGGCAATTACACCGATTTCTACTCGTCGTACCATCATGCGCACAATGTCGGCACAATGTTGCGTGGATCCGAAAATGCTCTGATGCCGAACTGGAAATGGTTGCCGGTGGCATATCACGGCCGCGCCAGCTCGGTTGTTATCAGCGGTACGGACGTGCGTCGACCAAGTGGACAAATCAAACCACCGGATGCTTCGTCGCCAACCTTTGGCCCGACGAAAAGTCTCGATTTCGAATTGGAAATGGCGTTCCTGATCGGCCCTGGCAATTCGCTCGGCGAACCGGTGCCAATCGATCGCGCGACCGAGCATATCTTCGGCTTTGTTCTTATGAACGATTGGAGCGCGCGCGACGTTCAAGCGTGGGAATATCAGCCGCTCGGGCCGTTTTTGGCCAAGAACTTTTGCACTAGCATTTCGCCATGGGTGGTCACGCTGGAAGCGCTCGAGGCATTCCGCAAGCCGTTGCCGCTCCAGGATCCCGAGCCTCTTCCGTATCTGCAGGCAAAAGGCGATTTCACTTTCGACATTGACCTCGAAGCGCACTTGCAAACTTCATCCATGGACGCTCCACACGTGATCACGCGCACGAATTTTCAAAACCTTTACTGGAGCGTTGCGCAGCAACTTGCCCATCACGCAGTTAATGGGTGCAATCTGCAACCCGGTGATTTGCTGGCAAGCGGCACCATCAGCGGATCAACGGAAGAATCGCGCGGTTGCATGTTGGAGTTGACCTGGCGCGGCGCGAATCCGATAAAGCTGCCGAATGGCGAAACGCGCAAATGGCTTGAAGACGGTGACAAACTCACAATCACCGGCTGGTGCCAGGGCGACGGCTACCGGGTTGGCTTCGGCGAAGTAAGCGGACGCATTTTGCCCGCCGTGTGAGCTTAAATGATCGCTCGCGTGATCGGAGAGGATTGGTCCAATCTAAGCATTTAACATTTAGATCACGAGTTTGCAGCTAGACTGGGCGTGGCCGCACGTTGTTGCTGGGTGAGCGTGATACGCCCGAGAATCGACAACATCAACACACCGCCGATGATGCCGAATGGCGCCATAAAATAAAAGTAATTGCCCCAGCTTCGATCAAGCAGAGCGCCCAGAAAATAACCGGCCAGACTTCCACCAAAGTATTGGAAGGAATCGATCAGACCTGCAGCGGACCCGGCCATTTTTGCGCCGCCGATATCCATGGCAGCAGCCGTTCCGAGAATGGAATGTGTCGCGTTCGCGGTAAATGAAATGAGAACCAGAAAAAGAACGGCCGCGTTAGCGGAGTGAAATTGGGCGGCAAGCAGAATGATCGCTGTTTCGATAAAATAGAGACCTGCTGCGATAGGCGCGCGACGGCCGTGAAAGACCTTGTCGGAGATGAAGCCCGAGATGAGCGAACCTGCGGAAGCCACAAACGGAATCGAAAAAGCGACCAACTGGAACTGCGCTGATTGGTAATCAACATGATGCACTTCCTGCATGAAACGCGGGAACCACTGATCGATCCCCTGGCGCACGGAGCCGGTGCAGGCATAAGCGCACGCCACAATCCAAATCACCGGATTCATCACCATGATCTTGAAAACATCAGAGACTTTAGCTCGTACGCGTCCACCACTTTCCTCGTGAGGATTTACCGATGGAAAATGCACTTCTTCGGGTGTGTCCTTTACAACGAACGCCATGCAGGTTCCGATTACGAGCGTGATGCCTGCGGGGACCCAAAACAACCAACGCCAGTGCAACGGCGGAATCCGGATCAAGCCGAGAAATGTAAATCCCGCCAGCAACGCAGGCCCGAGCTGGAAAATCCCGAACCGGCCTAGGTTGATCATAAAACCGAAGATGCCGGCAAAGCTTCCGCGTTCGGTATGACGGAACCACGCGGCGTTGATCTTCACCATGCCGGGCGCGCCGAATGCCTGCAGATACCCGTCAATGCCGCGGATTACGACGAATAACCAGAGCAATCCCCAGAACGAAGCGACGCCGAAAAGAACATTCATAACAACGGTGCCAGCCGCTCCGATGAGCATGGCCCGTTTTCCGCCGAGACGATCTGCGAGAAAGCCATTTACGATCAGACCGCAGGCATAGGCGAGCAGGGCCGTTGTGATGATGTTGCCCATTTGCGCTTTGCTGAACCCGAATTCGCCGCTGATTGCGCTATTCGCGAGCGACAAATTATAACGGCACATGTAGAACGAGGTGTACAACAGGCCGATAAAGGCCCAATTCAGTCCGCGCCGTGGGCGAAATCCCGGAGGATGCGGAGCCAGAACAGGAGCATACGCCGAGTCGGCCATTCTCGAAGAATGCGGGAATACGAACCGCCAACGCAACGTGAAATGATTTTGTTAGGCGCCGGTTCGGATCGTCATCGGTGCGTCATTGCTGGCGTCCGCTGGCCGCACCCTGCCTACGAAATCCAAATCGTCTTTGTATTGACGAACTCGCGAATTCCAGTTGGACCGAGCTCGCGGCCAAAACCAGAACGCTTCACACCTCCGAACGGCAGACGTGGATCGGATGCGACCATCGCGTTGATGAAAACCATTCCAGTTTCCAGTTCAGACGCGAAGAGTTCCTGCTCGGCGGGATCATTCGTCCACCCGCTGGCGGCGAGGCCGAATGTGGTGTCGTTCGCGATCTCGACCGCTTCGTCTGCATCGCGGACGCGGAAAACAGACGCCACCGGGCCAAAAACTTCTTCGCGGTAGGCTGGCGATTCTTTCGGTACATCGACAAGAACAGTTGGCTCGTAAAAAAACCCGGGGCCATGAATACGATTTCCTCCTGTTAATAATTTTGCGCCGGCTGCGATCGATTTCTGAACTTGCTCGTGCACCCCTTGCAAAATCTGTTCCGTCGCGAGTGGACCAAGCTCAGTCGCCTCGTCCATAGGATCTCCAACCTTGAGCGCCCGCATACGCTCAAGGAACTGCTCGAGAAACTGGTCGTAAACCTCGTCCGCGATGAAAAGTCGCTTCGCCGCGATGCATGACTGGCCGCTGTTAATTGTGCGCGCTTTCACTGCCGTGCTTACCGCGTCCTCAAAATCTGCACTCGGCATGACGATAAATGCGTCGCTTCCGCCGAGCTCGAGCACGCTCTTTTTGATCTGCCGCGCCGCGGTGCTCCCGACTTCACTTCCCGCCTTCTCACTCCCATTAGCACTGGCGCCGCAAACCGAAACACCTGCCAGAACGGAAAATTCCACGGCATGATCGCAAGAACGGGTCCGAGCGGCTGATAGCGTACATAACTGCGCGCGGCATCAGTCTGCACGACGTCATCCTCTAGGAAACGCTCCGCATTCTCCGCGTAAAAGCGACAGGCTCGCGCGCATTTTACGATCTCATCCTGTGCGGCGCGGAACAATTTTCCCATCTCCAGCGTGATTGTCCGGGCAAGTTTGTCCTTCTCTTGTTCAAGCAATGACGCCGCTGCCATCATCAGTTCTGCGCGTTGGGCGAATGATTCTCGCCGATACTGCGTAAACGCTCTCTCGGCACGCTTGAGCCGCTTCTCGATTTCGCTGTCGTCGAAAGCGGGAAACTCCTTCAACTTTTCGCCCGTGGCCGGATTGATTGACGCGATTGCCATTGTCCACTGTAGCGCAAGCTTCCCAGCTTGCGACCCGGCCTCACACGCAAGTCCGCCACGGCGGACTCGTCCTGTGGCGAACGAGACGCTCGCGCTACTCTACACGCGCAGCCCTTTCGGAATTAAAATGCGATCGAGCAAATCGAAGAGCCACTGCACCAGCAACGCCAGCAATGCTGCTGGAATCGCTCCCTCTAAAATCGTGACATGATCGTTCAAGTTCAGCCCGCTCAAGATTGGTTCGCCTAGCCCGCCCGCACCGATCAACGCCGCAAGGGTGGCCGTCCCTATGTTGATTACTGCGCTGGTTTTGATTCCAGATAAGATCGACCGCGATGCCATAGGAAGGTAAATTTGCCAGAGCCGCGCCGTCGGTCTAAGTCCCAATGCGATTGCAGATTCGCGCAACGCCCGCGGAATGTCCTGCAGGCCGCTTGCCGTGTTGCGCACGATCGGGAGCAATCCATAAAGAAAAAGGGCAGCGACAGCCGTGCGGACGCTGATCCCAAAAAAAGGAAGAGGCACAAGCAACGCGAGCAATGCGAGCGACGGAATCGTCTGCACAACTCCGGTGAAACCGAGAATGGCTTGTCCGATCGGGCCACCGCGGCTGGCCAAGATACCAAGCGGGACGCCAACGAGCACCGATAGCGACAAGGAAGCTCCGGCAAGTTCAAGATGGCGAAGAGTCCAGCGTTTTAGTTTGTGAAAAAAAGTTTCGCCAAATGCGATTACCGAGCTACGGCTTCCTTCGAAGAACAAATTTGCTGCACGCGCATAATTTTTTGTGCGCTCGGCTTCAGCGTTCAATCGGATCATCCGCGTTTCATCCAGTGTTCCTTCGAGCCTGCGTAGCGCCGTGATCGTCGAAGCTGGAAGCGAAAGCCGATACAAAAACACCGCGTTGTATCGCGGGAAAAATTGCAGATCGTCCTCAAGTGTAATGAGATCGTTCTCGCTAATCTTGGCATCGGTCGAATAAGCGTCTTTGACATCAATTGAGCCGTTGGCGAGTGCCGCGTAACCGAGCGCGTGATCGATGCCAACGACGTTTTGTTGTGGAAGGTTGTAACGTGCACGCAATGGCTGCCAGCCATCACGCCGATCCAAAAATTCGTGGGTGAGTCCGACCTTTAGCTCAGGATGATTTCGCAGATCGCTGATTGTGCGCAGGTCAAGTCGCAGTGCTTTACTGCGACGCATGACAAGGGCGTAGGTATTGTTGAAGCCGAGAGATTCGGTAATTCCAACGCCGAATTTCGCAAGCGCGTCGCGGATTTCATTGAGCGATAGTTCACGATCCGTTTTCAGGACCTCTTGCGCAATCGTTCCCGTGTATTCCGGGTAGCCGTCGATTTGCCCGCCGCTCAGTGCCTGCCAAAGAATAATCGTGCCGCCCATGCCCTGCCGATGTTCTGCAGGAATGCCGGCTTCTGTTAACGTACGCCTGGCAATTTCGCCGAGCACATAAGATTCAGTGAATTTCTTTGAGCCAATGATGATTGGATTCGCACATGCGCATGTGACCCCGAGAAAAAGCAGAGGGACTATCAAGGAGCGACGATTTCCCAGTCGTCGTGTTTTCTTGACGGCTGGGAAGCCGTCATTCCCTGAGGCGCAACACCAAATCATATTTCCGCCAGAGTTCTTTGCGCATTGACGAATTCGCGTACGAAATCAGTTGCCGGCTTTTTGCGAAGATCTGCAATCGAACCTTGTTGCACGACGCGGCCTTCATTCATCAGCACGATTTCATCGCCGAAATAAGCCGCCTCGGCCAGATCGTGGGTGACCAAGAGCGCTGTTTGCCGCAAGCGCGCGAAAATTTCTTTTAAATCTTTCTGCAAAGAGGCACGCACTAATGGGTCGAGCGCGCCGAGAGGTTCATCGAGGAGCAGCAGTTCGGGCGAAAGCATCAATGCGCGCATCAAACTGACGCGTTGACGCTGCCCGCCAGAAAGTTCGATCGGATATCGCGAGAGTAAATTGTCGGAAAATCTTGTCAGCTCGCACAGCTCGAGAAGCCGCGTGCGCATTTCCTCCAGCGATTTTCCTAGATGGCGCGCCACCAGGAGAATGTTGGCGCGCGCCGTCAGGTGCGGGAACAGCCCGCCTTCCTGAATGACATAACCGATCTGGCGACGCAACCTTTCGATGTTTGCTTGCGTAATCTGTGATCCGTCGAAGGAGATCGTGCCAGAATCCGGCGCAGTCAGTCCGATGATGAGTCGCAGCAACGTCGATTTGCCGCAACCGCTGGGTCCAATCAAGACCGTAGTCTTGCCACGCTCCACTCCAAGATCAGTCGAGTGCAAGGCGGCAGCGCCCGTGTAACGCTTGCTTACGGCGACGAGTTGAACGAGCGCGCTCATTAAAGGCGCGGGCGTTGATCGCGGCGAGGGTCAGGGAGCCCGGCTACAAGTGAAATAGAAAACGCCAAACAGATGCGCATCGTTAGTCCACATTCGAACAAATTCAAATCCAGCAGCGCAGGCGAGCGCCGTGAAACCTTCGGGCGTGTATTTATAAGAAAATTCCGTGACGATTCGCTCGCCGGATCGAAAACGGAACTCGTAGTCGGGAATACTGACGATCTGATCGCCCTCGCTGACGAGATGCATCTCGATGCGGCCGGCGCTTGAATCATAAATTGCGCGGTGCCGCCACTGATTCAGATCAAAATCTGCGCCGAGTTCTCGATTGATTCGTGTCAGCAGGTTCAAGTTGAATCGCGCAGTTAGGCCTTCACTATCGTTGTAGGCGCGTTCAAGTATGTGACAATCTTTTTGCAGATCGACGCCAATCAGCAAGCCGTCGTCCCTTTCGCAAAGATCGGCAATGCGTCGCAAGAACGTAGTTGCTTCGTGCGGCTGAAAATTACCAATCGTTGACCCAGGAAAGTAAATGATATTCCGATCTGGCGTTCGAAGCGGTGACGGAAGATCAAAGGACTCAAGGTAATCGGCGCAAACTGGCAGAATTTCCAGTTGTGGAAAAAGCTCCTGAAAAAGAGTCGTCGATTTTCGCAGTTGATCTTTGGAAATATCCACCGGGATGTAAGCAATCGGCTGCTGCAATTTTTCCAGTAGAATGCGCGTCTTTGTCCCCGGACCAGTGCCGAGACCGATGAGTGCAATACGCGCACCCAAATACGATGCGATTTCAGTGCGATTTTGTTTGAGAATATCGAGCTCGGTTCGCGTGATGTAGTATTCGGGCAGTTCGCAGATTTTTTGAAAGAGCTCTGCGCCGCGCTCATCATAGAAAAATTTGCACGGCAATGTCCGCGGCTCACGGGAAAGGCCCGCAATCGTTTCTAAAAGAAAATCTGATTTCGCCGGCTCAGCATCGAGCACGGCGAGTCGGACGGATTGGCGGTTCATGCAGGATCGCGCGCGAGCCGAATTCCAGTGAATTGCCAACGCTTCTCGGGCTGGAAAAAGTTACGATAGGTACGGCGAATGTGACTGCGCGAGGTGGCGCAGGAACCACCGCGCAAAACGTATTGGTTGCACATAAACTTGCCGTTGTATTCACCGAGCGCTCCCGGGGCAGCACGATAACCGGGGTAGGGGGAGTAAGCGCTGCGCGTCCATTCCCAAGCGTCTCCAAACATCTGGTGAAGACGCCTATCTTTCTCTGAAGAGATCAACGCTTGTGGATGAAATTTTTCATACTCGACAAAATTTCCTTCGATCGGGCAATCGAACGCAGCACGTTCCCATTCGAACTCTGTTGGCAGGCGCGCGCCCACCCAATTCGTGTATGCGTCGGCCTCGAAATAACTCACGTGCGTCACCGGCTCGGATTCATCAACCGGACGAAAACCTGAAAGTGTGAAATTCCACCACTTGCCATTGCGTTTTGTCCAGTAGAGCGGCCCCTGCCAGCGTTGTTCGTTCACAGTGGTCCAGCCTAACGAGAGCCAAAATTGCGGCCGGCGATATCCGCCATCCTCGATGAACTGAAGATATTCGCCGTTTGTCACTGGCCGTGAAGCAAGCGAAAATGCGGCAACAACCGCCCGATGCCGGGGACTTTCGTTATCGTACGAGAAGCCCAAGCCGTCATGGCCAATCTTGAAAGTTGTTTCTTCAAAATCGAGGAAGTGCATGAGCGCCGGTCTTGACGGAGCGATTTCCGCCCTGTTTTCACGGAAAACAGGGTAGAGCGGATTTTGCGCGAACACGTGCTTGATGTCTGTGACGAGCAATTCCTGATGCTGCTGCTCGTGATGAATGCCGAGAATTAGGATTGGCTCAATGTGGTCGAGAAGTGCTTCGTCAGCATTCGAAAGGACGTTTTCAATGTGCGAATCGATCGACGAGCGATAGCGCTGCGCTTCCTTGACTGTTGGCCGCGAGATTAAGCCGCGCAGATCGCGCCGATCAGGCTCAAGATTCGCGCACAAGGCGGTCGTGAAATCTCTGCTCTGATGAAAACGAGCGAGCAGGCGTTCGGCGCGCGATGGGCCTGCATCCAAGCGGGCTTGCTTGGCCGACGCGTTGTCAACGGCGGGCGCGGCCGAGCTCAAACAATTTCACCTTCCTGTTCGAGTTCTTCCCTGCGCGCCTCGAGCATTTGATCGTGCGTCGCTTCTTCTACACCGCCCGTGACAAGATGTTCGCCGACCGTCTCCTCCTCTTCGTCCACGCCGGGTCGCGGCGCACGATGACCGCGCGAAGCCGCGGCAACGTACCAATCCTCTGTCAGCTCTGCGTTTTGCTTCGTTTCCTCCGGCGGAGTGGGATGCTCTGCACCGAGCAGTTCCTGGCGCGCCTGGGCCCAATCGGCGTCGGTAAATTCGTCTGGATTGCGTTCATCAATCATTGCAATTTCGCGAGCGCGCTTTTCTACTTCCTCCAAAGAGGGCAACCCCATCCCATCTCCGTGCAAGGAAATTTTTCCCGCGCCTTCCTGTGAATAATCATTCATAACTATATACGAAACTCAACGGCGGTGTGTTCGCACCACACACTTTGGACTACAGATTGAAGGCTTGCAATGCAAGCGATGAGGAGGTGTGCCGGGTCGTCAAGCAATGAGTAATGAAAATTCGGTTCCACTTGAGAATGGCCACATAATCGCATTTGAAGAATATGGCGATACAACCGGGGTGCCGGTAATTTTCTGTCATGGTTGGCCCAGCTCACGTACGATGGCGCGACTGACAGACGAAGCGGCGCGGGACCTCGGCATCCGAATCATTTCTCCCGATCGACCCGGCATCAGCAGATCGAGTTTGCAGCCCGATCGTAAGTTGATCGATTGGCCATATGTTGTAGAGCGACTCGTCAATCACCTCGATCTCGGCGAATTTCGAGTCCTCGCGGTTTCGGGTGGCGCTCCCTACGCCTATGTGACAGCGAGAGCGATGCCGGAGCGCGTGCGCGCCATCGCGATCGTGAGCGGCGCAATCCCGATTGCCGATCTTCCCGGCCGCGAGGGGTTGCTCCCGCTGTATCGCTGGATGCTGGCGCTTTATCGAACGTGGCCACAACTTTTACGAAAATTATTCTACGTAGCGCGGCCGATTCTGTCATTGCAGCTGCCTGTTCGACTTCGGCCGCTACTCCTGAAATTGCTGATGCTACGACCATGCGATGAAGATAGCTTGCGCGATTCCGGGGCATTCGAAGCGGTTTTTGAAAGCCAGCGGCGCGCCTGGCGCGGATCGGTTGAAGGGGTTATGGCGGATGCGCAGATTTACGCGCAACCGTGGGGGTTCCGCATGGAAGAGGTGCGCGTGCCTGTTCGACTGTGGCACGGAAACGAAGACCGCGCTTTCTCAGTTCATCTGGCGAAAGAAATCGCCAGACGATTGCCCGATTGCAAGGCGCGTTTCGTCGACGGCGCAGGTCATTATTCGCTGCCTATCCGGTACATGCACGAAATTCTCGAGGACCTGATTTCACTGTAGTGGCACGCATGTTGCCTGCGTTCTAAAAATGCTGCAACCACACGGTTGTCGCTACAGCCACAATTTTTCGTGCGTTAAGCTCAGCCGCATTGAAGTTTTGACTATGGAAGATTTTACGGGAGGCACAATTCACGATCAGCCGGCGCGGCGGCAGTGGACCGTCGATCCGCCATTCGACGCGCGGGTCCGTGAACTGGTTCGCGATTGGGCTGCCGATAAATCGTCGGAAATGATTGAGGAAATGATGGTAACCGCGCTAAAGATCGCGCGCGATCAGATGAGTGTAGCCGACCTCAAGCTGATTAACCGATCGTTAAAAGAGATGCGCTACGCAGCGAAGGTGTTTGCGCCGTTTCAGCGCTTACGCAAGGTC
>WNFW01002425.1_pt1 | contig 12717 bp, 11 predicted proteins | sample 5400131 | NCBI WGS metagenome assembly WNFW01 (sample SAMN13153362, study PRJNA577476) | soil metagenome | isolation source: 20 cm soil or saprolite under grassland replicate 1 | place: USA:California | collected 2016-06-15 | reverse complement strand
CCGAAGAGCTCGGAATAGAATTTCTTCGCCGCAGTCTGGTCTGTGGTGGCTAGTTCGATCCAGCAGAAGTCGCCCGGCACGTGCTTCTCGACACGCAGCATTTGCAAAGTATCACTCTGTCTCACTTTCCGGGCAAGCCCACAATCGGTGGTGACTGGCCGGAAACGGCGTTCGAGGAAATCACTGGCGATGTCATCGAACCGGACTTCAGGACAGTTTCGCCGGATTCACATCGACGAGTAGTCCGTTATCAGGCTCTGAGTGGACTCGCCAAGATTTCATTCTCAAAGCATTCCATTCTGCGGTAGAGCCTTGTTTTAGAGCTTGGCGTTACTGCGGACCGACTGCACCACTTGACGGATCGCATCGATGACAACGTCAGGTCTGTCAATGATGATGAAATGCCCGCTCTTCTCCGCAATGATCTGCTTGCTGTTTTGAGAAAGGGACAACAGTTCAGTCTGCAATTTGACGTAATCGGGGTTGCGGTCCTCATCGGTGCTGACATCGACGAGTGGCTTGTCGCCGAGCGCGTGACTGTGTTCCTTGGAGATTGCGTCGGCCTTCGCAACACACTCCGGCATCATTTCGTGGTTTGCTTGCACAGCCATCTGATTTCGAGTCTGCGACATAGCCCAAAGATGAAGCTCGCGATCGCGGGAAGATAACTTGCTGAAGTTCGGATCACTCTCAATTCCTCCTCCTCCGCTGGGAGCTAAAAGCCTTCGAGGTGGCATTGGAGGCGGCGAACCCGGGGGGACTTTCGCATCGCCAGAAGGAGGGGGGCCTAACATCAGTCCAAACTGCGCTGCGTGATCGACAAAAACCATTCCCGCTACTTCATCTGGGTATTGCCCTGCGTACACGCGCGCAACCAATCCACCAAGTGAATGCCCAACGAGCACATAAGGCCCCGTGATCCCAACTTTTTTCAATGCAGTGTGTACCTCGCTGACCCTGAGCGAGCACGAGTCTTTCGGACCAGATTCGCTCCAACCAATTCCTGAGTGGTCATACGAGCACACCTGAGTAAATGTTGCGACTTCGGGTTGAACGAGCCCCCAATTGAAAGAGAACCCTGCGCCCACGATGACGACAGTGGGGCTCCCGGTACCCGTGCAATAGAGATGAACTCGATAGCCCCCCACATCGACCAACTTGCCTAGAGGCGCGGGCGGGTTCTGATCCGTACCAACCGTTTGCGCCAGGGTCACGATTGGAAGTACGCAAACCAGGGTGAGGACAATGGTGAGGCGCTTCAAGTAAAGCAGTTTGGCCGTTGCGCTCAGTGGTCGCTTCTCGCAGGTGGCTAGCATGCGTTCCTCCAGTACTTCCATCGGTAGGATTGTATCCCCATTGGTTTCGTTGCCCAACGTATGGATCTTGGCAACGGTTCGCATTAACTGACGTTCGCAGCGTCAGATAATCGGACACTGCGCGTCACGGGCAAGAAACGGCGATCGAGGAGATCACTGGCAATGTCATCGAACTGGACCTCCGCGATTTGAGCGTATCTCGGATCGCACGTGATTCATCGATGCTGCGGTCCGTAGAGTTCCGGATTGTCATCCCGTATCACGCTGCGGCGAAATGTGTGAAATTGCAAAACGAACCGACCCACAAGAGCACTCATAATCGGCTTCGGGTCGAGTGGTACGGATTTGAGGGGCGGAGGTTCTCCGGCAGCACGTTCTGGTTTCGGACTACTTCGCAGGCTGAGAGACCTTGTAATAGTAGATTTCGGCGTTTTGCGCACGAATGGTCAATGGTCCGAGTATTCGTTCTAAGGTGACCCGGGCAGCGGCGATCAAATCGTCGTACGTCAGTATGCGCAGTTTGTTCTGTTGGGCTTGGAGCGTAGCAAGCTTCCGTCGATTGTCATTGGTGAGTGCCGCGGATCGACCGATAACAACCAGGATGCGCGGGTTCGTGGACATTCCCGCAAGGCCGAGCTCCCCCTCAACCTTTTGTTTATTGTCGGCGATATATTGAACCCAGTCTGTAATCTGGTTAATGGCGTGAGTGAGTTCTTCCCGTTGTTGGCCATCATTGCGAAATAACTCACGATGTGGGGCTTCGATCTCTACAAGCAAGTAATCGTTGAAGGGTTCCCGGAATACGAAGTCGCTAACCCTCTTCCCAGCACCTTGCCCGAAGGGCAATTTCGACCACATTCGATCATGCGTTGGACACAAGAACTCAGGATGGTTCTTCAGGAACTGGTGGGCCGGCTCTTCTGGCCCTGTCAAAAGCGTCTCAAATTCCTCGATGAGTGCACCATAGCGTTTCCGAGTAGCGCCCCGGCTGTCGAGACCGCTGAGAGCCGAGGCCGTGAGATTCCTTTGAACGATTGCAGCGAGGATGTCCAGTTCAGCCCACGCGGGCGCATATTCTGGCTTCCAATACCCCTCGTCGAGCCGAGGGTAAATTTCGATAGCCTGCCATCCGACTGGAAGCCTCACGCGGCTGTGAACAATGAAGTGATCAGCATCGGCCTCCACGAGTTTCGCCGGCTTTTCGGAAGGTGCGACATATCCACCCAGTTGAAGGTCAAATTCACTTGATAGGCCGATAAGGCAGGGCCGTGCCGGCGGCGGAGGCATGTGAAAGTTTTCAGGAAGCTTGGTCGTTGCGTAAATCACGGGGCGGCCCATTGGGCGTGTATCTCTGACGCGGCCTTCGGCATCGATCACGGCTAGACCAAATTCTGCGCCGCCGGCTGGGGGAACGTAGGTGGCTGGATCTTGCGGAAAATGGATGATCTGTTCAGAAAACTGCGGTGATAGCTCAGCCAAACCCATGTTGGACTCCGTCCACCTAATCTTGCCTTTCCCCTCCTTCGCGACGTCGTATCGGACGAATATGCCATCGCAACACGTAAGAACTAAGACGTCGCACGGTTGGCGCATTTGCGGCGGCGCCAAGTCTTTCTGGCTAGCGTATTTCCCATCAAGAAGTGTACGCGCGGCGCTCAAGTAGGCCCTAAGACTCTCCGCGACAGCTTCACCTGCAGGACTCGTTGTGGCGACTGTTGTACTTGTGTCAGCTGCCTCTATGAATTGCAGCGGCTGGCCTGGTTGCCCCAAGACCTTGCCTCGTTTCATCTGCGGCGCCGGTCGCGCATCATCCTCTGCCATTTAGCGCTCCTCTACATCGGATTATATTGCTTTATATTATCCGTTCTGACTACAACCGATCTCTGACTGAGCGCCGGTGGCCTTTCCAGAAAGACCTCATCGTACGATTCCCGCGGGAAGAACCTCCTCCACGAAAGCGGAGGCTCCACGCCACCGTCGCTCGGCCAGTTCGCTTGCATGGCGATCTTGCTCGCTGGGCTGCTCGCCCTGTTTTTCGCCCTGGACGTACAGGGGTTCGAGCGCGGCACGATCGCTCAAATCATCGTAAAGCGCCATCAACTAGAGCAGAACCGGCAAGCCTACTCGGTCGAAGGAGCCGACGCCCGTCGTCCTAATCAAAGACAACCGCAGGTTGCTGTGCAGCACCCATTCTGGGGATGACGTGTCATACCCCATCCCGGCGCAGCAGCGCCGCTCCGCGGCGGGCCCAATAGAAGCTGCCAATATTCCGAACATAGTGGAAGAGGTATGAGGGCAAAAGGGAACCTCGCCATAGGAAAAGGCAGGCTGAAACCGCCCCATAAACACCCGTTCCAATCGCCTCTGATCCGTACCGAAAATGGAGGGCACCAAAAACGGTTGCAGGTAATATCACACCCATGGCCGCCGAATGGCCGGTTCGAATCAGGGAGATAACGCAGAAGGCCATCCAAAGCTCTTCTGCGAGGACTGAAACCAATTGTGAAGGAATCCAGTTAGCTGCGGGTTCCGCAGCTAGGCGCTTGTCTTTGATATCCAGTCGAGGGTATAGCCTTCGGAAGAGTCCTTGAAGACCTACCGACATAAAACCTGCTGCAATTCCAATCAAAGAATTCGGCCGCCAGCCTTCCAAACGCAAGCCGAGTTGCGAAAACTGCAACGACTGATGCGCCGCAAAGCCCAACATGATCGTCACAACAAGTCCATTTCGGAGCCACAAGACATATCGGCCAACCCTTTCTGACTTTTGGGTGACCTCGGGGAGCATGGGGTCACGTCCATGGTGAAATCCCCATGAGAATTCCACCCAGTTGAATGGGGAAAACGCTAGTAAAGGGAAGATCGCAAGTGCCAGATATGGAATCCAATGCGAGATTCTAGCCTCCGAGGAACAAGAGCCTGCAAGACCGCAACCCAGGTGCCTTCCTGCTGGCCTCCAACTCGGTCAGGGGATGGTCTTTTTGCCGCCGTCGGGCTTATCGGTCAAATGCAGGGACACTGTGCCATCAAAGGGCTTACCCTGTACTTGTTTGTACGCCGGGGAAACTAGAAACCCCTCGAGAAAGACCCCCGAAATGGCCAGGAATATTGTTGCGGCTATGGCGATAAAGATGAACGCCGTATCTCGATAGCCCATGCGCCAGGTCAGAGAAGTTGCCACCAAAATGCTCACCGCGCAAATTGCCTTTGTGTAATTACTCTTATACTTCAGCCAGTTGCCGCAAGTGGGACAAAGAAAACTATCGCCATACAGATGAATGTCGGAAGGAAGAATGATTGCACCGCAAACGGGGCACGGGTTTGCATATCGAGACATGATCATTCAAACCTTACCACATTGCTTTCAGAATCTCGTATGCAGCTCTCACCCCAGCTCCTGCGTACCCTGCGGGGTTCTGCGGCACCGTCGCGGGAGTCTTAAGTGTAGGTTGTCGGTGCGGAGCTCAAAACAGAGATTTCGGTTACATTAGTCACGCCATCTCTCGAATGCCCAAAAGCCGCCAGCAGCACCGTCTGCTCCACCACATTCTCATGGGTGTCGGGACTGTCGCGCTGACCGTCATCTTTATGCATTTGTTTCCGAAGCGCGATTTCATCTCCCGACTAAGCATCGGGACGGCCTACCCTGCGCTAATTCTCATTGCGGCCGCGCTGCTGTTGGGCCCATTGAACGTGCTTTGGCAGAAGCCGAACCCAGTCAGTTTCGACTTGCGGCGTGACGTGGGTATTTGGGCAGGAATCTTGGCGCTGGCGCACACTGCAGTAGGATTGAACGTTCATTTGCGGGGCAGGATGTGGCTGTATTTTGTGGATACTCGCAACCATCTGCGGCGAGACGCGTTCGGTCTTGGAAACTACACCGGTGTTCTCGCGGCACTGGTGTTCGCTCTGCTGTTGGCACTGTCCAACGATGTTTCCCTTCGCAAGCTCGGGGTTGGGCGCTGGAAATCGCTACAGCGCTGGGCGTATGCGGCCGTTGTGCTGACCGCAGCGCACGCTTTCGCATATCAGGAGATTGAGAAGCGAATTTCGCCTTTCAAGGCTGTTCTTTGCATCCTATTTGGAATTATGTTGGCCTTCCAGATAGCGGCCGCCTTCAAACGTCGGCAAAATCGAACAATGACGTAGCTCGGGCTGTCACGTGACGGAGCATTTGCCGCGGGGGGTCTTGCGAGCAAGCGATCCCATCAGGCCAGCGCCCTGCGCAACTCGTGCCGCCAGGACTGTAATTCGCGGAGCCGCGCTTCCAAGGCAAAACCAGCTTTTCGGCGGCCATCAAGCGGACGGGATGGCAGGGCGCACCGCCGCGATCGCGTTCTCCGAAAATGGCACCCAACTCCTTGACGGAAAAACCGATTACCAGGGCCAAAGCAGCGTCCAATTGAAGGCGGCGGCGTCCATCTGGCGTCCAAAACCGGCCATTTCTAGGGCTATTTTCAGCGACTCAGCCGCATAAAGGCAACTGAATCATCGAGACTTATGGAGCGGGCGATGGGAATCGAACCCACGTCCGAACCTTGGGAAGCTTTGAACATTCCGATTGCCTGCTTCCAGTGTCCCCTTTCGAGAGGCCCTTGTGTTGGCGCACTCTGCTAGGAAGAGGGGTGGGAAGGTCAGGGAACCGTTTCGTTGCGCAAGGACATTCCGTGCGCTTTGAGGAAGTGGGATAGCTCAACAAAGTTTTTGGCGCCTTCGGCAGAGGGCGTGGCGGAAGCCTCGGACCAAACGAAGGAAGAGCCCAACGGGAACTGGGACAGCTTGTTCCGGAGGGAATCCGGCGACTTAAGGTGGTACTGCAAGACATCGAACTGTGGTCCGCTCAAAAAATGAAGGAACTGAATGCGCCACGGCTTGTGGTCCCACTGCGCCAGAATCCCATCAATCGGCTGCCTCATGGATGTGCCGACGCTCAGCTGCTGAAGCTTCTGCAGCTTAGCCTTGTCAGCCAGCCAAGCTTCGCCCGAGGATATGGCCTGTTGCAGGCTGGTGGCCAGAGTGCCTTGGTACACGTTGGGGTTGGTTCCGCCGGCGATATAAATCAGCTCGGATTCCCGTCCATGCCACCGCGCGCTCCACTGGGCCAGTCGTTCCCACAATTTTTCCTCACTAGCCGCGGAACCAAAGCGGCCAAGAAAACCGGCGGCATTGGCGGCCACCTCCGGATCGTCGTCGTTCAGGCTGCGAAGGGCGATCTCCTCAAGGAGGGGATCTAAGTGCAGCGTTCCTACCTGCGCGAGGAGGGAATGGTTGCAAGCGCTGTAGCCTTCTCCGCGGGCAGCCATGCCGGCTTCAATGCGCGAGCGCGCGGCGACAGGATCGACGCGCAACAGATAGGCCAAGGCGGGCTCCTGGATGGCGCAGGCCCACTTCCCGACGTTCTTGTCGATAATCGCGAGCACGCGCGGAAGAATGGCGGCGGTGGCGTAGCGCTGGATCAAGGAAGCGAGATTGGCTGAAATCCAATAGTCTTCGTCATTCGAGGAAAAATGCTCGACGAGCGCTTGCTCGACCTCGGGCAGTGTCTTGTCGGGAAGAATCCCCAGAGTCTGCGCGTTGAAGCGGGGCTTGGGCCGCAATATTTCCTGGATGATCGCCGCGCGAGCTTCTTCCGGAGCCAATTCATACCAATGAAGGAGGGCCGTGCCGCTGAGGTTATTCGCGTTGTACGCGTGAATCTCATTGGGAATGGGGAAATCCTGATACGTCCGGGCGTATGTTCTGAGCAAGGGAAGCAATGCCGGGCTGCGCAGCGAGTCCCACCGATATGCTAGGAGCTCGTATTGTTTTTCCACCGGCAAGCGATCGAAGATTGCAGGCAACTGCGCGGCGAGTTGCTCGTTTTCTTCCCGCGGAATGGTCTGTTGAGGGCCGACTTGGTTGAGCGCGGTGTATAGGCTGACGGCCAGCGCATTGCCGCGTTTGTGCGGCAGATCGTCGAGGAATTCCGCGTGAATCGCTTGGTACCGTTGTTCGCGCTGCGGGCGCAGGACTTCCGGCGATTCATCCTTATTGAGCGAGAGAACCGACATGGTAACGAGAAAAAGATCGGTAACCGGATGGTCGGGATCGGCAAGCAAGCGCCGCATTTCGCTAAGCGCCGCTTCGTGTTGCGGCGAACCGACCAGCCCAAACAGGCACTCAAAGTCGAAGTTGGTGTCTTCGCCGCGAAGATGGCGGGCCAATTCTTTCGCCGCGGAGGCCGTTCCCAAGTAGCGCAGAGTCTTCAGAGCCTGGTGACGGGGGGAAGGCTCGGCCGGATTCGCAACTGTTTTGGCCGGATCTTGCGCCGACGCATCGAGCGCGGCAAGCGCCTGCACCAGTGTCTGCTCCTGCCAACTCGCGGTGGGCGACACAATCGTGAGCTCCAACTCGTTGGAGGTCAGCGATACGGGTTTGTCGAACGGGCTTGATGCTTCGCCGGATATTTGGCCGACGCGGGAGGTCTGAACCGTGACCCGATATTTTCCAGCACGATGGAACTGCACCCATTCGTTCAGCTCCAGAGAAATCTTCGTTGGACTCTCGGAGAGAAACTCGAAACCGGTGAGGCCTCCACCCATCCAGCCCATGCTGGAATTGAAATAGGATCGCAGCGGATCGCCCCAACTGCCGTCCGGGTTCACTAAGAATTGTTCGTAGGACATGCGCCCGCTGCGGTCATACCGGGCCATGTTGATCTGGTAGCGTTTCGGCATTTTACTCGTGAAGGTCAGCTCCAACGGGATTACTTCTCCCAGACAGAACTGGCTCTTTCCATCCTTGATGCCCACGTGAAATGCGACCTCGGAAGAATTCCGGGTCGAGCGTTGAGTTTGCGCCGGAGCCTGCGCCTGGGCCGGCAAGGAGAGCCAAGCGGTCAGCACAGGAACAAGCAGCCATCGAGGTCTCGGACGTTTCAGCCCGCGAGTCGCCGACATCAAAGGACCTCCCTGCATCTTGTTTGTAATAGACTCCGTTAACAAACCGAAAGTTGCCCGCTTCGAGGGGGGAAGGATGGGGCGACGGGAAAAAGAGTCGAGAGTGAGGTAGAGCCGCGCAAATGACGAGACCCACACAGAACCAGTCCAATAGTGAGTACGGTTTCCTCGAAGGTCGAACCTACGTCCGAAACTTGGGAAAATACTAAGCCAGAAGCCCCTATCCGGCTACTCGTCGGAAGGAACTCAATTTACCGGCAGATTTCCAGCCTCGGTTTCGAAGAAATGCTCGGGCAAGTCGCTTTCTAACATTTCTAACAATTGGATCGGAGTGCGGCCGGTAACGCCTTCCGCCGATGAGACTTAGAAGTGAGGGGATGCCGTTTCGATCCCCACCGCCCCTACCATCCATCTCCATGATGGATGGACACTTAACAAAAACACGCGGGGGCAAAAAGGGGCAGATTAGGCCGATGATCCGGTTCTGTGTTTCTTTTCAGCGGCACGGGTGACAACCGGACGCGTCGATTTCAACCGCTCAACAGATAATTCTTTGAACGCCACCCTTCCGGACAGTTTCCGAGAACGCGACTCAGGACTTACACCGAAATTGTGATAGAAACTGGTCTGTCGCCAGTAATTGCCTCGATGGGTTACAGATTTGACAGCGTACGGTGATCACGGAGAGAAATGACCGGCATGTTGAGAAAACCTAGATGCATTTTGCTTCTTTGGTGCCTCGCCGTCATTTTCAGTACAGGCTGCACCGATAAGAAGACGCGTATTGGTTCAAGTGCGATTCGCGGGGGCATTGACCTCAAAAGAGTACTCTCATGGCTTCCGGCTGACACTGAAAGTCTTTTGGTCGCCAATGGGCCCTTCTGGATATCAACTTTTCGAATCGGACAAGAGCGTTATCAGAACCGTAAAGCCACAAACGAGGAATTGGAAAAACATTTCGAGGGCCTGACGCTCGACCTCTTCAATTTCAGTTCCGGAAAGAGCCTCCTTGAGAAGCACCTGGAGGGCAAGAAGGTCTTATTCGCGGCTGAGGGTTCTCGACATTTTCGCACGCCGGCGGGCCTGGGCGAACTCCCCTTTGAAGGGTGCGCCTTAGCCGTTTTCAAGGACGACCTTGGCGACCGCCGCGACGCCTTCATGAAAGAAGCAGCTCATGTTGCCGTGCGTATGGAGGAGATTGAGGGGCAAAAGGTTGCCGTATTTGAGGAACCCTCCGAGCAGGACATTTGGACGATTTTCGTTACTTTTCCGCAAGAAGGCGTGGTTTTAGCAGCTACCGACAAACGGTTTCTGCAAGAAATGCTGGCGAGGATGCGCGGCGCGGAAGGAGAAAGGGCCCTACACGATACCCTGCCCGAATGGAAGTATGTGAACAAACAAGCTCAGTTTTGGGGCCTAAGGCATTTCGACAAACGGCAAGCGAATATGGACCCAACATCGCCGTTCGGAGGCAGGAAGTCAGCTAACATTCCAGATGACGAAGCAATCGGTCTGACTTACCAATGCGACCCAAGCAAAGAACGAAAGGCAACACTTACGTATCTTTCCGGCCCGCGAGCGGAGATTAGGAAAGTGGAGGAGAGCAGATTCCCTAGTTCTTCAGAGCCCGAAGATACGGCGGGCTTGCACATTCAATACCGGGAGTTGGAACCAGGAGTGATTCAGAGCACTTACGACCTGAGCTCTTCACGACCCCTAGATTGGTTCTTTTTTGTCTTTATGCTGAGTATGGGGCACGCGATTTACATTTGATAAGCCTGCGGCTTGAGCGAGACCTCCAGGGACGTCTTATGATGCGTGACATCTATTACATAGCACGGGCCCTGTAGATTCTAACGCCTTACGAAGCTGGAGAGGAGCGGTTCGCCGTGGCATCATTGCCCACACATGGTATGGCCGCCCTTGGACTCGGAGCGTGCTTTTACAAGCCCGGTATACCAAAACGCGTCTGGGTGATTGGCGTAGTATGTTCGGCTATTCCTGACTTCGATGTTATCGGATTCCGGTTCGGTATCCGATACGGTGACTTTTGGGGACACCGAGGGTTCACTCACTCCCTTGTGTTTGCCGCTGTCCTTGCGGGATCCCCACCGCCCCTACCAGAATCCCAATGTTTTGACAGGTTTCTCCGGTCAACAGGTGCCCGAAGTACCGAAAGGTACCTAATGGGTTGGAAAGTACCGATTCGATTTCACCCATAGCCACGCGCTGGTCATCACCCAAAACGTGCCCATAGATGCCGAGTGTTGTCGCCGGATCCGCGTGACGGAGCTGACGTTGGGCTACTGCCGCGCCTGTGGTCTGTAAAAGCATAGAGGCCAATCCGTGCCTGAATGCGTGAAGTCCAACCCTGCGTCCCTTCCGCGAAATCCCCAATTTATCCACGACCGGGTGGAGCACCGTTTGGACCACTTTGTTCCGGCTGTAGGGGCGGCCTCGCCCGTTTACGAATAGAAGTTCGTTGGTGTGACCGACAAGATGCGCTTGAAGTTTTTCGCGCACGAGCGGCGTCATCGGAATCGAGTTCTCTGATTCGCGGGTCTTCACGGTCTGAATCTGGCCGTGCCACGCCGCCTGCCGAACGTGAATCGTGGATGTCTCAAAATCCATATCCTCAACCCGGAGGCCGAGAATCTCCGAGGCACGTAGGCCACTGAGCGCGAGGAGCGTGAAGAATAGGTCCCACGGCTTGCGGCCCGCAAATGCCTTGAGAATCGCCTTCATCTGATTCACCGTAAAGAAGAAGGGTTTGCCTTCCCCGGCCTTGAGCTTGCCGAAGTACAGATCAGACTTCTTCACGACCGGGACTCCGTTATGCCACTTCCGCGCTGCGTTGAGAATCTGTTGAAGGTCCATCACGACGTTCTCAACCGTTCCCCGCGCTCGCCCATCCATGCTCGTTATGAGTTCCTGAATCTGCTTCGTTCCGATCTCCGTCATGGGAGTATCCCCAAGGACCGGAATCAGGCGGGCGCGAATGGATGATTCCATCCCGCGTAAAGTAGAGGGTTTGAGCGAGTTTGCCGCGTGCTTGCGCCAATCGGGGATGAATTCCGCCAGTGTGATCCCGGGGTTGCTGTCGCGAACGGGTATCTCGGTCTGGTTATTGACGTAATCCAGAATCGGCTGGGCGTTTTTCCGCGCCGTTCGCTTGCTCAGGCTGATACACAGGAAGTGTTCTTGCTGCCTCAGGGGAGCCCGGATCGAACCCGTCACGGCGGCGGTGTTTCACATAAAGTTACTATGCTGTTAGGGGGGATAGCCGCGGCTGCGTCATGGCTCCGCGATGCGATGGACCTGATTGGCGGGCAGATCTCTCAGCACTTGGCGCGTGCCGCTGGGCCAGCGCACTTCGAGCTGCTTCACGGTCTTGAACGGACCCAGACCGAAATGCGGGCGCGGGTCCCGTGAAGCTCCGTAGCCTGCGCTTGTCGAGACAATATCGTACTGGCTGGCGCCGTCCTCTGTGGTCACTTTGAGCTGCGCTCCGATGGCCATCCGGTTATCTTTAGAGCCTTTCAATTGAAAGGTCACCCAGTTATTGGCATTCGATGACACATTACGGAGAATCCTTGCTTTTCCATTCAAAACGGTAACAACGATGTCCATGTGTCCGTCGTTAAAGAGATCCCCGATAACCGTGCCGCGATATGGTTCTGCGAGCTGCATGTCCGGACCTGCTTGTGCCGTCACATCCTCGAACGTCATTTTGCCAAGGTTTCGGAAGATTGAGTTAGGCTCGGCGTACCTTCGATTGGTGAACTCAGCGACGTTGTCAAGAACGTTGCCGCGCGCAACGAACAGATCCTTCAAGCCGTCGTTGTCAAAGTCGGCGACCCCGTTGGACCAGCCCGACATTTCCAGAGTAGGCCGGGCGAGCCCACTCCGGCCTGTAACATCGATAAAGATGCCTTTGCCGCGATTACGGAACAGGGGAAAGGTTTCAAGTTCCGTCGCCGTCTGCCAGATGTCAGGCAGGCCATCATTGTCCAGATCGCGAAACTCGGCTCCCATCCCCGAGACAGCCTTGCCGTTTTCGGAGTAAGCTACGCCGACATCCATCGCGACCTCTTCAAAAGCTTTGCCCTTGAGGTTGTGGAAGAGCGCGTTCGCCATGTTGTCGTTGGCGACAAAAATATCAATGAAGCCGTCCCCATCATAATCATTGAAACCTACACCCATCCCCTTGCCTAACTTCTTGGAGATGCCAGTCTCGTCAGAAACGTCAGTGAATGTCCCATCGCCGTTATTGCGATACAAGGTGGCCGGGAGGGGCTCGTAAAACTTGGGGTGGCAATAAGCCCGCAACCGCCCTCCGCTTAGACATACGGGATCCTTGTTGACTTCCCAGCGGCAGTAATTCGACACGAACAGATCCAGCTTGCCATCGTTATTGTAGTCCAGCCAGCCAGCAGCCGCGCTCCACATCTTCCGGCCTTTAT
>WNFW01002423.1_pt1 | contig 12717 bp, 9 predicted proteins | sample 5400131 | NCBI WGS metagenome assembly WNFW01 (sample SAMN13153362, study PRJNA577476) | soil metagenome | isolation source: 20 cm soil or saprolite under grassland replicate 1 | place: USA:California | collected 2016-06-15 | reverse complement strand
CATCATGGATAAGCGCCTCTCCGCTTTCGGATGTGTTCTGATTGTCGGCTTGATTAAAGCCGGCTTCGTTGCGGCTCAGGTTCCCTCCCCATATGTGAGCGCGGGCTTTGGCGTCGACACTACGATCGCCGATGTTCGCAATGTCGTCTCGCTCGTTCGCGCCTATCTAGCAAGACCCGATTCTTCGGCGCGGTCGAGAGGACTCTGGAGCACCGCGACAGACTTCGATCGAACTGTAGGTGATGTAACCGCCGGGCGAGCGAATCAGGGATTTCCTGCGACCGTAGTAGGAGTCATCCCGGCAATGCTCGGCGACAGCGTCTATGTCGTCAGAATCCTCTACGCACGCGCGGACTCCGCCGGCCGGGTCGCACCACTCGCACTCCAGCGTCTCTATGCAGTTCGGGAATCCGGCACGCCGTACGGTTTCCGGTTATCGGGCGCTTTTCCGCGCATGAGAACCAATTGGCAACAGCGCGCCAAAGGTCCAATCACTTTCTGGTACGTTCCCGGTCAGAGTCCGAATCCCGTTCGGATTGAGCGTGCCGCTCGGTTTGTCGACTCCGTTGCAAAACTTTTCACCGTCCCCGTCCCCCGACATTTGGATGTCATCGTCGGCACCTCGATGGACGACGTTGAGCGTGCGATAGGTCTCGATTTTTTTCCGGAGCCCTCGGGACCTGGTCAACGCAGTGGCGGCCTCAATCTCGGCTACATCATCTTGAGCGGAAACCCAGCGATCGGCGAGGCGTATTTCCACGAGTTCGTTCACTCTGTACTAGGTCCATCGCTTCCCGCAGGCAGCATGTTGCTCGGAGAGGGAGTAGCAACATGGCTCGGCGGATCTCGAGGGCGTACACCGCGCGAGATGTACGCACTCTTGCGCAGGTATCAGCAGTCTGATTCGAGCCTCACTCTCTCCAGTCTCATTCGCGGTCACTTTGAAGTTGCCGACGCTGACCGGGCTAGCAATCTGCTCTACGCAACTGGGGCGCTGATTGCGGACTCGATTTATCGTCGGCAAGGCATCGCAGGACTTCGTAATGTCTATCAGCTGCGAGGAGATCCGGAAACGCTAATTCGCGGTATCTCCTCCGCGCTTGGCTTTTCGTCGACCGACAATCGATCTCTCGACTTGTGGTGGAGAACTGAGACAGCTCGTGCTTCCGCGAATAACTGATCTATTTTGCTTCGCGCGCACAGTCAAATGTCTCGGACTCGCTGTCTAACGTTGCAGCTGCCAAGGACTTTTCGGATGCCGCTTCGCCGCAATGGTGATACTGTGCTTGCAGCTGAAAGGCGTTAGGCCGCAGCCCAGGACGTCGTGGTCGAGTTCCTGCGCACGCGCGGCATCGCCTGAAGCACCGATCCGCTCCCGATGCCGTCTAACGAATCGTTGCAGCTGACGACGGCGCGCAGCGCTCCTCGCCGGCAGCAGAGATCGCGTCCGCGCCTTCGCAGCTGAACTCCGGCGTTAGATAACACTCCATGATTTCGCTGATCAACTCACGCGACGACGCCTCTCACCAAAGAATCAACTAGAGATCAAATACTCAATTCAACGCCAGTTGGCGATGTGCAGTTACAAACACTCTGGCGACGCATACCCCCTCTCGTCAGGTTATCTTGACAGTCGGTCCATTTCACGAGGACTCATCCGTGCGCGCCTTGCCCCTCCGCTTTAGCCTTCTCATCGCTTCCCTCGCGACCTTCGCCCCCGCGATTGACGCACAATCACTCGTCAATCCCACCGCCGAGATGCACTGGCGCCACATCGGACCGTTTCGAGCGGGCCGAGGGCGCGCCGTGGCAGGCGTGCCGTCGCAACCGAACACCTTTTACATCTCCTTCGACAATGGCGGAGTCTGGCGCTCGACCGATTTCGGCTCCAACTGGTTCCCGCTCTTCGACGACCAGCCCTCTGGATCGATCGGTGCAATCGCAGTCGCGCCATCCGACCCGAACATCATCTACGTAGGCAGCGGCGCGGGAATCATTCGTCCTGATCTCGCTACCGGTGACGGCATGTACAAGTCCACCGACGCCGGCAAGACGTGGACGCACCTCGGGCTCCGCAACAGCCAGATGATCGCGTACATCGACGTCGATCCGAAAAACCCCAACCGCCTTTTCGTCGCGGCACTCGGCCATCCTTACGGGCCAAACGAAGAGCGCGGAATCTTCCGTTCCACTGATGGCGGACAGACGTTCGAGAAAGTCCTCTACAAGGACGAGTACACGAGCGGCAACGACGTGCGCATCGATCCGGCCAATCCGAACATCGTCTACGCGGCGCTCTGGCAGCAACAACAGAGCTTCATCGAAGGACAGGGATTCGGCGGTGCGGCCAACGGCGTCTTCAAGTCCACCGACGGCGGTACGACGTGGAATCAACTCACTAATGGTCTCACCGGCGTGATTGAGGCGAACATCGCGATCGCGCCGAGCAACTCGAAGGTGATCTATGCGCTCGCAGCCACGGCGACACCGACCAACAGCGTTACCGGCGCAGTGAACCTCTACAAGACCACCGACGGCGGCGAGCACTGGGCTCCAGTCATCAGCGACTCGACCCGCGGCCTGGATCCGCGCCCGCTCGCGCGTATCGGCGGCGGCGATCTTCCGACAGTCACCGTCGACCCGAAAAATGAGAACGTGATCTACAGCGCATCGGTTGTCATGTGGCGCTCCGACAACGGCGGCGTGACCTGGACCGCCGTGCGTGGCTCGCCGGGAGGCGATGACTACCAGCGCGTGTGGGTCAATCCGAACAACACAGAAATCATCCTCGCAATCTCCGATCAAGGCGGTGTCATCTCGGCTAACCGGGGCGCGTCGTGGAGCAACTGGTACACGCAGCCGACGGCGGCGATGTATCACGTGTCCACAGACAATACTTTCGCGTATCGCGTATGTGGCGGGCAGCAGGATTCGGGCTCCGCCTGCGTCGACAGCCGCTCACCCGACGGGATGATCACCTTCCACGACTGGCATCCCGCGAACATCCAGGAATACGGAATCGCGGCGCCGGATCCGAAGGATCCGGAGCTCGTTTACGGAAGCGCGCGCACGGGTGTTTCCCTCTACAACCGGACGACATCGCAGACCGCGGCCGTCGGTCCCGACATGAGCGCTAAAGGTCCGAACGGCGAGAGCTACAACCGCAACGTTCGTACGATGCCGATCAACTGGTCGCCGCTCGATCCGAACACGTTGTACTACGTCTCGAACGCGGTGTGGAAGACGACAAATGGCGCCAAGGACTGGACGCGCATCAGCCCCGATCTCGCTCGGCAAACCTGGGTCGTGCCGGCCAACGCAGGCAAGTACGCGAGCGGGGTCACACCCGCACCGCTGGGAACTATCACGGCGCTCTCGCCCTCGCCGAAGAACATCAACGTCCTCTGGGCGGGCACCGACGACGGCAACATTCAGGTGACGACTGACGGCGGGGCGAAGTGGACAAATGTCACGCCGCCTTCGATCCAGCCGTGGACGCGCATCTTCAACATCGAAGCCGGGCACTTCGACGTGAACACGGCGTACGCAGCCGCTAATACGATGCGCGTCGACGACCTGAATCCCCACTTATGGCGGACGCACGACGGCGGGCGTACGTGGACCGAGATCAACACGGGTATCGCCGCGGGCGCCGTGACGAACTCGATCCGCGAAGATCCGAGGGTCAAGGGCCTTCTATATGGAAGTACGGACACTCAGGTATGGGTCTCCTACGATGATGGCGACCACTGGCAATCGCTTCGCATCAACATGCCGGCGATCTCCGTGCGCGATCTTCAACTGAAGGACGACTCCGCCTGCCTGTGTTCGGATCTTATCGCCGCGACGCACGGCCGAGGCTTCTGGATTCTCGACAACGTGACACCGTTGCGGGCGATGGCGACGGCGGGCAACGCGCCGTCCTCATCATATCTCGTGAAGCCCGCAACAGCAGTCCGCGTGCGTTTCGCGGAAAACGATCCAACGCCGTGGCCACCGGAGATTCCTGCGGGCGAGAATCCGCCGGCCGGTGCAGTTATCGACTACTACCTTGGCGCGAACGCCGGCGCAGTGAACCTCGAGATCGTGGACGCGGGCGGGAAAGTCATTCGCGGGTATTCGAGCAGCGACAGTATTCCCGGCCCCGATCCGGCACTGAATCCCGAGGCGTACGACAAGATCTGCCAGCGAAATACCAGCGCGCCGCATTGTTCGGTTCCACTCTACTGGGCCGCGCCCAACCATGCGCTCTCGTCGCGCGCGGGAATGCATCGATTCACGTGGGACATGCGCTTCGATCCCATCGATAGCACGAATCAATCGGAGGGCGGAGCGGTCCCGCATCGCACTTACCTTGTTACGAATACGCCTTGGGCACCGCCCGGCGCATACACCCTGCGCCTTGTTGCCGACGGCAAGACCTACACGCAGCCACTCAAGCTCGTGCTCGACCCTCGTGTGAAAACTCCGGCGTCAGCGATTGCGCAGGTGGCGAGCCTTTCGCGTGAGATGTACGACGGAGCTGTCGCGCTGCGCGCGGCGTACTTGACGGCGCGCGCGATGTCCGATCGACTGACGAGTGCCAGTGACGCTGCGTTGAAGTCGCAGATCGACTCGATCGCGCCGCCACCGACGCGGAGCGCGAGGCCGGGGTTCGGGTTACGCCAGGCGCCGAGCGGGCCGCCTACGTTGGAGAGTGCACGAGCGGCAATGATGGCAGCGGCGATGGCGATGCAGGAAGCCGATGTCGCTCCAACCGCGAGACAAGTCGATGCTGTGACGAAGGCGAGAGCGCAGTACAAGGAAGTCATGGCACGATGGAGCGCGCTGGCTGCAGAGCGGGGTTCGCAGTGAGCAACCGAACTTTCGGCCGCAGAGGCGCAAGATCTCGGCGCTCAAGTTCGCCTGGTCGCAGATAACATTTGGCGCGGAGGACGCTATGACTTGGACAGAGCAGCAACTTGCCGACCTCAAGCTGCAAAACGCCCGCATCGGATTCATGCCGGGCGAGTTGCTCCCGGCGCCGCCGGACCATTTAACGCCGGGCGACATACTCGCGATGTACAGAACAATTCCGGATGGAGCAGGGCGGGCTGGCCTCTTTAAGGCGATGGCTAATCGGGCGAAAGCCTAACCCATCAGAAAAATCTGTTATCGGGAAATACCGGCGAAGAGCGCCGGAGCGATCGGACACCACACGTTACGATAGATGACTGAATTCACGCAGGAGCACCATCGATGAGCCGACCTGCGGATTTGGGCGTGACTTTGATTGATTCCTGGCGTACGAACAGCCGCGTCACCGCGTACCTGGTCGAGAACATTCCCGCTGCACTTTGGGACGCCACGGTTCCCGGGGCACCGCGCCGCACGGTCCGCATGATCGCAGGGCATCTTCACAACGCCCGTTGCATGTGGATCAAGACCCTCGGTCAGGAACATGGTTTAGCGGTTCCTGCTTCGGTTGACCGCCGCAACGTAACGCGCCGCCAATTGCTGGCCGCGCTGAAGCGGAGCAGCGCGGGCGTTGAAGCGCTGCTCGAGCTCGGGATTGCTGCCGACGGCTACGTGCCTCCGTCGAAGCGCTACGTGTGGCGCAACTTGCCGCTGGATGTCCCCCACATTCTCACCTATTTGGTCGCGCACGAGGGTCATCACCGAGGACAGATCGTGATGCTGGCGCGTCAACTCGGTCACCGACTCCCTGCTAACATTTCCTCTGGGCTTTGGCAATGGAGCAAGCGAATGCAAGAGGCGCGCGGCGCGCGCTGATGCAGAGCAGCAGGATGCTCGTACTTCCTGCCGCGTTCTTCCTCACGCTTACGGGTTGTCGCGCGCACGTTTCTCCGAGCGAGGGCACATGCGTTGGGTCGGCGGCATACCAACGCGATTTGGATGTCGCGCTGCGAAGCGTCCGGGAGAGATACGTCTACCTCGACGACAAGGCCGTCGATTGGCGCCGCGCCGAAAGCCTCGCTCGCAACGACGTCAGCACGGTCCATTCAAACCGCGAGCTGCTTGGCGTGCTCGAGCGGTTGCTCGACAATCTCTACGATGCACACGCGGCGGTGCGGGCGAACACGTCGCACTCACCGAGGCTTGTGCCGTCGGGACTGGATTTGTGGGCCGAGTGGAGAGACGGCGACGCGATCGTCACCGCGGTGAGAGCGGGGTTCGGCGCCGAGCAGCAGGGCGTGCGCCCAGGAATGCGCGTCGTCGCGATCAACAACATTCCGATTCGCGCCGCGGCAGATGCGCGCCTCGGAGCCGCCGTGAGCTCTCGTGCATCACCCGAGGCACGCGCGTGGTCTCTATTGTCCGCGCTAGCCGGTCGCCACGACACACCACGAGTTCTGCGCATTCGCGATGCCTCCGGTGCGACGCACGACGTCGCGATCGACAGCATCTCGCCATATCTGATCGATAGGCCTACCAACGAGCCACCGGTCGAAGCGCGATGGATCACGACTGGGAAGCTGAGCGCCGGCAACCCCGCGCGCTACGGCTACGTCCGTCTGAATGCTCTGGACGACTCGCGCAGCATATCAGCGTTTGACTCTGCTCTCACGATGTTCCGCGAATCATCCGGCCTCATCCTCGATCTGCGCAACACACCCGGAGGCGGCAACACCAGCGTCGCCGAACCCATACTTGGCCGGTTCGTTACACAGACTGAGGGTTATCAGCGGGTGCTTCCACGAGACGGTCGCTCATACATAAGAACTGTTGCAGCGCGTGGACCGTGGACCTACAACCGTCCTTTAGTAGTACTCGTTGGCCGCTGGACAGGAAGCATGGGAGAAGGAATGGCAATTGGTCTGGACGCCATGCGTCGCGGTGCCGTCGTCGGCACGCCGATGAGCGGTTTGGCCGGCGCCGTTGACGACTTCAAGCTCCCGTGCAGCGGGATCGTCATCGCGCTGCCCACCGCGCGGCTCCTGCATCTGAATGGCACACCACGCGAGCGCTGGGTACCGCCGGTACTCGTGGATCTGGTCGCAAATGAACGACGCGGAACGATGGAGGCGGGATCGCGCGATTCGCGACGACAGCGTGACAACGAAGATCCGACGTTGGGCTGTGCCCAGGAAATACTGGAAGAACTGATCAGTAGAATCGGTACTCCCTCCTCGCTGGACGTCGCTCGAGCGCGCTTGGCGTGCAGCCGCTGAACGCGAGTCAGGCTGGTACGCGCCTCCCTTCTATGGCTTGATCAAGTGCTCGGCGCCGGCTTTGTTAATCAACTTGATGGTGCTCTCCCCACCCTCGGCTAGCACCTGGACGTATGTGGGGTCCGACTCTCCGCCAATCAGAAGCCCGGCCCCCATCTGAGACGCGCCCAGCTTCACATTCGGCCTGCCCTCGGCGCTGATCAAACGCAATAACACAGTTTCGGGATATGGCTTGCCCTTCCATATGACCTTGGGATCCTCCGGAAGCACCGAGATGCTCGCTCGGACTCTACCCCGCGCATCAGTAATCTCGAGAGCGTGGCCTCGAAGGACCCCCGGGACGTCGCCAGTCGAAGCGTGAGCCAAACGCGGTTGGAGTGCCTGGTACCCCAGGAGCGCCAGATTCACGGCCGTGAGGAGAGCGAGAAGTCTCTGAGTTTTCATGATCTTCCTCCGCTGCGGTAGAGATTCACTACTTGGATGCCGCTGATCGAACTAGAGTCTATATTCTCGCCGGACACGATAAAGCCCGTCATTTGGAAACCCGGGGTCATCCCCGTTCAGAGGAACTCAAAATGAGCTTCAGTCACCCAATTCCCCGCCATTCACGCTCACTCGTGGATTCGTTCTTTCCCGCAGCGCTGGCCGTAGTCGTCTTTGCCGTCGGCGGATGCGCGTCGGCGCCTGCCCGATCGAACACCAGCACCTCGGTGAATCCGGCCGCGAATCTGTCCCTGATTCCGCCGACTCCCGATCCTCGCATCGGACTGCGGCCCGGAGCCTTCGACGCCGCCGAGGCGGTATGGAATCTCCGAGTTCTGTCGGAGACGAGGCCGTCAGAGAAGTTCATCGGGGGGATCAACTCCGACCTGGCCTTCCTGGGGAACAACGTCTTTCAGGGAAGCTTCAGCGGTTATCAGGTCTGGGACATCAGCAATCCGCAGCATCCGACGCTCAAAGAGGCTTACGTCTGTCCGGCGTCGCAGAGCGACGTCTCAGTGTACCGGAATCTGCTGTTCGTCTCCGGCGAGGATCTCAGCGCCAGAATCGACTGCGGTGCTCAGGGTGTGAAGGATACGGTCAGCAAGGATCGACTGCGCGGCATTCGCATCTTCGACATCAGCGATATCAATAATCCGAAAAACGTCGGAAACGTTCAGACGTGCCGCGGATCGCACACCCACAGTCTGCTAGTCGATCCGAAAGATCCGGACAACGTCTACGTTTACATCTCCGGCTCCGGCGGCGTGCGATCGCCCAATGAGCTTGCGGGCTGTGTAAATCTTTCTCCGGATAAGGACCCGAACTCAGCCCTTTTTCGCATCGAAGTAATCAAGGTGCCGCTCGCGCATCCGGAGCAGGCAGCAGTCGTCACTTCGCCGCGGATATTCAGCGGACTCACGAGGCCGGTCAGTCACGGTGAGACCCAGCTGGATATCGCCGAGCATAAGAAGGAAGTGGCAGAAGCGAAGGCGCACGGCGGATTCGTTGCGAACATTTTCGGCGACGAGCAGGTGGTGCCCAGCTTTTTCGCCGACCAGCAGCTTAGTGCTATAGTCAAAGCGCGCGGCGGCAGCGGCGCCCCGACTGCGGCCGACAGCGCGAAACTGCGAGCGGACCTGCCCGGAATCGTCGCCAAAATGGTCGGTCCGGCTCCAGCGGCGAACTCCGGACCTCGTCCCGGTCCGAGCCAGTGTCACGACATCACGCTTTATCCCGCGATCGGCAGAGCGGGCGGCGCGTGTGGCGGCTATGGATTGCTGCTCGACATCAGCGATCCCGCGCATCCCGTTCGCCTCAACGCGGCGGCGGATTCCAATTTCTCGTATTGGCATTCCGCGACCTTCAACAATGATGGAACGAAGGTCTTGTTCTCGGACGAGTGGGGCGGAGGAATGCAGCCGAAGTGTCGTTCCACGGATCCACGCGAGTGGGGCGCCGATGCAATCTTCACCGTGTCCGGCAGCGCCATGAATTTCCAGAGCTACTACAAGCTCCCGGTTCCACAGACGCGCGTGGAGAATTGCGTCGCGCACAACGGCTCACTCATCCCGATCCCGGGCCGCGACGTGATGGTGCAGGCTTGGTATCAGGGCGGCGTCTCGGTCTTCGACTGGACCGATGCCGCGCACCCGCGGGAGATCGCGTACTTCGATCGCGGGCCGGCGGACACAACGCTCAAGTTGAGCGGCTCGTGGTCGGCCTACTGGTACAACGGAGTGATCGTGAGCTCGGAGATCACGCGCGGGCTCGACATCTTCGAGCTGACTCCCAGCGCCTTCATATCGCAGAACGAAATCGACGCGGCAAAGACGGTCCACTTCGACTACTACAATACTCAAGGACAGCAGCCTTTCGTGTGGCCGGCGACGTTCGCGCTAGCGCGTGCGTACGTCGATCAGCTCGAGCGCTCGCATGGTCTCGCGCCGGCCAGAGTCTCGACGGTGAGGCAGGCGCTCAGCTCCGCGGAGAGCGGCTCCGCAAGTCAGCGTCAATCGACATTGCGTGCCGTGGCAACCCAGTTGGATGCTGATGCCAACGGCTCGAGCGACGCGTCGAAGGTACACGCGTTGGCCGCCGTGGTGAGGAATCTCGGTGTGTAGACGATCTGGATGGTGGTAGTGTGCTCAACTACGAGATGCTCCTTGTATAGCGGGGCTCGCGTGGGGCATCGGCATCTTCTCATATTCCTCTTCGGCCTTGCAACAGGCTGCGCGCAGAGCGTGGATAGAACCCAGCACGGCGACGCGGAAGCGGTGGTGCGTCCACCGGATTCCTCCGCAACGCGTATCACTCAGGCGGCGAGCTCGACTCGGATTTCCGAAGACCTGTCAGTCGTGCGTTCGTCTGACATTCCTCCAGCGGTGCGACTAGCCTGTGATTCGGCACAGGGGATTGCACGTGAGGCGCTCGAAATCTCCACACGTCGCGAAGAAGGCAACTACTTCGACACGCCGCGTGGGACGCCTCGCGTTGGCTGTCGCCTCACCGCAAAGGCGTCGTTCAAGTCAGTTCCACACCAGGCGGGTCCTGTGGCCGCTATCGACACGGCCTTCGTTCGGCATCACTGGCGACACGACTTGCGGTACAGCGCCGACGGGCCCGACGGTTCGACTGTGGGGATGCGCTTGCGGGACATTCTCTGCAGCGTGGCGGGCCGTTGGAATGGAGGCGACGATGAGGATACGACATCGACAACCGCCGACGACAGATATGAAGCAATCATAGAATGCGCGCGGGATGTCCCATCGAACATCGATGCGGGTGTTCCTGATTCCATCTGGAGAATCGCAGCGAAAGCAGGCCTCGACAGCATCTACGCGATCTCGTTGAGCCTCCAATTCCCGCCTTACCTCGAAGGTGACTTCGATGGTGACGGCGTACGGGATGCCGCGGTTCTCATCGAGCATCGCGCCACCGGCAAACTGGGTGCCGCGATCGTGCATCGTGGCGCGCAGCGCGTCACCATCCTCGGGGCCGGCCAGCGTCTGGTGGGTCCCGACGATCTGGGCTGGGTCGATTCCTGGGACGTGTTCGGGAGGGATGCGACAATTCACCTCACCATTCACGATCGACCCAATAACAGACTCGTTGCCGACGCCCTGTGGGTCGGGAAACGCGATTCGACCAGCGCCTTTTATACGTGGACCGGCAAGGGATTCGCGTATGAGGAGCACAAGGGCCGATAATCTCTCGCTCACGCGGCTGGCCGCCTACCATTTTTGATTTCCTGCTTTCACTGTTCTCATGCCTGATGAAGCACGCAGCGACGGGTCCGATCACGGTACGCCGGACCGTCAATCCGGCGCTCAAGCCAATACATCCGACCTCGGCACACAGCGCCAAATGCGCGAGCGTGTGATACAGCTCGTCTTCGGCGGCGAGCCGCCGCGCTTCAACGAATTTGTGCGCGTGCTAAGCGACGCAACACCCGCGGGCGTTGATGTGATCCTCCGCGGAAGCTCCGTAACCGGACACAAGTTTGGATCGGACGAGCCGTTCGACGCTGACGGGCCCGGAACGAGCGATCTCGACGTGACATTCGTTGGCGGTGACATGGTCACGCTGTTTCGTGAATTTCACATTCCGGGTATTCATTCGGCGCCACTCAGTAAAGAACATCCCTTCGCGTCGCCGGCACTCGGTCCGCTGCGAGAGCGTCTATCCGCGATGACTCACCGCGCCGTGAATCTCCAGGCGACAACGTCGCTGGTGCAGTATCTGCGCGATGTGGCAATGGATCAGCCTTATCTGGTGCTGCTCAAAAAGCCGAAGCCCGATGAGGCCGGGATCGCGAATACGTGATGGGATGCGTTAAACGGAACAGCACGATGGAAGCGTAGGTTTGCGTCTTCTCACCTACAACATTCGCGAGGGCGGAATTGGCCGGGCCGAAGAGATCGCCGAGGTGATCAAGGCTGCGAGCCCCGATGTCGTTGCGCTCCAGGAGGCGAGGGAGCCGGTGGTCGTGGAGCGCATCGCCAGCCTGGCGGGATTCCGCTTCTCTGGATCGCGACGATCACACTCGACCGGGTTCCTGAGCAATGTACCCGTGCTCGACTACGGGTGGCGTCATCCACCGCGAACCCGTCATGCACTGCTCGAGGTCTCGCTTGCCGACGGTTTCCCGCGCGTCTTTGTCTTGCACCTCCGCGCGTGGTTCTCCAGCTGGAGTGAGCGACAACGCGCGCGCGAGCTCCGAGGTCTGCTCGACGGAATACAGGAGCAGCTGATACGAGAGCAGCATGCCTTCGCGTTCCACGTTCTGGCAGGAGACTTCAACGCGCTGGCGCCGGGTGAGCGGCTCGACCCTTCGCCCATGCCGGCGTGGATACGCGGCATGATCTGGCTCAGCGGACGTGACATCGCGCGCACCACTATCGAAATGATGCAGTCCGATGGCTACCTCGACGCGTGGCGCACCCTGTATGCGGATCACCAAAACGATCCCGGATACACATTTCCTGTCTGGAATCCGCACGTGAGGCTGGATTACGTTTTCACGCCGGCCGCGTATGCTTCACGTTTCACCGCCTGCGAAGTTCGGCGGGCTCCGAAAGAGGTACTAAAGGCATCAGATCACTTTCCACTGCTCGTTGAGATATCAACCCGATGATCAAGCAACAAATCGCAACAAGTCGCCATGGTTCCTGAGCGAGGCACATGAAAAGCCCACGCGAGACGTCGCGGCGCGACTTCTTGTTGGCCGCGTCGGCGGCCGGTCTTGTCGCGCTCGTGCGTAGCGCGCGGAGTCTCGCGTGGCGCGGCGAGTCGCGGCTTGAGGGCGATCTCCTCTACGTCGGGACATATACCGAGGGCGGCCGGCGCGACGGCATCTATCTAATCCGGATGGATCCGCGCTCCGGGAAACTGCGGCAAGTCGGCTCGGTGGACGCCGGCGCGAACCCGTCGTTCCTCGCCATGCACCCGAATGGCCGCGTTCTCTACGCGGTGAATGAAGTCGATACGCACAACGGGAAGCCGGCCGGTGCGGTGAGCGCCTTCGCGATCGCCAGCGAAACTGGGGCACTCGCTCGCCTCGGCG
>WNFW01011515.1_pt1 | contig 12720 bp, 1 predicted proteins | sample 5400131 | NCBI WGS metagenome assembly WNFW01 (sample SAMN13153362, study PRJNA577476) | soil metagenome | isolation source: 20 cm soil or saprolite under grassland replicate 1 | place: USA:California | collected 2016-06-15 | reverse complement strand
CTGTTGGAAAAATTATCCAGTTCGGGTTCCAGTCGATCGTAGGTAGAGGCCGGCACGGTGAAGCGTGCCGGAATATCTTGAGGATGGTCGCCAAGAATCTCGGCGGCCAGAATATAGACCTGGGTCGCCTCGTTGATCGCTTCGATCGTATCCTGGCCGAACAACTGGTCTCCCCACGCGATCAGGTTATCAATGTACTTCATGACGACCGTTTTTTGGTAGGGCGTGATGCGGTTGCGGGCAATCAGGTGCGGGTCGAATGGATACTTTTGCCATTGCATTACCTCGTTTTGGAATTCTTGCCTTTTCTTCAATTGATCCGGGTCAGTGCCTGTGTAATCGAGGAGTTTTAGCAGTTCCTCGATGGTCCTTTTAACATTGGCATTTTCAAAAAATGGCTGTACCTTCCAAAATCTCGCGCTTGGGTCCGTGTAACTAAACTCGTTGAGTTCTGACTGGCTCAAGCGTGCAGTGGGATCGAAAATATAATGGAACCACTGCTGCGCCTCCTCGAAACGTTGGTTCTTACTCAACCGGTCGGCGATAAGCAGCGGGGCATGAAAGAACAGCTCCCAGTTATACAGGGAATAGCTACATACGTAAGGATGATAAAACATCTCGAAGAGAAGAGAGAAGCTAAGACGTAGTCCGATTTTCAAAATCGAACCCCTACCGTTTGGCTTGGGGATCACGAAGAAGGTTTTGGCCTTGTCCTGGTAGAAGAAGAGCGGTGTCATGAAACTTTCAATCTGGTGTGGATACAGCAGGCGGAAGATACCGGGTGTTTTCCCGAGAATTAGATCCCCCGTGTCATTAGCAGGGTTTGTGAGAATGTACAGCCCATCATCAGCCCCTTCTACATCTTCCTGCTCTTGATCTTCTACCAACATCATGTTTCTGATCGTACTGCGGGGAGGAGCTACCAGAGGCTTGTCTCCTGAGAATAGGAAGGAAAGCGGCTCATCGTTACATCCTTCGAGACGGAACTCGCCGATTGGCCACCAACCACTTTTGGGCGAGTAGAGTAATTCTTCGCCTCCTGCGCCAGCATGCGGAATAAAGTGTATATCGGGCGCATAACAGCGAATGGCGAGATACTCATTGGGATCGTCTGGGTTGATGATCAGGCCCTTGAAAGTAAAAAGGCTTGTGTCATTCCGCTCAACCACCAGATTTGGCTCCGCTGAAGCTAATGCAAATACGTTGGGATTATCGATTCTTTTTCCGTTACGTTCGTAGAGAAGCTCGCGAGGCGATTCTAAAGTGTCTATCGACACCTTTTTAGCTGACCACTTTCCGTTCTTATACTCGCTCCAAGCCAGCTTGATTTCCCAATGTTTGATTGGCTTCTTTTCTTCAGCGGTTGCATTCTGATCGGGGATCGGCTGGTTCTCATCCGCCTTTTCCGTGAATATCGGCCAGTATATACGCAATCGCCGGTTATAAACTACCGGAATGAGGTGATCGCCTTCTATATCCACCTCCACTTTTTCCCAGGCTGTCCAGTAGGCCAGATCAACCCATTGGCGATAATAATACATATGAGGATTTCCAGGAGTCCGGCCGAAGACATGCACGACTAGGTTGTGGTCGTCGCCGTACGGTTCAAATTGATAGTACATCCCACAGATCTCTAGACGCGCTACCTCGTCGAGCTTTTCCAGGTAATGCGCAAAGGCTTCTTCTACGCTGTCTTTGGTTATCTCATTCTGCAGCAGCTCGTTTTCCAGGTCCTTGAAGAATGGTGACTTGTTGTCCCGCAACTCAGGCTCGATCCAGTTTTCAGGATACAAGAAGACCTTGCGATTGGCTTCCCAGACCCGGTAGTTTTTCATCCATTTCCATTCCCTGACGTCTTCTGGGGTGAAGACGACCTGTTCCTTTTCCAGATTCATGAGACAACGCTGTACGAAGAGTTGCACTGAGCTGATGGCCTGTTTGATGCGCGAGGTGATCATGCAGGGATCCATTTCGACGTCAATCAAAAAGTGCTCATATAATCCATTGGAGTCGCGCCAATCCTGTCCCTTACTGGGGTCAGGGTGAGCCACGAGGTACGAAACCAGCGAGGAACGCTGCTTTTCGCGCGAGATATCCCTCAGCGGCTTAGCCACCTCAAGCCATTGGTCGTCGTCATATTTGGCTTTGACGCTCTGCTTGATACGGCGCGATACTTCGGAGGTAACATCGGGCTGGGTCCATGCGAAGTTCTTCTCGAGAACTTTTGCCGCTGACACACCGAGCCGCTTTAATATCACAAAGCACGCCCTCAAGCGTTTCAATGCTCGCTCATCTTTATAAGCGTCGGGGAATGTGAAGCCGAGGCCCTGGTCGCCGGCAAGAAACACTAAGTCATCCCTATTCCAACCCGTGCGCTCGCTCAGGATTTGCCACAGCTCTGTCTCTGCGTCTGCCGTATTTGCCCCGTTGAATCTGGCCACCAAATCGAAGACAGCCATTAGCGCGGGCTCGTTTGACAGTACTGCTACCGCGTCGTCCGTCAGGCCAAAGGGAACTTTCAATTGTTGCCACTCATTCGACGACAACGTGTCTCGCAATTGCGGCAGCCCGCGCAGCAAGTCGATTACATCTACTAACCTTTCCCAGCCAGCAAAAAGCGCTGCTGGAGAGGCAGCAACACCAACCGGCAGCGCACTCAAATCCAACAATGTCAAGCTGGCTGCGTGTACAAGTATCCAGCGTAATTCTTCAGCGAGCAATTTGAACTTGCTAATGATAGTGGCTGTTTTGGCCAGCAGGATGAAGGCTTGAAACTGTGGTGGAAATTCAGTTGCGCTTAATGTTTTCTTGCTTGTGATACTTGTGATAAAGGAATCCTGTAGGAAAATGGATAGCTTCGTGGGATCGTTCGGCGAATTGAGTAATGTAACCAATAGCAACTCAGTCGCTGCAACCTCCAGCTTCAAAGCCGCGCTTAATTTTTGTTTCACAAAACTCTCGCTCGAAGTCCGCCTGGTCAACTCAACGGCCGGGTCTGGTGGGTCGGCTGTGGAGTTGTTCTCAGTGGCGATCTTCTGTAGCCCACTACGGATCTCCTCCAGGACAAGCGCGATGCTCTCCTCTGTTGGAGCTATTCCAGAAGGCGGAACAACATGATCCCGTAGCAGGTAATCCAATTCTGCGATAGTAAAGCCTGATACGCGTATCTTACGCACTTTCTCTACAAACATAAGCGTATCCTGGGTATGAGCAGCGTCGAACGGATTGATACCAGTCAGCGTTTTGACCAGCAGAAAGTCCCGGATGGACAACTTGAGCGCTTTGGCAAAGGACACGATGCGGTACAGTTGTGAGAGGTTGGCGAGATTCAGCATATCATCTTTAATCTCGCTCTCAGCGAGATTGAGAGTCGTCGGGACGGCATCGCTCCTGGTCAAAAGCGACAGATCGGCTTCGCTGATCCCCAGGGCCGCAAGCAATGCAGGAATATGCTCGCTGATCTTTCCGCTGTTGTTTGCGAGTTTATCTAACGTGAAGGCATCATCCACAGGATCCGTCACTGTTTTGTTCAGGAAGAGCTGTTCGTAGAAGGATTTGCTCCCGTCGCTATAACTGGCAGTGTCAATTGGAGCCCACCAGCTTAACATGTTAATGAGGGGAACCATAAGCTGACTACGCAGGCGCTGGATGTGCGACAGTTGTAGCAGGAAGGTCGGGTTTAAATCCCCCTGTATCAGTGCAGTAATGGCCTGGTCTAATTCATCCATCGTCCAGCCCAGTTTGCGCCACAGGCGAATGAAATGCTGCATGCGGCCCAACGCCGTCTGATTGAGGGGCACAATCACGAGTTTGCCTGGGTCACAGGTATCCCTGTCTTCAGGCTTAACAGAGGCAAGCGTGTCAATACGCAGTGCCCGGTTCGCATTGATAAACTTTGTATCAAGCAAGTCAAGCAGCTCCTTGTAGGCGAGCCCTGACCTTTTCAGAAAGACGTGGACCCGGCTTAAAATGTCAATCCAGCTACCCTGTATCGTATTCGTGTTATCTGCAGGGTCGGGGATTGCATCAGTTTTGTCCAACCCCCAGAACTCCCACGGCCCCTTAGGGGAGACACCGCTAATGATTTCTCGTTCCACTGTTGTCAGGCCCAGGTATTCGCTGGCAATGGCGATATTGGTCAGTTCAGATGGCGGTGCCTCTTTATGAAAGGTCTCCATCAATTCGTACCGCTGCACGCCCAGGTGTTCCAGGTATGCTCGTGCCTCCTCGATCCACAGGTTGAAGGGCAGGTCCCACGGATAGACCTGTTGGGCGAGCGTCTCGTATGCTTGGACCTTGAAGTGCTCGGGATTGGCGCTGAGTTCTTCAGCGGTGTCGCTGGTTTGATAGGCCACGATGCTTGAGGTGGCTGCCGGCCCAGGTCGCGCGGGTATGGGAAGGCTGGGTGGTCGCGGGACTGGCGGACCGGGGAGTGTTGGTGCAGGAATGGTTAAAGGTGGTTGAGGTGGCGGAACCACTTGCTCTAGTACTTCATTGACCAGATCTACATATGGCATAGCTGTGTCAGTGTTTTCACAAGACAGTTCAATCTCGCCGATATCCGGGCGCCGTTCAAAAAGTATATCCTTGGCTTTTTTACCAGTGTCTGTCCCATTCGCGTCGACAACTGTAAGACGCCTAAGGAAAGATAGCATATCAACCAGGTAAGCAGGCGGGCTGTAGACCGAGCGGCAGTGCTCGCACTCACACACATCCAACCCTCCGAACAGCGTCCTCCAGTCAGGAATTTCTGCTACATCTGTAGGAAGCTTCGGAGTGACATACAAACCAACGGAGTTGAATGCCGCCGCGTATTTAGCGTAAAGTACCGTCGTCGTCGCTACGCGGTGATCGGCCTGGTCATAGATAGCTTTCGCCCTTTCTTCACCCATGTGCTGACCAAATTTTGTAGCAAATTCAGTTCGCCCCCATCTGCTCACAATGCTGTGGGCCGAGTGCAGTTGATCAGCCAGGAGAGGACGCCACTCCTCATAGTACGGTGTCAGCCTGGATAAGCGCTGAATGCTGCTGAGGTGCTTCGTCAGAGTTTCGGCATCCTTTACATCTCTGATCGTGTTGGGATTTTTAGACAGGTAGCTGCTAATGGGGGCAGTGTCGAATGCAAAATCCGGGTTGTTAGCAAAGAATTTGAGCAGGTCCTCTTTTTCTTGCGCCTTGAAGGGAGCACCGGTAGAGCTGTCTGTCTCGATCTGGTGAGCGAATGCCGCAGTGGGAAAAGTAGCTTCAATCACGCGCGCCATGGCGCTGGCTTTTTCTTGATCATCTTTCCCCTCGATATCCGGCGGGAAGCCAACAGGCTTGTCGTCAATCTTCTTGTTAGCCAGCTCCAGCCAGGCTTGAGCATCAAGCTTAGCCAGGTCACGTGGGGATTTCAGTGATCCGGCCTGTCGCATCTGTTGCAGCTCACGAATGAGGGGCAGATAGTTTTGTGTAAGTGCGCTCACCTGGAAAGTGAATTGTAGGCCGTCTACGTGATCTTTGAACTGCGGGTGTTCACCTAAGGCTTTCCAGAAGCCCTCGACGGGGCCTTTGTGGGTAAGGTACAGCTTCAAGAATGTTTTCTGTTCTTCCTTCGCTAAGAGGCTGCTGCTTAACAGATCACCCAGGGAAGCCCTTCCTTTGTCGTCCGCCGACCGCAGCGCCTGCTCCACAGCTTGTTCCTTCAGACCTTCGATGATGCTATCGATCTGATTGCTCAGCTTTGCAGGAATGATATTGGCCCGCAAGGCGTTCTCAAGTGCGCCACGCAATACCTGCGAGGGATAGGCGAGCAGTGATGGGAAGTCAGTGGGTAGGTTCTGACGGAAGAGGCCGTAAAACGCCTCAGGCAGCACCGAATTTATTTTAGTTGACCCATCGAGGGCACCACCAGTCTCTTTTGCCAGCACGGCAGCCAGCACCAGAAACGAAATATGCTGGAGGTCTTTCCCAGTTTCGCCTGCCAGGAAAGTGATTTCTTGATGTCCTTCATCCTCTTTCAGGTCGGCGATTTTATCAATCAGTGTAGGGCGCTCAATGCCCTCAATCTCGATATCCTCAAGCAGGGGCGTGAGTTCTTCGAAAAGCCGTTCATACTCCGAAGACCCCCGGTATTCTTCAGCGCGAATGACAAGGTCCACCGTCTCCTCCGGCCGGGCATTGAAAATGATGGGGGACGCGGCAAGCGGAGAGCCAGAGGTGTTGAACACACGCACGATCAGATCCGCACTCCCCTTTTCAGCGCGGCGAAACTGAGCAGAGGTATACGTTATCTCATAGTGCCCATCTTTATCTGTTTTTGTCTCGTTCAGCCGCTCCTCGCTGCGCAAATCCTTATCAAAGGCGCGCACGATGGCACCAACGAGAGGACTGCCATCAGCCAACCGAATTTGCCCCCGTCTTTCACGTTACCGGCGGGCTCCGCTTTAGGCTGCAGCGCATCTCCCCGTGTGCCGATGAGTTTGGCGGTGGTCTCATCAACCACACCTGTGGCTGGCAAGCCATGTTCTTTCTGGAGAGCGTGCACGGCCTGGAAAGTAGTCTTATCAAAGAATCCTTCCGTGTCATCAATAGAAAAACCGAGTTGACGCAACTTCTGCTGTAGCAGCTTGACATCCTCGCCGTTCGTTGTTAAGGACAAGTTTCTACCTTGCAGTTGCATGATTGCCCTCCTTCTTAAAAGCTCACAAAATCTTAGGAGTCGACTGCTCCCTGAAAATGACGTTGGGACTTCTGGCCTCTGTTTCGGAGACTTCTTGCCCCTGAGGGTTCCTATAGATGACGCGGCCTCTAGTCTTCTCAATCGTGTATCCCGTTAAGCCAGGACGCAGGCCTTCCGGCCCGCTCACGAAGCCGCGGATCGGAACCTTAAGGCCCTCGCGCAAGAACGTCTGCGGATAGTATTCGACCAGATCGGGGATAATGCCCCCCAACAGCGAGAGGACGCTAAACGCAGTTCCGGTAACTTTGACTCCAGCACCCAATTGGGAAGGAGACACGACTCGACCGGTCTTGGGATCGACTGGTGGTCCCTTGGGTGTCGTCGGGTTAAATGCTTCCGGCTTTGTGGCGCGCAAGGCGGCTCGCTCGCCATAATCAGCCGTGGCGGGAAGCCTGGAGGCCTCCCCCGCGTCAATCAGTCCCCTGGTCGTCAAAGGCGCCTTGGTCGTCTGCTCTATCTTGAGGACTTCTAGGTCTAACCGTGCCTCCCCGAGCCTATGGTGCGTATAGACCTTTTCCACCACACGAGGATCCGTGAGGCTGTAGATCTCTGCCTTGATGATGGGATTTCTCCGTGAATGTAGAGTCGGGATCGATCCTGTCTCATTGACGTATGCCTCTGGCAATCCAACCATTCTAGCGTAACGGATGGCTCGGAGGTGGTGAGGTTGGAAAACGCCGCCCTGGCTGGCCACACCCGTTCTAATGTGCTCGGCGGCAGTTCCTACTCGGCGGATCCTGGAGTAATCCAATCCAGACGCGGAAGGAATAGGGGAAAGAACCTTTCCCAATAATATGGCTACCAGCGGATTCCGGTTTAATTCCTGGGCAACCGGTCTTAAGGCATCTGAGATGTCGACGGACTGAGTTCCGGTAGGGTCTACATGCCGCAACGGATTATTTCCCGTGTACGCATACAGGTCGGGTCCATCCACCATCCCCGCCGGATCACAACTCGTCCACCTCCCCAACCACGCCGCGTAGTACCGCGCCCCATGGTAGTACAACCCTGTCTCCTCATCCCGCTCCTTGCCTGTGAAGCGATAGCGTTTCTGACTAACCTCCACACCGCTGCGCACAGCTTGATACGACGTGCTGCCGTAGGGGTAATACTCCTCGTATGAAATCACCGCGCCAATCTCGTCAAGTTCCAGACACGCCGAGCCGAGATGGTTGTCACGTTGATAACGGGTGAGTGATTTCTGCGATTGAACCTGTGCTCCTTGATCAATTGTTTTGGTCTCCACCAGCGTGATGCGCTTCTTATCGTCCATCACGTGTAGCGTCTCGCGCTCTAGCGTAGCTGTGTTGCCCTCGCCGTTGTGCTCCCGGTAGATCTCGAATGCACCGAGGTAGATGCGTTCTTTCATCCGCGTCGGCGTTTGTCCGGCCGAGGCTTGCCGCTCGGTCACCTTGCGCACGCGCTGGCCCGCTGCATCATAGACGTAGTACGTCCTCTCGCCCATGCCGCCGTTATTGACCACCTGTTGCTGGGCAGCGTGAAGTTGATCCTTGAAATCCCAATCCATGACTCCAAGGTGGGGCATCGTGGTCATGTTGCCATGCTCGTCGTAGGTGTAGCTGGTGCGCCCGCCATCGTGCTCACCGGGTGGCCTGGTGTGGACGAGATGATTGGATTTTGAAACATCTGGCTTGGCCGGGTCGGGTTCGTACTCGTACACCCGCGTCCAACTCCCGCTGGCTGCTGCATGCTGCATTTCTCGCATATTGCCAACTTCATCGTATGTGTAATGCTCGGTGTAATTCCCCATTGCCTTGCCATCACCGGGATGAGGGAGGTTCGTACGGAATGAATCGTCCCAGTCAACCTGGCGTGGCGGGTTGAGTTGACCACCAGCTTGCCCCAAATGCTCGCGACCGCTTGCTTCAATCAGGCGATAGATCGCGTCATATATATAGTCTGCACCTGGCTCTACTCTCTGGTTGCGGAAGTAGATGGTGTTCTGGATGTCAGCGTTATCTTGAATATGCGTGATGTTACTGGCGGGGTCATAGGTGTAACGCAGGTCTTGCAGGCTTTCCGTTCCATTGTTGCGAGTGGTCAATAAGTGGATAAGCCGGAAAGTCTTGTCGTCGTACTCATACGTTGTGGTCACACCATTGCCATACTCGATCAACGCCCTCTGACCCTTCGCATCGTAGTCAATGTTGGTCACAAACGGTGTCACAGTCGTCGCGCCGCGCAGGTTTACGTTCACCTGCTCAAGCAAGTTCGCCTCGTTGAAGCTGTGCCGGGTTATGCTACCGTCGGGTGTGGTCAGGGTGACCGGGCGATTGAGTGCGTCGTAAGTTGTGCTGCTTGTGAAGCTCTCTCTCTCCAGCGCGGGCGCAGATGACCAGTCCACCTGATCTTTATAGTTCTGGAGCAACTGCCGGGTACTGCTCAGCAGGTTGCCCTTGAAATCATACTGATTGTCTGTAACGACGCCAGCACCATCAAACTGCTGGTACATTTTACCGCGCAGGCTCAGCGACCTGGACTCATTATCTGGTAATGACTCCCCGTAGACCGTACGCTCAGCCAATACCTCTGTAGCGTTTCCTTGTCGCACGAACAGATTTGTAGGACGATGAAGCTCATCATAAGCATGCCGGATTTCATGCCCCCGGCTATCCCACGTTCTGATCGGCTTGCCTATCACATCGTTCAACATCCAGCGCTCACCAGCGTCCACACTGGCCTGGTGAGTCTTGTTGCTGAGCATGTCGTAGTCATACATCATGACTTTGCGCCCCAGCGCGTCGGTGACCGAACGCTGGTTGCCTTCGATGTCCAGTTCGCCGCGTGTTGGGTACTTACCCCCAACACCGTTATCGGCAATCGTCAGGAAGGTGCGCCCTAGCGTGTCAAAGTGGGCGACGGTCGGCGTATCGGCATGCGCGGCGGCTTTGTCAGCGGCGGATTTTTCTTGCTTCCGAATTTCGGCGTTCTCAGGAAGAGGCATGCCGCTTTGCGGGTCGAAGTTGGGCCACTGCCTGAGCGCCTTAGTGGCATCGGTGCGCAGGTCGTGCCAGGTGGGCAGATAGTCAGCCTCCAGCAAGCGCCGGAAGAAGCTGCCGACGTCGGGGTCGTTCTTTGGATCGGCTTGCAGGATCGTATCATTTATGTCCCACGTCTCTTGTCGCCAAGGATCGAAGACGACTTTTTCGTAGGTATGGTTGGGATGCAGGGTGGCGACGACGCGTTCAACCGGGTCGTAGAACAGGATCGGCGTGACGCCGGTCATGGTCATCTCTGGCTCTTCTTCATAAAGGTGTGTGCTGCTGAAGAAGGGCTCGTACTGTTTGACGGGCTTCCCTTTGTTATTATAGATCGTACGCCCTTTTCCCACCCAGCGGTGATCGGTATGGACCAGTTTTGGCTTGCCGTTTTCCAGCACTAACTTGCCAGGTTTGTGTTCACCGCCAGGCAGCACCAGGTCTGGCTCACGCTGCGGCACGTCGCCGGGTTCCGCCTGGATCTTGGTCTGCACCTCGCGCCCAAAGCCATCGGAATAAGAGAAACTATGCTGAATCTTCGTCAGTTCTCCCTGCCTCAGATCAGCGTCGTGTTTCTCGCGCGCCAACGTATAAACGACGTTTGGTTGTGGATCGCCCTGCCCATTCGTGTGCTGATAGCGGAACAGGTCATAGACCAGCCGCGTGGTCGCTTTCCCCAAGATGTCGTGTGGATTGACGAACGGATTGCTCATGTGAGCAATGATGAGCTGATCGTCCGTATCAGTCTCGAAGTCATTGAGTGAATCGCCTTCTTTTTGACCATTTTCTTTGCCCATGAGCGCCGTGCCGACCACCATGCCTAGAGCGTCGAAGGCAACAGCAGAGCGGTTGTTGTTGGGGTCGATCACAAGCTCAGGCTGAAGAACGCGATAGTCATGCTCCGCGTGAACGGTGTTACTCAGCGGGTCGCTGGTCTCGACGATGAGGAGATTGTGGTTCTTCGCCAGATTGGTATCGTCGCTGTCGTAGGCCACCGTTACCGTGTTATTGAACGGGTCGCGGAAGCGATGCGGAAGGAAGAAGTGCAGCCGGGCAAAGGCCAGTTCCTGCACAGGCGTGTCACCGGCATTGGGCGAGTAAAATTGGCGTCCGGAAGGAATCCACCAGTGACCATTTCCATCCAGGTCAACATAGCCGCCCTGGTCACTGCCCTGGCCGCCGAGGATGGCGGCGGGATCAGGCAATAGATTCTCCGCTGGCTGGTTCCCGCGCTTGCGCTGATAGATACTCGACAAGAGCCCCGGCGTGAAGGCCAGCTTGTAGCTCTCGCCGGGCAGCGCCATGGATTGCAGTCCCCCGAGCGGCAGCAAATCAGTCAAATCATTGCGGCGATAAAGGGTACGGGTGTGTTCGATCGGGCGTCTCTGGCGTCCGGTTGTTGGCTCTTTCTCGTATACAATTTCATTATCAAACTGAAGTTGCACCTTTCCAGCAGTGATCGTGATGAAATCCGCGAACGAAAAACGTTGGCTTGACGGTGTAAACCCGGTCAGTTCATATGTGCGCGTCTCGCACGGAAGCGGCACACGGTAATCATCATCTGCGTCGATACTGTTCGTCACTTGGTTTTCCGTGTAGGTGACGAGCGTCCTGGTTTGCTTTTCTCGGTCATCCAAGTCAGTGAGTGCCGCATCAGGCTCCCGGCGTCCGTAACCGATGGAGCCTGCTTTCAGCACACTGCCGAAGGCATCGACTTCGATCGTCATCGCATGGCTGATGCGTGGGTCTTTGGGATTACGCTCATAGTGGTAATCCAGCGTCTCGCGCGGGTGAGTGAGGAAGACTGCATAGCGGTTTAGCCCCTGTGATTGCAGCAGCTCGACAGTATAGTTGCGCTCGGAAACGGTATAGGGATGTACACTCTTGTCTGTAGCATCGTCGGCATAGATCTCCTGGCGCAGAATGGAGCCTTTGAGCGCACGGCAGGCTTCGCGCTCCTCCTCGGCGCTCAGGTCGGGCGGCAAGATGGTGTCCGGCAGGAGCGTCTGTAGAAAGAGCTTGAAAGCCGTTTCATAGTTCGGGTCGTCCTTTTTTGGCGTGCCGTAATATTCTTGAGCCAGGTGGAGGCTGATAAAATCTTCTTCCAGATAAGCTCCTGTGTGGAACCAGGTCTTCGTCTGCACCGGCGGCACAAAAGAGGCTTGATCGAGATTGCTTGCCTCAGACGAGGTCGAATCAGGGGTGACCGTCCCAATCTCTTCGGTATCCCACTGCTCGACCATCCCGAAGCCACGGAACTCGCGCTCAATGCCATCGAAGTAGCCGTGATGGTAGGCATAACGCGTGACAAAGCGGTTGCGGCTGATGCGGTCATACGTCTCCACCCGCTCGACTACATGCACCGGGAAAGGCAGCCTGGTGATCCACGGACTGCCGCTCAGCTTGTCCTGCAGGTAAAACCGCGTCGAGGGAGCATAATGAACCCTTGTTTCCGCTCCCATATTGTTTTTCGTCTCAACCAGCAGGTGCGGTTTCTGCCCACCCATCAGGTCTATATAATACATCGGCTGGCGGGCGTGCTCTGGCAGCGGCGATGACCATACCAGGCAAGCTGTACCGTTGCCGAGCAGATCAACGACGGTGACGAATGAAACATTGTCTGTCTGTGGAAACTGAGAGAGCCGATGAGGTTCGCTCCAGGCGTTGCCGGATTGATTAAAGTAAAGCCGCACTCCGTCAGGACCAAGATAGATGATGTCGGTCGTGCCGGACCCGTCAATGTCTGCGAGGCGGATACGTTTCTGCTCGAACTGATCGGGATGATCGAACCAGGGCGCATTGCTCATTGTCACCTTCGCGCCAAAGCGGCCATAGCCGAGATTGGGCCAGTAGCAAACCTCGCCATTGCGCATCCGCACGATGTCGCTCAGACCGTCACCTGACAGATCGGCCTGATAGATCGACTGCGTACCATCGGCAAAAATCAGCGCCGGGCCGCGTTCCTCGTCGCGCTCGTTGAAAACGCGCTCCGCCGTGCCA
>WNFW01002421.1_pt1 | contig 12720 bp, 10 predicted proteins | sample 5400131 | NCBI WGS metagenome assembly WNFW01 (sample SAMN13153362, study PRJNA577476) | soil metagenome | isolation source: 20 cm soil or saprolite under grassland replicate 1 | place: USA:California | collected 2016-06-15 | reverse complement strand
AAAGCAGCGCTCTTTCTTGCCCATCATAGCAGTCGCCTTTCATGCCTCAAGACTGGAAATGCAGATGAGTAAGGAATTTTTTCCCCTCTTCATTTTCCTTCATAGAAAACCGGAGGGGTAGCTCTGGAAAGAGCCAGCTGTTTTCTGTCGTGTTCAGATGGACTCAACCACAACGAGACGTGTGCTGGCTGCATCGTCTCCTGGACAACATTGAGCAAGTGTTCACGCAACTGCGTCAGCTCAACCTCATTGCGTAGCGTAGCACTGAACGCTTCCAATGTCTTGGCTGCATCATATTTGCGTCGATAGAAGTGACGGTCGATAATGGCCTGAATACGATGGCGCAAGGGTTGGAAGAGAGCAGCAATGACAAGGGTCGTGATTACAATAGCAACAGTGTTGTTCTGGTGGAACACCCCCTGGAACAGCGATTGCAAGACAACAATGAGTCCAACGTACAAGAGGGCGAGCAGAGCAGTCAGGCTGCCATACACCAGGGTACGGTTGATCAGCAGGTCGATGTCGTAGAGTCGATACCGCAAAATTGAGAACCCAATGGAGAGCGGGATCAAGAGAAATACGACGGGGAAGAGGAGATCAAAGACGATAGTAAAACTCTCTTCACCCAAAGAATTTTGGTTTTGGAGAGATGTGAAAAGTAAAGATAGGATAAATATCCCTATGTAAAATCCGATGACTATCGCAACTCCTAAGACAATCCACTTCGTCTGTTGGCGTTGGAGTGGAGTAGATACTCGTCTGTAGCGGTAGATTTGCGAAGAGATGATGGCGACAAGGAGCACTCCAAAAACGAGCAGGTAGAGCCACCCTGGCCAATTCGCATTGAAAGATGACGTGGGAGAAGGAAAGTTGTTGAAGAATTCCCATAGGATGACGAGCAGCAGAATGAGTCGCATCCAGCGAGGGACAAGCCGACCATTGGGGAAGAGCAGAAAGAACACAAAGAGGGAGGATTGCCCGAGAAAGCCTAAGAGACTGAAAGGCAAAGCGAAGACGGGGTAGGCGAGTGCCAGCACAAAGGTGGGGTTGCCTGATGAAGGGGTGATGTTGAACATCACGAGAAAAAAGGCGGCAAGCAGTGCCAACCAGTCATTCGACCTGCGCCAGAAAATAAGGAAGCCGACCACACACCAGATCGCTGCAATCATCGCGTGGAAGATCGTGACCAACGCTGCATACCTGGTGAGAGAAAAGCCACTGGAAGTGAGGGCCTGAAGTCCCTGTGTATTCAGTGCCCCGGCAATGCCGCCACACACGGGGTCATCACACGCCCTTTGGAGAAGCTGATCGTACGCGAGCAGGCCGATCACAAAGAGTCCCAGACTGAGGACGACCAGCATTATCCACACAACGCGGGCTACGATGAGCCAGGAGCCAGATAAGCGCGTATTTGCAGTGCTGGAAACAATCGACTGGCTTGCGCTCTTTCCTTCAGGATCCGATCGGTTCATATATCTTGCCCTTCCCACGAGAGAAAAAACTCAACGACTTAGAGAAATTTCTGTCTTCTTCAGCAGTATCATACCATACCTCCGTCTCCCAATCGTTACGAAAAGCGGTGCGAACCGCCCCACGTGTGAGGAATTGTTGCAAGTCATCTAAATGAACAAAACTCCTGATTCGTCTGAAACTCAAAGTAGGTACCTGACATCTGCTTGCATTAACTTCACAATGCAAGCAGATGTCAGGATTTGCTCAACAAGCAACTTACTTCTCCACCCGTACCCTCTCCCGTCGCCTGATATACTCCTGCCCACCCATGAATGGCCGCAGCGCCTCTGGAATACGCACGCTGCCATCTGCCTGTTGGTGAACCTCGAACAGAGGCAGCAGGATGCGTGGCGAAGCAATGGCTGTGTTGTTCAGCGTATGCACAAACTTTACTTTGCCATCCTCGTCACGATAACGAATATTCACCCGGCGTGCTTGCCACTCGTGAAAGTACGAGCACGAATGCGTCTCGCGATACCTGCCTTCGCTGGGTAGCCAGCATTCCAGGTCGTACATGCCAACTTTGGGGTCACCCATATCGCCTGTACACACGTTGACAACGCGATAGGGCAACTCTAATGCCTGTACCAATTCTTCCGAGTTCGCAATCAATTGTTCGTGCCAGCGTACCGATTCTTCATGATCGGCTATAGTGATCACATACTGTTCGACCTTGTTGAACTGGTGGATGCGGAAAACGCCTCTTGTATCTTTGCCATAGGTGCCGGCCTCTTTGCGGAAGCAGGGACAGAAACCGACGAAGGTCAAAGGCAGGTCTTCGTAACTGAGAATCTCATCCTTGTACATACCGGTAATCGAGACCTCTGCGGTGCCTACCAGGAATGTATCTTCACCCTCGATAGCATACACCTGGTCGCGCGCTTTGGGGAACTGCCCGTTGCCTATGAAACAGAACTCTCGCGCCATTGCAGGAACTATGAGCGGGGTGAACCCTTTGCGTGCAATGCGATCCATGGCGAAATTCATTAAGGCCAGTTCAAGGCGTGCTGCATCACCTTTGAGTGCATAACTGCGCGACCCTGCGATCTTGACGGCTCGCTCGATGTCTATTACATCCAGTTTTTGCATTAAAGCATAATGGTCAAGCGGTTCAAAGTCGAACGTTGGTTTCTGGCCCCATTCACGGATTGGCACATTGTCACTCTCGTCATTGCCAATTGGCGAGCTGGGATCAGGAATATTGGGCACAAGGTAGAGCAACTGCTGGCGTTCTTCCTCCAACTCTCGTAACGTGGGTTCAAAAGCCTTGATCTGCTCTGCGAGACCCTTTCCCTCTGCGATCAATGCGTCGCGTAAAGTTTTGTCTTTACCTGCTTGTTGAACGCGCTTCGAGATTTTGTTCTGCTCGGCTCGTGCTTCTTCCACTTTGTGTTGCAAGTCAAGCACGCGTTGATCGACTTCTAACAGGTAATCGACATTAAGTGTGTTGTTTTTGACTCGTGCTGCTTCTTTTACGATGTCTGGATGGTTGCGAATAAATGCGAGATCTAACATAATGATGTTTACTCCTTGTACTTTTGTTTGGCCTGGCGACTTTAAGCCCATTGATTCCAACATATTCGTTCAGGAGCACTTGCTTGTCATTCTGAGCGCCAGCGAAGAATCTCGTTGCCCAACGCGTGAGATTCTTCGCTGGCGCTCAGAATGACAGTGGTGGCCGATCATTCTCTCTGCGCCACATGTGCTGACTGTGCAATGGGTTGGAATCAATGGGGTAAGCCTCGCTCCTACATGTCATTTATAATGTCCCAGGATACGTATAAATGAACAATAAAAAAGCGCCATCGTCCATTGCTAAGGACGACGACGCGTGCCGCGTATATCGTGGTGCCACCTTGATTCTTTCAACTCAAGAATGCGAATTGAAACTCACAATGCCTGGTAACGGGGGCAACCGTTGGCGCTTATCGCGCTAGCTCATGGGTGGATTTCACTTCTACTGACTGCCGCGTTGCACTCACCCGCAGCTCGCTGTTGCCCGTAAATAAGCTACTTGTCCCGTTCAAAGCCTGTCTTTTGTTACGAACAGATTACCAGAGCTTTTGCTATTTGTCAATAGTAAAGTGCCTGACATCTCCTCATAACTGGAAGGACCCATCGAAGCGGGATTGTTAAGGGCTGCCCTTAACCTGGGGTTTGGGGCTGTGCCCCAACTTCTAACGTAAAAGCGGGCCGCAGGCCCGCGAAGAGAGAGACGAGTGGATGTCAGTAAAGTGCAGGATGTGATAGTAATAACTCACAATTGCCAGACCTTTGCGTTACTGAATGCAACCACGGTTGAGTTAGTGTTACTTTCACCAAACACTCCAATCTTCCCGGAGCTGAGTGTGGTGTTATTGACGTTATCAAAATATTGCCCATTGATGTAGAAGTACAGGTTGCCGCCCTTAGCGACAACTGTAATAGTGTTGCTCTGGTTCAAACCTTGTTTAAAGAGTGAGGTAGAGTTGCTTAACAGGTTCTTGGCATGCGTACCCTGGTTATCAATATAAACAAAGAGGTCATACGCTCCGCTCGAGGTAATGCGGAAGAGGTAGAACTTTGAGTTCGTGGTATCTGCACGGAAAAGGATACCTCCCTCGTCGCCTTGTTTGATCGTCATTTGAACCTGGTAGGCAAAATTGCTATACGTTGGAGCCTGGGCATAGCATGGTTGAAAGTAACCTTTCGAAGGCATACTGGCTTCGTACACTCCACCTGTATAAGCACAGCTTCCGCTTTGAGTCGAATTTGAAGCCGATAGCTGATCCCAGTGGTTACTGCTCGGAGCGCTTAAGGAATCATTCAGGACTGGGGTTCCACCTGTTGCCTGGCTCAAAATAGCCTGGTATGCCGTAGCTGTAGCAGAGGCGGCTGCAGTTGCCGAAGCCTGGGCTGTAGCAGTGGCGTTTGCTTGAGCCGTCGAAGTCGCCAATGCATTGGCGGTAGCTTGAGCGTTTACTTGCGCAGTTGATGTTATTTGGGCATTTACAGTAGCAGTTGCATCTGCATGCATTTTTTGCGGTTGATACACACCAATGAAGTAAATCAGACCACTACCTGCGAGTAGGATAAGCACAAGAACGACGATCAGTATGATCACAAGTGGTGACATACCTCGTTTTTTCGTTGGAGGAGGAGAAGTGTATTGCTGCCCTGCCTGAGGATACCCACCATATTGTGAAGGCTCTGCATATTGTGGCTGATTCTGGTGCAGATAGAGTGGTTCCTGCGCTTGATTCTGCTCTGGATAGGTTGGGTAGCTTCCACCTGAACCTGATGGTGGATAGTTGGGACCGGATGAACTATATTGCCCATACTCATTGTAATTCGGTGTCGACCCAGGCGATGGATAGGACCCAGGATAGTCAGGTGATTGGAGTGTTGGTGGCACTGATGATGGCTGAATGAAATCTGTGGGAGAAGAAGGATCGTCGATAAAATTTGGCTGACTACCATATTGCTCTGAGGGTGGGATAGATACTGTCAATATCAGGTCGCCATTCGGGCCTCCAGACCATGCAGGTTCACCCATCCCTTTAAGTAGAATCTGCTCGCCATTGCGGATCCCTGCGCGAACAGGCACCGTAATACGGCGTCCTCCAGGAAGTGTCAGAGTTCTGCTACTACCGGTCTGTGCCTCAGACTTGCTAAGGGCTAATGTAGCGCGAATGTCGCCGTTTTGCGGTCCTTGATATGCCATTTTTTTCACCTGCGCACACTGTATTGACCATTCTAGAGGTCTGTTCTGTGGCTATGCATGGGATGTAGTATAGCATATTAACACTCAACCTTAAAGAGCTAAAGAGCTAATTTGAACTTTTTCGTTTAGACCATGCCGAGTTCCCACTTGGCATCTTCTGTCATTCTATCGGGTGACCAGGGTGGATCAAACGTCAGATTGCATTTGCAGGATTTGACATTCTCAACCTCTCCTACGCGCATCTCCACTTCACTGATTACTTCTCCCGCCATAGGGCAGCCTAATGCTGTAAGGGTCATTGTAACATCGACATTGCCTGTTTCATTATTGATATCAACATTATAGATGAGACCCAGATCAACGATGTTGACAGGAATTTCCGGGTCATAACATTCATGTAACGCGTCCATGACTTCAGCTTCGTTTATCTCTGCCATGATGTGTGGCTCCTTTAAAATTAAACCAACTAATTTAGTAGGAATTATACTTCTTTACTATAGCTCATTCTCTGTTGGCTTGTCAAAACCAAAGGTGGATTGAATTCTGTCAACAAATATCGCAATAAAGCGTTCAACATCAACCTCTACTGAAGTGAGCATATTAGGGGCATGCAAGTGCTCCAGGGCTGGATCGATATCTTCCGTGAGGTTAGAAAAATATGCGACAGTTTCTCCTAAGGTCAGGTTACTTCCTATCTCGACATCCACATATGCAGGCTCCCAGGTAATGATTTCTGGTTGGAAAGCGGCAAACAGGCACAGCGGGTCATGCATCTGGAAAGCAGCGATGCCTCGCGTCAAGCCAAAGGCATTGAGAAAGTTTTCGACCATTTGCTGGATAAGCAAGGTAATGGGATTGCCATTGGATGCCAGCGTCTGCACTCGTTCGCGCTTAAGTAACGTTTTTTGAGTGACATCTAGAGTTACAAGCCGCATGGGCCAACCAGCATGAAAGACCATGTGAGCGGCATGTGGATCGGCAAAAATGTTGAATTCTGCTTCTGGTGTTACATTGCCCGGTACGCGTAACGCTCCACCCATCATCACTACCTCTCGCACATACTCAGCAATTCGCGGCTCCTTACGCAATGCCAACGCGATGTTTGTAAGCGGTCCAACGGGAACAAGCGATATTTCTCTAGGTGCAGCCATAATTTTTTCGATTATCAGGTCTACTGCATGTTGGTTCACAGGTCGTAATTGTGGTTCGGGAAGCGAAATTCCTGCAAGCCCATTATACCCGTGAACGTAGTCGGCAATGACTTGTTGACGTACAATTGGCCGGTCGCAGCCGCGAGCTACGGGGATGGTTGTTCGTCCCGTTAATTCTAAGAGCGCCAAGGCATTGCGCGTGGTCAGATCGACATGCACGTTTCCGCTAACGGTCGTAATAGCTTCAAGTTGCACTTCTGGCGAAGCAAGGGCCAGAAATAGCGCCAGGGCATCATCCAGACCAGGATCAGTATCGAGAATAATACGATGCATCTTACACCTTTCATTGAGCTTGAAATGCCTCAACCTCTGCTCTTGTAGGCAGGCCCGATTGCGCACCAAATTTGGTTACTTTTAGCGCACTGGCATTCACTGCAAATTGTAGAGCGTCTTCGGGCTTCTTCCCCTCGGTCAAAGCAACGGTAAATGCGCCCACAAAGCAGTCCCCAGCGGCAGTTGTATCAATAGCTTGTACCTTCGGAGCTGGTTTATAATAGGTTTGCGTGTTTCCGTTTCCATCATCGCTTGCAAGTACAGCTCCACGTGCTCCCAGTGTAACCACTACCTGTGGTATTCCCTGTCTCTGAATCATTGTAGCAGCAATACGAGCATCTTCATGATTGTCAATGTGTGTACCACTTAGAAAACCGGCCTCGATCTCATTTACAATCAACACATGCAAATGTCTGAGTATCTCCCAGGCTAGAGGTTGTGCCGGCGCAAAGTTAAGCACGACTGGAATGTCCGCAGTATGACCGGCAGCAATCAACGAAGTTACAGTTTCTATTGGGATCTCCAATTGTAGTACAAGCGCTCGTGCCTGTGTAATAGCCTCGAAAATATTCGCAAGTTGCTCTCGATCCTGGCCTACACTCATATTAGCGCCTGAAGCTACAATGATAGCATTATCTCCGTCTGGGGTAAGAAAAATAAATGCGACGCCTGTTGCCTCTTGTTGGTCGATAGTGATGAGTCTTGTATCAATCTGATCAACCTTAAGTGCATCAAGCAGTTGCTCGCCAAAGGGATCGGTGCCAACACGACCGGCCATTGAAACAGACGCGCCTAAACGAGCCATTGCAACAGCCTGATTTGCTCCTTTCCCACCAGGAATGAGCTTCAAAGAACCTGCTCCAAGCAACGTTTCGCCTAACACTGGTGGGCGAGAAACCGTTACTACCTCGTCCATATTGAGGCTGCCAACGACGAGAATCATGCTATTCGACATAGTATGCTCCTGCAAAATCTGTTATACATGATAATCATAAGGAATAACGCTGTTCAGCCCCCGGCAATAGGCAAGTAATCGCTCGAAATAAGGTAAGCTTTCCAGGGCAGATGCATTCCCAACCAGAATCAGTTTCTTCTGAGCGCGAGTCAGCGCCACATTCAATCGATTAGCATTGATAAGATGGTCTCTAAGCTGGCTGTCCACTTCTGGTGATGTTGTGGTAGCAAACGACATGATAATCACTGGTCGCTCACCGCCCTGAAAACGATCAACGGTATCTACAGTCAGTTGAGTATTATATGCAAGTGCCTTCCAACCAATCGTCTCGTCGTCGCTAAACAGATATCTACGTAGATTTGCCACTTGTGCTCGATAGGGTGCAATAATGCCTATTGCTTGTTCAGCGATGCCTCGCGCCAGTAGACCGGCAACTACTTCGCGAACTGCGAATGCTTCCATATCACTCGTTTTTGCTCTTTCCTGATTCCCAAAGACATCCAGGAAAACCATGGGTGCAATCGGATTAATGGCTCGAACAATCGATGTTTTTTCAACCCTCCTCATTAGCTTTGAAGGTGCTACATCCAACAAACTATTCGCTACTGACGCGTGTGGTATCAATAGGCCATCATAAAATACTTTTGAAGCGAAGTGAGAAATCCACCTGTTCATGCGATATTGCACCTTAAGAGACACGCAAGAGCTTTCTGATTGAATTTTGCCTTTCCTATAGTCATAATCTTTGAGTTTAAGTATACTGAATAGTGACTCGGAAAGTCCTTTATCCGCGGCTTCCTTACTTAACACAAGTGGAGGTAGTTGCTTTTCATCACCTACAAGAATAAAGCGTTTTGCGAAACGTAATGCTCCTAATATGGCTGGAACTGTGAGTTGCCCTGCTTCATCGACAATTGCTACATCAAATTGGAAAGGAGCATTTTCCTTGTTTTCTCCTAGTTCATTGATGGGGGGATGATACTTGTCCGAGGACCACGTTGCCGTTGTTGAAGCCACAATTGGAACGCTTCGGAGCAGGTTCTGGACGGCTTCAAGTGTGTCCACAGCTTTTGAGTTTTGCCCTGCGAGTCTTTTCAAAAGACGATCTGTTATGGCACTATCGACGTTGCGGGCGCTTCCCAAACGCATAAATTCATGTAGCCCTTCAGAATCTAGTCGTTTGAGCATATTATCAACAGCTTGATTTGTGAAAGCTGCCAGCATCACCCGCTGACCTTGCAGACAGAGCCGTTTAACGATTTCGGCAATAACGCTGGTCTTACCTGTACCTGGAGGACCGTGTATGAGCAGATAGTCTTGCATCTGCATGGCGCGTTCAACGGTCAGGTTTTGCTCCTCGTTAAAGTCTGGTCGTGGTATAGCAATTTTGGTGGTATCAAATTGTGGTCGTTTGGCTCCTGAGACGAGTGAGCGCAGGTGTGAGTCAGCCTGTAACCAGCGCAGCAAGTTTTGTAGAGTTCTCACATGCACGCTGTTGATATCATAGCGATCGACCAGCGTTGGGTGGGTGATTAACTCGGGACTCCAGACTGTAACTTCTTCAGAACTGATTGCGAGAATTGAGCCTGTGACAACTTCTCCAGTTATTGGATTTCCATCACTGAGAAGTATTTCGTCCCCCATGCGCAATTCTGATGTGTTCGTGCAAGCGAATGTTTGCTGCCATTCACCCTGACCTGTTGGTACTGGCTTGCCAAGTGGTCGCAGTTCACAGATAGCTGTTCCTTGTTCAACTCGATCGTTGATGTGCATTTGCCAGAGTAAGGCCTGTTGTTTCTCTCCTTCAAGACCCTCCAACTGCAGCAAGTTGTAATATTTTGCAAAAAACTCCCGCTCCTGAGGTGTTATGCTATTGGTGCGCAATGCATGAGGTGTTATGGTGTAGGGGCGCAATTCATTGCGCCCTCCGTGAGAGAGATCAATTCTACTCGATGATGAAGCAAATTTCACCCCTACATCTTCATTGTCGATATCAGGCACATCCGGCTCAGGAGCTTGCCAATCAAGCAACGAAGAAATCTGTTCACATGAAGTAAGCATAGCGCACTTTGTGCAACGTGAAGTTCCGGGAGGAGCTGGAGGAATGCCAGTTGTGTGGCTGAGCACAAGTATATTGCGCTTCTCAATCACACGCTGCAGTTGAGTGGTTGTGAAACGGATATCGCACGTTTGGGCTTCACCAGGTGTGCCGCTATAGAGCAGGAGAGCAAGAGCTTTCTTCATCTGAGGGTCGCGGCGCACTGCTAACAGGGCATGATAGCCTTGAACCTGCCACCTGTGGGATGGTTTTGGCAACTCACCGTCTGCCTTACCTGTCTTCAATTCGAGTAGTCGCTGCCGTCCAGTCTGACGCCAGAGAAGGTCAAGCCGTCCCCTTAATCCAATTTCAGGAGCGAGCAGGAACGTCTCAGCACGCACCATGTTCTGGCTGCGATGTTCCTCAGCAAGGTCAGTTTCATCATCCTTGGAAGAGACTGTAGCTGGCATGTCCCATAGAGTAGCGCTCTGATTCTGAAACCAGGATGCCAGACTTTCCAGGTGGGGGATCGATTCAGTACGCATCTCTTCTATGGATGTATTAATAAGTGCGAGGTCAATAGCGCTACGCTCAAGCTCCTTCTCGAAGTGACGACGCAAGGTTGCCAGCGGAGTTTCTTTCCCATTAGCCACGTACCCTGCCATTAATTCTCCCCTATCATGTTCCTTGAGCAGTTCTTTAAAACTGTTATGCACCAGGTTTCCACGCATCATGGCTGCTGATTGTGGTGAAGATACGAGCCTATTTAACAAATACTGGCGAGGGCAGTAATCAGCATGGTTCAAATCTGTAATGTTAAGGATGGTATCAGGTTCCAGGATAGCCACAGAATATTCGTTGGCTCTGTAACGATAAACGGTGCGGCCATTGCGATCAACAGTGCTGGTGGCAAGAGGAAGATGGAAGACTCGCAAAGTAAGTTTTTTTGTGCGCAAGCCATTCCCCAGTTCGATGAGTCCTTTCACAAGACTCCGGTAATGATGTGTAAGGCTGAAGGAGGCGAAGTCATTTCCTCTTTCTATGGTGATGAAAGGCGTGATCTCGCCATCAAGATTTGCTTCGTAGGCATATAAAATAGGTCCTTCAATGCTTGGTACCATACAGGGATGCGGGTCTAGAGAGCAGAGAAAGCATTTATGCTGTGGTTGATCCTGATTATGGCCATTAAATGTTACCATCGAATGCGAACTCTCCTGCACCCCTTATATCGGAAGATTTTTTAGTAGGTGTTGGAGGAAGTGTACGAGACGAACGGATTTTCGTCAAGTCATAGGAACCACTCCAAATTCCATCAAAAGACTCATCGTTCAGTGAGGGTATAATGCTTTCAAAGACACGATTAAAGAAAAGAGGTATCACCAATGCCAACCCCTCCTATTCGTACCATAACGCTTGGGCTTGCAGATGCACATCCACTCACATCAGAAGCCATTCAACGGGCCTCTGCAATTTTAAAGAGCGCCAGTGTTCGCTATAAAGAAGCCGGATTTGAAGTACAGACGGTCAGGCTTTCGACACGTCCAATTTTTGACGATCTGGCGAACTGGTCATCTACTGCCCTCATAGACTATGTTCTAGAACTCCAGCGTATGCTTGATGATGTTGATATTGCTTTTTGTTCGCTAGGTACCGCTCATGCGGCGCGGCCTGATTTTCCTCTAGAGCGTATTGGATTGATCACCGATATGCTAGCTCCGACCAGCGCGCTAAATGCTACAGTGCAGCTTGCGACCAGGAATCATGGTTTGCGTTCAGAGGCAGTGCTAGAAGCAGCCAGAGTAATGAAACGCCTGGCGTATGAGACAGCCGAGGGTTTTGGTAATTTCCGTTTTGCAATGCTGGCCTGTGTTGCACCAGGATGCCCCTTCTTTCCCTCTGCATATCATGACGGGCCTGAAAGTCTCTCTCTCGGTTTGCAGAGCGCAAGCATCATAGCCGAAGCTTTCCTTGCCCAAAATAAGCATCAAGCAACACCTATTGAACTGACGAACATCACAGAGATGGTAAAAGCGAAGCTCATTGAACGTGCTTCGCCGATTGTAGCATTGGGACAGTCGCTTGCAAGCGACTTTGGCCTGGTTTTCGGTGGCATTGATCTATCACCTGCACCTTTAGGGGAAGACAGCGTTGTATCGGCTTTAGAACTTAGTGGATATGGGCCAATCGGAAGTTCTGGTACAGTTGCTTCGGCTGCTGCGCTTACTTCTGCACTGAAGCATACAGGTTTGCCTACATGTGGTTATTGCGGTCTCATGCTGCCTGTGCTTGAAGATGCAATACTAGGGAAAAGATGGGAGGAAGGGCTTGTTACTGCGCATGAACTGTTACTCTATTCGGCAATCTGTGGTACAGGTTTGGATACCGTGCCTCTACCTGGTGATACAGATTCAACGGGCATTGCTCACCTCTTATGTGATGTAGCCACGTTGGCATTGCGCCTGAACAAGCCCCTCTCGGCTCGCCTTTTCCCTGTTCCAGGCAAAAAGGCGGGTCAACGCACGGAATTTACATCGCCATATCTAACCAATACTCTTGTGAGGTGAACATCTGTAGGGGCCGATTTATCGTGCCCATCGCCGATTCATCGGCCCTCAATGGATGTTTCGCTAATCAATTGAAAAAATGAAAGTGAATCTACAGTTTAAACTGATCATTTATACGTTAAACTGCTTCCCCACAGCACATCCATCACTCCATCGTAGGAGCTTTTCAAACTCTCGTAGAGATTTGCGTTTTCAATAGCAAGCGCAGCAAGACTCGCCAGAACCGAGAGGAACTGGGTATCATCTTCGTGAAAAACGCAAGCTACATCTGTGTAGACACGCAGTACCCCGATAGCTTCGCCGCGTACCTCCAATGGCACGCATAGCACTGAAACAATACCTTCACGTTTAGCCGCTTCGACATATTGAAAACGTGTATCGTCGCTGACATCTGGAATAAACACGTTTTTGCCGCTCAGCGCTTCGCTATCGATTGGGCTGTGTTCTACATCGACAGGACCTTT
>WNFW01002420.1_pt1 | contig 12720 bp, 12 predicted proteins | sample 5400131 | NCBI WGS metagenome assembly WNFW01 (sample SAMN13153362, study PRJNA577476) | soil metagenome | isolation source: 20 cm soil or saprolite under grassland replicate 1 | place: USA:California | collected 2016-06-15 | reverse complement strand
TGGTCGTCACCGGCGCCGAAACCGATGTCTGCGTGCTCGCGGCGGTGATGGACGCGGTCGATCTCGGCTATCGCGTTGTATTGGCGAGCGATGCGCTGTGTAGCTCGTCCGACAAAACTCACGACGCGCTAATGACGCTCTATCGCGAGCGCTTCTCCGAGCAGATCGAGACCGCGGAGGCGGAGGCGATTCTCGCCGCCTGGCCCGCCTAGCAGTCTCTCCGATCGGGTTTCGGCATCCCTCTCCCGCTTCCCTCGATCTCATCGCGAGGGAAGCGAAGCAATCTCGTGCCGGCTGCCTTGATCAATCGGGATGCTTTCGTCGCGCCGCTCCTCGCAATGACACTCGATTGAGTGTCACCACTTGTTTCTCAGCTCGCGCAATTTCAGAAAGACCGTCTTCGGATCCGGATTGTCGGGCAGATCCGGAAAGGCTTCGCGCAAGCGGCGGATCACGCTCGGGCTCGTCAGCCGGAAAAAGGTATTGATCTCCCTTTCGAGGCTCAAGGTCGTCACCAACGCCTTTGTCGTGTCCTGCTGCTCCATCTTCGGCAGCATCGCCTTGGCGCTCGCATTGTCGGGCTCGCGGTCCAAGGTGAAAGCGAGATTGCGCGCGATGTAGTCGTGGCCGGGATAGATCAGCGTCTCGTCCGGCAGCTTCGAGAGTTGCGCCGCAAAGGTGTTGTAGAGCTCGTTCGGGTGACCGCCATTGTGGCAATTGCCGGCGCCCGCGTTGAACAGCGTGTCGCCGCAGAACAAGGCCGGACGGTCGCCATGCGCGACGACGCAGATATGCGACATCGTATGACCCGGAGTGTCGAGGCATTCCAATTCGACGGTCTGGCCGACCTTGATGACGTCACCGGCCTTGAGGCCGCGGTCGATGCCCTCGATCTGGTCCTTGGCGCCGGCATGCGCCAGCAATTTGGCGTGCGTCGCGCCGATGACCTGATCGTTGCCGCCGGTATGGTCGCGGTGATGGTGCGTGTTCAGCACCTGCGTGATGTTCCAGCCCTTTGCCTTCGCGGCGGCGAGGCATTTCTGGTAGTCGAGCGGATCGATCGCGAGCGCCTCGCCGGTTTCGGAGCAGGCGATCAGGTAATTGAAATTCCGTCCGGAATTGGCGGTCCAGATCTGTTCGACAATCATCCCTCGGCTCCCGGCGTGTTCAGCGAGGCGCGAGTATAGGCCGCGGATGGAAGCCTCGCCATGCCGCGCGATCACTCCGGCAATGCCGAGAGGCGCTCCTCAATCCATTGCGGCGTGATCCCCGGTAGGCTGGACAGCTCGGCGCGCGCCTCGTTCTTGGTCTGCGTCACGCAGCGGATCACCGCCGGCGCTTCGCCGTCCTCGGGTTGGCACGCAAATTCGAGACGGATGCCGTTCGGGTCGTAGAAATAGATGCCGAGCAGCCCCGGAAGCTGCGGGATTGGCCCGATATAATCGATGCCGCGACCCTTCAGCCGCGCCTCGACTTCGCGGAACCGTGCCGCCGTGACGACAAAGGCGCAATGCTGCATCCCGCCGATGGCGTTGCGGTTGCCCGCCGGCTCCTTGCCTTTCGGGATCTCGAAAAACGCGAGCAGGCTGTCATTCCCCATATCGAAGAAATAGTGACGCACCTCTTCATAGGGTGGGTTGCCGCGATTGCCGGGGCCGGTGCCGAGACCGGGCGGCACCTTCATCGCATGGACGAGCGGCATGCCGAGCACATCGACATAGAAATCGACGGTCGCCTTCATGTCGTCCGTGCAGAGCGCCAGGTGGTGGACGCCGCGCATGATCGGCGCGGCAAGCGGCGTGCGAGGTTCGGCTTGCATGTCCTCGACCCTTTCTCCGGCGACAGCTAGCGGCAGTGCGGCATGACCTCCTTGGCGAATAAGCTCATGGATTGCCGGACCATCGCATGGTCCATCAGGCCGCCCTGGTTGAAGTAGCAGATGAACTCGTCCATGCCGTATTCGCGCTGCAGCGAGCGGACCCGCTCGACGCAGTAATCAGGGTCGCCGAAGACGCCCATCTCGCGGTCGAAATCGGCAAAGGTCACGTGCTCCATGCGCGCCACGACCTGGCGAAACGCCTCGAAGCTTTTCACGTCGGCGTCTCTTAGCGGCCGCAACCGCTCGACCGCCTCGTGCAGAAACCGCATGAGGCTCGGTTCGGCTTGCGCGCGAGCTTCCGCCCGGCTTCCGGCGACATGGACCGGGAAGGCGAGGGCGGTGTCGCCGCGCGCGCCGCTCGGCAACGTGTCGCGATAGACGGACAACCCCTCTTTCAGCTTGTCCGGCGGGTTGATCAGCGGCGTCGCAAAGATCGGCATGCCGCGCCGGCCCGCGAACGGAAACGTGTCGGGGCTGTTGGCGGCAATGCGGATCGGCGGATAGGGTGACTGGATCGGCCGCGGGGTCAGCTTCAGCTCGCGAGCTTGAAAGTATTGGCCCTCGAACGAGAAGGGCTCGCTGGTCCAGGCGCCGATGATAAAATCGAGCGCCTCGTCGAACCGCTCGCGGCTCTCCTCCATCGGCACCGCATATCCCTCGTAGTGAAGGGGCGCGGTGCCGCGGCCGACGCCGAATTCGAGCCGCCCGTTGCTCAGGAGATCGACGATCGCCGCCTCTTCCGCGATTTTGACCGGGTTGTGGAGCGGCAGGAGCGTCACCGCCGTGCCAAGCCGGATCCGGGAGGTGCGCTGTGACGCCGCGGCGAGCAGCATCAAGGGGTCGGCGAGGATCGAAAAAGCCCGGCTGAAATGCAGCTCGCCGAGCCAGACCGTGTCGAACCCAACTTCGTCGCCGAGGTCGATCTGGGCCAGGATGTCGTGGTAGCGCTGCTGCTCCGTAAAACCGGGGGCGCAGGGCAATTGGTCGAAAAATCCGAAGCGCATGCCTCCTCCCGCGGCCCGATTTTGTCTTCTTCCGGGGATAGCATGCGATCCGATCGGCCAGCAAGGCAGGCCGATTCGGCCCATTGGGTACTATCAACCCCTGGTGACGTATTGGGATTACAGCCCCAGAGATTGTTGAGAAGGCTGCGAAAACTTGTCGCCGGGAACCTGATCCGCTATCAAAACGTCAGGTTCGCGTGTTAATGCGGACGATGGGTTGATGCCGGATGGGCGATAGGAACGGAAGGGCTCCTCGGTGACGGCCATGCTCGATAGCTGCCCGGCCCTGGTGCTGAACGCGGATTTCCGCCCGCTCAGCTATTTCCCGCTGTCGCTCTGGTCGTGGCAGGATGCGGTCAAGGCGGTGTTCCTCGATCGCGTCAACATCATCGACCATTACGACGCGATTGTTCGCAGCCCGTCCTTCGAGATGCGGCTGCCGAGCGTTATCGCGCTCAAGGAATACGTCCATGCGGCGCGGCACCCGGCCTTTACCCGGTTTAACGTCTTCCTGCGCGACCGCTTTACCTGCCAGTATTGCGGCCGGCCGCATTCCTCGCACGATCTGACCTTTGACCATGTGGTGCCGCGCTCGCGCGGCGGGCGGACCTTGTGGACCAACGTCGTGACCGCCTGCGCCGGCTGCAATCTCTTGAAGGGCAATCGGCTGCCGCAGCAATCCGGGATGTATCCGCGGCACAGGCCGGTGCAGCCGACGACCTACATGCTGCAGGACAACGGGCGCGCCTTCCCGCCCAATTACCTGCACGAGAGCTGGCGCGACTATCTCTACTGGGATACCGAGCTGGATCCCTCCTGACAAACCCCCGCTCCCGCATTGGCGGGAGAGGGTGGTCGAGCGCAACGCGCGAGGCCGGGCGAGAGCCTTAGACGCGGGCCTTCACGGCTCTTCCGGGCGTCAGTTGCCGCTGTAAAAACGCGTCCCGGCGAAAGCCGGGACCCACGGCTCAACCAGCGCAAGCGCGGAAAAGTGGGCCCCGGCTTTCGCCGGGGCGCCGTTTAAGTATTCGAATATTTGAAGGGGTAACGCGGCGATTTAGTGCGTGACGAGGCGGCGCTCGACGGCGGCCGCCTTCATCGCCTTCTGCAATTTCTCGAAGGCGCGCACCTCGATCTGCCGCACCCGCTCGCGCGAGATTCCGTATTGCTGCGACAGATCCTCGAGCGTCGTCGGGTTTTCCTTCAATCGCCGCTCGGTCAGGATGTGGCGCTCGCGGTCGTTGAGATGCGTCATCGCCTTTTCGAGGAGATCGCGCCGGAGCCCCAGCTCCTGCCGTTCGCCGAGCTTTGTTTCCTGGCTCTCGCTGTCATCGACCAGCCAATCCTGCCACTCGCCCTCGCTATCGCTGCGCAGCGGCGCGTTCAGCGAGTGATCGGGGCTGGCGAGCCGCCGGTTCATGCTGACGACATCGGCCTCCGGGACGTCGAGCTCGGTCGCGATCTTTTTCAGGTTTTCGGGCGACAGATCGCCTTCCTCCATCGCCTGCAGCTGGCCCTTGAGCTTGCGCAGGTTGAAGAACAGCTTCTTCTGTGCCGCCGTCGTGCCCATTTTGACTAGCGACCAGGAGTGCAGGATGTATTCCTGGATGGCGGCGCGGATCCACCACATCGCGTAGGTCGCGAGGCGGAAGCCGCGGTCGGGGTCGAAGCGCTTGACCGCCTGCATCATGCCGACATTGCCCTCCGAGATCAGCTCGGAGAGGGGCAGACCGTAGCCGCGATAGCCCATCGCGATCTTGGCGACGAGGCGCAAATGGCTCGTGACCAGCCGATGCGCGGCATCGGAGTCTTCGCGCTCTTTCCAGCGCTTGGCGAGCATGTATTCCTCGTCCGGCTCCAACATCGGAAACTTGCGGATCTCCTGGAGATACCGCGACAGGTTTCCTTCGCCGGAAAGAGACGGGACCGAAAGACTGGCCATTTTAACTGTGGTGCTCCGATAGGGTGCCAGATTGGCGAACGCCGAGACTGGCCGGGTGATCCCTGGCCTTGCGCCGCGAGATCCCTCGGCCGAAAACCCTACTGATATAGTCGGTTTTTGTCCAGTTTAAAGTAGCTCTAAGTTTCGCTTGAGCTCGGCGAGGTCGGCCGGCAGCGGACTCTCAAAGCGGAGCTTTTCGCCAGTCGCCGGGTGGGTGAAACCGAGCAGCCGGGCATGCAAGGCCTGGCGCGGAAAGGCGGAAATCGACGCGCCGGCCAGGCCGAGCCGCGCCGCGGCGCGCCCGGAGCGGGTGCCATATACCGGATCTCCGATCAGCGGATGGCCGGCATGCGACAGATGCACGCGGATCTGGTGAGTGCGCCCGGTCAGCAGCCGGCACTCGATCAAAGCCGCGTGATCCGCGTAGCGGCGCTCGACGCGGTAGCGTGTCACGGCCGATCTGCCGCGGCCTTCCGGCACGACGGCCATTTTCTTGCGGTTCCGCGGGCTGCGGCCGATATTGCCGCTGATCTCGCCGGTTGTGGGCACCGGCACGCCCCACACAAAGGCGCTGTAGGCGCGCTCGATCCGGCGCCCCGCGAAGTCGCGCGACAGCGCGCGGTGGGCCAGGTCGGTTTTGGCGACGACGAGGAGCCCGCTGGTGTCTTTGTCGAGGCGATGCACGATCCCCGGCCGGCGCACCCCGCCGATGCCGGCGAGGCTGTCGCCGCAATGCGCGAGGAGGGCATTGACCAGTGTTCCCTCTGGGTTGCCCGGCGCCGGGTGGACGACGAGGCCGGCCGGCTTGTCGACGACGATCAGGTGCTCATCCTCAAAGCGGATCGCGAGCGGGATCACCTGCGCCGCCGGGACCGGGTCGGCCGGTTCCGGCAGGACGACCCAGAAATGCTGGCCCGGCTGCACCCGCTGCGCCGGGTCGCGTTGCACGGCGCCGTCAGAGGTGACGTCGCCGGCGAGGATCAGCTGCTTGAAGCGGGTGCGGGACAGCTCCGGCAGGTGGCGCTGCAATACCCGGTCGAGGCGCTGCCCCGCATCCTCTGCATCGCTGCGGAGCTCGACCTGCCCACCCGGGACCGGCCCGTCGGTGGCCGCGTCAGCCGGCATGCCGGCCCCGATCGGCTGAGCCCCGCCCAATGCGCCCGCTCAAGATCGCGGTCATCGTCATGGGGGTCATGCTGGTCGTCGGAGCCGTGGCGCTGATCGCCGCGATCGCGACGCGGGTCTCGCACAAACCCTCGGAGCCCGCATCGCGGGTGGAATATACCGCGCCGCCGATCGACCTCCCCGCCGGATCGCGCATCGAGGCGATGACCGCCGGTCCGGATCGTCTCGTCATCGATCTGCTGCTGGCTGACGGCACCCGCCAACTCCTCATCATCGATCTCGCCACCGGGCGCCGCCTCGGCACGATCCCGCTGCGCTAGGCGAAGACGCCGGCGGCGAAATCTAGAGCAGCGTCGCTGCTGAGGGCGAGGTCGGCGCCCGCGGTCCATGAGCCGGCGGCAACGCGCCGCGGATCCGCCCGCGCCTGCATCTTCGCATCCGCGCCTTGCAGCGATATCCATTCCGCGACGCGGGCAGCCGCGACTTCCTGGCGCCCGAGCTCGCTGAGGATTGCCACTTCCGCATAGACGGCGGGGCGGAACCCAGGATCCTCGGCCGACAGGCGGCGCGCGGTATGCAACGCGATCTCCGCCGCCCCGGTGCACACAGCCAGGAATAATAGCGGGATGCGGATCCCGTTCTCGATCCGCGCGGCCGGCAAGGCGCCCAGTAGATCGCGCATTTCGGACCCACGCGGCGGCTCCGGCGAGTCGAGCATCTCGAACAGCGTTGCCCCCGTGCCGGAGAGGGATGCGTGCGGCTCAAGCGGGCAGGGCCGGCCGGGATCGCTCGTAAACGCCGCGAAGCTCTCGCTGAAAGCTCTGATCGCTTCCGGCCGACAGCAATCCGTGTGCACGACGCTGCGCACGGTAAGGCGCTCGATCCGGGTCCCGGCCGGAGCCCAATCGGCGTGCAATCGCGGGCTGACAATGAACCGTCCCGGGTTCGCGCGGTGCACCAGCAGCATCTGTGCAGGCGGGGCCGTGTCGGGCGCCGGAAGCAGCGGCTCGATGCGCTCCATCCAACCCTCCCGGCTGAGGTGGAGGGCGCCGCCGTCGAGATTGATGACGGGTGTGGGATCTGCACCGGCGGCAACCAGCAGCCTGTCGATGAACCAGCCCATCCAGCCGGCAATCGAAAAACCGATCAGGACGGCGGGCCGCGGCAGCTGTCCGCTCAGTATCTGGCCGGCGATGGCGCGCCCGGTCTCGAACCAAAGGCCGTCATCCGTCAGAGGCTTTCCGGCAAGCGGTATCGTGCAGGCCAGGATGTCGTAATCGTCGAGGGCGTTCGCCGCGACAATGCCGATATACGGCGCGCCACCGCCGATCCCCGGCGGACTGATCGCGGTGCCCCGTGCCTGGCCAGCCCGGCGGGCCGTCCTGATGACATGGTTCCTGATGGTTCGGTGAGTGTGATCGGGTATTGGCTCGGCCGCGCATTCCGTCATCGCGGCGCGGATCAAGGCAGCCTGGTCGGCAATCGTCGTGCGCAAAAAGAGTTCGTCGTCGGCAATGCGGATCGCGAAGGCGCGTTCGATGCGTTCTGCCATGAGAATCGTGTCGAGCGACGATGCGCCGAGGCAGAAGACATCATCCGACAGGTGGATGGGGCCCGCATCGACGCCATTCCCGCGCAGGAGTTCGGCCCACATCGAGCCGATCGTCGCCTCCAGGGTTCCCGGCTCGGGCAGGGCGCGGTCGTCCGCTGCGTTTGCCGGCTCGCTATCCTCTTCCAGCATCGCCACAAGCGCGCGGTGCGATTTCTTGCCCGAACCGCCCGTCGGCATGGCGTCGATGAAAACGACTTTCGCGGGGATCGCGGCGCGCGGCAGCCAGTCCCGGCAATGCGCCAGGATGGCGGTGCGGAGCGCAACGCGATCCGTAGACGCGGGCGAGGGCTCCACCACCGCAATGACGCGCAGCGCGTCCTGCCGGGATCGGCTGAACCGGCCGGCGCCGCCGGCTTGCTCTGGCCGCTATCCGGTTGGTGGTCGCGCCGCTGCCGGCCGATCTCAGGCGAGGGCATCCAAATGTGCTTTCTTTAGTTAGCCGCGATCGGTCGGCCGCCAATCCCGCATTATGCCGTAATTCCGGGTAACGGGAGTCAGTAGCTCGGGAAGGACTGCGCGTGCCTCTTATGGGCGGCGTTCGGCTGCCGCCGCGTCAACAGCGGCTGTGAACATCGGCAATCGCAGGCAACAGCAATCGCCGGCTGCCTGGCGGTTTCGCACCGTTGTCCTCGAATCAGCACTGGCCGTCGTTGTGTGGTATGGGGGCGGCGCATGCCGCCGGCGACTTGGCGGAAAGAGCGTTGGCCCAAAAACGCCTCGGCCCCGCTGAGCGGGGCCGGGGTCGTCAGTCTACTGGTAGGCGTATCAGACTAGAACGCAAACGCGCGGCTCATGAAATGCGAGCCCATCGAGGCCCGCCGCGCGATGGTGATACGGGCCGGCTTGCGGGCGCGCACGATCTTGCGCCGCGAGGTGGTGGCGCGCCGCACGTGGGAAGTCGCGTGCTTTGCGACGCGGGCGCGCGCTGTCGTGGCGCGGGCGGGCTTCGACCGCCGAACCGTCTTGCGCATCGGCCGCTTCACCGCGCTGCGCGCACGATGCATGCTGCGCTTGGCAGCGGGACGGCGCTTCGCAACCGGGCGACGCTTGGCAGCAACCGTGCGGCGCTTGGCAGCAACCGTGCGGCGCTTGGCGGCCGGACGACGCTTGGCGACGGTCCGGCGCTTCACCGACATCGTGCGCTTGGCAGCAGTCTTCCGGCGCGCCGGCTTGGCGCGGCGGATCGTCTTGCGTGCCGTTGTCTTCGCACGGACAGCGCGTCGCGTCCGGGAAGGTTTCTTCGCGGTACGCGACCGCGATGTGCGTGACTTGCTCAACATCGTAAACCTACCAACCTGGTTGAAGGTGCGCAGAAGCTGACCTTCTTCGGTTAACACAAAGTAAATCCGACTTGCCGATCAAATTGACTTTGATATTCCTGCGCGCCTGTTGCAAAAATGCCGCCGATCTTCGGTCGGTCGTTGCACGCGCGACTTGTCCCCGTGCGGTCGTCATCTCAGCAGCGCATCTGATTTCGCCATGCTGTGCACGCGAGACTTCGGCGATGCTGCAGACCCGGTTTTACATCGCGCATCGCATCTCGCAGCGAAGACGAAATCCAGCTCTGTTCCCGACGACTTCGCAGTGGACGGCGCTGTTGAGCGCCGCGCTCCGCCTGGCGAATTTATCACTTGCAATCCCGCGATCCTCGCGTATCTATCGCCGCGTTGACGCACTCGCACGTGCCTATGGCCCATGGTGGTTATGCAACGACGTAACGCGTCCTTTTTGGCAGTCCGGCTGAGTTCCGGGTCCCGAGAGGGAGGTCGATATGGTTGCAATCCCGACGAGGGCCGTAGCGCCCTGTCCTGACGCGGTCCTGCCGGGTACTCGCCGGCGGGGGCGGGGCAGCCGGGTCACCGATCCAAGCAGTTTGAGATAGCGCGCGCCACGGCGCGGCTTCGGCCGGGCCGATCGGCGCTTACGGCGTACCTCCGGTTCGAGACCGGGGGTTCTCCTCTGCCGCCGGCAGGGGAATCGGCGTTCCCGATGCCCTCTCGAGAGTGGTCTGCGCTCTGCTGCTTCGGAAGGTCCCCTGTTTGATGAACCAGAAAATTGCGCGCTTTCTATCCAAAACCTCGCCCGAGACGCCCTGCCTGGTCGTCGATCTCGATGTCATCGGTGAGGCCTATGATCTCTTGGCCCGCTATCTGTCGATCGCGAGCATCTATTACGCGGTGAAGGCCAACCCGGCGGCGGAGATCGTCGCGATGCTGGCCGGCAAGGGATCGAGGTTCGATGTCGCGAGCCCGGCGGAGATCGCGCTGTGCCTCGCGAACGGCGCAACGCCCGACCGGCTCTCCTTCGGCAATACAATAAAGAAAGAGCGCGACATCGCTTTCGCCTATCAGCGCGGCATCCGGCTGTTCGCCTTCGACAGCGAGGCGGAGCTCGACAAGCTCGCCCGCCAGGCTCCAGGCGCCCGGGTGTTCTGCCGCATCCTGGTCTCCTGCGAAGGAGCTGATTGGCCCTTATCGCGGAAATTCGGCTGCACGGCGGAGATGGCGGTCACGCTGCTGCGCCAGGCCCGTGAGCGCGGCCTCGATCCCTACGGCGTCTCGTTCCATGTCGGCTCACAGCAGACCGATCTGTCGCAATGGGACGGCGCGATCGGTGCCGCGGCGCAGATGTTCAGCCTGCTCGCCGAAGCCGACATCAATCTGCGCATGGTCAATATCGGCGGGGGCTTTCCAGCGCGCTATCGCGGCCGGGTGTCGAACGTGGCGGAATATGCCCGGGCCGTGACGGCGGCATTGACCCATCATTTTGGCAACCAGCTGCCCGAGATCATCATCGAGCCGGGCCGCTCGCTGGTCGGCGATGCCGGGCTGATCCAGAGCGAGGTCGTGCTGATCGCCGACAAGGGCGATGGCGGCAAGCGCTGGGTCTATCTCGATGTCGGCAAGTTCAACGGCCTCGCCGAGACGATCGGTGAGAGCATCAAATACCGCATCCAAACCCCGGGGCGGAGCGGGCCGACGGGGCCGGTAATCCTCGCCGGGCCGACCTGCGACAGTGCCGATATCTTGTACGAGCAGACCGAATACAAGCTGCCGCTCGGGCTTGAGGTCGGCGACAAGATCGAGATCCTGGCGGCCGGCGCCTACACAGCGAGCTACGCCTCCGTCGGGTTCAACGGCTTTCCGCCGCTCCGCACCTACTGCATCTAACGAGATCTAACGAGCGCCGCCGCATCGGGGGTGGTCGGCGCGCCCGCCACCTCCTGCACGAGCTTGCGCAGGATCGCGTCGGCAAAGCTGTCATAGCCCTTGGCGACCGCCACAAAGGCGGCGGGGCCGCCGATCACGTTGCTCCGGTAATACTCGTCGAGCCACGGCTCCTCGCTGAGGATTGCGAGCCCGTTGATCGTAATCCCCTTGCCGACGAGGGTGTCGCGCGCGGTCGAGGGCGGCACGCCGAAATTGGCCATGCCGTCGCCGGACACATCGATGACGCGGTGCCCCGCCGGTTCGGGCAAATGATCGAAAGCCGCCGCGGCGGCCAGCAATGCCGAGCCGATCGCCGTCAGCCCGTTCGAGCTTCGCTTTGTCGCCCGCAACGAGGCGGCGAACGCCGCGGCGGTGGCACGACTCCCGATGCGGGTCCAGCCGACCGTGATCGCGATCTTGTCCGGATCCGACCATTCGAGGACCAAGGCCTCGATGCCGCCGGGCACCGTGGCTATCGCGTCGAGCAGCAATGGCGATTCGAAGGCGCGCGCGATCCCCTCATGCTGCAGCAGATAGCGCTCCGACGAGACGCTCTCGGAGACATCGACCGCCAAGACCAGCGCCAACGCAGCCGCCCGGGCCGGGCTGGTGATCGCCAGCAGCAAAAAGAGGGCGCCGATCGCTCCGAAGCGACGATGCCGCGATCGTCCGCGGTTGCGACATCGGGGCCAACCTCGCGCGTGAGCCGTATCGGTCACAATGGCGCAAACCCTGACCTCGCCGGCGACGGCGCCGCGGCATTCCGGCCACCTTAGCGCCGGCACCCGGCCGGAGCCAGAAGCGGCTCGCGCGCTCGCGCCGACCGCGCTCGGAAATTGTGCGAATGCCAAGAAAATGCCCAACCGGCAAACGGGCGCGGATTCCTGCACCGGCGGCCGGTTCACCCCTCATCGTGTCGCATGCGGACGACACGCGCTACGGGCTGCTCTATGCGGCGAGCGGTGGCAGCTGGAAATTCTGTAGCGCCGGCATGTTCTGAAACACGCTGCGAAAAGCGGCGGCTGGTCCGGGAGCGAGGTCCGGAAGCGATCCGGCAGTCCCGGCCCGGATCGGCGCCCGCCTGGTTGCGGACGCCCGGACCTGAGCCGCTAGTAACAAGAACCGTGCCAAGCTCCGCGGAACCCGCCGATAAATCTGTCGCGATGACGTTGACACTGCCGAGGTCATCCGGGAAAACCGTGGTCGGTGTTCGGCATTCCCCGGCCGTGCGGCCCGGCTCGACTTCAGGTCGGCTCGATCCGGCCGGAGCCGGCGGTGGCGCGAGGACGTCCCGAGCGCTGTCGTGAGAAGGCATAATAGCGGATCGCGCGGCCCAGCGGGGCACTGCCCCTGTGGGTCACGGCAACAGGAATTTTTGCCAATGAGGACATCAGCCGGGCGAGGAAAGCCGGCCGCGTCGCGGCGGGTTGGCCGTGCCGCCGCGCCTGTCAAGAAAACGCAGAGCCGCCAGCCGGACACGAGATCGAGGACCGCCACCACGGCGCACTCCGCCGATGTTCAGCCCGTTGCGGTCACCGCGGTCCGCATGCTCGCGGTCGATGAAGGCTTATACGCGTTGCGGGTCGGCGAAATCGGCGGTGCGTCCGGCACGCTGTCGGGCGTCGATTTTCCGATCGCGCAGGTATCGGCGCCCTTTGCCGAGGACGGCGAGAGTCTTGAGATCGTCGCCTCCTTTCCGCGGCGGGGGTCGTGGCTCGGACGCGAAGGTGGGACGGTGATCATCCGCTCGCCGGCGGGCGGCGGACACATCATCGTGACCGCCTATGGCCATGCCGAGCAGCCCACAGTGCCGCTGAAGCTGGAGTTGCGCCGTCTCGACGGTCCTGCGGCTGGCGCTGCGGCGGAGCGGGGCGCGGCCGCTCCGGCTCTTGCCGCGAGCGAGCTGGCGGCGGAAGGCGATGCCCGCGAGGTGCCGACCGAAATCCTGC
>WNFW01002418.1_pt1 | contig 12722 bp, 9 predicted proteins | sample 5400131 | NCBI WGS metagenome assembly WNFW01 (sample SAMN13153362, study PRJNA577476) | soil metagenome | isolation source: 20 cm soil or saprolite under grassland replicate 1 | place: USA:California | collected 2016-06-15 | reverse complement strand
TGTGCGGGCCGATGCGCGCCGGCGCTAAAAATAAATTTTACGCCTACTGCTCGATCGGTCAGCAAACGCAGGACCTGAAATACGCGGGCGAGCCGACCTATCTGGAAATTGGCGATGAAAATACGTTTCGCGAATTCGTTACCGTAAATCGGAGCACGACCAGCGATGGCAAAACGCAAATCGGCAGTCGGGGAAATTTTCTGGCTTACAGCCACATCGGGCACGATTGCACCGTTGGAAACGAAGTCGTCTTTTCCAATAATGGAACACTGGCCGGACATGTGCAGGTCGGCGACAACGCGGTCATGGGCGGACTCACCGCGGTCCACCAATTTTGCCGCATCGGCCGCTTCGCCATTACCGGTGGTTGCTCAAAGATTGTTCAGGACATTCCGCCGTTCATGATCGCAGACGGAAATCCAGCCGAGATTCGCGGCGTCAACCTGGTGGGCTTGGAACGGAAAAGTTTTCCAGCGGAAAGGGTGAAGTGGATCAAGGAGGCCTTCCGCCTGATCTACCGCTCTAAATATAATACGGGCCAGGCGCTGGAGGCGGTCCGAAGGGAACTGCCGAAGAGCGAAGAGGTTCGCGAAATAGTCGAATTCATCGAAAAGACCGAGCGCGGAATCATTCGTTAGCGCGCCGCAATAAATTAACGCGCGCGCGGCGTCGGTGATACGCCGCGCAAGTCCTGTTCGACACTTCTGAGCAGCGGCGCCGCGGGCGCGTCGCCGGCAATCCGCAACGTGCTCCGGATCAGATCAACGCCGCGTTTTGGCTTCTTGAGTTTCTTCCATGCATCGGCCTCATCGAGCACAACCCGCAGAATATCGTCGCGGGTGGAGTAACAGGTGCGCGCCTGGCCAAAGTAGCTCGTGGCTCCAGCCAGATTTCCGTCACCCGCCTCCATCAGCCCGAGGTCTTCGATCATTGGACAATTGTGCGCGCGAGAGGCGGTTTGGCGCGCCAGCAAGCGATACTGAGCCGACCCATTGGTAAAATTTCGCACCGCAAAGTCATGATAGCTTTTCCAAGTGTTGGCTTTCCCCGAATCGCCCGTCGACTCCAGCTGCAGCCAGGCTGAATAAGGCCGGTAGAGGGGATCGCCTACCATGACTGACATCCAGGAGAGCGCCTCAGTCGCGGCATAAGCGCTTTCGGCAAAGGTGAAGCCATGAAGCAAACGGTCGTTTAGAATGTTCGGATGCGTCGTCAATTGCAGGAAGGGCTCATAAACGTTGCCAACACTCGCGGCCGCGCCATGCGAGACGAGTGGGCCGACCCAGTTTGCATTCCGGTCGCGCAATGTGCTCGCGCTGAACGAATGGATATGCATCGCAACCGCCCCGGGCACAAAATGGAAGTCTGGGTGAGCGAATGGCCCGGCCACATTCGGATAGTACCAGCCGTAATACAGCGCGCAGTCCGTGATGGGATAACCCTCCGGAAAAATCCCGGGGACCGGACTCTGATACACCACCGGGATTCCAACTTTGTGGAGTTGCTGCGGAATTTCCGCCAGCCATTGGTCGCCTATTTCGTAACCGGCCGAGGGACCATGCGAACTATCAACATAGGCACGCCCCCAAAGCCCAGTTTTCTCGGCCGCAACCGAATCGATGATCATTTGTCGCACTGTTGCCACGCTGGGGGCATCCAGCCGGCAAACGAGTAGGAGCGCGACGTCATCCCATTGATCGATCGTGCGAAAACTCTTGAAATAACTGTTCAGCTTCGCGCCAGAAATCTTCGGCGAGAAATAACCGAGGGTTGCAATCTCGGAATCGACCGAAGCTTCGTTGCGGCCGTCGATCGGTCCGCCCGCTGATTCGTCGCCGGGGTATGGCACAGCCGTCGGCTTAATTTTCAGTGGCATCCCTTTAATCAGGGCAACGAAACGAATCGATGTTGAGAGGACGGCGTCTTGATGTTCAGCCGTTTCGCGGATGGTCCACCACTTTCGTGATTTGAAAGCTTCGCGAAGTGGTTCGGCAATGTTGCCATCGTACTCTTCCCGAGTGATTTCCTCGTCCACCGAGCACGTGAGCCCGATGATGTGATCAGACGCGATGCCGCGTTGTTTTGCATAGAATCTCGCCAGCTCCGGCGAGTCCGGCGCCGATTTGTTGTAAACAACGATCGTCGATGTTGCGAGCGGTTGCTCAGCGCGAACGTGCATCACGACCGTAAAGACGACCAGCAAAGCGAGGAATGATCTATGATGTCTCATTTAAAGCGGTTAGCTTTCGGAGTTGAAAGTTCAGTCGTCCGTGTTTGAAATCTTCAACAGCGCCGCATTCTCAACTCGCAACCCTCAACTCTCAACCTTTCCATGCCGGCTGTTTTGAATCTGCTGCGGATCAAAAATCTCGCGTTGGTGGAGGAGCTCGAGTGGCAGATTGCGCCCGGTTTTACTGCTATCACCGGTGAAACCGGTGCTGGGAAATCGATTATCATCGGCGCGCTCCAACTCTTACTCGGCGAACGCGCGGATAAATCACTCATTCGCACCGGGGCCGATATTTGCACCGCCGAAGCCGTTTTCGCCGGCAAAGAATTGGAGAAGTTGAACCCGGACCTGGTCGAAGCCGGCGTCGAACCGTGCACGGATGATCTTATTATTAAGCGAAGTCTCTCGGCCGCGGGCAGCAATCGCCAATTCATCAACGGTTCGCCCACCACGTTGTCGATCCTGAAAAATGTGGGCGACGCGCTGGTCGATCTTCACGGTCCGCACGATCACCAGTCTCTACTCTCACCGGACAAGCAGCTCGACCTGCTCGATTCGTTCGCCCGCGCCGAAGAGCAACTCGAGGAATACAAAAAACATTTTCGAGAATTGCAGACGCTAACGGCCAAGCACGCGGCGCTCAATACCGCCGAAACCGCGCGCGAGCAGGAGCTCGATCTGCTGCGCCATCAAATCACCGAGATCAACTCGGCCAACCTCGTCGCCGGCGAAGAAGAAGAAATTGAGAAGCGCTACAAGCTGACCAGCAGCAGCAAGCGTTTGATCGAAATGGCCAGCGCGGCCGCCAACAAACTTTCGGAAGCGGACGAATCGGTGCTTTCGCAGCTTGCGGAAACACAACGTTTGCTGCGCGAATTGGAGAAGATCGATATCTCCACCGCGGAGCTTGCTTCCGAGCACGCTGCGGCCGTTGTGCAGCTGTCGGAAATCGCGCGGTCGCTCTCCGATTACGCCGAGAAGCTCGATCTCGATCCGGAACAACTCACCGCGCTCGAGCAACGCGTTTCGCTTTTTGAAACATTGAAGCGCAAATACGGCCGGTCGATGGCCGAAGTGATCGAGTTTGGCCAGCGCGCGGCCGAACGAATGCAAAAAATCGAAGGCCACGACGCTGAACTGGAGCGACTAACGAAAGAAATCGCAGAAGTTCGGGCACAGATGAATCGCGCCGGCGATGCGCTGCGCAAACTGCGCGCGAAAGCGGCGCCGAAACTTTCCGAGACGATTCGCAAAAACCTGCGCGATCTCGGATTTCGCCAATCGGAATTCGAAGCGAGACTAAGCCCGGTTGAGGAACCGCACGCGAATGGCTTCGATTCGGTTGAATTGCTTTTCTCGCCCAATCCTGGCGAACCGCTAAAACAATTGCGCGCGATTGCTTCCAGCGGCGAAATTTCGCGCCTGATGCTCGCGATAAAGTCCGCGCTCGCCGCGCACGATTCGATTCCACTTCTCGTCTTCGATGAGATCGACACGAACGTCGGCGGCGAGATCGCGCATGCGGTTGGCGCAAAGATGCGAACGCTCGGCCACGAGCATCAGCTGATTTGCATCACCCATCTCGCGCCGGTCGCTGCAGCCGCGTCGTCGCATTTTGTCGTGACCAAAGACGTTGTCCGCGGTCGCACATTTTCGAATCTTCGCGAAGTTACCGGCAAAGCCCGCCGCGAAGAAATCGCGCGCATGCTCGGCGGCAAGAGCGAATCGGCGCTCCAACTCGCGGCTTCTTTGTTGAAGGAATCGTAAACCCCGAATTACGCGAATGAAATTCAGAGTAAGCATTCCTTTTTCGCGTCTATTCGCGTGATTCGCGGGTAGGAAATGATTTTTCACTTCGTCACCGGACCGAGCGGTAGAACCACTCTGCCATACAATTCGTTCAGGACTTGTGCGAGACCGGTGTAGATCGCGGAGAAGCCGCAAAACATTCCCTCGTAACCGGTGAAATGTTTGAAGCCGGGACTGGCGTTCGTGAAATCGCCGATCGCGAGCAGGAAAAACAAAATCGCGAGCGTGCCGAAGACGATTTGTAACGCGCGATTGAGCCGCAGTGTCCCGATAAACATGACCAAAGTGAACAATCCCCACATCGCAAGATACGCCGCCATAGCGGTGTCGTTCGAAGCTGCGCCCCAGCCGAGTTTTGTCAGCACAATCAGCGCGACGAGCGAAAGCCAAAAGAGTCCGTATGAAATGAAAGCGGTCGTCGCGAACGTGTTGCCTTTGCGCCATTCCATCATCCCGGCGATGACTTGCGCGATTCCGCCATAACAAATCCCCATCGCCAGAATCATGGCGTTGAGCTCGTAAAAGCCGGCATTGTGCAGATTAAGCAAAACGGTCGTCATGCCGAAACCGAGGAGACCCAGCGGCGCGGGATTGCCAGTAATGTCGCGGGATTCGTTCATGGCATCAGTCTGTCGAAGACAAGATCGACAAGGCAACAACAAATCGACTGGCAGTCGCTAATCGCGGCAGCTAGAACGTTCGAGTGCTGAATTATGTTTGGCTCGCGCTGGTTTTGCTCGCGGTCGCGATTGGTGGCTGGAACGATCGGCTCAAGGATGTAACCGGCGGCGCGCTCGATGGCGCGAAGACGGCAGTGACAATCGCGCTGGGTTTGATCGGGATCATGGCGCTGTGGCTGGGCTTGATGCGTTTGGCCGAGCGCGCCGGGTTGGTGCAACGCATTGCTTTCGGATTGCGGCCGTTGCTGCAGCGATTGTTTCCGGAAGTTCCGCCCGATCATCCGGCGATGGGTTCGATGCTGATGAACATGGCGGCGAACATGCTCGGACTCGGCAACGCCGCGACGCCGCTTGGTTTGCGCGCGATGCGCGATTTGGAATCGTTGAACCCGCGGCCCGGCGTCGCTTCGAACGCGATGTGCACGTTTTTGGCGATCAACACCAGTTCGGTTCAATTGATTCCGGCAACAGCGATTGCGATCCTGGCCGCAGCAGGGTCGGCCCGCCCGACGGTTATTGTCGGCACGGCATTTTTCGCGACTCTTTGCGCGGCGACTGTCGCGGTCCTTTCGGCAAAATTTTTCGAGCGATTGCCGGTCTTCCGGCCAGTGGCAAGCGGCGAGTCCAAGAAAAAACGAGAGCGGACGGCCCGAGCCGGACCGGCATTACAGCGCGACGTCCCTACCACAGCGCAATCCTCGGACAAGTTTGCGTTCGATGATGAATCGCTCGGACAACCGCCACTCTCGCGGCCGGCGCCGTGGGGATTGATCGCGCTAGTCCTACTCGCCGTTTTCTTCGTGATGCTTTTTTTACGAATGGTGATGCCGGATCTCTTTCGCCTGCCAATGCCGACTGACGCCGCATTGCAAAATCCCTTTGCTCGAATGGTCAATGCCTTGTCGATCCTGGCGATTCCATTTCTGCTCAGTTTTTTCCCGATCTACGCTGCCGCGCGCGGGATCAAGGTTTATGACGAGTTTGTGGAAGGGGCAAAGGAAGCGTTCAACGTAATTTTGCGAATCATTCCGTTTCTGGTGACGATGCTGGTAGCGATTGGAATGTTCAAAGGCGCGGGCGGAATCGATCTGTTGACGAAACTGCTCAGCCCGATCCTGACTCCATTGCATTTTCCAACCGATCTGGTGCCGCTCGCGTTGATGCGGCCATTGAGCGGAAGCGCAACACTCGCGCTCTTGACGGATGTCGTGCATCGGTTCGGGCCGGACAACATCATTAGTCTGATGGCGGCGACGATTTACGGAAGCACCGAGACGACATTCTATGTGGTCGCGGTCTACTTTGGATCGGTCGGGATCAAACAGACGCGGCACGCCATTCCAGCGGGATTGCTGGCCGATCTGACCGGCGTTATTGCGTCGGTAATTATCTGCCGAACGGTCTTGTAAAGACTGCCGCCGGAGACAATGCCAGTTCGACTCGGACCGGCAGCTACAACAACGACAACTACTTAGATCGACATTTAAACGGTCGAAATCATTTTTCCCTACCATTGAGCGCGCGAATTCTTTATCGTCCAACTCTTTATAGATGATCCAGCGCGATTACTTAGTCATTGGTAGCGGTATTGGCGGCGCAAGCGCATGCGAAGGTGTGCGCAAGCACGACAAGCGCGGCACGATTACCATCGTCGGCGCGGAGATCATGCCGCCTTACAATCGCTGGCTGCTTTCGAAAGATTTTCTGCGCGAAAAAACGCCGCCGCTCAAAAAACTCGCCCACTTCGACCAGCGCTGGTTCGATTCGCGCAAAATCGAAACACGATTCGCCACGATCGTAAAGCAATTCAACATCGAGCGGCGTTTGGCGGTATTGGGAAATGGCGAAAGCATTGAATTCACGAAAGCCTGTTTGGCGATGGGCAGTCGACCGGTTCGACCGCCGGTCGCAGGCGTAAACCTCGGGAACGTGATTTACCTCCGGACCGTGCGCGACGCGCTGGCGTTGCGCGAAATGGCCAACATTGAAAAGACCGTGATGGTGATTGGCGGCGGACTGCTGGCGTGCGAGGCGGCAGCGAGTCTTCGGATGATGAAATTGAAGGTGAGCATGATGCATCGCAACGCTTACTTGTTGAATCGCTATCTCGATTCCCAAACCGGACCGTGGTTGACCGATTATTATGCTAAGCACGGCATCACGATGTTGATCGGCGAGAGCTTGAATGGTTTCGAAGGCAAGACTGTGCTGCGGAATATCCAGACGAAAAGTGGGAACCGCGTTCCGGCCGGACTGGCCATAGTCGCTTGCGGCGCCGAACCAAACCTCGATCTCGTCCGTAATACGCCGCTTTCAGGCCCTCACGGCTCGCCGGTCACGGAATATCTCGAAACAGAGGAGAAAGGAATTTTTGCCGTTGGGGATCTGGCGTTTTATCCCGATCGCATCATGGGCGGAGTGCGCCGCCAAACGCATTGGGAGAACGCGCGAGCGCAAGGCTTCGTTGCGGGAGCGAACATGACGGGCAAAAAAAGAATTCGTTACGAACAAGTCCCTTATTTCTGGACGGAGATGTTCGATCTGCGGCTGCACTTTGTCGGAGATTTCAGCATGCAGCCGACTCGGGTCGATCTTCGCGGCACCTACGCCAAGAGAAAGTTTCTGGCGCGTTATTATCAAGGCGAGAAACTGCGCGCGATCCTGCTTTGTAATCAAACCGAGCGCGAAGTTGAATCGGCCAAAAAGGAATTGCGGCAAGCGTTGGGGAAATAGCGGGCGGTCGCTCTTCAATCGAATTCCGCCGGAATTTCCAACTCCGGATTGCTGACGCGAACAAGTTTCCAGTCCCACGGTTTACGAGAAATGTGACTCCATTGCAGTTCGAAAGGCGTCGTCAGTGAATTAACGCGTTCCTTCACCACTGCGCCCAAGCCAGGATCGTCATCTTCGATTAAAATTCTGCTGCGCCAGAGACCGACGCGGCCTCCGTTGTCGATCTTACAATTCGCATCAATCGCTTTAAGCCGAAGATGATGGCCGTAGCCCAACCCTAAACGCATTCGTTCGAGGACAAGCGCGCGATCATTGCCCCATTGATCAGCATAATCGGTCGCGATCAAGTCCGCGACGCGACTCCAATTTCTCTGTTCGATATCATGCAAAAGATTTTTGGCGTGGCGATCGATCTGACGCTGTGGCTGCCACAACCAGACGCAATACAAACCGATTGTGAGAGTCAGGACGAGTCCAGCAAACCATCCGGTCCGAAATTCAACGCGCATAAGTCAATCCGCCGTTCGTTGTAATGTCGTGCATTGTCCGTGCGTCAGGTAAAATCGCGAGGGCAGGTTGCCGTAAAAGGAAATAATTGCGATTGACGGGCAACGCCCCAATGGGGCATGAACCGTGCTGGTAAACTTGTTTTGATTCATGGTGACGTTTGCTGCTTTTGGCGTGGCCGTTTTTGCGGTGTTATTTTGTGTCTGGTGGGCGTGCTTGAACGAAAGTGATAGATAGATGCGAGGCTTATGCTGGACCAAGAAGATTTGAAGTGGATCGCGTCGACTTCCACTCAGCTGAACTCGATTTTGCAACAGGTTTCGCGCTATGCGGATCTGGCCCGCAGACATCGCGGCGAACATAAATACATCGATCTGCTCGGCGAACGCGTCGAGCTCGCTTCCAAGACGGCGCAATCTCTCTTTGATCGGGTAACGTCAAAGATTCTGGCCGGAGCAGCGCGGAAAACGGCCGCCGCGCGTAAAAGCGAAGCCGGATTTAAGGTTATGCCTCCGCCGGCCGCGATCGAGGACGAACCGGACCGGCCCATTCCAACTTCCCGCAAGGGCGAACAAAAACGTGGATCAATTGCCGGTGCCAAGCAATCAACGGCGTCCGGTGATAACGGCCTTCCACCAGGCGTCAGAGTCAAGAATCCGCACGGACGACGCGAATATCTGCTCTTGATTGAGGACGAACCGGACGTTGCCGATCTGGCTTCAGAAATGTTGGCCGAGGAGGGCTACCGGGTCGTGATCGCGCACGATGGCTTTGAGGCTCTCAAAATCTACGAATCCATGGGCAAGCAAATCGGGCTCGTCATTCTCGATTATTTCCTGCCGGTGATAGATGGCGACGCGGTGTTTGAGGAGCTGCGCTCGATTAATCCAAAAGTAAATGTTGTCCTAAGCAGCGGCTTTGCCGAGCAGACCAAGATCGCGTCAATGCTGGCACAGGGGCTCCGCGGTTTCATTCCGAAACCCTATAGCCGCGAGAAGTTGCTCGAACAGGTGCGTTCGACCCTGGACGCAGCCCGTCGTCACCCGAGCCGCGAGCGAATCTGACAAGCCTCGAGCGGGGCAGGGCCTGAATCCCCCCTCCCCATGGCATCAATTTAGCTTCTCGAAGGAGCGACGCCCATGGCTCGCATTGACGCCTTTTTCAAATTGATGGCGGAACAAAAGGCTTCCGACCTTCATCTCTCGACCAATAATTCGCCGATGTTGCGCATCAACGGCGACTTGGTGCGCGTCGATTTTCCGCCCCTGAAAAACGACGACCTGAAAGCGATGGTTTACGAAATCGCGCCCGAGGGAAAGATCAAGCAGTTCGAAGAAACGCTCGATGTCGACTTTGGCTACGAAGTGCCTGATGTGATGCGTTACCGTGTCAATTTTTTCCAGCAAAAATACGGCATCTCGGCCGCGTTCCGCTCGATTCCGTCGCAAGTGTTGACTGTTGAAGAACTGGGGCTGCCGTCGGTGCTAAAAAAATTTCCGATGCTGAAGAAAGGCCTTGTCCTGGTCACCGGCCCAACCGGTTCCGGTAAATCAACCACGCTCGCCGCGATGGTCGACCATTCGAATCTCCATCGCCACGACCACATCATCACGGTGGAAGATCCGATCGAATTCGTGCACCGCAGTCAAAATTGTCTCGTTCAGCATCGCGAAGTCGGCGTCCATACCCGCTCCTTTGCCAACGCGTTGCGCGGCGCACTGCGTGAAGATCCGGACATCATTCTCGTCGGCGAAATGCGCGATTTGGAAACGATCGAGCTCGCGCTGACCGCGGCCGCTACCGGTCACCTCGTTTTCGGCACTTTGCACACCTCCAATGCCTCCAAAGCGGTCGATCGTATCATCGACGTCTTCCCGACCACCCAGCAAAACCAAATCCGCACTACCCTGGCCGAGTCGCTCAAGGGCGTCATCGCGCAGAATCTTTTCAAACGCATCGACAAACCTGGACGCGTCGCGGCCCTTGAGATCTTGGTCGTCGACACCGCCATCGCCAATCTCGTGCGCGAGGGAAAAACGCACCAAATCCCGGGCATGATTCAAGTCGGCAAGAAAAAAGGTAATCAACCGCTGGACGACGCCATCATGGAGCACCTCCGGCACGCCCGCATCTCGCCGGAAGAAGCTTACGACAAGTGCATCGACAAGAAAAAATTCCGCCAATTTTTGGCCGAACCGCCAATCGACGCTTCTGAAGAATAAATTGCGCTCATGAGAACTCCAGATCTCGACAGAATTTTATCGGCAATGCTGAAAACCTACACCGGCATTTCCGATCTAAACTTTTCGGTCGGTCATCCTCTCCAGGTCGAAGATTTTGGCGAGCTGAAACCGGTCTATGTCGATCCACCGATCGAGGCGTTAACGCCCCACCAGACTGAGCAGGTTGCGCTCACCCTTATGCAAGGCAATCGCCGCCTCATTTACGATTATCTCACCGGCGGCTCCTGCGATTGCAGTTACTCCCTCAGTGACGAGGCGCGTTTTCGCGTGAACATTTTCCGGCAGCAGGGGCACTTTTCGGTCGTGCTTCGCAAACTGCAAAGCGAGGTCCCGACGATTCAGTCATTGGGGCTGCCGGAAATTTTTTACGAGATCGCGAAGGAAAAAACCGGACTTGTTCTGGTCACAGGCGCGACCGGCAGCGGCAAGACCACGACTTTGGCGGCGATTCTCAACGAGATTAATGCGACCCAACCGGTCCACGTCGTCACCCTCGAAGACCCGATCGAGTACGTTCACCCAAAGAGCAAAGCCACCTTCAATCAGCGCGAACTCGGACACGATTTTAATAATTATCCCACAGGATTGCGCGCTGCTTTGCGTCAGGCGCCAAAAGTCATTCTCGTCGGCGAAATGCGCGACCGCGCCACGGTCGAAATTGCCATAATGGCGTCCGAAACCGGTCACCTGGTATTGAGCACGCTTCACACGGTCGACGCCGGTCAATCGATCAATCGTATCCTGGGTTTGTTTTCGCTAGGCGAAGAGCAACAACTGCGAATTCGTTTGGCGGATTCGCTTCGTTACATCGTCAGCCAGCGCCTCGCCCCAAAGGTTAGTGGTGGCCGCCAACTCCTGACCGAGATCATGGGTCACAATTTACGTACGCAGGAGGCGGTTGCCCTCGGAGAGGGCGAGCACCGCAGCTTCTACGAAATCATCGAAGCCAGTTCGCCGTTTGGCTGGATGACATTTGATCAATCGATCCTTCGCGCTTATGAGCAGGATCTGATCACCGAAGAAGCGGCCAGACTGTTTGCTTCACGAAAGGGCAAAATTACTCGCGGTATCGATTTGATTCAAAAAGCGCGCGGAATCGATGCCGATCTCGATTCGGGGTTGCGTCTCGACCTTCCCGAAAACGCATTTCGTTAATTTATGTTTAGCGAACAGGAACACGAAGCAACATTTTTCGATCTGGGCGACAATACTGCCCTGGTCTGCGTCGATCATCAGCAATATCAGAAGGTCGTCGTGCCGCAGCTCATCGACATGACCTACAAGGTCCATCTTGGTTTGTTTGAAGAAGATGTCTTGCTCAAACTGAAGACTTACAATTACGACGTGGTCGTCGTTTCCGAAAATTTCAAGGGCTCAACTCTGCAAACGAATCCAATTCTGGCGGAATTGACGCGACGCCCGGACACGCAGCGGCGTCAACATTTCGTTGTCCTGCTCAGTCAGCGTTTGGCCACCAACGACGCGATGAGCGCGTTCGTGCACAGCGTCGATCAAGTCATCAACATCACCGACCTGGCCAATTTGAAACAGGTTCTTCGGCGGGGCGTGACCGAGCACCGCGAGCTTTACAACTCTTTCAACGAGATGCTCAAGAGCGTCCAGTCGCTCTGATTTTCGTTTCAATTGCTGCTAACCCGAGTCACGCGCGTACCAATCGACTTTGCGCGTCACGTACATCACTGCTGCGAGCACGATGAAAAGTGCGATCGCGCCCATGAGCAGCGCGTAATCTTGTTGCCGCAAAGTGATGTAGAGAAACGTGTAAACGCCTGCCAACCCGGCGCCGATCATCAATGTTCGGACTCCGCCGCCGAGGAAAAATCGGCAATACCACGTGATCAAGATCGTCGATGCAACCGCCGCGATCAGATACGCATAACCAAACCCGATAAATTCGGAAATAGACAGCAGCAGCAGATAAAACAGGCAAAGAGCGGCGCCGACCATCAGATATTGGAACGGATGAATCTTCTGCCGGGCTGTGACTTCGAAGAGGAAAAATGTCGTGAACACGAGGACAAGAAAGAGCACACCGTATTTAATGGAGCGCTCGACGTATCGATATGCGTCCAAGATCGACAAAAACTGCGCGCCGAAAAGGGATTCCGAAACGGCCTTGGTCGTGAACCGTTCGTTTCCATTACGGCTCGTCCACGCTTGTGGATAATTGCGACCGTAATAGGAAATTTTCCACTTCGCGTCAAAACCGCCCGCCCGCACCGAACGCTCGGCCGGTAAAAACGCACCGCGAAATGCCGGGTCCGGCCAGTTCGATTTCAGAGTCGCCTCGTTTTGGACGCCGAATGGTGCGAAGTAAATTCCTTCGCTGCCATTAAAATCGAGGGGAATTGAAAATTCCACCGGGGCGCCGATCGGTTTGTCGCCAGTGAGAGGCGCCGTCGCGCCAGTTGTATAACCGGGAACTTGCGACCCGGGAAGAAGTGGTCGCTTTGTTCCGCCCCAATCGAGCACGATTCCCTCGCGTGTTCCGCGCAAATC